>Ga0335075_10001538_pt1 | contig 37864 bp, 23 predicted proteins | sample Lox_Sample_24_FD_206723 | JGI IMG/M metagenome (GOLD analysis project Ga0335075, IMG submission 206723) | Soil microbial communities from Loxahatchee National Wildlife Refuge, Florida, United States - Lox_Sample_2.4 | ecosystem: Environmental > Terrestrial > Soil > Wetlands | place: USA... | reverse complement strand
CGGGCACTGGCCCAATTCGCTCGAACTCGAATTGATGAAGTACGACACGAGCTCGAACGTGCCGGCCGCGCCCATGTTCACCGTCGCCTTGACCGGGCGCTCGCCGGGACGCGGCGTGTACCACGACGGGCCGGCGGGTCCGTCGGTCAGCGCGTATTCGATCGTCGCGTTGTTGACGCGCACCTTTCCCGAGTCCTTGCCGTCGAAATGGAACACGTCGTACTGCCGCAGCGGCACCAGCGTCTTGTACGAGTACCAGCCCGTGGCGCACTCGTTGAACGGGCCGCGCTGATACCGGTAATCGCCGTCGAGCCACACCGTGGACGACGCATCCGCGACGCGCAGCACGCGGCGCACCTTGAGATCCTGACCGGAGAACGATGGCCACTGGTCTTCGGGCAGCGGCGTGTTCGTGCCGGTGCCGATCTGCCGGAACGTGCCGTAACGCACGTTGACGCGTTCGTCGAGCACGGTGTTCGCCTCGCTGTGCGTCACCGATCCGATCAGGCGCATGTCGTCGACGTGGCGCTGGTAGACCGAGTCGTAGGGCGGGTTGTACGGATCGTCGGGCTGCCCCGGGTTGAAGAAGTGGTGATCGTTCTTGCCGTCGATGGTGAGGTCGTAGTTCCCGGTGAAGATGCCGACGCCGAGGAAACGCGTCATCGGCAAGCGGCCATCGATGTGCAGGTTGAGCAATTGCTCGCTGCGGTAGCCCGGCTCCTCCGTGCTGGTCGACGAAATGACGAGGTCTTCGCCGAGCGTCCCGAGATGCAGCGACAGCACAAGGTCGGGGGTGAAGGTGGCGGAGGGCAGCTGCGCCTCGCCCTGGCCCTGCGCGCTCGAGCTGAAGGAGCCATCGGCGTACGCGCAGGCAGTCCACGTGAGACGCAGGACCTGCTTGCCGGACTTCGGCAACGTCGCGAGCACGCTGCCGCCGCCCGGGCAGGGCACCGAGATGCCGCGCCGCGCGGCGGCGACCGCGGCGGGCGTCGTCTGCGCGCCGAGCCAGCCCAGCGTGCGCAACATGAACACGCGGGTGTCGAAGGCGACCGAGTCGAGCACGCCGAGCGCGGCGCCGCCGGCGCCCTCGGTGGCGAACAGCGCGCGGGCCGCCGAGTCCGCGCTGTCGATCGGCTTCAGCGGCGGCAAGTCGGCGGATGCCACGGTCGCGCCGAGCGCGAGCGCGAGGAAGGATGTCCGCGCGAGCGGGCCGGTGTGGATGATCTTCTGCATGGAGGTCCCCTTCTGATTTCTTGTCGGGCGCGCTCGGGTCGAGCTCGAAGGAGGGTGTGTCACGGCGAAACGATTCGTGACACGCGGGAGCGCGAGGTTTGCCTAGTCGTTCCCGCCCGAGTATCCGATTCGCGACAAACCACAGCTATCTACCGTGGTTTCGTTCGACTACGCTCGTCGGGCACCGGAAATACGAGGACGAGGGGGAATGTCGAGCAGCGTGCGCATCCTGGGATCGCGCGCCCGCGAACAGCTGCCGGGCACCAGCATCACGCTGCGCGCGCCGGGTTTTCGCGGTGTCGTCGCACAGCTCGCGACCGGCGGCGTCGCGCCGCGCGTGCACGCATTGCCCTTCGCCGAAGCCGCGGCGGATGCCGAAGTCATGCTGGCCGCGCAATTGTCCCTGCATCTCGAGCCGGCGCCGAACGAAGGTCGCGCGGGACTGCGCTCGCGCAGCGCGCTCGCCACCCATCCGCGCCTCATCGTCCCGCGACGGCACGGCATCGCGTATGCGCTGCTGCAGACCGACGAGGACGGCGTCTCCTCGTTCCTGTTCGCGGAATCGCGCTCGGTCGACGAGGCCGTGTTCGCGCTGACGATCGCAACCGAGCGACCCGCGCATCGCACGCTGCGCGTGTTCCTGTGGCCGGAGCAAACGGTGCTCGCGTCCGGCGCGTTGGCGAGCGTCAGCCGCTTCGAGGCCCGGCACCGGCCGAACCGCATCGCGCAGCTCACGTCGAACGGCGGCTGGCGCGCGCCCGACTGGGACGCCCTGTCGCGCGGGCCGGCGCTGCTATTGCTGCACGGGACATTCGGCACGCCGCAGTCGACGTTCGACGACTGGCTGCGCGACGAAAGCTTCGCGCGCGTACTGGCGCGTTATGACGGGCGCTGCATCGCGTTCGCACACCCGACGCTGTCGCTGAGCCCGGACGAGAATCTCGCGTGGCTGCTCGCCAACCTGCCGCCGCGCCAGGACTGCGTCGACATCGTCGCGCATGGTCGCGGCGGTCTTCTGGCGCGGCTGATTGCCGAAGACGGGCGCCTACCGGTGCGGCGCGTCTGCCTGGTCGGCGCGCCCAACCACGGCACGCCGCTGGTGCGCGACGCGGAGCTCGGGCGCTATCTCGACGGCCACGTCGCGCTGCTCACCGGCGCGCGCCGCGACGTGGCGGCGCCGACGCTGCAGGGTGCATTGAGCGTCGCGCGGCTGGTGGCGATGAATCTCGCGCCGGAGTTGCCGGGCCTCGAAGCGATGGCGCCGGACAGCCTGACCCTGCGTGCGCTCGGCGTGCTGCATGCACCCGCGACGCAGTGGTTCACGGTCGGCGCGCAGTACTCGGGCGTGGGCGCGCCGCGGGCGAGCGGTCTCGATCCCGGCGATTTCGCGGCGGTGCCGAACGATGGTGTCGTGCCGAGCGAGGGCTGCCACCTGCCGGGCGTGACGCCCGCCGAGTCGCTGAAGCTCGGCGGCGCCGACGTGCATCACCACAACTACTTCGCGAATGCGCACGTCCGCGCACGGCTCGACGCCTGGCTCGAGTGACGACCGATTTGTAGGACGGTTCCTATTTTCGGATGCGGAGGGCGACGATGGTTGCCGTGTGGGCGCGCGGCCAACATCCTCACCTAACAACCCAAGGGAAACCCATGAGCTCGACCAAGATCATCGCCATCGTACTCATCGTCGCCGGAGCGCTCGGACTGGCCTACGGCAAGTTCTCGTACACCAAGGACACGCACGAAGCGAAGGTGGGTCCGCTCGAGCTGAGCGTGAAGGACAAGGAGACCGTGAACATTCCGCAGTGGGCCGGCATCGGCGCCATCGTGATCGGCGCAGGTTTGCTGCTGGTCGGCGGACGCCGCGTCTGAAGACTTCGACCGGAAAGGGACGCCGGGGCATAACTTAGTTAGCCGACGACCCGGGAAGAGGATGGGGCTGACTCCGCCTTGTGGCGCGGAGTCAGCCCCGAATTATTTGGGGGCCCCGAAATCCGTGACTGTCCCCTTTTGCCAGGAAACGGGGACTGTCCCCATTAATTCTTGAGCTTGTAGCCGGTGCGGAACATCCACGCGATCACGGCCAGGCAGATCAGCATGAACAGGAACGTCATGCTGACGCTCAGCACCACGTTCACGTCCGACTTCCCGTAGAAGCTCCAGCGGAAGCCGTTGATCAGGTAGACCACCGGGTTGAACAGCGTCAGCTTCTGCCATACCGGCGGCAGCATCGACAGCGAATAGAAGCTGCCGCCGAGGAACGTCAGCGGCGTCACGATCATCGTCGGCACGATGCTGGTCTTCTCCCAGCTGTCGGCCCAGATGCCGATCGCGAAGCCGAGCAGGCTGAACGTCACCGACGTCAGGATGAGGAAGCCGAACATCGCGATCGGGTGCTGGATCTCGAACGGCACGAACAACCGCGCCGTGAGCAGGATCAGCGAGCCGAGCATCACGGACTTCGAGGCCGCCGCGCCGACGTAACCCGCCAGCACCTCCACGAACGACACCGGCGCCGACAACATCTCGTAGATCGTCCCGGCGAACTTCGGCATGTAGATGCCGAACGACGAGTTGTTCAGGCTCTCGGTCAGCACGGTGAGCATGACGAGGCCCGGCACGATGAACGCGCCGTAAGAAACGCCGTCGATGCTGACCATGCGCGAGCCGATGGCCGAGCCGAACACCACGAAGTACAGCGACGTGGTGATGACCGGCGTCGCGATGCTCTGGAAGATCGTGCGGAAGGTGCGCGACATCTCGAACACGTAGATGGCGCGGATGGCATGGACGTTCATGCGCGCGCCCTCGTGCCGTTGCCGTCACGATTGCTCACCAGGCTCACGAAGATGTCCTCGAGCGAGCTCTCGGCGGTATGCAGGTCCTTGAACTCGATGCCCTGTTCGTTGAGCCGTTTCAGCAGCGCGGCGATGCCGGTCTCCGCGGCCTGCGTATCGAACGTGTACACGAGCTCGAGCCCGTCCTTCTGCAGCTCCAATTTGAGATCCGCGAGCCCCGGCGGAATCGCCGCCAGTGCCGTCTGCAGGTGCAGCGTCAGCTGCTTCTTGCCGAGCTTGCGCATCAGCGCGTTCTTCTCCTCCACCACCACGAGCTCACCCTTGCTGATGACGCCGATGCGGTCGGCCATCTCCTCGGCTTCCTCGATGTAGTGGGTGGTGAGGATGATGGTGACGCCGTTCTCGCGCAGCCCGCGCACCATCTGCCACATGTCCCGGCGCAGCTCGACGTCGACGCCGGCCGTCGGTTCGTCGAGGAACAGGATGGTCGGCTCGTGCGACAGCGCCTTCGCGATCATCACGCGCCGCTTCATGCCGCCGGACAGCGTCATGATCTTCGAATCCTTCTTGTCCCACAGCGAGAGATCGCGCAGCACCTTCTCGATGATCGCCGAATCCTTCGGCTTGCCGAACAGGCCGCGCGAATACTGCACGGTGTTCCACACCGTCTCGAACATGTCGGTGGCCAGCTCCTGCGGCACGAGCCCGATCTTGGTCCGCGCCGCGCGGAAGTCGCGCTGGATGTCGTGACCGTCCGCGGTGACGGTGCCGCCGCTGAGCCGCACGATGCCGCAGATGATGTTGATCAGCGTCGTCTTGCCGGCGCCGTTCGGCCCGAGCAAGGCGAAGATCTCGCCGCGGCGGATGTCGAGGTCGACGTTCTTGAGGGCCTGGAAGCCCGAGGCGTAGGTCTTGCTGACGCCGGAGACGGTGAGTACGGACATGGGCGAAGGCTAAAGGCCCTTCGCCCGTGTCTCAATGCTGCTTTGGAGAGAGTTTCTGTCTCCGCCTTCAGAATTACTGCAAGGTCACGCAGCTCCCGTACACCCGCTTCGTGTCCAGCACCGAGGCCACCGAGAACAGGTCGATGCGCGCCCGATCGAACGGCTTCGTGGCCCTGAAACCCACGAACGCCGCCTCCGGATCCTGCAGCAGCCCGAGCGCCGAGATGTCGAGCACGTCGTTCACCGACGCGGTCTCCTGCTGCACGCCATCGAGATAGGTCCGGACGCGCACGTTCTGCAGCGCGCCGACCGTGAGCAGCGTGCCCGGATCGGACACCAGGAATCCCACCTTGCGGCCGGCGGGATACGTCGTCGACGTGTCCTCGACCCACAGCGAGACGGTCGTGCCGAGTCCGACGAGCACGTTCATGGTCGCGAAGTTCGTGTTGTCCGAATCGATCACGCGACTCGCGTTGGCGATGCCGCAGCCCAGGATGCACGCGCCGCTCGTGCTCGTCGCCACGGTCGACGTCGGCGCACGCAGCGCCGTCGACGGCTCGCCGATGCCGCAGTCGAGGCCGGTCGAGGCGATCACCGTGACCACCGCGTTCGCCGCCGCGCTGCCACCGGGGCCGGTGCAGTTGATCGTGTACGTGTACACGCCCGGCGTGGAGGTGCTGGTCAGCGACTGTCCGCTGCTGGAGGTCGCCACGGTGCCGCCCCAGCCATCACTGCCGGTGCCGCCCGAGACCGTGCACGACGTTGCGTTGGTCGACGTCCAGCGCATCGTCAGCGCCGCGTTCGGCTGCATCGTGTGCTGCACCTGGTTGTTGGCGGTCAACGTGACCGTCGGCGCGCCCGGCGGTGTCGGTCCGACGACGAGCAGTCGCGAACTCGACGGCGCGCCGGCGCCGGGTCCCGTGCAGGTCAGCGTGTACGTCACGGTGCCGACGGAGCTCACCGGTCCCACCGACGTGCCGGTGCTCGATGTCGCGACCGGTCCGCCCCAGCCGTCCGTGCCGGTGCCGCCGCTCGCGACGCACGCCGTCGCGTTGCTGGTGGTCCACGACAGCGACGACGACTGTCCCTGCGTGACCGTCGTGGGATTCAGCACGAACGTGTCGATCGTCGGCGCCGGCGTCACGACGTTCACGACCACGTCGGTCGACATCGGTCCGCTGGTGCCGCCCGCGCCGGAGCAGGTGAGGGTGTACGTCCAGGTCCCGGGCGTCAGGATCGGGCCGATGGGCGTGCCCGCGCTCGACGCCGCCACCGGGCCGAGCCAGCCGCTCAGCGGCGCGCCGCCGCTCGCGGTGCAGCCCGTCGCGTTGGTCGTCGTCCAGGCGAGCGAGATCGACTGGCCCACGTTGATGATGTTGGGCGTGGCCGTGAACGAGCCGACCGTGGGCGGCGGTGTGCCGGGTCCGACGACCAGCGTCGTCGACGCCGGTGCGCCGACACCACCCGGGCCGCTGCACGTCAGCGTGTACTGGTACGTGCCCGCGACGTTGATGGGTCCGACGGTCGTGCCGAGGCTCAGCACCGGCATCGCGCCGGTCCAGCCATCGCCGGTGGCGCCGCCGCTCGCGGTGCAGGCGGTCGCGCCGGCGGTCAGCCAGGTCACGCTCGCCGTCTGGCCCACGGAGATGTTGTTAGGCGTGACCGTCAGGCCGATCACATTGCCGGGCGGCGGCAACGGCAGCACCGTCACGTCCACGTGCGCGGGCGGGCTCGGCCCGCCGGGCCCGGTGCAGACGAGCGTGTACCGGTAGTTGCCCGCGGGAGTCAGCGCCCCCGTGACGGTCGCGAGGCTCGACGTCGCGACGGTGCCGGTCCAGTTGTCCGTGCCCGTGCCGCCACTGGCGGTGCAGCTCGTCGCGTCCGTCGTCGACCACGACAGCGTGATCGGCAGGCCGACCGTGATGGTCGTCGGCAACGCGCTGAACGTCGGGATGTCGGCCGCAGGCGCGTTCACCGTGAGATTGGCGGTGTCCGTGCTGCTGCCGCCGGGGCCGTCGCAGGTCAGCGAATACGCGTAGGCGCCGGGCGTCGCGATGGTGCCCGTGCTGACGTTGGTCCCCGAGGACGCCTGCGCGCCGCTCCACGAACCGGACGCCGTGCAATTGCTCGCGTTAGTCGACGTCCAGCTGATTTGCGCGGCATCTCCCGCGACGATGGTCGCCGGCGAAATGGTGATGTCGACGGTCGCGGGCTGCGGCGTGGAGTTGACGACCACGGTCGCATTGCGCGACGTGGTGCCGCCGCCGCCCGTGCAGGCGAGCGTGTAGACGAAGCTGCCGGTGGTGGACAGCGGTCCGATCACCGTGCCGGTGCTGGACAGTGCCTTCGAACCCGCCCAGCCATCGCCGGGTGCGCCGCCGCTGCCGGAGCAGGTGGCGGCGTTCGTGCTGCTCCACGTGAGCGTCGTCGTCTCTCCGGGTGCGATCTGTCCCGGGGTGGCGTTGAACGTCACGTTCGGTGGCGCGGCCGGCGCGGACGTGTCGACGCGCAGGATGCGCGAGGCCGACGTCTGGCCGCCGGCGCCCGAGCACGACAGCGTGAACGCGTATTCACCCGCGGCCTGCACGGGGCCGATGCGGAAGCCCTGCAGGTTGTTGGTGAGCTGCGGCCCGGCCCAGTTCTGCGACACCGAGCCTTCGCTGCCGACGCAGCTCGTCGCGTTCGACGTCGACCAGGTCAGCCTCGCCGTGTCGCCCGGCTGCATCTCCAGCGGATTCATCGTCAGGTTCACGACCGGCGCCGGCGGATTGCCGACGGTGAGCTGCGCGACGGAACTGCCGCCGCCGCCCGGCCCCACGCAGGTGATGCCGTAGTTGTACGTGCCCGCGTCTTCCTTCGGGCCCGTGCTGACGCCGGCGTTGTTGGACGTCGTCTGCGACCCGCTCCACGCGCCCGAGGCCACGCACGCGGTCGCGTCCGACGCGGTCCACGTCAACGTGGCCGCGCCGCCGGTCGGCACGATTTCCGGGCTGATCGACAACGTGACTTTCGGCGCATCCGGGATCGCCGGTACCGGCGGTGCCACCACCGCGTCTTCGATGCCGCTCGCGTCGCAGCCTATCATGACGACGGCGGCGACGATGGTTGCGGCTAACTTCTTCGCGTTCATGGCTGGCTCCCCGGTTGCGGTGCGACGCTGAGAACGCGCAGTTCCACGCGTCGGTTCTTTTCGGCATCGTCCGGCGTGAGTTCGGGATCGACGAGCGGCTGCGACTCGCCGTAACCCGAGGCGATCAGGCTGCCGGGCGGTACGCCCTTCGAGACGAGATAGGCGCGCACGGCCTCGGCGCGATGCAGCGACAACAATTTGTTGGCGCGCTCGGAGCCGACGCTGTCGGTGTGGCCGGCGATCTCGAGCTTGAGCCCGGTCTGCGACGACAGGTTCTCGGCCATGCGGTCGAGGATCGTCGTGGCGTTCGCCGTCAGGCGTGCCTGCGCGAACTCGAACGTGACGCCCACGAGCTCCATCTTCTGGTTCGCCATGAGGCAGCCGGTGGCGTCGGCGCGCAGGCCGGCGGGCGTGTTCGGGCAACGATCGTGCTCGTCGTCGACGCCATCGCCGTCGGTGTCGATCCACGGGCGCGGCACTTCGCGCACCGTCTCGACGCGCACCTCGCGCACCTCGATCTGCGGCGGCTCGTTGCGCCACAGCGGGAACTGGAAGCCGAGCGAGATCTGCGGCTCGTGGATGCCGCTCTCGATCGTGTCGTAGACGTAGCGGGCGCCGAAGCGGAGCTGCAGCCCGGAACTCGTCAACGGTTTCGTCGAGAAGCCGAGGCCGGCAGTGTATATGACCGCCGTGCCGTCGCGCCGGTCGGGAAACAGGTCGTCGTGTGCGACGCCGATGCCGGCCATGAGGAACGGCGTGAAGCGTGTCCCGGGATTCTTGCGCATCGCCCAGACGAGATCGCCTTCGATCGCGTACTGGTAGTAGTCGATGCTGTCCTCGCGGCCGGTCTCGAACACCGCGCCGAACACGCGCGTCTCGTAGGCGAAGCGGCGGCCGATGGGGATGCCCCAGATGCCGGCGAGATTAAGGCCGTTGCCCTTCGTGTCGAACTCGCGTTCCTCCGGAAAGGAATATCCGCCGACGAAGGCCATGTAGTGCGGGCGCGACGGCGGCTCGTCGGCGCGCGCCGCGCTCGCGGTGATTGCCGCGACGGCGGCGATTGCCAGGATTCTCGAAGACATTTTGTACAGTTCCTCCCGACGCTCGCAGCGGATGCTGTGTCGCGCCATGCTTGGTCAGCGGCCGAATCGGGTTCCCCTTGAGCAAGCGACGTCCGATCGGATCGGCGACAAGAGTAGTTAGTATTCGTCGCCGCCATACCTAGGGATTAACCGAAGTGGGTGCCCGCGTGTATCCCCGTTGCAACGTTTCGCCACGGCGCGCGCCGGGATTCGCGCCCTTAAGTAGTTAGTTTCCGAAGCGCGATGCACCGGCCCCTAGGTGCGATCGTCGTGTTAGCGGAAACATCCACCTAGGTGCGGATTACTCCGCCTCCCTAGTGCCCGTAAGGTTGTTAGGTACCGATGCGTTCTGTGAAGAGACGCAACGCGACGAAAGCGCGAACGGTCCTTACTCCATCCCGATGCAATTCGCCCGCCAGCTTCGTCCGCCCGGGAGTCCGCGCGCCGTGGCGCGGCCGTGTGGTTTCGCGCGCGTCTCCGCCGCGACTCTTCTTATATTGATCGTCGTCGCCTGCGTGGCCGCGGTCCGCGGGCACGCGGCGACGGTCACGGCGCTGCTCGCGCTGCCGTGGATCCTGCTGTATCTCGACATGGCGGATGCGTTCCTGCCGGTGGCGACGCGCTGGCGCGGCGGCCGCGCGACGCAGCCGGCCACCGGCGCCGGCTGGCGCGCCGCGGCGGGTGTCGCGCCGCATGCCTTCGTCTGCACCGTGCACGAGCTCGGCGACGCGGTGGACGAGTTCATCGCGCGGCACGTGCCGCTGCGCGATGCGTTCTGGATCGTCGACCTCGACTCGCGCGATTCGACCGCGCGCCGCCTGCGTGCCGCCGGCTGGCGTTGCGCGGGTGCGGCGCCCGGCACCGCGCGCGCCGCGCTCGCGGCGCTGGTCGCGGAGCTGCCGGCGGAAATCGGCACGGTGATCCTCGTCGAGGACGGCGCGACGCTCGTGACGCCCGTCGACGATCCGGCCGGCTTCGCGCGCGTGCTGGCCGACTTCCAGCGCGGCGAGCTCGATGCACTCTGTCCGCGGTCGGCCGATGCGCCGGCTGACGTCGCCGCGCTCTTCGCCGCCGCCGAGTCGACTCGGGCGGCGGGCATCGCCCGCTCGCTCGGCGACGCCGCGCCGCTGACGGCGACGGCCGTGTATCGCCGCGATCTGCTGCAACGCCTGCTCGCCGACGCGCACGGCGATACCCGCGCGGATTCGTTGCGCGCGCTCGCGCTCGGGGCGCGCATCCGCTGCGATGAGCGCTTCGCGGTGCTCGCGCCCGTGCGCGGTTTCGCGGACTGGTTCGACGGCTACGCGCTTGCGTGGCGCCGCAGCCTGCATTCCGCCTGGCGCGGCCGTCGCGACGCGGCGGCCGCGGCACACCGGGACTTCCCGGCTTTCGTGCATTACCTCGCTCGCCCGGTCCTCGTCGATCTGCTGGCCGCGCCGCTGCGTCCCGCGGCCGCGGCGATCCTTCTGCTCGGCGGCGTCGCCGCGTGCGCCGCATTGGCTGGTGTGCCCATCGGCGGCGCGCTGGCGGATCCTCGGATGTTCGCGTGGGTCACGGCGCAGTACGTGGCCGTGTACGCGATCTGCGGCTGTCTCGCCGCGCGGCCCGGACGCCGCGCGCTCGCGTTGCTGCTGGCGCCGGCGAGCCTGTGCCACGTGCTGGTCCGCGCGTTCGTGCCACTCGCGCCACTCCTGCATGCCGGAGGTTCGCGTGTGGCGCGCTGACTGGATCCGCCGCGGCATCCTGCTCACGCTGCTCGCCGCCACGGTCGCGATCGCCTGGTTCGCCGACGAACGCGCGCCGGCCTTCGCGAAGCACACGACGACCGTGCTGATCGAGGTCACCGCGCCGGGCGACCGCGGTCCCGGCACGCTGCGTGAGGCCATCTACTCGGCGGTGCAGGCGCGCGGCCGCGCCCGCATCGTCATCCGCGTGCCGCGCGTCACGCTCAGCGAGCCGCTGCCGCCGGCGTCGCACGAGCTGCAGTTCGAGATCGAAGCGCGACCGCGCAGCGTCATCGACGCGCGCGCGCTCGGCGCCGACGCCGTGCTCGATATCCGCGCGCCCGTCGTCGCCTTGCGCAACGTCGGCATCGAAGGCGCGCCGCAGGTCGCGGTGCTGCTGCGCGCCCACGACGTCGTGCTCGACGGTGTCGCGATCGACGACGCCGACGTCGGCGTGGCGTTCACGCCCGAGGTCGCGCGGTTCGCCGTGCGCAACGGCGCGTTCTCGCGCAACCGTATCGCCCTGCAGAGCAGCGTCGCGGCCGAAGGCGTGGTGACCGGCAATCTCTTCAAGGCGAATTCCGGCAGCGCCATCCGGCTCTCGGCCGCCAGCGGCGATGCGCGCGAGCCGGCCGGCGTGCGCATCGCGGACAACCGGTTCGAAGGCGACAACGACCCCATCGTGATCGTCAACCGCACCGCGGTGCTGGAACGCAACCGGCTGGTCGACGTCGCGCACGACGCGATCACGCTGCGCGACGCCGACGCGCGCCTGCGCGAGAACGTCATTCGCGGCGCGGGGCACGTCGGCATCCTCGTCGACGGCGAATCGCGCGTCGACATCGCCGACAACGAGATCGGCGCGAGCGCCGGCACGGGCATCGTGCTGGCGGCGGCACGCGAGGCGCGCGTCTCGGGCAATCGTCTCTACGCAAACCTGGACGGCATCGTCCAGCTCGCGCAGGTGGACCTGCGGCCGCCGCTGATCATCGACAACCTTCTGTACGAGCACGAGCGCGATGGCATCCGCATCGTCGGCTCCTCGCCGGTGGTGCGCGGCAACCGCTCGATGCGCAATCGCGGCGCGGGTCTGCGCATGGTCGACGCGGTGGCGGCGACCGGCCGGCTGCTCGAGGCGCGGCCGCTGCTCGACCGCAACGTGTTCGCCGGCAATCGCAGCGGCGATCTGGCTCGTACACAGGTGCCGCGATGAACGCGGCCGCCCGGCGCGACCTGAACGGTCCGTGGACCGCGTTGCTGGAGTTCGTCTGGCCCGTGACCGCGCTGCTGCTGTTCGTCACGTTGTTCGTGCCCTGGCACCTCGGCGTCATCGACGTACCGATGGCGAAGATCGCGGTGCTGATGGCGGCGGTCGCCGCGTTGCACGCGCTGCTGCCGCCGCTGCTCGCGCGCGCGCGCCGCACGCGCGACGTCGCGCTGCTGCTGGCGCACGTCGCCGCGCTCGCCGTGCTCGCCGGCATCTGGTGCCTGCTCGGCGGATTGGCGGCGCCGTTGTTCCTGATGTTCTTCGCGGCGCCGGTGGTTGCGGCGTCGTCGCTGTTCGGGCCGTGGGGACGCCACGTCGCCTTCGCGATCACGCTGGTCCTGGTCGCGTTGGCGAGCGCCGTCGCCTCGCCGGCATTGCGCTGGTACGCCAACCTCCACGGCGTCGATCTCGGCTGGCTCGACTCCTTCGACGACTTCGTCGCGAACGGCGGGCCGTTCGCCGCCGCGCGGCCGGAGCCGATGCTCGAAGTCGCCTCGCTGGCCTTCGCGCTGGTCGCGCTCACCGCGCTGCATTCGTCGGCGAGCCTGATCGCCGACGTCGGCCGGCGCCTGCGCGCGCAACTGCGCCACGTACTGGACAGCCTCAATCACGAGGAAGGGTTGTTCGGCGACCTCGTGCGTTCGAGCCCGGCGCTCGAGGCACTGCTGCTGGCGGACAGTCGCCGCATCGTGATGGCCAGCGACCGGTTCCGCGAACGCTTCGGTCGCGACGGCGCGGCGATCGACGGCGCCGACCTGCGCGCCGTCGTCGAGCTGCAGTTCCCCGAGGCGATCGACGCCTTGCTGGCCGGCGCCAACGGCACCGTCGACTGCCAGTACCGCGATCCGGGCGGATCGCTGCAGCCGGCGCGCGTGCACGTCGCGCATCTCGCCCGCGAGGGCACGAAGCTCATCCGCTTCGTGCTCGAGCCCTGCGCGGACTCGCGGCATCTCGCGCTCGCGCTCGACGGGCTCGCGTCCGTCGTCATCGTCGTCGACGGATCCGGCGTCGTCGCGCGCGCCAACGACGCCGCGCGCGACCTGTTCCCGGAGGCCATCCCCGGTGTGCCGGCGGGCCGCGCCCTGAGCGCGCCCGGCTTGCCGCAGTCCTGGTGGCAGACCGTGCCGGGCGCGGTGGTGCCGCGCGACTTCCGCGTGCACGGCCGCCGCGTGCGCGGCCGCGTCGTCTGTCGCAACGCCGACGGGCAGGCCGGCGAGCTCAGCATCGTCGAGCTCGTCGAGGAGTCGGCGGCATGACGGTCGACGTCGTCCCCGAATCCCGCTGGCGGCGGCTGTGGCGCAAGCTGCGCGCCGCCGGTCCCGCCACCCTCGCGGCCGCCGTCATCGCGACCGCGCTCGGCGTCGCGACGCGCGCCGGCGAAAATGCCGCAGTGGCGGCCCAACGCGCCGAGGTCGGCACGTCGTTGATGGCCGTCCTGGGCCGCGTCCGCGACGCGGTCAACACGCTCGAGCTCGACACGCGCGACTGCGCCGGCACCGAGGCCGCGCCACCCATCCGCTGGCGGGGCGAACCGCCGGCGGACGAGGCGGCGCTCGCGGTGGATCGCGCGGTGCGGCGCGCGTTGTCGCGGCAGCCGGGTCGCCGCGTGTACGGTCCGTTCCCGGCGCCCGACGGCGCCGACTACCTGGTCGCGGCGCACGTCGCCGCGGACGGCGCGACGTGCCTGTCGGGCACGTCGATCGCCGCGGTGATGCGCGAGGCAGGCGTGTCCCGCTTTGCCGGCGATTCCGTGGACGTGCGCATCGCCGACGCGGCCGAACGCGTGTTGTTCGAGTCGCGCCGGTTCGCGACGGCCGCCCCGGTGCGGGCGTCGATCGAGTTCGGCGCCGCGCGCTGGAGTGCGGAGGCACAGCCGCGCGCCGGCTGGGGCGACGTGTCGTTGCCCGGCTGGACCCTGACGCTGTTCTTCGGCGCGCTCGCCGGCATCGCCACCTACCTGCTGCAGCGTCGCGTCGACAACCAGCGCTCGCAGATCGACGTGTTGTACGCGCGCCTGCGCGGACTCAGCCGGCACCTCGACGACGTGCTGGCGCGCCACGACGCGACGGAGCAGCGCGCGCTCGCACTCGCGCAGCTCGACGGCGGTACCGGCCTGCCGAACCGCCAGTCGACGATCCAGGCGCTGGACCTGCATCTGTCGCACGCGCGCAGCCGCGGCAGTCCCGCGCTCACCGTGTTCGTCGTGCAGCTCGCGTCGCTGCCCGAGATCGAGAAGGCGCTCGGACGTTCGCACCTGCACCACGCGATGCGCGAGGCCGCGAGCCGCCTCACGGCGCTCGAGGGCATCGCCGGCCACATCGGCCGCATCGGCGACATCGAGCTCGCGTTCTGGCTCGACATCGAGTCGACCAGCATGGCGGCCGAAACGCTCGCGGCGCGCGCCGCCATCGTCCTCGGCGAGCCGTTCGAGATGGGCAAGTCGACGGCGCACGTGAGCTTCGGCATCGGCCTCACGAGCCAGTCGGGCCTGGCGCTGCGCGGCGAGGAACTGCTCGAGCAGGCGGCCGCGGCGGCGGAGGACGCGACGCGGCACCACGCCGGCGCGTGGCGCCGGTTCGAGCCGGGCACGCGCGCGCGCAAGATCGATCAGCTGCGACTGGAGACCGAGCTGCGTCACGCGCTCGAGGGCGAAGGCCTGATGCTCCACTACCAGCCGATCATCGAGTTCGACTCGCAACGGCTGGTCGGCTTCGAGGCGTTGATCCGCTGGCAGCACCCGTTGCGCGGCCTGATGCCGCCGGCCGCGTTCCTGCCGGTCGCCGAACATGCGCAATTGCTGCTCGAGATCGATCGCTGGGTTATGCGCCAGGCGATCCTGCAGGCGAAGCAGTGGGATCTCGACCTGTCGCGCGACTACTTCATCAGCATCAACATCTCGCCGCAGCACTTCGCGCGGCCGGCGCTGGTCGACGAGCTGGACGCGCTGCTGCGCGAACACCGCGTCGCGCCCGAACGCGTGCGCCTGGAGATCGTCGAAAACGCGCTGGTCACGGACATGGAGACCGCGATCAGCGTGGCCAACGCGCTGCGCGAGCGCCACATCAGGCTGAGCCTCGACGACTTCGGGACGGGTTACTCGTCGCTGGGTTACCTGCGTTCGCTGCCGCTCGACGCCATCAAGGTAGATAGATTCTTCGTCGAGCGGATGGTGACTGACACGCGCGACTTCGGGCTGGTGAAGACCATCATCGACCTCGCGCGGTATCTCGAGGTGAGCTGCCTGGTCGAAGGGGTGTCGACGAACGAGCAGCACGAGCTGCTGTCGGTGCTGACCCCGGACTATGCGCAGGGCAACCTGTATTCGAAGGCCGTGCCGGCCGCGCGCGCGGAGCAGCTGCTGCGCTCGCGCGAGGAGCTGGTACCCGAGCGGGAGATGGCGTCATGAACGACGACACGATCCGGCTGGCGCTGGCGCTGGTGTCCGCGGGGTTCGCGATCGCCGGTGTCGCGTGGCTCATCACGCGCGCGCGGTTGCGGCGCGTCGCGCGCCACGCGGCAGCGCTGGAACGACGGCGCCATGCGACGTTCCGGCGGCTGACCAGTCTGCGCACGCAACTGGCCGGCGAACGCCAGAGCTACCTGGATCACCTGCGCGAACAGAGCGCGGCCGTGGTCTGCGTGACGCCGGAAGGCCGCATCGAACGGGCCAGCAAGGCGATGGTCGCGATGCTCGGCTACGACTCGGAAGCCGAGTTGTGCAGCCTGCCCGCCGAGATCATGTACGCGAACCCTTCCGAACGCGCGACCCGCGTGCTCGCACCGCTGGAGGAGAGCGGCACGTTGCGCAACGTCGAGCTCGAGATGCGGCGTCGCGACGGCGTCCGTTGCCGCGCGCTGGCGTCGATCCGCGTGACGGTCGGTCCGGACGGCGCGCGCCTGCACGAGGCCGCGTTCACCGACATCACCGAGTGGCACCGCGCCGTCGAGCAGAACCAGCGGCTCGCCGAGCAGCTGCACGTCGCGCAGAAGCTCGAGGCCGTCGGCCGGCTCGCGTCGGGCATCGCGCACGAGATCAACACGCCCGTGCACTTCCTGATCCACAACCTGCATTTCCTGCGTGAAGCCTTCGACGAGCTCACGTCGCGGCACGCCGCGCTCGAGCTGCTCGCCGCCGCCGACGAGTCCGCCGAGACGCGCCAGGCGCGCGCGGGGCTCGGCCGGGCGCTCGCCGAGGCGGGGCAGGTGTTCGAAGAAAGCTTCGAGGGACTGGGGCGCGTCGCCGAAACCGTGCAGGCGATGAAGGATTTCGCGCACCCGGGCGACGGCGAGATGGCGATGGCGGACCTCAATCACGCGATCAACACCACCATCATCGTCTCGCGAAACGAGTACAAGCACGTCGCGGATCTCACGACCGATCTCGCCGACCTGCCGTCGGTCGTCTGCCGGCTCGGCGACATCAAGAAGGTGTTGCTGAACCTCATCGTCAATGCCGCGCACGCGCTCGAGGCGCGCCCGCCGGGATCGCCGCGCGGCACCATCCACGTCGAGACGCGCGGCGTCGAGGACGAGGTCGTCGTACGCGTGAGCGACAGCGGCTGCGGCATCCCGAAGGCCGTCATCGAACGCATCTTCGATCCGTTCTTCACGACCAAGACGCTGGGCAAGGGCACCGGCCAGGGACTGGCGATCGCGCGCTCGGTCATGCAGAGCCACGGCGGGTCCATCGACGTGGCGAGCCGCGTCGGCGTCGGCACCACGTTCACGCTGCGGCTGCCGATCTACGAGACGGCCAGCACCGGCACCAATCTATTCGAGGAATCCGCCGAGGAGGGCATCTCATGAACGACGAAAAACTCAAGGTCCTGTGCGTCGACGACGAGCCGCGGGTGCTCACGTCGCTCGACCGCGCGCTGCGCGGCCGCTACGAGGTGCTCGCGGCGAATTCCGGCGCGCAGGCGGTGGACATCCTGACGCGCTCGCACGATCTCGCGGTCGTCATCTGCGACATGCGCATGCCCGAGATGGATGGCGCCACGTTCCTGCGCCACGCGCGCAACCTGCGGCCCAACGCGATCCGCCTGCTGCTCACCGGCCACGCCGACGTGCAGTCGGCGATCAAGGCGATCAACGACGGACAGATCTTCCGCTTCCTCACGAAGCCGTGCCCGCCGGCGCAGCTGGCCGCGGTCATGGAAGAGGCCGAGCGCCAGCACGAGCTGATCATGGCGGAGAAATCGCTGCTGCAGCGGACGCTGATCGGCACGGTCAAGGCGATGGTCGACCTGATGTCGATCACCAATCCGAAGGCGATGGGGCGCGCCGCGCGCCTGAAGCGTCGCGTCGCGCGGATCGCGCGCGACCTGAACGTCGAGCGCCGCTGGGCGATCGAGGCGGCGGCATTGTTCAGCGAGCTCGGCAACCTGTCGCTGCCGGCGCCGCTGGTGGCGCAGATCGCGCGCGGCGCGCCGTTGTCCGACGCCGAACGCGAACGCTGGCAGGCCGCGACGCGCGCCGCGCTCGCCAGCATCTCGCAGGTACCGCGACTCGGGCCCGTGGCGCGCATCGTCGAGCTCGCGCTCGGGCTGTCGGTCGAGGAGCCCGCCGACGACATCGAGCGCACGCACGTGCAATTGCTGCGGCTCGCGCTCGATCTCGAACGCGTCGAATCCGAGGGCGGCGCGGTGGAGGAGGCGCTGCGGTCGTTCGGTGCGCAGCGCGGTTACCCGCCGCGCATGATCGAGGCCGCGTGGGCCACGGTGCCGAAGTCGAAGACCGCGCTGGAGTCGGCATTGTCGATCGACCAGCTGCAGCTCGGCATGGTGCTGGCCGATGACGTGTCGACCGCCGCCGGGGTGCTCGTCGCGCCGCGTGGCTGCGAGGTGACGGCCAGCCTGATGGAACACCTGCGGCACTTCACGGACGAGCTGGCCGGCGCGAACGTCAAGGTCTTCGTCGCCGAAGTGCCGAACGTCGTCGTGGCGTGATCGCCGCCGCGTGTAGTTAGTCTCGGCGGCGGCACGGATCGCCGCTGCGCGTCCGCGGCGGCGTGTTAGGCTGCGGCATGCATTCCCGGTTCCGCCGTTGGCTCGCGTCGTGGACGCTGATCGCGCTCGTCGCGGGCCCGACCTTCGCGGACGGCCGCGACATCGTCGACGCCGCGCGCCGGCAGGTCGGCGTCACCCTCGTCTATGACGGCGCGTACCGCCGGATCGCGTATCCCGGCGGCGACGTTCCGGTCGATCGCGGCGTGTGCACCGACGTCGTCATCCGGGCGCTGCGCGCGGCGCGGCAGCTCGATCTGCAGCGAGCCATCCACGAGGACATGCTGGCGCACCGCGACGCCTATCCGCGCCGCGGCGGTGGCCGGGCCGACGCCAACATCGATCACCGCCGGGTCCCGAACCAGATGGCCTGGTTCGCGCGGCAGGGCTGGTCGCAGCCGGCCGCCGCCGACGCGGCGGCCTATCTACCGGGCGACATCGTGGCCTGGGACCTCGGTGGCGGCCTGAAGCACGTGGGTATCGTGTCCGCCGCCCGTTCCGCAAGCGGCGTACCCCTCGTCATCCACAACATCGGCGCCGGGGCCCGGGAAGATGACATCCTCTTCAGGTTCAAGGTGATAGGCCATTTCCGACTTCCCTAATCCGGGGGAACCGGTAGGCTTGGCGCCCTCAAATGGCCTCCAAGTCCAAGCTCGCCAAAGAGGCGGCACATCACGGCGAAGCGCTCAACTCCCCGAGCCAGTTCTTCGGCGTCTTCAAGTACAGCAAGCGCGCGCTGCAGCTCCTCTGGACCACCAGCCGCCCGCTGTCGTTCGTGCTGGGTTTCTGCACCATCCTGGCCGGCATCCTGCCGTCGGGCGTGGCCTGGGTCGGCGCGCGCATTGTCGACAGCGCCTATTGGGCGACGCGCGCGCTCGCGAACGGCCAGCCGATGGACATCATGCACACCGTCTGGTGGGTGGTGGCCGAGGCCGGGATCATGGTGGTCATCACGGCGGCCCACCGGGGCATCACGATGTGCCAGGCGCTGCTCAAGGCGCAGCTCGCACACCGCGTGAACGTGCTGATCCTCGAGAAGGCGCTGACGCTGAATCTCACGCACTTCGAGGATTCCGAGCTCTACGACAAGCTCACCAGCGCGCGCCGCGAGGCGTCGAGCCGGCCGCTGTCGCTGGTGATGCGCACCTCCGGCCTGTTCCAGAACGCCCTGGCCATCACGAGCTTCGCGGTGCTGCTGTCCCAGTTCTCTCCCTGGGCGGTGTTCATCCTGCTGTTCGGCGGCATGCCGGCGTTCTTCGCCGAGACGAAGTTCTCGGGTGACGCGTTCCGCCTGTTCCGCTGGCGCGCGCCCGAGACGCGCATGCAGACCTATCTCGAAACCGCGCTGGCGCGCGAGGACCACGCGAAGGAGGTCAAGCTGTTCGACCTCGGCAAGCTGTTCCTGAAGCGCTACGTCGCGATCTACGATGGCCTGTACGAGAAGGACCGCAACCTCACGATCAAGCGCGAGGGCTACGGCTTCGTGTTCACCTGCGTGAGCATCGCCGCGCTGTACAGCGCCTACGCCTGGTGCGCCATCACGGCGGCGCAGGGCAAGATCTCGATCGGCGACATGACCATGTACATCATGATGTTCCGCCAGGGCCAGGCGGCCGTCACCGCCAGCCTCGGTGCCGTCGGCGGCATGTACGAAGACAACCTCTACCTCTCGACGCTGTACGAATACCTCGAGGTCGAGGTCGAGCCGTCGACGGGTACCGCGGTCAGCGGCCCGGATCCGGAAGCCGGCGTCGTGTTCGAGAACGTCGAGTTCCGCTACCCGGGTTCGGACCGCGTCGCGATCACCGGCGTCAACCTGCAGATCAAGCGCGGCAGGAGCCTGGCGCTGGTCGGCGAGAACGGCTCCGGCAAGACCACGCTGATCAAACTACTGACGCGGCTGTACAAGCCGACCTACGGCCGCATCCTGCTCGACGGCCGCGACCTCAACGAATGGGACGAGACGGTGCTGCGCCGGCGCATCGGCGTCATCTTCCAGGACTTCGTGCGCTACCAGCTGATCGTCGGCGAGAACATCGGCGCCGGCGACGTGCGCGCGTTCGAGGACCGCGAGCGCTGGGCCGACGCCGCCACGCAGGGCAAGTCCGCGCCGTTCATCGAGGACATGCCGGCGCAGTACGACACGCAGCTCGGCAAGTGGTTCAAGGACGGCCGCGAGCTGTCCGGCGGCCAGTGGCAGAAGATCGCGCTGTCGCGCGCGTTCATGCGCCACGACGCCGACATCCTAGTGCTCGACGAGCCCACCGCGGCGATGGACGCGGCCGCCGAGGCCGAGGTGTTCGAGCACTTCCGCTCGCTGATGGGACAGAAGATCGCGATCGTCATCTCGCACCGGTTCTCCACCGTGCGCATGACCGACGAGATCATCGTCCTCGATCAGGGACACATCGTCGAACGCGGCAACCACGACACGCTGATGAAAGAGGACGGCGTGTATTCGAAGCTCTTCACGCTGCAGGCCCGCGGCTATCGTTAGTTAGGGTACGATCGCGCTCCGGTCCGCGAGGGGAGCGCACATGAAATCCGTATCGAAGTTCCTGGTCGTCCTGGTGGCTGGCGTATTGGGCGCATCGCCCGCGCTGGCGAAGAAGCCGAAGCCGCAGCCCGTGCCGGTCGCGCCGCCCGCGGCCATTCCCGCGGCGCCACCGGCGCCGGAAAAGGTGGCGTCGGTCGAGGGCATCACCGAATACCGGCTCGGCAACGGGCTCAAGGTCCTGTTGTTCCCGGACCAGACCAAGCAGACCATCACGGTGAACGTCACGTACCTCGTCGGCTCGCGCCACGAGAACTACGGCGAGACCGGCATGGCCCACCTGCTCGAGCACATGCTGTTCAAGGGCACGCCGCGCCACAAGGACATCGCCGCGGAGCTGACCTCGCACGGCACGCGCCCGAACGGGTCCACGTCCTGGGACCGGACCAATTACTTCGAGACGTTCAACGCGAACGACGAGAACCTCAAGTGGGCGCTCGATCTCGAATCCGACCGCATGGTGAATTCGCGCATCGCGAAGGAAGACCTCGACACCGAGATGACGGTGGTGCGCAACGAATACGAATCCAGCGAGAACTCGCCGCTCGGCGTGTTGTTCAAGCGCCTGCTGGCCGTCTCCTACGACTGGCACAACTACGGCAAGACGCCGCTGGGCGCGCGCTCGGACATCGAGGGCGTGCCGATCGACCGGCTGCAGGCGTTCTACCGGCTGCATTACCAGCCGGACAACGCCGTGCTGCTGGTGGCCGGCAAGTTCGACGAGGCGGCGACGCTGGCGCAGATCAACGCGTTCTTCGGTGCGATTCCGAAGCCGGCGCGCGTGCTGCCCGAGCTGTACACCGTCGAGCCGGTGCAGGACGGCGAACGCCAGGTGACGTTGCGCCGGACCGGTGACGTGCAGATCGCGGCCATCGCGTATCACGTGCCGCCCGCGGCGCACGCGGACTACGCGCCGCTGCAGGTGCTGGTCGACATCATGGGCAACCAGCCCGCGGGCCGGTTGTTCAAGGACCTGGTCGAGACGCAGAAGGCGGCGACGGTGCTGTCGACCTCGCTGCCGCTGGCCGAGCCCGGCATGGCGCTGTTCGGCGCGCAGGTGCGCGCGGAGAAGCCGCTCGATGCCGCGCTGAAGGGGCTGATCGCGGACGTCGAGAACGGCAAGGCGCGGCCGATCACGGACGCCGAGGTCGAGCGTTCGCGCACGCTGCTGCTGAAGCAGATCGAGCTCAATCTCAACAACGCCGAGGGCATCGGCCTCGAGCTCAGCAACTGGATGGGCATGGGCGACTGGCGCCTGCTGTTCGTGAACCGCGACCGGCTGCGCGCGGTCAAGACGGCCGACGTGCAGCGCGTGTGGTCCACCTACTTCAAGGCGTCGAACCGCACCACCGGGCTCTTCTACCCGACGAAGGACGCCGACCGCGCCACCGTGCCGGGCCGGCCCGACGTCGTCGCGCTCGTGAAGGATTACAAGGGTGACGCGGCGAAGGAGGAGGGCGAGGCGTTCGATCCGTCGCCGGCCAACATCGACGCGCGCACGCAGCGTTCGAAGCTGCCGGGCGGCACGAAGCTCGTGCTGCTGCCGAAGAAGACGCGCGGCGGCGCGGTGGTCGCGACGATGGCGCTGCACTTCGGCGACGCGAAGTCGCTGATGAACCGCGGCGACGTCGGCCCGATGACCGGCGCCATGCTGATGCGCGGCTCGCTGAAGCACACGCGGCAGCAGATCTCCGACGAGCTCGACCGGCTGAAGGCCCGCGTCGACATCGGCGGCGGCAGCCAGGGCGGCGCCGTCAACATCGAAACCACGCGCGAGAACCTGCCGGCCGTGCTGACGCTGGTCACGGAAGTGCTGCGCCAGCCCGCGTTCGACGCGAAGGAGCTGGAGCTGCTGCGGTCCGAGCGGCTCGCCAGCATCGAGCAGCAGAGCAAGGAGCCGAACACGCTGGCGTTCACGGCGTTCTCGCGCATCTTCGCGCCCTATCCGCGCGCCGACGTGCGTTACGTGCCGACGGTCGAGGAGACCATCGCCGACATCAAGGCCGTGACGCGCGAGCAGCTGGTGGCCTTCCACAAGGACTTCTACGGCGCGCAGGCGGCCGAGATCGCCGTGGTCGGCGATTTCGATCCGAAGGCGCTGGCCGAGCAGCTGCAGCGCGAGCTCGGCGACTGGAAGGCGCCGAAGCCGTACACGCGCGTGGCCAGTCCGTATGTGCCGATCCCGGCGCAGAAGCTCTCGATCGAGACGCCGGACAAGGCGAACGCGTTCTTCGTCACCGGCACGGCGTTCTCCATGCGCGACGACAACCCCGACTACCCGGCGCTGGTGTTCGGCAACTACATGCTGGGCGGCAGCGGCCTGAAGTCCCGGCTGTTCGCGCGCATCCGCATCAAGGAGGGCCTGAGCTACGGCGGCCGTTCGCAGGTGCAGGCCGACGAGAACGACGACGACGGCGGCTTCCTCAGCTACTGGATCTACGCGCCGCAGAACTACGCGAAGCTGCAGGCGGCGTTCGACGACGAGATCGCGAAGGCGATCAACGAGGGGTTCTCCGCCGAGGACATCGCCCAGGAGAAGAACGGCTGGCAGCAGGGCCGCAGCGTCTCGCGCTCGCAGGACAAGGAGCTGGTGCGGGCGCTGGCCGCGAAGGCGTTCAACGACCGGACCATGGCCTGGGACGCGGAGCTCGAGAAGAAGGTGCTGGCGCTGGACCCGGACACGATCCGCAAGGTGCTGGCCAAATACCTGGTGCCGGCGAACTTCACGGCGGTGAAGGCGGGCGATTTCGCCGCGGCCGCGAAGACGCCGTAAGCGCTTCCCGCGGGCAAAAAAAAGCGGCGCCAGTTTTGCTGGCGCCGCTGAATTTTCTAACTAAGCCGGTTTAGAAGCGGCGACCGCCGCCACCACCGCCAAAGTTTCCACGCGGGGCGCCACGATCACGCTCCTGCGCTTCATTCACCTTCAGCGGACGACCGCCGAAGTCCTTGCCATCGAGCGCCTGCATGGCGCGGGTGGCATCGGCGTTCGGCATTTCGACGAAACCGAAGCCACGCGGGCGGCCGGTTTCGCGATCGTTCACCAGCGACACCTTGTCGACGGTGCCGTGGGCGGCGAAGTGGGTGCGCACCGCATCTTCGGTGGCAGAGAAAGGCAGATTTCCAACGTAAAGTTTCATCCGGAACAACTCACGAAAAATAGAGAACGGTGACAGGCTAGCCCTGTCTGCTGGTTCGCGAATTCTTTGGAGTTTCGTCACCGGAACCGGTGGCGCGCAACGAAGGATCAGCAAATCCGCCGGCGACGGTACAGGAAACTTTTCCCCGAAGCGACTCTTTCTCTTAAAAAAACCCCCAAAAACCCCGGTTTGCCCCCTCCCGGGGCGGGTTTCGGCCAACGGTAGCCCTATCATCGGCCCATGATCGTGACCCATCTCGTCTATCCGATGGCCGCCATGGTGCTGCTCACCGTGGTCGTCCTGGTGTCCCTGTTCCGCAGCCGGGTGGCTGCCGTCCGCACCGGGCAGATCGACAAGACGTACTTCCGTCTCTACCAGGGCAGCGAGGAACCGGAGCTCGCGCGGAAGGTGAGCCGGCACTTCTCGAACCTGTTCGAGGCGCCGGTGCTTTTCTACGTCGCCTGTCTCGCGGCGATGATCAGTGGCGTCACGGGCCTCCTGTTCGTGTCGCTCGCCTGGGCCTATGTGATCGCGCGCGTCTGGCATGCGTTCATCCATCTCGGCGGTAACCGCTTGAGCAAACGCATCGTCGCGTACTTCGTCAGCTGGATCGTGCTGGTCGCGATGTGGGTGACGCTGGTCGTCGCCGTCTCCTGGCGCTGAGTTTTTCCCGGCATTTCTCCGCGGCCGCGCCGGGCGCGGCACCGCCGCGTGGTTTGTAGATTTTTCACTGGAAGGGGCGGGGTTCACGGATTCCGGGACCCGGCCGCAGCCACTTCACGGCCGCGGCGGGACACTGCCGCGCGTCGTTATGTCGCCCGGAATTTTGCTGCGGGCCACGTCTAGGAATCGGAATTACACCCGTTATCTTCGCGCCCTCCGCTGATTGACACACGATATGTTTCACCGCATTGGGTCCGCGCCTTGCGCTGGACGAGATCGGGTCAACGAGGCGCGAGGGTCAGAGGGTGAGGAACGGCAGCCGTTTCGTGCTGTGTTTGCTGAGCGTGGGCTATACGGCCATCGCCGCGGCCCAGTCGTTCGCGCCCACGCCCTCGATCCAGTACGCCGAGCCCGTCGCGCTCTCGCTGAAATCCGCCGCTGCCGACTTCGATGCCTACGGCCGCCGCTTCTCGCTGACGCTGGCCGACAACGAGCGGGTCCTGAACAAGCTGCCCGCCGCCCGCAAGGCCGAGCTGGCGCCGTACAAACTGGTGCGCGGCCAGGTCGACGGCGCCGCCGGTTCCTGGGTGCGGCTGGTGCAGTCGGCCGACGGCGTCGAGGGCGCCATCTGGGACGGGCAGGAGCTGTACGCCGTCACCAGCTACCGCAAGATCGCCGCCGCGCTAACTACCCCGCTCGATGCCGCGCCCGGCCAGACCGTCCTGTATCGGCTGTCGGACGTGCGCGACGCGTTGCCGCGCGATTTCTGCGCCGACGGTATCCCGGCCGAGGCCCAATCCGGCAAGGCGCCCACCGGGCTCGACCAGTACCGCGCCATCACGCAGGAGCTGCAGGTCGAGTTCGCCGCCAGCTCGGTCACGCGCCAGCTCGACATCTCGCTGATCGCCGACGGCGCGCTGCAGGCCGCCGAGTCCGATCCGACGGCCGCCATGCTGGCGCGCCTCAACATCGTCGAAGGCATCTTCTCCGAGCAGCTCGGGCTGCTGATCCTCGCCACCGACGTGCGCCTCGTGCCGCCGGGCGCGGATCCGTTCACGGCCACCAAGGGCCAGACGCTGCTCGACCAGCTCGCCAGCTACAAGTCCGCCACCCCCGACGTCCGCGCGCGCGGCATCGCGCACCTCGTCACGGGCAAGGATCTCGACGGCAGCACCGCCGGCATCGCCTACGTCGGCACGGTGTGCTCGGCCGAGCGCGGCGTCTCGCTGAGCCAGGCGTCGTTCGGCGTCACCGTGTCCGCGCTGATCATGGCGCACGAGATCGGCCACAACCTCGGCGCCAACCACGACGGTGAGGCCGGCACGGCCTGCGCCAGTGTCGGCGGGGGATTCATCATGGCGCCCGCGGTCAGCGGCTTCGCGACGTTCTCGAGCTGCAGCCTCGGCGTCATGGAGCGCGCGATCGCCGCGGCGAGCTGCATCACGCCGGCGGAGTTCGCCGACGTCGCGCTGGAGACCGGCACCGCGAAGGTGAACGGCGAGGGCGGGGTGCCGTTCGCGCTGCCGTTCGTCGTGAAGTCGGGCGGCAACCGCGACGCCGAGGACGTGGTCGCGACGCTCACGCTGCCGTCGTTGTCGGGTTATTCGATCGAGTCCGCGGCCAGCGGCGCGGGCTCGTGCAGCATCTCCGGGATGACGGCCACCTGCGCGCTGGGCCGCCTCGCGCCGGCGACCCAGCAGACCGTCATCGTCAACGCGCGCGGCACGACCGCTCAGAACTTCTCGGTGCAGGCGCGCGTGTCCGCCGGCAACGACCGCGTGACATCCAACAATTCGCGCACGCTGCCGGTGTCGATCCGCTCCGGCATCGACGCGGCCGTGGCGCTGTCGCTGAGCAGCGGCGACGTGACGCAGGGCGCGACGGTGTCGACGTATGTCGACGTCTCCAGCCTGCGGTCGATGCCGCTCACCGGCGCCACGTTGTCGGTGAACCTGAACCAGCCGGTGAGCTCGGCCACGATGCCGGGCACCACCTGCACGACGAACGCCTTCGCCGTCACGTGCGCCGTCGCGAACCTGCCGGCCGGCGCCACGCGCCGCCTGTCCATCGTCGCGACCGCGGCGTCGGCGGGCCCGATGTTCGCCGGCGCGAGCATCAGCGTCAGCGGCGACGGCGACTTCACCAACAACACCGCCACCATCAACGGCTGGGTGCGCGCGCCGCAGGACGTCGAGCTGACGGCCGGCCCGGCGGTGGTCGACCTCGGTGTCGGCGCCAGCTACGAGATCCCGTACACGCTGCGCTCGCGCGGCTCGGGCGCAGCCACGAACACGCACCTGACCGTGCGCCTGCTGTCGACGGCCGTCAGCGTCGAGGCCGCGGATGCGGCGTGCGTCGCGACGGATCCGATGACCTGGGACTGCGACGTCGGCACGCTGGCGTCCGATTCCACGCGCGTCGTGACGGTGCGCGTGCGCGGCTCGCGCGCCGCGGTCTGCGACGTCGCCGGCGTCGTCGAAACCGACAACGACGGGTATTCCGGCAACGACACCGCCGGCGTGCAGCTGCGCATGGATCACAACGTCGACCTGACGCCGACGCTCGCGACCGGCGGCGCCGGCCTGGAAGACAACCCGATCGCCGGCCAGGTCGCGGTCCGGTCGAACGGCAAGCAATCGTTGACGGGCGCCGTGTTCGACGTCGAGGTCAACGCCGCCGGCACGCTGGCGTCCGCGACGGTGCACGACGGCGCGGCCTGCGTGCTGCAGACGCCGCAGCGCGCGCGTTGCGCGCTGCCGGCGATGACGAAAGGCCAGACGGTGTACGTCGACTACGTGGCGACGTTCGCCGAGCCCGGCACCTACGACGTGACCTTCACGGCGCGCGCGCCCGGCGACACGCTGCCCGACAACGATGTGCTGATCCGCCCGATCGTCGTGCGTCCGTACACCGACGTGTCGATCGCCGGCGCCATCGACTTCACGAACCTCATGGTCGGCGAGTCGCGCACCGCGACGTTCACCGTGCGCGCCGATCGCCGGCTGCTGGCGGCGGCGCGGTTCCTGGCGCCGAACGCCTTGCCGGGGCTGCGCGTCACCGACATCGTCTCGAGCGCGGGGGATTGCCGCGTCGACGCGGACACCGGCGGCAGCTGCGATTTCAACGACCTTGCGGCGAATGCCAGCGTGACCGTCGACGTGACCTGGCGCGCCGAGCAGTCCGCGGCCGCGACCGACCTGTCGGTGGCCGTCAGCACGGCGGGTGACGTCTCGGTCGCCAACGACGTCGTGCGGCGCCGCGTGCAGACCGTCGGCATGACCGATCTCGAGCTGCGCGTCGGCGCGGCGGTCAGCGGCTTCCGCAACACGACCGTGTCGCTGCCCGAGATCTCCGTGGTCAACGGCAACGACAAGGCCGTCGGCACGACGCTGCAGGTGACGTTGCCTGCCGGCGTCACGCTGGCCAGCGTGTCGGCGGCGAATGCCATCTGCAGCGGCACCACGGTGCTGCGCTGCGACTTCGATGACCTCGACGCCGGCAGCATCTCGACGGTCAACGTCAGCGTGCGCGCCGACGCGGCCGGCACGCTGACCAGCAAGCTGCAGCTCAGCGCCACGAACGATTCGAACGCGGCGAACGACACGAAAGAGGCCGCGTTGCAGATCGCCGAGGTGACCAACGCGACGCAGACGGCGGGCAGCGCCGGCAAGGGCGGCGGCGGGCGGTTCGAGTGGCTGACGCTGGTGGTTCTGTTGCTGGTGGTGGGGAGTCGCCAACTCTTGTTGGTGCGTCGCTGTGTCGTCGTGGTGCGTCCCAGCCGCCGTTGAACGCGATTGGCGTTTCCGCAACGCCGTGAAATCCCGCTGATCCATCCGCCAACGCACCTGCGCGTGCGCTCCCAAGTCCGCGCATTCGCGGGCTTTTCCCCGGGTTGTTAGTCATCGCCGCGCCGCGCGGCGTCGCGCGGCGCGCGCCGTTGGCCGGAAACTTGCAACACCTCCCGCATAGAGACGTCCCAGCGTCCATCGATGAAAAAAACTCATCTACCAGGGAGAAAAATTCATGTCTAACAACCTTTGGCTGCTCCGCTCCTCGATCGCGATGGCGATCGCCTGCGCGGCGCCGCTGTCGCAAGCGCAGGAAGCCGATGCGGACGCCGACGCGGCCGACGCGGTCGCCGAGACCGTCATCGTCACCGGCACGCGTGCCACCGGCGTCGACGAGTTCGCGAGCTCGTCGCCGATCCAGGTGCTCGATTCCACCGAGCTCGAGAGCGCCGGCAAGCCGGATCTCATGAGCGCGCTGGCGAACGTCGTGCCGTCGTTCACGGCGCAGGCGTTCGGCGGCGACATGGCGAACCAGACGCTGCAGGCGAAGATGCGCGGTCTCTCGCCCAACCACACGCTGGTGCTGGTCAACGGCAAGCGCCGCCACACCACGTCCAGCCTCGCCATCCTCGGCGGCCCGTACCAGGGCGGCGCGGGTGTCGACCTCAACTTCATCCCGGTCGAAGCGATCGACCATGTCGAGGTGCTGACCGACGGCGCGGCCGCGCAATACGGCACCGACGCGATCGCCGGCGTCATCAACATCATCCTGAAGAAGAACTCCGAAGGCGCCGGCCTGAGCTACGAACACGGCGGCAACTACGCCGGCGACGGCGACACCAGCTCGTACACCGGCAACATCGGCTTCGAGGCGACCGGCGGCTCGTACATCAGCCTCGCGGCCGAGTACCGCGAGCACGCGCACACGAACCGCGGCGACGTCGACCCGCGCGTCGTCGACCCGGGCCGCATCGACCCGGACGAGGGCGGCACGTTCCCGAACACGAACATGCCGTACGCCGACGGGTATCCGTACCTGAACAAGATCTTCGGCGACGCCGCGTACGAGATGAAACTCGTCTCGCTGAATGCCGGCATCCCGATCGGCGACAACGCCGAGGTGTATTCGACGCTGTCGTGGGGCGACAAACACGCCGCGTCGTTCGAGAACTACCGCCTGCCGAACCGCGTCGCCTACACCGCGGACGGCGAGACCACGTACTTCCGCCCGTTCGGCTTCAGCCCGCGCGAGGAGACGGAGGAGACCGATCACCAGGCGACCGTCGGCGTGAAGGGCGACGTCGGCACGTGGCACTGGGACGTGTCGTCGGCGTACGGCAAGGACGAGATCGACATGTTCACGCGCGACTCGGCGAACGCGTCGATGTACGCGGCCACCGGCCAGACACCGACGAATTTCTACGACGGCACGTACACGCAGACGCAGTGGACCTCGAACCTCGACGTCACGAAGGAGATCGAGATCGGCCTGTCGTCGCCGATGAACTTCGCGTTCGGCGCGGAGTATCGCCGCGAGACGTGGACCGCCGATCCGGGCGACGCGGCGTCGCGCTATCTCGAAGGCGGCCAGTCGTTCCCCGGCATCAGCCTGTCGGATTCGGGCGGGCACGATCGCGACGTTAAGGCGGCATACGTCGACTTCGTGATCAGCCCGCTCGAGAAGCTGCGCCTCGACCTCGCCGGCCGCTACGAGGATTACAGCGATTTCGGTGACACCACCGTCGGCAAGCTGTCGGCGCGCTACGAGTTCACGGACGCGTTCGCGTTGCGCGGCACGGCGAGCACCGGTTTCCGCGCGCCGACGCTGGCCGAGGAGTTCTACTCCGCGACCAACGTGGGCCCGACGACGGCCTTCGTGCAGATGCCGCCGAACGCCGCGGCCACGGGCCTGCTCGGTCTCGGCGCGGGACTGCAGCCGGAGAAGTCGACGAACTTCTCGGCGGGCTTCGTGTTCCGGCCGGATCGCACGATGGCGTTGACGGTCGACCTGTACCAGATCGAGGTGCGCAACCGCATCGCGGCGACCAGCACGTTCTACGGCACGATCGACGGCGAGCTGTTCTCGCAGGTCATCGTCGACGCGATCGTCGCCAACGGCAACGTGCTCGATCCGGCGGTGACGGCCGAAGGTGACACGGGCATCAACCTGTTCACGAACGGCGTCGAGACGCGCACGCGTGGCGTCGACGTCGGCTTCAACTACGGCATGGAGATGGGCAGCGCCAACGTCGACTTCTCGATCGCGGCCACGTACACGGACACGGAAGTGACCAAGGTGCGCGAGACGCCGGCCGAGTTCGGCACGACGCAGGCGCTGTTCGACAAGGTGGCGCTGGCGGACCTGACGGAGACGGCGCCGAAGTACCTGGTGAACCTGGGCGCGCGCTTCGAATGGGATCGCGTGACGGTGAGCGTGCACGAGCTGGTGTACGGCAAGTCGGCGCAGTACGAGAACGACGGCGGCGAGTGCCTGAGCTTCTACGGCGACGGCTCGCCGAACTGCAGCACCGATCCCTCGGGTCTGACGTTCTTCCGCACCGAGATCCCGGCCACGCCGATCACCAACCTCGAGGTGGCGTTCCGCGCGATGGAGAAGCTGTCGGTGACGGTGGGCGCGACGAACGTGTTCGACAAGTATCCGAACAAGCGCAACGCCGTGTTCCGCGCGGCGCAGTTCGGGTCGGGTGACAACAGCGTGGTCGGTGGTTACCCGTCGTTCTCGCCGTTCGGCATCAACGGCGCTTACTACTACGGGTCGATCTCGTACAAGTTCTGACGGGAAGGGTCGGAACGGAAAAAGGGTGGATGGACGCCGGTCCATCCACCCTTTCTCTTTATCTTGGCACCGACTTCACTTCGCGAGCTGGATCTCGATCTCGACCAGCATGCCCGGCGCCACCAGGCTCGCGACCTGCACGGTCGAACGCGCCGGCAGGTTCGGCTGATCCTTCGTGCCGAAGAACTGCGTGTACGCGGCCATGAACCCTTCGAAGTCCATCTTGCCGCCCTTCGCGGGGTCGCCGACCAGGTAGACGGTCATCGCGACCGTGTCCTTGAAGCTCAGGCCGAGGTTGTCCAGCGATTCCTTGAGGCGCCCGAACACCGACAGCGCCTGCGTCTTCGTGTCGCCCCAGTACTCGGGCGTGCCGGCCGCAGCTTTCGGATCGAGCGGCGCGGGTGTCGTGCCACTGTGGAAGTAGATGGTCTTGCCGGCCGGCACCGCGACGGCGCGCGCGATCGGGAAGTTGTTGGCCGGCATGAGCGGATGGCGAACGATGTCGGCAGCGTTCGCGTTGACCGCGGCGATGGCGAGCGCCAGCGCGCCGATCGAGTGGATGGGTTTCATGAGATCTCCTTGGGTTGACGAGCGGCGAAAAGCAGCGCGCCCGACCCCTCGCGGAGCCGGGCGCGGTGACAGTCCCCTTTTGCTAGCAAACGGGGACTGTCCCCATTTAGAGGGTGTTGATGTAGGCGACGACGTCCGCGACGGCCTTGTCATCCGCCAGCGTCGCGACCACCGCGCGCATCTGTGCGCCATACGTGTCGCGCTCGTCCGCGCCGCGCAGGCCGGCCCGGAAGTTCTTGAGCTGCGTGACGAGATACCAGTCCGACCGCGCGGCCAGCGCCGGCGAGTTCAGCTGTTCGTTGCCCTGGCCCTTGGCGCCGTGACAGGCCGCGCAAGCCGCATACAGCTGCTTGCCGTGCTTCACGTCGCCGGTGACCGTCGCCACCGGCTTCGCCGACGGCAATCCGCCGATGAACGACACCGCGTCGCCGAGCACGTTCTCGTGCTTCACGCGCCAGCCCACCGGGCCCATCTCGTGGCCCGAATCGTCGCCGCCCGGCGTGCCGCGCACGCCCGCCGCGAAGTTCTCGAGCTGGCGCGTGAGGTACCACGGCTCCATGCCCGAGAGCTTCGGCGCGCGGATGCCCGCGTTGCCGTTCGCATTCGCACCATGGCACAGCAGGCAGTAATCGAACTTGTTGTCGGCGCCCGCGGAGACCGCGAGCACGAGCGCGACCGCCGCGCCGAGCAGGGACTTCGTCGCGCGGTTCATGCGTGCACCGCCTTGCCGGCCGCGCGTTCGCGCGCGTCGATGTCCGCGATGGCGTGATGCGCCGAGGCCATCGCGCCTTCCTGCCAGCCCGGGTGATAGCTCACCTGGTCGCCGACCAGGTAGTGCGCGCCCTGCGGCGCCTGCAGCTTCGTGAACCACTTCTTCCACAGTTCTTCATCCCACTGGGCCGCGCAGCCCAGCATGTGATTCATCTGGTGCCAGGCCACGGTCACGCCGGTCTCCACGTAGTCGCCGTATTTGGGATGGATCTTCGAGCCCTGTTCGATCGCGAGCTTGATGCGGTCGGCGGGCGCGAGCCGCGCGAATTTCTCGCCGGCATTCGGATCGAACGTGTACGCGGCCAGCACCACGCCCTTCTTGCGGTGGATGCCGTGCGCCGGGTACCAGATCTGCTGGATGTCCTGCGTCGTCCAGGAGATGCCGCCGTAGATGCCTTCGTCCTCCCAGAAGCGCTGCTTCATCTGCAGGCCGATCTTGAACAGCTTGCCGCGCGGCACGGCGAGGAAACCCGCCGCGTGTTCCTTCGCGAAGTTGTGCTCGATGCCGGCCAGCAGGTGCATCGGGATGCAGTTGATGACGTAGTCGGCCTTCACCTTCGTGTATTCGCCGTTGCGGCGATAGGTGACTTCGACGCCCTTCGGCAGCACCTGGATCTTCTGCACCTGCGACTCGAGCTGCACGAGGTGCCCGATCTTGCGCATGAACCCCGCGGGCACGCGGTCCATGCCCCCGACCGGTTCCATCATCATGGCGGCCTGGTCGTCGGTTTCGCCGAAATTCATGATCGCCATGAACTTCGATTTCAGGAGCTCACGCCCGTCGAGCGGCGTCTTCAGGACGTCCGGGTTCGTGTAGTCGTGCTTGGCGAGGCCGGCGTTGCTCGTGCCCGCGTACTTGAAGCTCGGATCGAGCGTGCCGAGGTACTTCATGTACTCGCGCAGGCGTTCGTAGTCCTCCGCGGTGAGAGGCGCGGCGAACTGCTCGGGCTTCATCGACTTCGACATGAGCTCCGCGACGAAGCCACGCGAGTCCGACATGTATTCGCGCGCGCGGATCGGCTTGCCGCCGAACATGGCGTCGTCCTGGACCCAGGCATTGCGGTTGTCGTTGATGAACGGCTCGAGCTCGACGTCCAGCTCCTTGCAGTAGTTCAGCAGGTTCTGGTGGTGGCCCGGGATGCGCGCGGGGCCGCAGTTGAAGTAGAGGTCCGGGTCCTTGTCGAAGTTGCAGACCTGCTGGTAGCCGGTCTCGTCGATGCGGTCGCCGTTGCGGACCGTCATGTTGCGGCCGCCGGCGCGGAACGAGGCTTCGAGCACCTGCACCTCGTAGCCGGCCTTGTTCAATTCGTAGGCGGCCGTGAGGCCGGAGATGCCGGCGCCGAGGATCAGCACCTTGCGCGGCTTCGCCGGCTTCGCGAGCTCGGGCTTCGACGCGCGCGCGACGGGTGCCAGCAGACCGAGGCCCATCGCGGCGCGGAACACGGCGTTCGAGCCGCCGACCGCGCCTGCCAGCTGCAGGAAATCGCGGCGCGAGAGTTTGGCTCCCATCGTTTTCTTTTCCCCTGTTCGAGTGTTGTCCGGACCGCTCGGTAACATTCAAGTTGTGTGCCACGCGCGGCGCGCGCAAATCGCGCCGGCGGGCGTCTCGTTCGCGATCGCGATGAGACATATGCACCGCGTCGCGGGGCATTCGCGGACTTTTGCCTCAGACGAGGGCGCGACCTGTCAGCAGCGGCTTCCCGGCATCAGAGCGCCCCGTATGATCGGACCAAACTAGAACAGCGGACGTGTCGGGGGATCAGGGAGTGGGCGCGAGTCGGGGAGGGGCCTGGATCTGTGCGTGGCTGCTGGCGCCCGTCGCGGCGCTGGCCGCGATGGCCGCGTCCGCGCAGAACCTGCGCATCCAGTTCGCCGAGAAGGTGTCGATCGAAGCCGCGGCCAGCCACACCGAGTTCGACGCCTACGGCCGCCGCTTCTCGCTCGACCTGCGCGACAACGACCGGCTGACGAGCGCGCTGAACCGCAACGGCAAGCTCGCCGTCGGGCGCGGCCGGCTGCTGCGCGGCGAGCTGCGCGACGTGCCCGGCTCGTGGGTGCGCCTGGCGCGCATCGGCGACTCGCTCGAAGGCGCGATCTGGGACGGCCGCGACCTGTACGTCGTCACCAGCCGGGAACGCGTCGCCGCCCACCTGACGCTGCCGCTCGACGGCCCGCCGTCGCAGACGGTCGTCTACCGGCTGTCGGACACCGTCGGCGGATTGCCGGCGCAATTCTGCGGCCTGGACACGGGCGGCCTGCCGTCGAGCAAGCTGGACGCGCGCACCGGGCTCGACGCCTACGAATCGATGGTCGCGGACCTGCGCGCCGACGCCGCGACGATGCCCGCCTCGGCGACGGCCAGCGAGCAGGTCGACGTCTCGCTGATCGCCGACTCGTCGTTCCAGGCCTTCATGGGCAGCGTGACGCGCGACGCGATGCTGGCGCGGCTGAACACGGTCGACGGCATCTTCAGCGTGCAGGTCGGCATCATGATCGTGCCCACCGAGCTGCGCCTGATCCCGGCCGGCAGCGATCCGTTCACGTCGACGAATGCGGAGACGCTGCTCGAGCAGCTGTCCAACTACCGCAACGGCAACGCCGCCGTGAAGGCCGCCGGCCTCGCGCACCTGATGACCAACAAGGACCTGAACGGCAACACGATCGGCATCGCCTACGTCGACACGTTGTGCGACGCGAAGCAGGGCGTGTCGCTGAGCGACAGCGAGCTCGGCGAGTTCTTCTCCGCGCTGGTCATGGCGCACGAGCTGGGCCACAACTTCGGCGCGCCGCACGACGGCGTCTCCGGCGCCTGCGCGGCGACCGCGCAGAACTTCCTGATGGCGCCCGAGCTGAACGGCAGCAGCCAGTTCTCGCAGTGCAGCCTGTCGCGCATGCAGGGGCCGATCTCGCGCGCGCGCGGCGTGTGCATCACCACGCCGCACTACGCGGACCTCGCGATCGAGTTCCCGGCGCTGCCGCCGACCATCGACACGCAGCAGGAGTTCGGATTCCCGGTCACCGTGCGTTCGGTCGGCAACGAGACGGCGCACAACGGCGTGCTGCGCGTGCAGTTGCCGCCGCAGATCGTGTTCCAGGGCGCGGTGCTCGCCGGCGGCAGCTGCGCGTTCGCCGGCAGCACCGTGACCTGCACGCTCGGCGATTTCGCCGCCAGCGAGGCGCGCACCGTCGAGCTGCGGCTGACCAGCAGCTCGCTCGGCACCTATTTCATCTCGGGCGCGACGACGGCCGACAACGACTACGTCAGCTCGAACAACAACGCCAGCACGCTGATCGGCCTGGTGTCCGCGGTCGATCTCGGCGTGACGATCGGCGCGAACGTCGCGCAGGCCTTCACCACCGACATCATCGATTTCACGATCGACGTGACGTCGACGCGTTCGCAGGCGGCGCATGGCGGCGGGCTGAGCGTGACCCTGGGCGGCGCCGCGGTCGTGACGATCGACGCGGGCGCGCACAGCTGCGCGGTGCAGCCCGGGCAGACGAACGCGTTGCGCTGCGACCTCGCCGACATCGCCAGCGGCGCGACGACGCGCATCGTCGTGCACGGGCGTGCGCTGAACCCGGGACCGTATTTCGCGGCTGCGACCGTCGGCGTGCCGAACGACGGCGACTACGCCAACAACTCCAGCCGCGTGGGCTACACGGTGCGCGCGGAACGCGAGGTGGTGACCACCGTCTCCACCGAGAACCTGCGCGCGGTGATCGGCTCGCCGTACGACGTCGTGTACACGTTGCGCTCGGTGGGACGGCTCGCCGTGACGGACGCGAAGCTCACCGTCAGCAATCCGCTGTCCGCCATCGAGTCGGTCGTGCCGAGCGCCGGTACCTGCACGACGCCCGGGGCGGGCATGAGCTACACCTGCGACTTCGGCACGCTGAACCCGAACGACGTGCGCACGGTGACCGTGCGGCTGCGCTTCGCCGGCGCGGCGACGGCGGCGCTGGTCGGCGCCACCGAGTACACGGCGGCGACCGTGCACGCGAACACGTCGAAACTCACGTGGATCTACGTGAACCTGCGCATCGACGCGCAGGCCACGTTCAACGGCAGCCCGGCGACACTCGAGGGCCGCAATGGCACCGGCGGATTCGAGCTGCAGTCGATCGGCATCGACTACGCGCAGAACGTGGTCGCCGTGCTCGACGTGCCCGCGCCGATCCGGCTCACCGAGCTGCGCACGGTGTACAACCCGCACGGGTTCCAGTGCGTCATCGTCAATCCGCAGCGCGCGCGTTGTTCGGGATCGTTCGGCGTCGTCGGGCAGGAAGGCGCGCTGGCGCGGGTGATGTACGACTTCACCTCGGACACCGCGACGAGCGGCACGGCGCGACTCACGCTGACCGCGGACAGCGACGGCAACGCGGCGAACGATTCGGCGACCACGACCATCGCGGTCAATCCGTACATCGATCTCGGCATCGCCGCGCCGGCCGGCCTGGGCGTGGTCGTCATGAGCGTCGGCGAGGTGACGCCGGTGAACCTCACGCTGTCGACGGGGCGCAATCCGGCCACGGGTGCTTATGTGTCCGCGTCGGGGCTGGCGACGTGGTACCGCGTCGAATCGATCACGGTGAACGGCGCGGACTGCGCGCGGTCGGGCATGGATCAGACGGAGTTCGGGCAGTACCTGTGCAGCATCGGCACCGTGCCGGCGAATTCGAGCTGGCCGGTGACGGTGCGGTATCGCGCGGTGCAGGGCGGCGTCGGGCAGGGTGGCGTGCCGGTGTACGCGTCGGCGTTGAGCGATGCGAATGGCAGCAACGACGTCGTGTATTTCAACGCGCGCACGCGGCAGGTGACGGATCTGCGCGTCGGTGTGGCCGAGGCCAGCGCGACCGCGGCGCGCGGCTCGCGGCTGCGGTATCCGCTGGTGACGGTGACGAATACGGGGCCGGCGGCGGACGACGTGGTGGTGACCATTCCATTGCCGTCGTTCGCAACGGTCGACACGGTGTCGTCGAGCGGGAACTGCGCCGGCACGACGTCGCTGCAGTGTTCGTTCGACGCGCTGGCGCCGGGCGCGAGTGCGACGATCGATCTGCAGCTGATGACGTCCGGTGAGGGCTCGTTCACCAGCAACCTCTCGTTGAGCGCCGGCAACGACACGACGCCGGCCAACAACTCGGCGGCGGTGACGTTGACCGTGACGGCGGCGCCGGTCAGCGGCGGGGGATCGAGCAGCAGCTCGAGCGGGAGGAAGGGCGGCGGCGGCCGGCTGGAGTGGCTGGCGCTGGGGTTGTTAGGGGCGCTGGTGCTGCGGCGGGGTTGGAGCCGGGTGGGAGATCGGAAAATGGGGACATTCCTCGTTTCCTAGAAAAAGGGGACAGTCCTCAATCGAAGACTCTCGAGGACTGTCCCCTTTTTCCCGCTGCGCGGGGA
>Ga0335075_10001537_pt1 | contig 37866 bp, 32 predicted proteins | sample Lox_Sample_24_FD_206723 | JGI IMG/M metagenome (GOLD analysis project Ga0335075, IMG submission 206723) | Soil microbial communities from Loxahatchee National Wildlife Refuge, Florida, United States - Lox_Sample_2.4 | ecosystem: Environmental > Terrestrial > Soil > Wetlands | place: USA... | reverse complement strand
CACCTTGATCACGCGGCTCGGCTGGCTACCCGCCCGGCAAGGCGGTCGATCAATATCTTTGGTACCACAGCTGCGAGCTTTTCCGCAATTGGTTGGACTTTTCACACAGCCTGTGGATGACCGCTCCCCTAATCCACAGGCTGTGTGTAGCCCGGAAATGTCACCACGATGTGGTATGCGCCAAGCATGCGCCAAGCACTTGCTTCGGGCATGCGGATGGCAAGTGCTTAGCAAGTGCTTTGGCAAGAGCCATCGCCGTAACGCCGTTAGTAGACGCGTTAGTAACGCGTCTACACCTCGAATTAAACCCAGGTAGCGATATCCCGCCGCACGTCAGCGGCCCTGTCGGAGACATGTGAGGTCTCATGTCTCGCGAATCACAGGGTCCCGTCCGCCCGGTCCCCGCTTGGCCGGCTGCGCCTGCCAGTCGAACGCCACTCGCGTCAGCGGGTCGTACCGCACCGACCGCGGCGCGGTCCTGGGGACGCGCCGGACAACGATCCCGGTCACAGCGGCTACGATCTCCCGCCGGGCCTGGACCGTGTAGCCGTCCCAGGCCGCCCGCACGTCGTCCGCGCCGAGGATGTCCCGCAGCGCCGGCACTACCCGCACCGTGCCCAGCTCCCGCTCTAGGCGCGTGATTTCCGGGGTTAGCGTGTCCTCGATCTCCTGCAGCGCGTCCTCGGTTATCTTCCCGGTCGCGGCCCTTTTCCGGAAGCTGCTGCGCCGCTCAGTCAGCTCAGTCAGCTCCTTCTTCAGCCTGGTTATCCTCGGCCCGTCGTCCGCAATGTAAAGGTCGGATACGTCGTCCCGTGAGAGCCATGAGCAGACAGAATGCGCGATTACCTCGTCTAGCCATCCCTCTTGAATGTTCAGGTTTCCGGTGACGCAACGGTAAATGCCTCGCCCGTTGCTCCTTATGATTCCGCCGCACTCGCATTGCGCGAGGCCGCTAAGGAGGTGGATTGCTGCGCCTGGCCGCGGCCCGGTAATCCTCGACGTGATGACGGCACTGGCCGCCTCCCAGTCGGCGCGGGTGACGATCGGGGGCCACTCCGCGCCATCCTTTTGCTCCTTCCGCTCGGCGTAGGTTCCATCCGGCAGACGGACCAAACCCGCATACTGGCAGTTCCGGGCGATGTATCGAACGGTGTTGACGCTCCAGGCCGAGCCGTTCGGGGACGGGACGCCTCCCTCGGTCAGGAAGCGGGCGACCGACTTAACCGGCTTGTGGTGCTTTCCGACCGCAATCATGATCGCGCGGACGACGCGGGCCTGGTCCTCGATGATCTCCCATCCGGCCGTTCCGCCGGTCTTCTCGGAGTAGCGGACCCGGTACCCGTAAGGGGGCATGCCGGATGCACGTCCCTGACGTGCGGCACGCCGTTTCCCGCGGGCGATGTTGTCCGATTGCTTCTCGCTGAAATCAGCGCTGTCGATGCCGGCATCCGCCAGCACCTTCCAGTCCGAGCGCCTTTGAATGTCGTACGTGCGTTCGTGTGCTACCACATGTATCAGCGTCTTTGTCTCGCGGCATAGGTCAAGGAAGGCTGACCATTGCGTCAGGGTTCGGCTACCTCTGTCGGCCTCCCATATGATGAGCACGCCGATTTCCCTGTCGGCCACCATCTGGGTGAGCACGGCCCACCCGGCGCGCTCCTTGCGGCCGAACCGGGAGGCGGACACTTCCTCGGGGATGGTGCCGCCGTAGCGCCAGCCGTGCTCCTCGCACGCGCTGCGGCCGTGCTCGGTCTGGTCGTCCACGCTGGCCTGGTCGACGGAAGTTCGTGATCTTCTGGCGTAGACCCAGGCGGTCAACTCTGATAGCGTCATGCCATCAGGGTACGCACTCTAAGCCTGAGGATCTTGGAAGCTTATCGCCACCGGCGTGCTCAGCGTCCGGGCAACCGCCAGCAGCCCGGGCGGCGCGAGCAGCCGGGGCAGCCGCGGCGATGCGGGCGAAATCAGCAACGCCGAGGGATTCACCGCGCGCCCCCGGGTCGACCCCGGCGGCCCGAAGCACCCGCTCGGCCTCGGCGGGCGACCCGGCCCAGGTGGCCAGGGCCGCGCGCAGCGTCTTCCTGCGCTGCCCGAAGGCGGCGTCAATGACCCTGAAGACCTCCAGGCGGCCAGCCGGCGGTGGGCCAGCCTCATGGCGGGTGAACGTGACCAGCTTGGAGTCCACGTTCGGCACCGGCCAGAACACGCTGCGCGGCACCGTCCCCGCTGGCCTGGCGCTGGCATACCAGGCCAGCTTGGCCGACGGCACGCCATAGACCCGGCTGCCCGGGCCGGCGCACATCCGGTCGGCCACCTCCGCCTGGACCATGACGACGCCGCGCCTGATCGTGGCGAAGGCGGCCAGCAGGTGCAGCACCACGGGGACCGCCACGTTGTAGGGCAAGTTGGCCGCCAGCAGGGTGGGAGAGACGCCACCGAGGCCGGTCAGCCCGAGCGCGTCGGCCTCGACCACGTCAAGGCGGCCGGCGAGGCCGGGCGCCCGCTCGGCGATCGTCTTCGGTAGCCGCGAGGCCAGGACCGGGTCGATCTCCACCGCGACAACGCGGGCGCCGGCCGGGGCCGCCGCCTCGAGCAGCGCGAGCGTCAGCGACCCGAGGCCCGGCCCCACCTCGAGGATCACGTCGTCCGCCCGCAGCGGCCCGGCGAGCGCGGCGATCTGCCTGACCGTGCCCGGCTCGACGACGAAGTTCTGCCCGAGCTTCTTGGTCGGCCGGACGCCAAGCTGACTGGCCAGGGCGCGGACGTCCCCCGCCCCGAGCAGGCCGATGGCGCTCACCAGCGGAAGACTCGGGACCCTGTGGCCTGCAACTGCGCGCAGAACTCCGCCTCGTCCAGGCCCTTGAGTCCCGCGATGAAGCGAACGGTGTGCGCGGTCATCGCCGGAGAGTTGGGCTTGCCCCGGTGCGGCACCGGCGTCAGGTAGGGCGCGTCGGTCTCGCACAAGATCAACGAGGCCGGGGCGACCACCGCCGCCTCCCGCAGCGAGGTGGCGTTCTTGAACGTCACGTTGCCGGCGAAGCTCATGATGTAGCCCGCCTCAGCGCACTGGGCGGCCATCTGCGCGTCGCCGGAAAAGCAGTGGAAGATCACCGAGTCCGGTGGCCACGGCCCCGTCTCCGCCAGGATGGAGAGCACATCGGAGTGCGCCTCCCGGTCGTGGATCATCAGCGCCTTGCCGGCCTGGCGAGCGAGCGCGATGTGCGCGCGGAACCACCACTGCTGGACTTCCTGCGGCGCGTAGTCCCGGTAGTAGTCCAGGCCGGTCTCGCCGATCGCGACGACGCGGCTTGACGCGGCCAGGCCGGCCAGCTCGGCCAGGACGGCGGTCCTCATCCCGTCGACCTCAAGGGTCGAGTTGGGGTGGATCGCCACCGCGGCGTAGGCGGCGGGGTACTCCTGGGCGCAGGTCACGCCCCACCGCGAGGATGGCAGGTCGCATCCGGCGTTGACCACGCGGTGGATGCCGGCCGCGTCCGCGTCGGCCAGTACCCCGTCCACGGGAAGCCCCACGATGTCCATGTGGGTATGGCTATCGAACGCCCCCGGCGCTGGCAGCGAACCGTCACCGGTTGCCTGAGTCAGCACGACCCGTTCTGCCCGTTGATCGTTCACTGGCCCAGCCGGCCGAGTTCCTCATCGACGACGGCCTGGTCCAGCTTGGTGAACAGCGGGGTGGGGGCGGACAGCGGCGTGCCCACCCTGATCGGCCGCGATTCCCATCGCGGCGCGTCGTCGTAGGAGCCGGTGATGACCCGATACGACGGGCCGCCCTCCTCGTCCACCTGCTCGAGGCGGGGCATTCCCGACCAGGTGCCGGTCCCGCCGAGCATCTCGTGTACTGCCTGCGACGAGCGCGGCAGGAATGGCGTGAGCAGCGTCTTGGCGTCGTCGATCGCCTGGAGGGTGACGTGCAGTACCGTCTTCATCCGCTCCGGATCGGCCTGCCGCAGCTTCCACGGCTCCTGCTCGGAGAAGTACTTGTTCGCCTCGGCGATGGTCCGCATCGCCTCGGTGATCGCGAACTTGAACCGGGCACGGGACAGCTGCTCGCCGACCGCGGCAAAGGACGCCCTGGAGTGGGCGAGCAGGTCGTGGTCAGTGTCGTTCAGGTCGCCCGCGGCGGGGATGGAGCCCACGTTCTTCGCCGCGAAAGACACGCAGCGGTTGACCAGGTTGCCCCAGGTCGCGACCAGCTCGTCGTTGTTGCGCCTGACGAACTCCGACCAGGTGAAGTCGGTGTCCTGGTTCTCTGGGCCCGCGATCGCCACGTAGTACCGCAGCGCGTCCACGTCGTACCTAGCCAGGAAGTCGCGAACGTAGATGACTACCTGGCGGGAGGAGGAGAACTTCCTTCCCTCCATCGTCAGGTACTCGCTCGAGACGACCTCCGAGGGCAGGTTCAGCCGGCCAAGCGGCCCCGCCGAGCCGCCGCGGGAGCCCTGACCGGAGTAACCGAGCAGCATCGCCGGCCAGATCTCGGAGTGGAAGACAATGTTGTCCTTGCCCATGAAGTAGTACGACTCGGCGTCCGGCTCGTTCCACCAGGCCCGCCAGGCGTCCGGGTCGCCCGACCGCCGTGCCCACTCCACCGACGCCGACAGGTAACCGATCACCGCGTCGAACCAGACGTAGATCCGCTTGTCCGGGCGGTCACGCCAGCCGTCGAGCGGAACCGGGACACCCCAGTCCAGGTCGCGGGTGATCGCCCGCGGCTGCAGGTCGTTCAGCAGGTTCAGCGAGAACTTCAGGACGTTCGGCCGCCACTGCCCGGACTTGGACTGCAGCCACGACCCGAGCGCCTCGGTGAACGCGGGCAGGTCGAGGAAGTAGTGCTCCTGCTCAACGAACAGCGGCGTCTCGCCGTTGATCCGCGACCTGGGGCTGATCAGGTCGGTCGGGTCGAGCTGGTTGCCGCAGTTGTCGCACTGGTCGCCTCGAGCGCTGGGGAAGCCGCAGATCGGGCAGGTGCCCTCGATGTAGCGGTCCGGCAGCGTGCGCCCGGTCGACGGGGAGATCGCGCCGAGCGTGGTCTTGGGGAAGATGTACCCGTTCTTCAGCAGCGTCGTGAAGATCTCCTGGACCACGGCGTAGTGGTTGCGCGTTGTCGTCCGGGTGAACAGGTCGTAGGTCATCCCCAGGTTGACCAGGTCATTCGCGATGACGCCGTTGTACCGGTCGGCCAGCTCGCGGGCGGTCACGCCCTCCTTGTCCGCTTGCACCTGGATCGGCGTGCCGTGCTCGTCGGTGCCGGAGACCATCAGCACCTTGTTGCCGGCCATCCGCTGGTACCGGCTGAACATGTCGCTGGGCAAGGCGAAGCCAGAGACGTGTCCGATATGCCGCGGGCCGTTGGCGTACGGCCAGGCCGGCGCGGTAAGGATGTGCTTTGCGGATGCCATGCTCTCAGCCTAACGGGCAGTGGCCGCTTGCTCGTTGTCAATAAGCTCCACCGGGCCGCCCGCCGACGTGTGCCTGGTCTGCTTGATGCCCAGGATGGACAGGAAGAACGTGCCCAGGATGAGCTGGCAGCTGAGCACAAGCGCGGTCGCCGACGGGATCATCAGCCGCAGCTCGTGCTCGTAGTTCAGGTTGTGGAAGCCCTTGCCGCTCCAGTAGACGAGCGAGAAGATGAGGCCGATCAGGCCCGCGATGCCGAGGGCAAGGCCGAGCAGCAGGCCGCGCTCGAGCGAAAGGCGCCCGAGGATCTGCTGCACCTTCGGCTCGGTGGGCAAGAACCCCTCAGATCCGGCGTAGACCCGGGTGAACAGCCAGAACAGCACCGCCTGGAAGCCGATCACCACCGCCGCGCTCGCCACGACCAGCGTGTCCACGTCGAAGGTGACGCTGTCGATCGTGACCGGTCCCGCCGCGACCATCGCGCCCGCGGCGATGCCGAACACGAACAGCAGGACGCCGGGCAGCAGGAACAGCCAGCGCGGGCTGAACAGCAGCAGGAAGCGCAGGTGCCGCCAGCCGTCGCGCCACGAGCGCAGGTGCGGCGGGTGGGACCGGCCGTCCTTCTTCAGCGTGGTCGGCACCTCGCTGATGTCCTGGCCCCAGAGGGTGGCCTTGACGACCATCTCGCTGGCGAACTCCATGCCGGTGGCCTGGAGGTTCAGCCGCAGCGCGCTTTCCCGGTTGAAGCCGCGCAGGCCGCAGTGGAAGTCGCCGATCGCGCTGGGGAAGAACAGCCGGCCGATGAAGGAAAGCACTGGATTACCCAGGTACTTGTGCAATGGGGGCATGGCGCCCGGCTCGATGCCGCCCTTGAACCGGTTGCCCATGACGAGCTCCTTGCCCGTCCGCAGCTCGGTGATGAACGGCATGAGGTTGGTGAAGTCATAGCTGTCGTCGGAGTCGCCCATGATCACGTACTTGCCCTGGGCGGCCGTGATGCCGCCGAGGAGGGCGTTGCCGTAGCCCTTCTCCTTGATCGGCACGACCCGGGCGCCGGCCTCGGTGGCAAGTTCCTGGCTGCCGTCGGTGCTGCCGTTGTCGGCAACGAGTACCTCGCCCTCGATGCCCGACTCGGCCAGGAAGCCAACGGCCTTGCGGACGCAGGTCGCCACCGTCTCAGCCTCGTTGAGGCACGGCATGAGAATGGTTAGCTCCACATCTGCTCCCTGCTATGCTCTGCTCTCGGCCAACCGGCCTTAACCAGTTGCTTTGACTTCTTAACCAGTCACCATGACTGGGGGTATCGGCCTACCCCCTGCCGATCCACCTACTACCGTGGAGGGCGGCATCCGAACATACGGATGCGTCACCGGCACAAGGAGGATACGGGCTTGAGGGTACTGCCTGCGCGGATTCGGCGCGTGGTCGCGAGCAACAAGTTGTTCGTGGCGATCCTCGTTCCGGCCTTCCTGCTACGTGCTGACGCTGAATTGGGCTACCGCTGGTGGGCCTACTTCAATGACTCCTTCGACTACATCTCGACGGCCGCCACCGGGGTCACCGACCCGGCGCGAGTCTCGGGATACTCGATCTTCCTGCGGCTGCTGATGCCGCTGCACAGCTTCGGCCTCGTGACCGTCCTGCAGCACCTGATGGGCCTGGCGGTGGGCGTAATGATCTATGCGCTGGCCCGGCACCGGTTCGGCGCGCCGGCCTGGCTGGCGGCCGTGGCGACGCTGCCGGTCCTGTACGACGGGTTCGAGATCCAGCTCGAGCACCTGATCTTGTCGGACACGCTCTTCCTGCTCATCGCGATGGCGGCGATCACGCTCCTGCTGTGGACGCCCGAGATCTCCTGGCGCAAGTGCACGCTGGCCGGGCTGCTGCTCGGCGTGTCCGCCGTCGTCCGCTCCACTGGCCTGCCGCTCATACCGGTCTTCGCGCTCTACCTGCTCATCGCCTTGTTCCCGGCCGCAAGGACCAGGAGGACCTGGAGCGCCTGGCGCCCGCTGGCCGGCGGGATCGTCGGCTTCTGCGTGCTGGCCGCGCTCCCGAACCTGGCCTACATGGCGGTGTATGACCACCAGCACGGCCAGTTCGCCGAGAACACCTCGACCGGCGTCTTCCTGTACTCCCGGGTGATGACGTTCGCCGAGTGCTCCAAGATGGGCATCTCGTCCGACCCGGAGCTGCTGGCGCTGTGCACCACGGTCCCGCCGGGCCAGCGGCCGATCGCGCAGGCCTACATCTGGACCCCGGCCAGCCCGCTTGACCGGTTCCCGCCGACCAAGTTCAGCCCGCTGCCCAACAGCCTCGCCGACCGGTTCGCGGTCAAGGCCATCGAGGCGCAGCCGCTGGCCTACGGGCAGACGGTCTTCGACGACACGTGGCGGGCGTTCGACTGGCCCAGGTCGGTCTTCCCCAACGCGGCGACCTACGACGAGTACCTGTTCGGCTATCACCCGCTTGCCATCCCGGGATCCCCGGTCTCGGGCTACCCCAACACGGCGGCCTACTACGAGCAGGGAAACCCCAATACCAGGATCGTCGGGCCTTTCGCGGGCATAATCCGGGTTTACCAGCGCTATGTCTGGCTGCCAGGCACGGTGTTTGGCCTGATCCTGCTGGGCGGCCTGATCGCGCTCTGCTGGCGCTGGCGGCGCGGCGGCCGGGACGCCTTCCTTCCCTGGCTGTCCTCGCTGGCCCTCATCGTGATACCGGCCGCCACGGCGGAGTTCGACTACCGGTACGTCACCACCGCCGTGCCCTTCGCCTGCCTGGGCCTGGTGCTTGCCTTCGGAACCCTGCGGCGCAGCGGCCCCCGTCCCGCGGTCCCCGCCCCGGCCGCGACCGGGGTCCTCGAGGGCGACGCGGAGGCCGGGTCACACGTCGAGGCCGACGCCGTCAGCACCGTCACCGGCGATTCCGACGGCGCGGCGGCTCGCGCGCTCAGCGAACCTGGCGGCGCGGCGGGCCTCGCGGGCCGCGTCACGGGCGGCCGCCTTGGCCGCCGCAAGGCCAATGCCGCCCACGACAAGCGTTATCTCACCGCGCACGCCGCCCGAGGCGCGCTGATCCGGGCCTTGCGGGTCGGCCCACTGCACTAGCTCAGCCAGGGGGCCGCGGACAACCTCCTCGTGCACCTTGGTCAGCTCCCGGCAGACGACCGCGGGACGCTGCGCGCCATGCGACTCGGCCAGCTCGGCCAGCGTCGGGTGAAGGCGCCGGGGCGACTCGAAGAACACCTGCGTCCGCGGGTCGGCCGCGAGCTCGGCGAAGCGGGAGCGGCGCTCCCCCGGCTTGCGCGGCGGAAACCCCTCGAAGCAGAACCGGTCGGTCGGCAACCCGGACACGGCAAGCGCGGTGGTCAGGGCGGACGGGCCGGGAATCGCGGTCACCTTGATCCCGGCGGTCACGGCGGCGGTGACGACCCGGTAGCCCGGGTCGCTGACCCCGGGCATCCCCGCGTCCGTCACCACGAGCACGTCCTTGCCCGCCCGCAGCTCGGCCACCAGCTCCTCCGCACGACGAGTCTCGACCACGTCGTAATAGGAGACGATGCGGCCGGTGATCGTCACACCCAGGTCGGCGGCAAGCCTGCGCACCCTGCGGGTGTCCTCGGCCGCCACCACGCCGGCCCGGGACAGCTCGGTGACCAGCCGGGCGGAGGCGTCCTCCGGGCGGCCAATCGGCACGCCGGCGAGGATCAACGTGCCCCAGATGGCGCCCTGTGCACCGTGTCCGCTCCCCATCCTGGCTTCCCTCCACATACGATGACGTTTGATGACCGCGACCAACGCCGGCGACCCGGCCATGGACCCCGGCGACTCTCGCCCCGACGCCACGGGTCACGATATTCTGGACACCGTAACCGTGCGGGTGGCCCAGCCCGACCCGATGGACAGTCCCCATCCGGGGAGCGAAGCTTCCGACCCTGAGCAAGCCGGACCGGGCAGCTTCGACGACGGCCTCGAGCCGGCGGGCCCCGACCGGAGCGCTGACGACGCGGGTACCCAGGAGCGGATCGCGGCCCTTCGCGACCGGCTAGTGTCGCCGATGCCGACCGACAGGCTCTGGGGCTGGGTGGCCCCGCTGGTGATCACCGTCCTCTCGGCGGCACTGCGCTTCTACAGGCTATCGGTGCCGCACGCGGTCATCTTCGACGAGACCTACTACGCCAAGGACGCCTGGTCGATCCTGAAGCACGGGGTGGAGTGGAACCCCGTGGCCAACCCGGCGGGATACCCCTCCGGCCAGAACTACGCCAATAACCTGCTGCTTTCCGGGCACACTCACATCTTCGCGTCCTGCTCCGGCTACAGCTGCGGCGAGTACGTGGTGCAGCCTGAGGTCGGGAAGTACCTGATCGCGATCGGCGAGTGGATCTTCCACCTGACCCCGTTCGGCTACCGGGCCGCCTCGGCGCTCTTCGGCTCGCTCGCGATCCTGCTCATGTGCCGGATCGCCCGGCGGCTCACCCGCTCGACGCTGCTTGGCTGCATCGCGGGCCTGCTGCTCTCGTTCGACGGCATGGAGTTCGTGCTCAGCCGCACCGGCATCCTGGACATCTTCTTGATGTTCTTCGTGCTGGCGGCGTTCGGTGCCATGCTGATCGACCGGGACGTGTCGCGGGCCAGGCTGGCGGAGGCCGTCGTGCTTGGCCGGCCCGACCAGGCGGGGCCCAGGCTTGGCATCAGGAAGTGGCGGGTGGCGGCCGGGCTGCTCATCGGCCTGGCCTGTGCGGTCAAGCAGGACGCGGTCTGGTACATCCCCGCCTTCATCGGGCTTTCTGTCGCGTGGGACATCGGCGCGCGGCGGGCCGCCGGGCTGCGCTCACCCTGGCGCGGCGGGCTCGTCCACGATGGCAAGTGGCTTCCGGTGACGCTGGTGGTGATCCCGTTCGTTACCTACGTCGCCACGTGGACGAACTGGCTGGTCACCAACACGGGCTACTACCGGAACTACGGCATCCTGCACGGCGTGACCACTCCGGTCATCTCGGCGTTTTACTCGCTGCTGCAGTACCACGTCGCGATGATCCAGTTCGGCGTCACCCTCAAGACGCCGCACCCGTATGAGTCCCAGCCGTGGGGCTGGATCGTGCTGAGCCGCCCGGTGGCCTTCTACTACTCGTGCTTCACCAGCGCGTCCGGCGCGCACGCCTGCCCGGCCAACTACACCGGCCCCATGTACTCGCAGGAGGTCCTGCCGCTGGGCAACCCGGCGATCTGGTGGATGGCGATACCGGCCATGCTGTTCTGCCTGGGCTGGTGGCTGACGCGCCGCGACTGGCGGGCCGGCGCGGCGCTGCTTGGCGTCGCGGCCGGGTGGCTGCCCTGGTTCCTTTTCCTCGAGCGGACCAAGTTCAGCTACTATGCGCTGGAGTTCCTGCCGTTCCTGGTGCTGTGCATCACGCTCTGCCTGGGGCTGATCATCGGGCCGGCGCAGGCTAGCCTGCGGCGCCGGGCCATCGGCGCCTGTATCGCGGGAACGTATGTCCTTGCGGTGCTCATACTGTTCTGGTACTTTTATCCGATCCTCGCGGGGCAGATCATCCCTTACTCGTCGTGGTACAAGCACATGTGGTACCACGGATGGATCTGACTGGGATCCCGCCACTCTTATCGAGTAGAACCCGCAGGACCAGCCCACTTTGCGCAAGCTAGCCCAACCGTCGCACATCGCGATATATCTCGTTGTGATTTAGCTCACAAAGTGGACTGTTGGCGGGCTTCCGTGCGTCTATATGAGTAGGAATGACTACCCCCGGAGCCACCAGATGATCCCGCACCAGAACGACGAGGGCACCAGCGACGCTGCCGCCATCAGCATGGACTCCCGCGGCATCGGTCAAGAACACCTGGACGCCGCGCCCGTCGACGGCGCCACGGCCGGCGCTGGCCCGCGAACGGCCGAGAGCCGTGCCCAGTTTGAGCGGGACGTGCTGCCGCAGCTGAATCAGCTGTATCCGGCCGCGCTGCGGATGACGCGCAACCCCACCGACGCCGAGGACCTAGTCCAGGAGACCTCGGCCAAGGCGTACGCGGCGTACCACCAGTTTCGTCCCGGTACCAACCTGCGGGCCTGGCTCAACCGGATCCTGACCACGACGTTCATCAACGCTTACCGCAAGCGGCGTCGCGAGCCACAGCAGGCGCTCGGCGGCGACCTGCAGGAATGGCAGATGTCCGCCGACCGCCTTGCGCCGCCGGTCCCGTCAGCCGAGGCCGAGGCGCTGGACCGCACAACCGACTCGGACCTGCTGCGGGCGCTGCGCGACCTGCCCAACGAGTTCCGCACGGCGGTCTACCTGGCCGACATCGAGGGCTACCCCTACCGGGAGATCGCCGAGATCATGGGCACCCCGGTCGGTACGGTCATGTCCCGGCTGCACCGCGGGCGCCGCAAGATCCGCGAGCAGATCACCGCGGGTGGATCCCTGCCCTCGCCCGTCACCGAGACGGGGGCCTAGGGGCCGGGCTAGTACCGGGTCCCTGGCCGTGGCTGGGCCGCCTCAGGCGGGCCAGGCTGAGCCGGGGGCAACTGCCGTGAGGGGGCCGGCGGACGAGGCGGCTGCATTGACTGCGGCCGCATTCCGCGCTGCTGAGCCTGTTGCTGCGGGGGCTGGTGCGGTGCCGGCTGGTGCGGTGCCGGCTCGAAACGAGGCTGCTGGTTGCCTGGGGCGGGCTCGAAGCGCGGCTGCTGGCCCCCCGGGGCGGGCTCAAACCGGGGCTGTCCGCCGGGAGCAGGCTCGAAGCGGGGCTGCTGACCCCCGGGGGCGGGCTCGAAGCGCGGCTGCTGCGGACCCGGGGACGGCGGGCCACCTTCCCCGCCGGGCTGATCGGGGCGTGCCTGCGGCCGGTGCGGCGAGACCGTCGTGGCGTCCCGCCCGGCCGGCAGCTGGAGGCGTCCGGCCGGCCCGGCGGGCCGCGACGACTGCCAGCCGAGTGCGACCGGGTCAAACACCCGCTCGACGTAGATCTGATGCCACAGCGAGAACACGACCAGCACCCAGACCTGCCGCCACGGCACCTCGGGGTCGTCGGCCCTGAACCGGCGCAGCACGTCAAGCACCGCCCGCTTGTCCAGCCAGTCCTCGGTTCGCGCCTCCCTGATGACCTGCTCGGCGAAGCTGGACAGCTCGCCACGGAACCAGTGCCCGATGGGCACAGGGAACCCGCGCTTGGCCCGCTCGATGGCGTCGAACGGCAGCAGCGTGCCCATCGCCTCGCGCAGCGCGAACTTCGTGGTCGTGGCCGCGGTCTTCTCGGCCCGAGACAGCCGGGCGGCGACCGTCATCACCTCACGGTCAAGGAACGGCGTCCGCACCTCAAGGCCGTGCGCCATCGACGCCCTGTCCGCCTTGACCAGGACGTCCCCGGGCAGCCAGGTGTTGATGTCGATGAATTGCATGGTGGCCACGTCGTCAAGGCCGGCCTCAGCCGCCTGGTCATACAGCGGGCCTGTGACGTCGTGGGCCGAGCCGCCGCCATACCGGGTGAGCAGGTCGACGTCCTGCTCGCCGAACACGCTGGCATTGCCGATGTAGCGGCCGCGCAGCGGCGTGGCCATCCGCTCGAGCAGCCCCTTGCCGCGGGTGCCCGGCGGCACGCGGGCGGCGAGCGCCGCCACCGAGTTCCGTCCGGCCGAGGGCAGTCGAGTCGCCGCCCGGACGACTCCCGGCTGGTAGTAAACCCCGTACCCGCCGAACAGCTCGTCCGCTCCCTCGCCGGACAGGGCCACGGTGACGTGCTTGCGGGCCTCCCTGGAGACGAACCACAGCGGTACCGCGGTCGCGTCGGCCATCGGGTCGTCAAGCTGCCAGATGATCTGGGGCAGCCGGGCGGCGAACTCCGCCGCGGTGATCACGTAGGGGATGTTCGGCAGCCCGAGCAGCCGGGCCGTCTCCGCCGCCTCGTCAAGCTCGCTGTAGCCGGGCTGGGCGAACGAGGCCGTGAACGTGGGCAGCCCGGGACGGGTCTCCGCCGCGATCGCGCACAGCGCCGCCGAGTCGACCCCGCCGGAAAGGAACGACCCCACCGGCACGTCGCTGCGCAGGTGAGCGCCCACCGAGTTGCGCAAGGCCGCGAGGATGCGCTCGGGCGTGTCCGGCAGCGGTGACTTCTCCGGGCGGAGCATCGGCCGCCAGTAGCGGAAGACGTCGACCGGACCGCCGGCCCGCGCGACCAGGAAGTGCCCGGGCGGCAGTGCCCGGGCGGGCGGTGTCATCGTCAGCGGCGGCGGCACGTACTGGAACGAGAGGAACCGCCGCAAGGCGTTCGGGTCGATGACAGGCACCTCGCCTGGACCCGCGAGGGCTTTTCGTTCTGAAGCAAATCGGAATTGGGTGCCGTTGTCAGCATGGGTGTAGTAAAACGGCTTGATGCCGAATGGGTCACGGGCGCAGAACAGCTCGTGGTTGCGGGTGTCCCAGATGGCGAACGCGAACATGCCGCGCAGCCGCCGCAGGAAGTCCTTGCCCTCCAGGGCGAAGGTCTCAAGGAGAAGCTCGGAATCCGAGCCACCGCGCGGCGTGATGCCGCGCTCACGCAAGCGGGCGGCGAGCTCGGCCGCGTTGTAGATCTCCCCGTCATAGACCATCCAGTAGCGCCCGTCAGCGGAGCGCATCGGCTGGTGGCCGCCCGGCCCCGGGTCGATAACGGCGAGCCGGCGCGCGGCCAGTGCCGCATGGGCATCCGAGAACGCGCCCTCGTCATCAGGCCCTCGGTGCGAAATCCGGCGCGCGGCACGACTAGCCCAGTCCGCGTCTGGCCTAGCCCCCTCGGCCAGCGCTAGGCATCCAGCGATCCCCGACATGTAACCCCTAGGCCAAGAGCCTAGCTCACTTGGGCTGGAAGCGAACGCCACCGTCGAAACGGATGACCTCCGCGTTCATGTAGTCGTTCTCGGCAAGCGACTTCACCAGGTGCCCGAACTCGTCCGGCCGTCCCATCCGCTTGGGGAACACGATCGGCTCGGCCAGCTTGGCCAGCATCGCCTCCGCCGCCTCCCCGCCCCCTGCAATGCCCTTGTAGATCGGGGTCAGGATGATGCCAGGGCAGATCGTGAGGACCCGCACGCCGATGACCGACAGGTCGCGCGCGGCCGGAACCGTCATGCCGATGATGCCGCCCTTGGAGGCCGAGTAAGCGATCTGGCCAGTCTGGCCCTCGAGTCCCGCGACCGATGAGGTGTTGACGATCACGCCGCGCTGGCCGTCGGAATCGGCCGGCTCGACCTTGGCCATCGCGGCCGCCGCGATGCGCAGGACGTTGAACGTGCCAACCAGGTTGATCCCGATGACCCGGTTAAAGGCCGCCAGGTCGTGCGGCGCGCCGTCCCGGTTGACCGTCCGGGCGGCGAAGCCGATGCCAGCGCAGCTCACCGCGACCCGCAGCGGCTTGCCCGAGCTCCCCGCGGCGGCCACCGCGTCCGTGACCTGGCCCTCGTCGGTGACGTCCGTGTGGCAGAACAGGCCGCCGATGCTCGCGGCGACCTCCTTGCCTGCCTCATCGTTCACGTCAGCCACTACAACGTAGGCCCCGGCCTTCGCCAGTACCCGTGCAGTCGCCTCACCGAGACCACTCGCGCCACCCGTGACGATGGCGGATGTACCGTTCAACTCCATGACCGTAGCGTACTTTGCCAACGCGCCCGGCGCGTAGCCGATGCGGCCCGGCCCAGGCCAGCCGGGGCTGGCTCCCCGCCGCCGCCCCCCGGTGCGGGCCTTTTCCGCGCCCGCTTCCTCGCCCGCTCAGCCTAGCCGTCAGCCCCACCGGCCTCCTGGCGCGATCGGCCACGCTTTGGCCCGTACCCTTGGATAATGGCAGCGCTAGCTGCGGACATAGGGAGCGGAATTCCAGTAGTGGGCCAAAGCGCACCGCCGGCCGGATCAGCCGATCACCTGCCGGTTGCCGACGCCCCGGCGCTGCCACCGACTGATCCGGTGATAGCCGTCGATGCCATGGGCGGCGACTACGCGCCCGACGAGATCGTCGCGGGCGCCCTCGCCGCCCAGCGGGAGCATGGCGTGACTACGCTGCTGACCGGCCCGCCCGCGCAGTTGCGGCCGGTGATCGCCCGGCTCGGAGGTGGCTCTGAGCTGCGCGTGGTGCCCGCCGAGGACGTCGTGGGGATGGACGAGGGAGCCCTGGCCGGCTTCCGGCGCCCTCGCTCGAGCATCGCCGTGGCCTGCCAGCTGGTGCGGCGAGGCCAGGCCAACGCGGTGGTGTCGGCCGGCTCGACCGGTGCGATCGTGGCCAGTGCCAGGCACCGGCTGCTCTCGCTGCCCGGTGTCCCGCGCCCGGGCCTGGCCGTCGTCCTGCCCACCCATCCACACCCGACCGTCCTCATCGACGCGGGCGCGACCGCCGACCCCAAGCCGGAGATGCTGGTGCAGTTCGGCCAGCTCGGGGTGGCCTACGCGCAAATCGCCCTGGGCATCGCCGCGCCCAAGGTGGGGCTGCTCACCATCGGGGCCGAGCCGGGCAAGGGCAACGTGCTAACCCGGCGGGCACACGAGCTGCTGGCGGCCGAGCCGCTGCCGGGGACGCTGCCGCTGCACTTCGCGGGCAACATCGAGGGTGGTGACCTGATGGCCGCCGCGGTCGACGTGATCGTCACCGACGGCTTCACCGGCAACGTGGCGCTCAAGACACTCGAGGGCGCGATGCTGTTCGCCTCAGGCGAGCTGCGGTCCGCCCTGACCTCAAGCAGGGCGGCGCGGATGGGTGCGCTGCTGCAGCGCCGCGGCCTCAGGGAGATGCGGGACCGCCTGGACACAGAGAGCCAGGGCGGTGCCGCGCTGCTCGGCCTGGGCGGCACGGTCATCGTGGCTCACGGTGCCTCGACCGCGCGGGCGGTGAGCGCCGCCTGTGCCCTGGCCGCGAACCTGACCAGGGGCAACATCACCGAGAGGGTCCGCCAGCGCCTGGGCGGGACGCCGGACCGCCGGCCGGCCCACTTCCTGCGTCGCGACCGCTAGGGTCCCGAGCCGCGCTCAGCTCGCCCGCTCGCCCGTCAGCCGCTCGCCCGTCAGCCGCTCGCCCGTCAGCCGCTCGCCCGTCAGCCCGTGAGCCGGCCAGCGCGTGGGCCGCGGCGGCAGCCGCGGCGGCCGCGGCGATCACGAGAGCGAGGACTGGCCGCCCCGCCGTCAGCCCGGCGAGGGCCGCTCCGGCGGCGGCGCCGCCGTTCATCACCGAGTTCAGCCAGCCCTGCGCCTCGGTGTCCCGGCCGGCCTGCGCGGCGGTACCCGCCAGGCTGAACAGCATGGCCAGCACCGAGCCGAGGCACAGCCCGGCCAGGGGCGCGACGACGGCGAGCAGCGGGGCCTCAAGCCCGGCGGCGGCGAGCGCTGCCAGCCCCACGGCATAGCAGGCCACCAGCCGGGCCAGCCGCCGGGCGGTGCCGCCCCCGGAGGCCCGCCCGCCAAGCAGCAGGCTGCCCGCGATGCTGCCCGCCGAGACCTCGGCCAGCAGCGGGCCGGCCGCCCACAGGGCGTGGTGATGCCGCACGTACGCGGTCAGCCCGACCTCGGTCGCGCTGAGCGCGGTGTTGACCAGCGCACCGGTCACCAGCAGGCCCCGAAGTGAGCGGGATCGCAACGGCCCGGGCGAGCCATCACGGACCGCCGCCAGGGGCAGCTCGGCTATCCGGTCGCCGCCAGGGCGAGTCGCGATGATCGCGATCCCGGCGCCGGTCGCGGCGAGCATCACCCCAAGTGCCGCGGCCGGGGCGACGCCAACCGCCAGCCCGCTGGCCAGGGCCGGGCCAGCGATGGAGGCCAGATCGAACAGGACGGCGTCGAAGGCGAACGCGGCCTGCCGCAGCCCGGCGGCGGCATGCCGCGACCACAGGCTGCGCATCCCCGGGCTGAGCGGCGGGACCATCAGCCCGGCCGCGCCCGCCACCACGATCAGCAGCCCGGGCGGTGCGCCCGCCAGGGCGGCGACGAGCAGGCCAAGCAGGGCAAGCGAGTACCCGCAGCCGCAGGCAGCCGACACTCGGGCCAGCCCGTAGCGGTCGGCCAGCCGGCCGCGCAGCGGGCCGGTAATCCCCTGCCCAAGCGCGTAGCCCGACACGGCAAGCCCGGCCGTGGTCATCGACGCGTGCACCGAGGTCACCATCAGCAGGGTGATGCTGACCATCCCCTGGGGCAGCCGCGCGCAGGCATCCGCCACCGCCAGCCCGCGCAGCACCGGCTCACGCAACAGCCGCCGGTAGGGCCTCACAGTGTCAAGGACAGAACTCAAAGCCTCTCCAGGCTAGCGGGGATGCTCCCGGCCCCGCTAGCCGCGGCCGGCCCGGCTAGCCAACCTCGCCGAACACCGCCAGGGCCACCTGGTAGCTGTCGAAGGACCTGGCGGCACCCGCGTAGGCGGTCAGGTGAATGAAGAGCTCAACGATCTCCTCCTTGGTCACGCCCGAGTTCAGCGCTATCCGCAGCTGTCCGCGAAGCGGCTCGTGGGTGCCAAGCGCGGCGGCGATCGCGACCGAGATGAGCGCGCGGGTGCGTTCGTCAAGACCGCCGCGGGGCCAGGCGCCGCCGAAGGTCTGGATGGTGGCCAGGCGCCTGAAGTCCTCTCCCGCCGGCGGCTCTCCCTCGGCCAGGGGGATGGCGAGCGGCCGCCCGAGCAGCCGCTGGGCGGTGTCCAGCGCCTGCTGGTACTCGTCGTCGCTGGCCTCGCTTGCTGGCATCGGCTCGCTCCTTGTCTCGTGGGTGACGCGGCTTGTTCTCGTTGGTGACGCGGCTTGTCTCGCGGGTGAGGCAGTCCTCAGGCACGCGGAGCGTACCCGTTATCGGTTAGGAGGCTCGCTGGCCGGCCGATAGGCTTGATGGCATGGCAGATCCTCAGCAGGTCCTTGGCGCGCGGGTGCGCGACGCCCTCGGCGCGGCGTTCGGCGCCGACTATGCCGACGTGGACCCGGTGATCCGCCCCTCATCCTTCGCGGACTTCCAGTCCAACGCCGCGCTGCCGATCGCCCAGAGGCTGGGCAAGGAGCAGGGCAGGAAGCTCGCGCCGCGCGATGTCGCCAGCGACATCCTCGCTCACCTGGACGTTGCCGGCATCAGCGAGGAGCCGACGGTCAGCGGTCCTGGGTTCATCAACTTCAGGCTCAGGGACGAGTGGATCGCGGCCGAGGCCACCCGCGTCGGCACCGACCCCCGGCTGGGCGTCCCGGCTGCCGCGAGCCCGCAGACGGTGGTCGTCGAGTATTCCTCGCCGAACATCGCCAAGGAAATGCATGTCGGGCACCTGCGGACGACGATCGTCGGCGATGCCATCGCGCGCGTGCTTGAGTTCGCCGGCCACAACGTGATCAGGGACAACCACGTCGGCGACTGGGGCACCCAGTTCGGGATGCTGATCGAGTACCTCTTCTACATCGGCGAGGACGCGCCCGAGGCGCAGCTGCTGCGCACCGACCCGAACACGTTCTACCAGTCGGCCCGGGCCAAGTTCGACTCCGACCCGGACTTCAAGGAGCGCGCCCAGAAGCGGGTCGTGAAGCTGCAGTCCGGCGACGACCCGGCCACGCAGCGGCTGTGGGACGAGATGATGGAACTGTCCCGCCAGTACCTGAACGACGTCTACGGCCTGCTCAAGGTCACCTTGACCGATGACGACATCCGCGGCGAGTCCTTCTACAATGACCAGCTGCCCGGCGTCGTGGATGACCTGGTGGCCAAGGGGCTTGCGGTCGAGAGCGACGGCGCCCTCGTCGTGTTCCCGCCGGGGTTCACCGGCCGGGACAACGCCCCGCTGCCGGTGATCATCCGCAAGCGGGACGGCGGCTACAACTACTCGACGACGGACCTGGCGACGATCAGGTACCGGGTGGACAAGGTCAACTGCGACCGGGCGATCTACGTCGTGGGCTCGGACCAGGCGCTGCACTTTCGCATGGTCTTCGCGGTCGCGCGGCTGGCCGGCTGGCTGAGCGAGGACGCGCGCTACGAGCACGCCCAGATCGGCATGGTCCAGGGGGCCGACGGCGGCCGGCTGCGCACCCGGTCGGGCGACACCATCAAGCTCAGCGAGCTGCTGAGCGAGGGCATCGAGCAGGCCCGCGCCGTGCTCGACGAGATCGAGGGCATGGACGAGGCCACCAAGGACGAGATCGCCCAGGATGTCGGCATCGGCGCCATCAAGTACGCCGACCTGTCCACCTCACGGGACAGCGCCTACATCTTCGACTGGGAGAAGATGCTCGCACTGCGCGGCAACACCGGCCCGTACCTGCAGTACGCCACCGCCAGGATCAGGTCGATCTTCCGGCGGGCCGGTCTTGATCCGGCCGCTCCTGGGGCGGCCATCCGGATCACCGAGCAGGCCGAGCGGGACCTGGCGCTGCAGTTGCTTGGCTTCGGCGCGGCAGTAGAGCAGGTCGCCGACAGCGCCGAGCCGCACCGGCTGTCTACCTACATCTTCGAAACCGCGAGCCTCTTCACCACGTTCTACGAGCAGTGCCCGGTCCTGAAGGAGGGGGTGGACGCCGCCACCAGGGACGCCCGCCTCGCCCTGTGCGCCGCCACCTTGCGCGTCCTGTCCACCGGCCTGGGCCTCCTCGGGGTCCCCCTGCCCGCCCGCATGTAGGCCGCGGCACGGCAACTGGCGACAATACGACCGTAGCAACGGGCCGCGCGGCGGCGGCGAGGCGGCCCATGTCGGCCCTCAGCTTTGGGTGCGGCTGGGGGTCGACCCGTCAGGCTTGCGCATATAGCGTGGTTACTGATGAGTACCTGCGCACTGCTCCATGGCGTTGGCCAAGGCGGTTAGGCCAGGTGCGGCGTTCGCTGAACGGATGCGGGCGAGGATGGCGACCAAACCAACCAGCGATAGGAGCAGAGCAGGGTGGCTGAGGCATACATCGTTAGCGCGGTGCGGACCCCGGTGGGCAGGCGTGGCGGCGGGCTATCCGCCGTCCACTCGGCCGAGCTTGGCGCACATGTGCTGCGGACGGTGGTAGAGCGATCAGGAATCGACCCGGCGGCCGTCGATGACGTGATCATGGGCTGCGTCTCGCAGGTCGGCCCGCAGTCCGGCGACATCGCGCGGACGGCGTGGCTGTCGGCCGGCCTGCCGGAGAGCGTGCCTGGCGTGACGATCGACCGCCAGTGCGGCTCGTCCCAGCAGGCCGTGCACTTCGCCGCTCAGGCGGTGCTGTCAGGCACCCAGGACCTTGTGATCGCGGCCGGCGTGGAGAACATGTCCACGGTGCCGATCGGGTCGTCGGTCTACCTCGGCGTCCAGGCGGGCCAGCCGATGCCGTACGCCAATGGCTGGGCCGACCGGTACGGTGACCAGGAAATCTCCCAGTTCCGCGGTGCGCAGCTGATGGCGGAGAAGTGGGGCCTGAAGCGGCTGGACCTCGAGGAGTTCTCGCTGGCCAGCCACCAGCGGGCGATTAACGCGATCGACGCGGGATACTTCGACGGGCAGATCGCGCCGCTCAACGGCGTCACCGCCGACGAGGGCCCGCGCCGTGACACGTCACTGGAGAAGATGGCCACGCTCAAGCCGCTACGGGAGGGCTGGGACATCACCGCCGCCGTCGCGAGCCAGATCTCCGACGGAGCGGCCGCCGTGCTCGTCGCCTCGGAGGCGGCGGTGAGGCAGCACGGCCTTACTCCGCTGGCCCGAATCCATACTCTCGCGGTGACCGGCTCTGACCCGGTGTTCATGCTGACCGGGCCGATCCCGGCCACCCGCAAGGCCCTGGCGAAGGCGGGCCTGAAGATCGGGGACATCGATGTGACCGAGATCAACGAGGCGTTCGCCCCGGTCGTCCTCGCCTGGATGGCCGATACAGGCGCATCGGCGGAGAAAGTCAACCCGAACGGCGGTGCGATCGCGCTCGGCCACCCGCTGGGGGCTACTGGCGCGGTGCTAATGACCAAGCTCGTCCACGAGCTGCACCGCACGGGCGGGCGGTACGGCCTGCAGACGATGTGTGAGGGTGGTGGCCAGGCCAACGCCACGATCATCGAGCGCCTGTAACTTGCGCGTAAGGAACCTTAACTAAAGGCAACCGACGAAAAGAGCACCCGCCGCCCAACCCCGGGGGGGCCTGGTTGTGCGGCGGGTGCGCCCTTGTGATGGCGTAAGAAGGTCAGAAGTGAACCCCGCTCTGTGTCTGGCTCGCGCTCGGGGTGGCCACGGGGACGGTCGGGGTCGGGGTGGTCGCGGGGACGGTGGCCGTCGCGGTTGCACTCGGGGTCGGCGTCGGGGTCTTGGCTGGTGCGGCGAACAGCACCAGCTGCGCCCGCAGCTCGCCGTGCTGCTCGGTGCCTGCCACCAGGACCAGGTCGCCGCGGGCGACATGATTGGTCATGGCGAAGGTCGGCTGCGTGGTCCCCGTCATGGAGGTGCCGCTCTGCTGCGCCGCTGTCTGGGTCGACGGCATGACCGTGGCGGTCGATGGCGTGATCGTGATCGTCTCGCCGGTGCCAGCCACCGCCACCGTGACGGTGGTGGGCTTGGTCGCCGGGTTGTTCATCGCGGTGACGGTTGAGCCGCCGGCCATCGTCTGCCCGGCCGGGGTCAGGTTGCCCGTGGTCACCGCGGTCTTGGCGGCTGAGGAGCTGCCGGTCAGCGCGGTCATGCCGGTGGTCGACCCCGCGACGTTCTTGACCCTGGTCGCGCCGTTGACCAGCCACAGGTGCAGCGAGCCATTCACGGACTTCACCAGCAGGAAGTGCTTGGTGGCCAGGACGACGACACCGCGCTGGGCGGCAAGGGTCGTGTGCCCCCTCCTGACGGTGACGAAGGACTTCATGGGCGCCATGCTGGCAAGCGTGCTCATCGACCTCTGCTGCGACCACGACCAGTCGTTGAGTGCCGTGGTGAGCGCGGTAGGGACGCTGACTCGATGCTGGAAGTTCACTGTGTAGCCGGAGGACTGCGCCGACGTTATGGAGGACAGGTCGTTGGTGGCGACCGCCACCGTGCCTATCGCGCCCCCGCCAAGCAGTACCGCCGCGGCGATGCCGATTCGTGCCTTCGTGCTGACGTGGCGGCTTCCGCGCCTGTTGCGGCCCATGATCCGATTCCTCCTTCTGCGGAAGCCACGCCCGCTCCGGGCGTCCGCGAGGGTCGTTGTTGGGTCCTCCGGATGAGGGCCCTTCGTTGTCAACGACTCGAGATTGCCGTGCCCGGCGGCCGCCTGGAATGGATTCACGGTTCACGTAAGCACCACGTTTGAGTGATAACCATTCCCGAACGCGCCCCGCTCCTGGGCAAAGCGGCAAGCGTGGCGGCAATCCGGGCAGACGCAAGTGCATCGTTGTCGTATGCTCGAGATAGGACGGGTCCGCTCCATGGCGTGACCTCAAAGTAACGCGGAGGCAGCGGCAGGCATGGACTACAGCGGCCTGATCCTGGCGGCTTTCATCGGCCTTGGCATCGCGTGGCTCTGGCAACGCGGACGCAAGAAGCTGAACTTCCCGGTCAAGGGCAAGCACTGGTGGGCGGTGGTGGTCATCGTCGTGGTGTTGCTCTGCTTGTTCTATGGCAGCTCGCACACCCCGCACACGACCGTTCCCTAACGGGCACGCGGGCCGGTAACGGCTTGCTGCCCTCAAGGGGTACCTCGAACCAGACCCACTTCCCCTCGGGGGTCGGCCGCGACCCCCACCGGGTGGCCAGCTGCTCGACCAGGTACAGTCCACGGCCGCCCTCGTCGGTCGCGCCGGCACTGCGGATCCTGGGCAACCGGAGATCCGGGTCGAAGACCTCTATCCACGCTGACTCGGCACCGCGTCGCAGCCGGACCCGGAACTCGCGCGGTTCCTCCCCCGCATGGGCCGGCAGCCCCTCAAGCCCGGTTCCGCCGTGGTCCCCTCCCGCGGCCATCATCTGCAACAGGGCGCCGCGGTTACGGCTGGTGGTCTGGGCCGCGTGCAGCACCGCGTTGGTGACGACCTCGGAGACCAGCAGGCAGCCGAGGTCGGCCTGCTCGGGATCCATGTCCCAGGAGGCGAAGGTCGTCTGGGCCAGCCGGCGGGCCTCGGAGACCATGATCGGCTCGGCCGGGAAGACCCGCTCCCGCATCGCGAGGTCCTGCGGCGAGGATCGCAGGACCAGGATCGCCATGTCGTCATCGATGTCCCCGGGCACCGCGTTCTGCGCGGTGAGCGCGATCCTGTCGGCCACCCCGACCCCGAGTGACTGCTTCAGCGCGGTGGGCCCGGCCACCGACAGCACCGCCGCCCGCAGCATGTCGGCGGCCTCCGCCTCGGTGTAATGGCCGGATCCGTCCGGGTGCAAGCGCCGGTCAGTGAGCCCGTCGGTGTACAGGACCAGGGCGGAACCGGCCGGCAGCGTGAACGTCTGGTCCTTGTAGGTCGGCAGCCCGCGGATTCCGCGGCCGCGCACCCCGAGCAGCACGCCCTTGTGCCTGATGTCCAGGGGCACCACCGACCGGCCAGTGGCGAGCAGCGGCGCGGCGTGCCCGGCGCAAGACAGGGTGACCTGCCGCGACCAGGCGTCGTAGACCATGTAGATGCAGCTGACCGTGGGCGGCTCGCCGCCCGCGCTGCGCGGTGCGGTGGACCGGCACCACTCGTCGAGCTTGCGCATCACGTCGGCGGGCGAGTTCTCGTCCTGGGCGTGGGCGCGCAGCGTGGCACGGATCTGCCCCATCGTGGCGGCGGCCCGCGCTCCCCGGCCCTCCACGTCGCCGATAACGATGCCGACCCGGCCGGCCGCCAGCGGGATGATGTCGTACCAGTCGCCGCCGACCTGCGTCTGGATGCCCTGCCCGGCCGCGGCAAGCGGCTTGGCGGGGACGTAGCGAAACGCCGCCTCCAGGCCGTCGAGCTCAGGTACCTGCTGCGGCAGCAGGCTCTCCTGGAACGCGAGCGCGGTGGCCCGCTCGGCCTCGAACAAGATCGCGTTGTCAATGGCGACCGCGACTCGGCTCGCGATCGCGCCGATCAGGTCCCGGTCGGACAGGTCGTAGTGCGGGTCCTGCCGGTCCGTGAGCCGCGACAAGGCGAGCGACATGACCCCGAGTAGCTCGCCCCTTGCGTACAGCGGAGCGGCGAGCACCGAGGTCAGCCCGGCATCGTCGGACGCGGCCATCGACTGCCTGCTCGGCGCTGGGTAGGACTCGGCCTCCAGGTCGGGTACGACGATGGTCTCCAGCCGGGACATCGCCTGCTCGCAGAAGTGCCCCGGCGGGTAGTGCACCTGCTCGCCGACCTCGGTCCAGGTGCCGGGCGCTGGCTTCCAGTCCGCGGCGTTCGCCTGGGCCGTGCGGATGAGCTTGTCACCGCGGAACAAGTCGATGAAGCAGTGGTCGGCGAACTGCGGGATCACGATCTGGGCGACCTGGCGCAAGGTGGCCCCCAGCTCCAGGGAGCCCGATAGCCGCTCCCCGATGCGCTCAAGCAGCCGAAGCCTGTCCTGCTCGCGCTGGGCATCGCGCCGCGACGTCTGGCTGATCACAAGCACGATGCCGTCGATCTCGCCGGCCTGCCCGCGCAGCGGAACGGCCAGCGTCCGCAGCAGAGCCTGACCGGCCTCGCCCGCAGGCGGCTCGACGGCGGCCGGCGACGCCATGTCCGCCGCGCCGGTGAAAGTTCCCTCCCAGGCCAGGCCGCGAAGCACCTGCCTGGTCATGTCCTCGGCCTTGGGCAGGTCGTAGTCCCGGATGAATCCGAGCTTGGCCAGTGGCTGCCCGGCCAGCGCGGTGGCATCACCGGACAGCCGCAGCAGCCGGATCGCGTGCTCGTTGACGAACAGCAGGCGGCCGAGGCGGTTGGTCACGAGCACGCCGATCTCCGCCTGGCTCAAGACCAGGGCGGCAGGGAAGTACGGGTCAATCGCGCTCTCATCCCAGCGCGTCACTGCCACGTCCCCTCACTACAACGCTCATTCACTGCCTGACTTGCCAACTAGGTCGCCCGTCACTGCCTCACTCCGGTCACTGCGGTGGTCCTGGCTACTCCCGAGAGACGAATACATGCGAGGCGACCTGGGACTCAAGGTCGGTCGTGACGTCCGTGCCTTCGCTGGCACTGGTCACGCGAACACCCCCCTTGACAGATCCGAGCAAAACCTCGCGTCCCGGTTGTATCCCGGCACGCTTGAGTTTAAGCATCAGAACGAGGTCACTCTGGATTTGCTCGCTGATCCTGGACACCACGACCGGTACCAAGCCACCCTGCGCGGCCCGCGCCGCGTCCGTCATGGCCTGGTCCTCCCCGGCGTCGCCCGCTATCTCGGCCGAGTCCGCCATCAGCTCGTCGACACCGGGGATGACATTGCCGTGCGGGCAGCGCTCCGGCCGGCCGAGCATCTCGAACAGCCGCCGCTCTACGTTCTCCGAGATCACGTGCTCCCAGCGGCAGGCCTCGATGTGGACCTCTTCCCACGGGAGCTTGATGACGTCCACGAGCAGGCACTCGGCCAGCCGGTGCTTGCGCATGACCCGGGTGGCCAGCGTCCGCCCCATCTCACTGAGCGCGAGGTGCCGGTCACCGCTGACGTGCAGCAGTCCGTCGCGCTCCATGCGGGCGACCGTCTGGCTGACCGTGGGACCGGTCTGCGATAGCCGCTCGGCGATCCTCGCCCGCAGCGGGACGATGCCCTCCTCTTCAAGCTCGAAGACCGTGCGGAGGTACATCTCCGTCGTGTCGATAAGCCCATGGGCAGTCACTGCAACCACTCCTCCTTGAGGTAAGGCTACGCGCCCGTGCAAGCACGCCAAGGAAGCCACTGTTATGCAATGAATAACTACCTGGTCCCCGCCGACACTGCCAGCCGGCTCTAAGCTCACGGCGAAAGCCGCTCGATCCCCCATCCGTCGCCGGCCCGGTAGTAGCGGAGCCGGTCGTGCAGCCGATTCTGGCCCGACTCCCAGAACTCCACGGTATCCGGGGTGATCAGGTAGCCGCCCCAGAAGTCTGGCATCGGCACCTGGGACCCCTCGGGCCACCGCCGCTCCAGGTCCGCCACCCGCCCGTCAAGCTCGGCCCGGGACGACAGTACCGTCGACTGCCTGCTGGCCCAGGCGGCAATCTGCGACCGCCACGCCCGAGAGTGGAAGTACGGCTCGCTCTCCCGCATGGACAGCGGGCGAGCGGTGCCCTCCACGGTCACCTGCCGCCCCAGCGCGTACCAGGGGAAGACGGTGCAGCAGCGCGGGTCGCCCGCGAGATCGCGGCCTTTGCGGGACGTCCGGTTGGTGTAGAAGATGAATCCGCCTTCGCCATGGTCCTTCAGCAGCACGGTTCGCCCGTGTGGCCGGTCACCCAGCGTCACCAGCACCATCGCGTTTGGTTCCGGCAGGCCAGCGGCGAGCGTCTCGGCGAACCACTTGGCGAACTGGGTCATCGGATGGGGATCGAGATCAGTAACGTCCACAGGGGTTACCCTAGTCCCGTGACCAGCATCGTCATCCCCGACCACCTCAAGCCGGCCGATGGCCGGTTTGGCAGTGGCCCGAGCAAGGTGCTTGCCCGGTCCGCCGCGGTGCTCGCCACCGCGCCCGAGCTTGGCACCTCGCATCGCCAGGCGCCGGTGCGAGCCCTGGTCCGCCGGATCCGCGAGGGCCTGACGAGCCTTTTCTCCCTGCCGGACGGATACGTCGTCGGGCTCTCCAACGGAGGCACCACGGCGTTCTGGGACGCGGCGGCACACGGGCTGGTGCGCGATAAGTCACAGCACCTGTCGTTCGGTGAGTTCTCAGGGAAGTTCGCCTCGGTCACCAGCCGCGCCCCGTGGCTATCCGCGCCGACGATCCTGACGGCGGAGCCGGGAGCTCACCCGCTGCCCAAGGCCGAGGACGGCGTCGACGTCTACGCGCTCACGCACAACGAGACCTCCACCGGCGTCTGCATGCAGATCCGGCGCCCGGCTGGCGCGGACCCTGGCTCGCTGGTGCTGGTCGACGCCACCAGCGCGGCCGGGGCGATCGCAGTGGACGCGGCCGAGTTCGACGTGTACTACTTCGCGCCGCAGAAGGTCTTCGGCGCCGACGGCGGGCTATGGCTGGCGCTGCTTTCCCCCGCCGCCCAGGATCGGGTCGAGGAGATCGTGGCGAGCGGCCGGTACATCCCCGACTTCCTGAGCCTCAAGATCGCGCTTGAGAACTCGGTCAAGGACCAGACCTACAACACGCCCGCGGTCTCCACGCTGGTGCTGCTGGCCGAGCAGGTCGAGTGGATACTCGGCAACGGCGGCCTGACCTGGTGTGCGAGCAGGACGGGCCGCAGCGCCAGGACCCTTTATGAGTGGGCGGAGAAATCCGGGTACGCGGCGCCGTTCGTGGCTAACCCGGCGGACCGGTCGCCCGTCGTGGGCACGATCGACCTAGCCGAGGAGGTCAGCGCGGACGCGGTTGCCCGCGCGCTGCGCGAGAACGGGATCGTGGACACCGATGCCTACCGCAAGCTCGGCCGCAACCAGCTGCGGATCGGCATGTTCCCGGCGGTGGACCCCGAGGACGTGGCGGCCCTGACCGAGTGCGTCGACTACGTCGTGCAGCGACTGGCGTTAACTGACGACAGCCCCGACGACCACGACGAGGACAAGCAGCGCCAAGACCGCAGGCAGCAGCCACTTCGGGGCGGGGTTCACGAAGTTAGCCTAATCGGAGATCACGGGAGATCGTCCCGGCTGGGACGCATCGGGGGTGCGGTGCATTATCCCCAGGGGGCAGCATGAGGCTGTTCGTCGCGCTCGCTCCCCCGCCTGCCGTCGTCACGGACCTGAACGCGGCCTGCGCCCCGTTCCGCCCGGCCCGCGATGACCTGCGGTGGACCTCTACCGAGGCCTGGCACATCACGCTGGCGTTCCTTGGCGAAGTCGGCGAGGCAAGCCTGGACCGGCTGCTGCCACGGCTCGAGCGCGGGGCCAGGAGGCACGCGGCGCTGTGCCTGTCGCTGCGGGGTGCGGGCGCCTTTCCCGCCCCGAGGCGGGCCAACGTGCTGTGGACGGGGCTATCGGGCGACCGCAAGGCGCTGGGGGACCTGGCCGCCACAGTCAACGCCGCCGCCCGCCGGGCGGGCGCCGCGGCGCCCGACGCCGGCCGGCGGTTCCGGCCGCACCTGACACTGGCCCGCTGCCGGGCGCCGGTCAACGTGACCCAGATCGTGGCTGACCTCGAGGGCTACGCCGGACCGACCTGGCGGGCGGAAGAGATCTACCTGATCCGCAGCCGCCCGACCGGCAGGCCACGCTTCGAGACCCTCGGCACGTACAAGCTCCGCCCCACCCCCGAGGAAACAGGACCACTGACCCCACCCGAGCGCCCCCGCCGCCCAGACTAAGCCCCGGGGGCTGGTGTATCCCCCCAGGAAACTCCCGCCCGCGCGCAGCGCCGCCTGGACCGAGCCCGAGCGCGGGAGGCACGACCAAGCGAAGCGAAGGAAGGCGACGCGCAAAAGCGCCCGGGCCCGGGGTCTGGGGGATTGGCGATCATCCCCCAGGGAACTCCCGCCCGCGCGCAGCGCCGCCTGGACCGAGCCCGAGCGCGGGAGGCACGACCAAGCGAAGCGAAGGAAGGCGACGCGCAAAAGCGCCCGGGCCCGGGGTCTGGGGGATTGGCGTTCATCCCCCAGGAAATCAAGCCTGGCTGAGCTTTTCCAGGATGGGCGCGGCGGCGCGAAGGATCTCCACTTCTTGCGCGGAAAGTTCCTGCATGCGCTGGGTGAGCCAGGCCTCCTTGCGCCGGCGGACCCGGTCGACGAGCGCGCGTCCCTCGTCGGTGACGGTCAGCACGACCTGCCTGCGGTCCGTCGGGTGGGCGGATCTGCGCACTAGGCCGCGCTCCTCGAGGACCGCGATCACCCTGGTCATCGAGGGCGGCTGCACCTTCTCGTAGTCGGCGAGCTCGCCCGGGGTCATCGCCTCGTGCCGCTCGAGCGCCGAGAGGGCGGCGAGCTGGATATCGGACAGGGCCGGGTCGGGACCGCCGACCCCGATGCGCTGCTCCACACGCAACCGCCGGGCGAGCCGGCTGATCGAGATCCGCATCGCGATCGCTAGACCGGTGTCAGATCGGGTACCCACCTGCGACATTTTCCAAGTACACCATGCCTGAGGGGCCACATAAGGCCATGTGTAACAAAGATACAGCGGCGCGCCGCCTACTTCATGCCCGCGCGTGCCCGGCGACGGCCCGGGGTGGCGAGGCGGCGCTGGAGGCCTATTAGCCTAATGAGGTGACCGGAGACCCGCAGGCGAGTTCGACACCCGAGAAGCCTGTCCGGCGTCTTGCCCCGCCGAGGGAGGCGAATGACAGGCTGGTGACCGGCGCGATCACGATCGGCTGGGCGGTCGCGTTCGTCGCCATGCTCATCGTGGCGGTCATCCCTGGCGTTCTTCCCATCCGGGAGCGCTGGTGGGTCTGGACCTGCGCGATCGGCGTCGCGATGGGGCTGTTCGGCCTGTGGTACGTGCCGATCCTGCAGCGCCGCCGGGCCGCCATCCTCGAGCGCCTCGCTCAGGCCTCTGAGTCGGGCAGCGACTCCCGGGACAGCGGCTCGAAGACGGTCTCCTCAACCGACACGCCGGGCAGGTCGACTAGGTCGTAGCCAAACTCGTCGATCACCGGAGCGGTGGCCGGCGGGGTGGCACCGGTCGCGATCGCCTCCGAGTGCGCGCCGCAGCCGTGGTCGGCCGACACCACCCGGCCGTCGTCGGGTGCGTAGGCGTTGCCGCAGGCGCCGAACAGGCGGCCGAGGCCGCCGCTGAGCGGCACGTAGAACCCGCAGCTCAGGCACTGCGCTGGAGCGGCGTTCGACAGCGCTGTCCGTGGCCCGTGGTCGCCCTCGTGCCATCGCTCCGCGGTGTCATCCCGGCCGTAGGAGGACAAGGTGCGCACCCGTCCCGGTGCCGGGAGCTCCGATGGCTCGGCCGGCCCGGCCCGGAGGTTGTCAGAGTCCGGCCGGGGCGTGAACCAGTCGGTGACAGCGTCATCCCCGTCGAGGGTGACGAAGGCCACAAGCCGCTCGTCGTCAGCGCTGGTCGGCAGCAGGTCACCGATGCCCACATCGCCGGGGCGCAGCCGGTCCTGCCACGGCACCCAGGCCGGGGCGAGCAGCGCCTCCTGCCCCGGCAGCAACTCCGTCTCGTCAACGGTGATGACCTTGGACCGGGGCGCGCGAGCCACGGTCACGGCCCATCGCCAGCCGACATAGGCCTGGTCGAGGCAGGCGAAGAAGTGCGTGACGACGCGCTCCCCCGCGGCCTCGACCCCTAGATGGTCCCCGACCAGTTCCGGGCGCACCCGAACTGCCCCGCCGAGGCCACCGTTCCCCGGAATCGAGTCGTCAGGGGTGGTCAGCGCCTCACGGGCTGGGTCAACGGCCTGTGCGCAGAGCTGATCTGGCTCCTTGCTTCGGCTGCGGACGGTGCTCACGACTGCCAATTCTCGCTCCTGTAGGCGGGACTCCCCGCTGCCTTCCCCATGGGACGACCACCCGTCCAGCAGTCCAGGTTATCGCCGCCAGGCTCGTAGCAGGGCCGCAGACCAAGGATACTGGTTGGGTGCGGATGTCCGATGCGGTGAGGTGGCCTGGTGCCGCGGCGCGCGCGGTGGCCCGCGCCACCGGGATGACGGCGCGCGCGACCGGGCGCGCGACCGGCACCGCGCGGCGAGGCTCCAGCCGGTTTGCCCAGTTCGTGCACCGCGTCACCGGGGCGTCCGGGGCCGGCCGGACAGGGCTGGGGACGCTCGTGGAGCTCACCGCGGCCACCAGCATCGCCGACGCCTTCGTCGCGGTGTCCCTGGCCGGGACAATCTTCTTCAGCACCAACATCGACCAGGCCCGTGGCCGGGTCGCGCTGTTCCTGCTGGTGACCATGGCCCCGTTCGCGGTCTTCACCCCGGTCATTGGCCCCGCCCTCGACCGCATGCAGCAGGGGCGCAAGTTCCTGCTGGCCGGGACGCTGATCGCCCGGGGGCTGCTGTGCTGGGGAATGTCGGCCGCGATCAGCAACCCGCTGACGCTGCTGCCCTCGGCCTTCGGCATCCTGGTGCTGCAAAAGTGCTACGGCGTGGTCCGCGCCTCGGTCGCGCCGCGCCTGCTGCCGGCGGAGATGAGCCTGGTCAAGGCCAACGCGCGGTCGGCCCTCATCACGCTGGTCGCCTCGAGCGTGGCCGCCCCCCTGGCCGCGGGCATCGTGTGGTCGCTGGGCGCGGCCTGGCTGCTGCGCATCGCGACGATCGTGTACCTGCTGGTCGTTCCGCTGGCGATGCGACTGCCTGACCAGGTCGACGTGCCGATCGTCCGCGACGAGTACGTCGCGCGCGACGCCACGCCCGATCACGAGACCGTGCCGACCGTCGTGTTCGAGCTGCCGTTCATCGCGCGCCGCGGCCCCAACGACACGCTGGCGCTTGAGGGCGGCCCGCAGGCCGGCCCGGCCTCGGCGCGCCCGGCGGGACGCCAGCGGTTCCGGGCGTTGCGGACGCTGGGCAGCGTGGGCCCGGTGGTGGCGGAGGCGATGCGCGGCAACGCCGTGCTGCGCGCCCTGTCGGGCTACATGATCTTCTTCCTGGCGTTCCTGCTGCGCGGCCAGCACTTCAGCGGAGTGTCGCCGAACGTGGCGCTGGGCGGGATGGTCGCCGCCGCGGCGGCCGGCGGCCTGGCGGCGATGGGGGTCGGCTCGGTGGTCGGCTCGCGCGCCCCTCAGTTCCTGATGTACACCATGCTGACGGTGGCCACCGTGGTCACCGGGGCGTGCGCGTGGTTCTTCAGCTTCGGCACCGCGCTCATCGTGGCCTTCGTCGCGGCCCTCGGCACCGGTCTGGCCAAGCTCGCCCAGGATGCCATCGTGCAGAACGAGATCAGCGAGGATGTCCGCTCGTCGGCCTTCTCTGTCACCGAGACCCTGCATCAGATGTCCTGGGTCCTTGGCGGCCTGGCCGGCCTGGCGGTGTCCATACTGGGCAGCGGGCAGGCCGGCCTGGGCATCGCGACCGGCCTGCTCGCGGTAGCGGTCGCGTACATGGTCATCTCCCGCAGGAACCGGCACCGCCCGGCACGGCAGTCGCCCCCGTCGGTGGGCACGGCGGACCCGCACGCCGCATAGCGCGAGCGTCCGTGGGACACTCGCGCGGCCAGCGCGGCGCGCTCAGGGCTCGATGTCCTCCGCCACCCGGCGGAGCAAGGTGGCCACCTGCTTGGCCTCCTTGTTGTCGGGGTGCTTGCCCCGGCGGTAGGCGTCTGACAGGCCGTCGAGGAACTTGACGAGGTCCTCAAGGATCGGGATCATCTCGTCGGGCTTCTTGCGGTCCCGCTTGGCGATGTTGGCCGAGACGCTCGGGGGCGCCTCAAGGAGGCGTACCTGGAGCGCCTGAGGGCCCTTTCGGCCGTCGACGATTCCGAATTCGACTCGCTGTCCCGGCTTGAGCTCGGTCGTCCCGGCTGGCAAGGCGGACGAATGCACGAAAACCTCAGCCCCGTCGTCACGGGTGAGGAAGCCGAACCCCTTCTCGGGGTTGAACCACTTGACCTTGCCGGTAGGCACGAGCAAGACCTCACGTCAAAGATAGGAAACTGGCATCCTGTCGTCCTGGCGAGCGACGGGATGCGATGACTGCCCTCTAGGCTATCGGTACCGCGCGGTGAATGGCAGCAGGGTTATTTCCGAGATGAGCGAACCTGGCGCACCACGGTGTGACGGGGTCACGGCCTCGCACGTTCGGATGGTGCTGGGACGGGATCGCGTGCGAGGCCGTGAGCTTAGCGCCGGCCGTCGACCCCCCGGTTCTCGATCGCAACGTCTCTATACCCGGGGAAGATGCGCCAAACCTGTGGTACAGGCGTACGCAACAGCGGCCCGGGGCAAGCCCCGGGCCGCTGTTGATGGTGTTGTATGCGCTGGACGTCAGAAGTCCATGTCACCGCCGCCGGGCGCGGCGGGGGCAGGGGTCTTCTCCGGCTTCTCCGCGATGACTGCCTCGGTGGTGAGGAACAGCGCGGCGATGGAGGCGGCGTTCTGCAGGGCGGAACGCGTAACCTTAGCCGGGTCGATGATGCCCGCCTTGAGCAGGTCGACGTAGTCGCCGGTGGCGGCGTTGAGGCCCTCACCAGCGGGAAGCGTCTTGACCTTCTCGACCACCACGCCGCCCTCAAGGCCGGCGTTGACCGCGATCTGCTTCAGCGGCTCCTCGACGGCGCGACGCACGATCTGCGCGCCGGTCGACTCGTCGCCCACCAGGTCGAGCTTGTCGAAGGCGGTCCGGCTCGCCTGCAGCAGCGCGACGCCACCGCCGGGAACGACACCCTCCTCGACCGCGGCCTTGGCGTTGCGCACCGCGTCCTCGATGCGGTGCTTGCGCTCCTTGAGCTCGACCTCGGTCGCCGCGCCCGCCTTGATGACGGCCACGCCGCCGGCCAGCTTGGCCAGCCGCTCCTGCAGCTTCTCGCGGTCGTAGTCGGAGTCGGTGTTGTCGATCTCGGTGCGGATCTGGTTGACCCGGCCCGCGATCTGGTCCGCGTCGCCCGCGCCGTCGACGATCGTGGTCTCGTCCTTGGTCACGACGATCTTGCGCGCCCGGCCGAGCACGTCAAGGTCGACGTTGTCCAGCTTGAGGCCGACTTCCTCGCTGATGACCTGGCCACCGGTGAGGATGGCGATGTCACCGAGCATGGCCTTGCGGCGGTCGCCGAAGCCGGGGGCCTTCACCGCGACGGACCGGAACAGCCCGCGCATCTTGTTGACGACCAGCGTGGCCAGGGCCTCGCCCTCGACGTCCTCGGCGATGATGACCAGCGGCTTGCCCGACTGCACGACCTTGTCAAGCAGCGGCAGCAGGTCCTTGTTCGCCGAGATCTTGGAGTTGACCACGAGGAGGTATGGGTCCTCGAGGACGGCCTCCAGCCGCTCCGGGTCGGTGACGAAGTACGGCGCGATGTAACCCTTGTCGAAGCGCATGCCCTCGGTGAGCTCAAGCTCGAGGCCGAAGGTGTTGCTCTCCTCGACGGTGATGACGCCTTCCTTGCCGACCTTGTCCATGGCCTCGGCGATCATCTCGCCGATGGCCGGGTCGCCGGCCGAGATGGACGCGGTGGAGGCGATCTGCTCCTTGGTCTCCACGTCCTTGGCGAGCTTGGAAAGTTCCTCGCTCACCGCCTCGACCGCCGCCTCGATGCCGCGCTTGAGCGACATCGGGTTGGCGCCGGCCGCCACGTTGCGCAGGCCCTCGCGGACCAGCGCCTGGGCAAGCACGGTCGCCGTCGTCGTGCCGTCGCCGGCGACGTCGTCGGTCTTCTTAGCTACTTCCTTGACCAGCTCGGCGCCGATCTTCTCCCACGGGTCCTCGAGCTCGATCTCCTTGGCGATGGACACGCCATCGTTGGTGATCGTGGGGGCGCCCCACTTCTTCTCGAGAACCACGTTCCGGCCCTTCGGGCCGAGGGTGACCTTAACGGCGTCGGCGAGCTGGTTCATGCCGCGCTCGAGGCCGCGCCTGGCGTCCTCGTCAAACGCGATCAACTTCGCTGCCATTGGCTCCAGTCCTCCGTACGGTACGTCTGGACCGGTCGACGCCCGCGACGGACGGCACGCCAGGGAGCAGTCCCTTCCTGCTGCCGGGCCATGCCTCATCGCCCGATCCCGCCGTATGGCTGTCACTCTCACCAGGAGAGTGCCAACGCCATGTCTAGCACTCTCATGGGGAGAGTGCAAACGCCCAGCGCTGCGACTACCCTCCGGCCAGCGGATTCGCGCACTCGGGCTACAGCAGTCCCGGTCAATTGCTACCTTTCGGGACTGTGAAAGCACTGGTCCTAGCAGGAGGAGCGGGGACACGGCTGAGGCCGATCACCCACACCTCTGCCAAGCAGCTCGTCCCGGTCGCTAACAAGCCGGTCCTCTTCTATGGCCTCGAGGCGATCAGGGACGCCGGGATCACCGACGTCGGGATCGTGGTCGGCGACACCGCGGCCGAGATCCAGGCCGCGGTCGGCGACGGCTCGGCGTTCGGGATACGCACCACCTACATCCGCCAGGACGCCCCGCTCGGCCTGGCCCACGCCGTCCTGGTGGCCAGGGACTTCCTTGGCGACGATGACTTCGTCATGTACCTGGGCGACAACTTCATCGTCGGTGGCATCAACGACCTGGTCGAGGAGTTCGCCCAGACCAGGCCGCAGGCCCAGATCATGCTGACCGAGGTGTCAGACCCGCGCGCCTTCGGCGTGGCCGAGCTGGACTCCGACGGGCAGGTCGTCGGGCTGGAGGAGAAGCCGAAGCAGCCCAAGAGCAACCTGGCCCTGGTCGGGGTCTACATGCTCAGCCCGGCGATCCACGAGGCGGTCGACAGCCTGCGGCCATCGTGGCGAGGCGAGCTGGAGATCACCGAGGCGATCCAGTGGCTGATCGAGAACGGCAAGACCGTGCGGTCCACCACGATCACGGGCTACTGGAAGGACACCGGCAACGTCACCGACATGCTTGAGGTCAACCGGCTCGTGCTCGAGTCGGTCGAGCCGCGGCTGCTCGGCACGGTCGATGACGACTGCGAGATCATCGGGCGGGTGGCCGTCGAGCCAGGCGCCCACGTAAGCGGCTCGCGGATCGTCGGTCCCGCCATCATCGGGTCGGGCTCGAAGATCACCAACAGCTACGTCGGCCCGTTCTCGGCGGTCGCCGACGACTGCGTGCTTGACGACAGCGAGATCGAGTACTCGATCGTGCTCCGCGGTGCCTCCATCCGGGGGGTGCGGCGCATCGAGGCGTCCATCATCGGCCACTACGCGGAGGTCACCCCCGCTCCCCGGGTGCCAGCGGCGCATCGCCTCGTCCTGGGTGATCACAGCAAGGTGCAGATCTGCTCATGAGCGAGCGCAGGGCCGCCAACTGGCGGCGTCCCGAGCACGCGAAGGAGGACACATGACCCGATGGCTGGTTACCGGCGCGGCCGGGATGCTCGGGCGGGACCTGACCGCCCTTCTGGCCGAGCGGGGCGAGGAATTCACTGGCCTGGGCCGCGGTGACCTAGACATCACCAACGGCGAGGCCGTCACGGCCACGCTCGAGAAATTCCAGCCGTCCGTAGTCGTGAACTGCGCAGCATGGACAGCCGTCGACGATGCTGAGACCCAGGAGGGCGACGCGCTGCGGCTCAACGCCGATGGCCCGGCCAGCCTCGCCGCCGCCTGCGCGCGGCTCGGCGCCGTCCTCATCCAGCCGTCAACCGACTATGTCTTCGACGGCCAGGCGGTCCGCCCCTACCGGGAAGACGACCCGACCGGCCCGCGCAGCGCCTACGGGCGGACCAAGCTGGCAGGCGAGCGGGCCGTGCTCGAGGCCCTGCCCGATTCCGGGTACGTGGTGCGGACGGCCTGGCTGTACGGCGAGCATGGCCCGAGCTTCGTGCGCACGATGCTCCGGCTCGCCCGCGGCGGCAAGCCGGTGACCGTGGTCGAGGACCAGACAGGGCAGCCCACCTGGACGGCGGACCTGGCCGCGCAGCTCATCACCCTGGTGACCGCGGGCGCACCCGCCGGGATCTACCACGGCACGAGCTCCGGCCAGACCACCTGGTTCGGCCTGGCCCAGGAGGTCTTCGACCTGTACGCGTCCAGCACGGGGCTGGCGGGCGGCCGGGAGCTCGTCCAGCCCACGACCAGTGCCGCCTACGCGCGCGCCGCGACCAAGCAGACTGCCCCGCGGCCGGGGTACAGCGTGCTTGGCCACGACGCCTGGGCGAAGGCGGGGATCACGCCGATCGGCCACTGGCGCGACCGCCTGCACCGGGCCTTTCCCGCCATGGCGGCAGCGACCGCCTAGCGGCGGGACCCGCCCGGTCAGCCCTTGCCGCGAAGCACGTCCGCGTAGGCGAGGCAGTCCTCGTAGCGAGGCAGTTGCCCCGCGTCGAGCGCCTCGCCAAGCGACGGGGCGTCGGCATCCTTGCCGGAAAGCACCGGGGCACCGCCGATCTCGTCCAGCGGCCACTCGATGCCGAGGGCGGGGTCCATCGGGTCGATGCCATGCTCGCGCCCGGGCGCGTAGCCGGTTGAGCACAGGTAGAGCACGGTCGCGTCGTCGGTCAGCGCGACAAAGCCGTGCCCAAGGCCCTCGGCGATGAACAGCGACCGGCGATTCACCTCATCGAGCCGGACGGCCTCCCACATCCCGAATGTGGGTGATCCCACCCTGATGTCCACGACCACATCAAGGATCGCGCCGCGCGCGCAACTCACGTACTTAGCCTGCCCGGGCGGTACATCCGCGTAATGAATCCCGCGGACGACTCCCCGGCGGGAAACCGAGCAGTTAACCTGCGCGACATCGAGCCGATAGCCGAGGTCGCCGGCGAACTCTTCCCCGCGAAAAGCCTCAAGGAAGGTGCCACGGTCATCCGGAAACTGGCGCGGCGTATAGCTCCACGCGCCTTCGATCTTGAGCGATTCCACCGGCGCATCCTAGCGCCAAACGCCGTCGGCCCGGTGCCTGCCCGCAGCCGAGGCCGCGGGCCGGCACC
>Ga0335075_10001536_pt1 | contig 37867 bp, 32 predicted proteins | sample Lox_Sample_24_FD_206723 | JGI IMG/M metagenome (GOLD analysis project Ga0335075, IMG submission 206723) | Soil microbial communities from Loxahatchee National Wildlife Refuge, Florida, United States - Lox_Sample_2.4 | ecosystem: Environmental > Terrestrial > Soil > Wetlands | place: USA... | reverse complement strand
AGCTGTTGCTTGCCTACACGAGTTCGGGAGCTTGGCGCGGCGCGGCTCCGCGGGCTCCAATCGGAGTCATCGAATTTGACAAGACGGCGGCTCGGGCGCTGAACCAGCGGCCGTTTCACATCGACCTCCGCTGCCTCGCGCGCGTGCCGCTGACGGTAGAATGGTTCCCCGATCTCGCCCTGCCCGGTCGCGGTGTGGTCGCGGTGGCTGCGACGCGGGTGCGCGACCGCATCCTGAGGGCAGCGGAAGTGCTGGCGTCACGCAGCCCACGTCTGATTGAGATCCGCGGCATTTAGTGCGTCGAATTTGGCGCATGTAACCGGTGCACTCGACGTGCAGCTCAGCCGGGCCATACGACTGCAACGACTCACTCCTACGGCACGGTCAACCCCCCGAACGGCCGGCGCAGAAGGACGCGGTTTATGGCAGTAATACGTGATAAGAACCCTTCCCGCGTATCTGTCGGCGCCGACCAGGCGGGAGTGCCCATGTTCCTGATAACTCCCTCGCGCGGAACTGGTCGGGTTCAATAGGTACCTCGTTTCTCCTCAGTGCCTTGGGTTCCGGGGCTGGGACGACCGTGGAGAGGTCATTCCGCCTGCCGCCAGCCGGAACGGTACTAGTGAGTCCCGTCAGGCGAGCACTTTCAGCGCCGCGAGTAGTGCTGCCGGATGGTACTGCCCCTGATAGACGGGCGGCGGCGCCGGACCGCGTCGGAGCAGGCGGTGGATCGCGACCCACGCGGTGCGGGCGGAGTATTCGATGGTGAACGCCACCTCCTTCGGAACCTCAGGGAACTGACCGAGGAAGCCGAGGTTCGTCGCTCCCTCGGGAACCGGGCGGGGCTGATCGCTGCGCCTGCGAGGCATCCAGACGCTGTTCACGTAGGGCAGGTCGCTGGGGATGCAGACCGACGACGCCATGATCGCGCCCAGCTGCCGGTCGAACCTCAGTTGTCGCAGCACCTCCTCCAGGATTTCCGCGCCGGTGCATGCAGTACCCGGCTTCTTGACGAAGTCGCCTGTGCGGCCCGGATACAGCAGAAAGCCCCACCACAGACGGGTGCTGGGTGGCTGGGTGATGACTTCCGGCTGGTGAAAGATCGTCAGCGTGATCATCCAGCTCGAATCCTTCAGCGTCACGAGGCCGCCGCCTCCTGGCTCGCTGCCCGTCAGCGCCGTCATCTGTTCGAAGAATTCGGTCCCGGTGGTGGTGACCGTGAAGGTCACCCACTGCGTATCCGGCACGCGGGCCGCACAGAAGAACACGTTGGGATTGCCGAAGTCCGTGCGCCCCGCCGCCAGGCGCTGCCATAGCGCCCAGGGTCGTCCACTGCGTTGCGGTCGCGGCGCCTCGGTCATCGATCCTACCGACAGGTCAGCGACCTGCGATCCCAGTGTCACCAGCACGATATCCTCCGCCGCGACGGCGACGGAGGTCGCCGCGCCGTTGCGCTCAACGTCGAGCCGGCTGGCCGTGATCGTTCCGGGCGAAGGCGCGAGGCCGATATCGCTGACGAACGCGCCGGTCAGGAAGGTCACGCCGCGCGGGCGCAGCCAGGCCACCATCGGTTCGATGATCGCCTCGTACTGATCGAAGCGCGTGCGCAAGACGTGGAACATGTCCGACAGATCCGGCAGCAAGGGCAGGAAGCGATTCATATAACGCCGCATCTCCATCGCGCTGTGCTGCGGCAGCGGCCCCATGATCGTTGTCCAGAGCGCCCAGAATTCGGTCGCGAAGAAGCCGGGCCGGAAGAATTCGTCGATGCGCCGTCCCTCCAGTAGCGCCTCGGGCGTCAGCGCGAGCCGCACTAGATCAAGCCGGTCGCGGATGCTCAGGCCGAAATGCGGGCTGTGCACGATACGGCCGTCGCGGTCGATGATGTGCGCCCGGTCGTGGAATGGGTAGCCTTGATTGAAGGAGAAGAGGTCGTCCTTGACGGAGATCGCCGGATCGCCGGTTGAGGGGATCGACGCGAGCAGGTCGAACGTACAGCGGAACTCCGCATCAAAGACGGAGCCGGTCGGCAGGATGTAGCCGGTCGCCGCGCTGCCGGCCAACGAAAACGCCCCGCCCAGCCGCTCATCCGCCTCGTAAATCGTAATGTCCTGACCGGACATCTCGACGTTGCGGATGAGATACGCGGCAGCTGCCAGGCCACCGAAGCCGCCACCGACGATATGCGCCTTCATCTTCCTCTCCCCGTTGCGCGGTCGGTCGTCGAGATCCGACTCGGATAGCGATCTGCACGGCATTGTCACATTGGTGGTCGTGCCAAGCAGGCTGCCATGGGCTCGGCAGCAGTCGGGTAAGCAGCGGGGCAGGGTGCCCCAAACCCGCCGTCCATGTCACCAGACGCAACGCGAAGGGGCGTGGTCGGGCGACTGGAAGGCGAGCGGCATTGTCCCAATCAGACAATAGTCTGATCGGTGCGGGGCCGCGCAAGATCAACGAGTTGCCGCCCGTTCGGCGGGGAAAGTTCAACTGAGACAGCGCGCTGCCCTCCACTGCCGAGTGTCCACCGCCGATCAGTTTTCGCGCGTCAGGAACGTGACACCCGACCGCCCGCATGCTTTATGACGCTCTGCACAACACAGGAAGGCGACAGTGAAGACAGCTGAATTGATCGATTACGTGGCGAGCGAGGCGGGTGTAGAGAGAGGCGGGTGTAGAGAAGAGTGCCGCCAAGAAGGCCGTTGAGGCGATCCTCGCCGGCATCGTGGAAGCCGCGAAGAAGGGTGAGGAGGTCAGCCTCCCCGGCTTCGGCAAGTTCAAAGTGAAGGACAGCCCGGCGCGGCAAGGGCGCAATCCCGGCACCGGCGAGACCATCAAGATCGCCGCATCGCGAAAGCTCGGCTTCGCGCCGGCGAAGCAGGTGAAGGACGCGCTCGCGGGATAATGCTCGCTGTCACGGAGTTGCCTCGGCGAACTGCGTTGAGGCACCTCCTCATCTCCGGCGCAGAGGAGCTGAGAAATATTCCGCGGGTCGCCAAGGGAACGAAAACCACAAAACCAGCGCGCGCGGGAGGTAAGCCACGCGGGTCGGTCACCACGAGGATCATCGCTTGCGGTGCGGCCCCGACCACACGCGGCACGACATCGCTATAAACAGCGGCGTTGGCGTCCAACAGCCACAACCACCCGCCGGGATCGCCGCGATCGGTGGAGCCGTCAGCGCGTTCATTCACGCCGCCGGTGATCATAACCAGGTCAGCGCCGGCGAGGTCGTGGTAGTCACCTTCGGTTAAAGTGATGGCCGGCGACAGCGCAGCGCCGTATTGGAGGTCGGTGACGGCTTCTCGCGCGCGCCCGCCGTCACGCTCGAGCAATACCAGCGCCCTCACGCAGCCACGCATCACCGCCGCGAAGGCGCAGGCCGTTCCGACCGCGCCTAGGCCATTGATTCCGCTCCTCATTGATACTCCCCGCCATTTTCCTGTTGACTCTCGGCCGCGGGCTTGGCTGCGAGTACCATCGGTTCTACCCGCCCGACCAGCCACTCCCAAGGCGAGAAGTCAGGCGGGAGCGTTTCGTGCGGGCATCTTTCACGCCAGAAGACGCGGCCTAAGGTGCCGTCCGCCCGAGGCGGACGCCCCTCGATTGACCAGCTCGCGCATCACGACGTAAGCAAGAGGAGCATGCTTCGTGCGCTCCTTTTTTCACGCCTTACGGAGCGGAACCCACGGAGGGCGTGGTGGATGAGATCCAAAGCGATGTGGTAGGTTTGGCATGGTACGCGCCTGGGAATCCCGCAGTCTTTCGAAGACCTCAGTGGTTTTGAACGCGACGAATGTTACAGCTTTCATCGAGACGGACCGACTCGACGTTGTCCGTGAGACGGACGCATTGGCGGCCGGCGAGAACGCCTCATGACAACACGAGCGAGCCTCGCAGAACTGCTCAGGGATCCTGGCTCTTCCGCGCCAGCGATAGTCTCGACCTCTCCTCTGGTGGTCGTGAGCTATAAGGCTCTGGCGGAACAGGTCGAGAGACTGTCCGGACAACTGAGGGGTGCTGGACTGAAGCCCGCCGACTGCGTGGCCATCATAATTCCCAACAGCCTGGAGTTTCTTGTTATATTTCTCGCTCTGACTCACGCCAGGTTGGTCGCTGCACCACTCAATCCGGCCGGCAAGCCGGACGAAATACGTTTCTTCATCGAAGACGCCCAAGCGCGGGCAGTCGTCGCTGAAGCGGGTAACGTCGCTGTAAGAGAAGCCGCTGTTGGACTTGGTTTTCCAATATGGCACCCGCGCGGGGACTCGCGCGATGTCGTACAACTGTCGGGACTGCCATCGACTTCGTGCGCCGGCATCGATGCTCCGAAGCCCGACGACGTCGCGCTATTTGCCTATACCAGTGGCACGACGGGTCGATCCAAATGCGTGCCCCTTACCCACGCCAATGTGATCTGGTCATCACGCAATATTGCAGCGCATTATGCACTAACCGCAGCCGACCGCAGCCTGGTAGTTTTGCCACTGTTCCACGGTCACGGTTTAATCGGCGCCACATTGTCGACCTTGGCTTCCGGAGGCTCAGTAATCATGCCACCGCGTTTTTCCGCCTTCGAGTTCTGGAAACTGTTCCGCGAGCATCGCGCGACCTGGTATTCGGCCGTGCCTACTATTCATCAAGTGCTTTTGGAACGGGCGGACACCGACGGCGCACCTAACCGCGGACCGCGATTCATTCGCTCGTGTTCGGCTCCACTCGCGTCAACAATTCTGAGGAAGTTGGAGAATCGCTTCGGAGCGCCCGTGTTGGAGGCATACGGAATGACCGAGGCGTCGCATCAGGTCGCATCCAACCCACTACCACCACTTCCGCGCAAGCCCGGCACCGTGGGGCCCGGCGCTGGAATGTCCATCATTGATAAGACGGGCCGGCACCTGGGGGCAAATGCTTCCGGCGAGGTCGTGGTACGCGGCCCCAATGTGATGCGCGGCTATCGCAACAATCCCGAGGCTAATGCTGCGGCCTTCGTCGATGGTTGGTTTCGTACCGGAGACATTGGCGCGATGGATGACGATGGTTATCTAGGGTTGACCGGGCGTATCAAGGACCTGATCAATCGAGGCGGAGAGAAGATCTCACCTGCGGAAGTCGAAGCCGTGTTGCTAGAGCATTCGGCGGTGGCCCAAGCTGCGGTTTTCGGAGTGCCTGACCCTAAGTACGGCGAGGAAGTCTCAGCAGCCGTTGTGCTCCGAGGTGCCGCCACCGCAGAACAGCTCCAGGCGCATTGTCGGACGCGCCTTGCCGATTTCAAAGTGCCCAAGCTGATCCACATGGTTTCTGCGATACCCAAGAATGCGATGGGCAAAGTGGACCGCCGCAACCTGACAGCTTTGTTCTCCTGAGATAAGGAGGGCGCCCCTTGCGGCCATTTTTCAAAGCGTTAGAACGTAAAGTTGCATTCGGAAGTCAGACTGGCGCGGCCGTGCCGCGGTCGAACGCTGCCAGCGTCGAAGGGATGAGCATGGAAAACAACAATACCCCTCCGTCCGCACTGGGACGAGGTATTGCGTCTGGTCACATCGCTGCTAGCCGGTACCGTCATGCCATCGGCGATGCTCAAGAGGCCGGCAGGGTTCCGACGCCGGAACCAGCGCGATCTTGCCGTGCAGGAGCTGGGTTGCATCGAGCGCACCCTGTTCATGCTGGACTGGTCGGAATCGCCGCGGCTTTGGCAGCTCTGCCGTGCCGTCCAGAACAAGAGCGAGCAGCGACACGCTGCTTGTGCAGGTGATCTGAGCGTTCAAGCAGGGGCGCATTGCTGACCCGCGCCCCGACGCGCAGCAAGTCCGCGCTTCGGGCCTGAATTTGGTGATCGCCGCCATTGTCTGCTGGAACTCAGCCTATCTCGCCGATGGCATCGATCACCCGTCGAGCCGGAGCCACGCGGCAACCGTCGAACTGCTTCCCAGCACCTCGCCGCTCACGTGGGAACACATCCGGTTCTCCGGCGACTTTCTATGGGGCCGCGCTGCCGCAACTGCGTGCCAGCGCCCACCAGTGAACCTCAGCCACGATAGCCTGGCGGTGTCGACGAGCGCCGAACTTTGGTTTTCCCGCACATCCGGTGCTGGGATTGACGTTACGAACTGGTGTGGAGCACCCGAGCACGAAGCAGGCGAAACCCCGCGCGGCCGTACATCGTTCGCTTCAACATTTTGAGACGGCTGATCTATCCCTGGACCGGGCTCGTTGTCCACGGCGACTCCAGAGCGGCCTGTACAGCAGCAAAGTCCTTACCCAACTCGATCGCGAATGCGCGGATCATCGTGGCACGAGCGTCCGCTAAAACGCCGGCAAGTGTTTCATCGCTTTTGCGACGGAGGAGCGCCGCGAGCCGTTTGGCGACCGCGACCGTAGACGCGAGCGCCGGCGAGCTTTCGAGGAGCCGCGCGACCAAGTTGCCCTCTGTTGTGTCGACGGATACGTGCTCGGCCATCAGCAGGCGGGTCGCGCGACGGCTGGCAGGAGGTTGCCAAGCCCCTCGCTCCACCTGCCCGGCGCCTCCATCGGGTTCGGCCTTGCGGCGCTGTGGTGCTCAGTCCTTGACGAGTGTGTAACCTCCTTCGAAGCCCGCCCCGGCCAGTTCGCGCCACAGTAAGGACGCATTGCGGCAGCCCTCGGCCCAACGCCGCTCGAGATGAGCGCGACGTGCATCGATCATGCTGCCGCGTCGTGGCTGCCGCCACGATGGGAGCGCGCCGGCGCGGAACCAACGGCGGAGTGTCTTGCGGTCGGGTCCTACCAGTCGGGAGATCCGGCTGAGGGACAGCCCGACTCCGCCGGCCCCGACTTGGTCATCTGAACAAACCGCATTCGCCGGCCCATACGGATGTCGAGCTGCTCCTGGCCGACCGTTCGGGCGCGCTCGCCCTCCAGGCGGGCGGCCGCCAGTCCGGTCTCTGCGACCGCGCGCACGATCAGCGCCGGGCCGAGGGCGAGGACTTCCTCCGCGATCGCTTCAAGGAATCCCGCACGGGCCGATGGCGTGTTCTCGCGATAGGCATCGAAGCAGGCGGAAGCGAGGCTCCCGCCGCGCTTCGCCTCTGCTGGCGCGGCGGCGCAGAACTCCGGCTCCGGCGCGGCGCCGTTCGTCGGATAGTTCGTGCGGGAGCCTGGGCCGGCGGGACGAAACTCCTCTCCGCCGGTCAAGAGCGCGCCGCTGGTCGTGCTGCTCATGCCGCCCTGCCCGCCGTTGCGGTCGCGACGCCGCCAGTACGCGATCGGCATCGAGGGATGAGGGCGCCGTTGGGGATTGTTAGGAACATCGGCTTCACCTCAAGCGCGTGCGCCTGACCGCCCAGGACTTTTCCGCTCCCGGCGGGATGGGTCGGGGTCACTTCCCCGACTGCCGGCAACGGTTGGAATGTCGGAGTAGTTCGTTGATTGCAGTCCAGCGGCGTCATGCAGAAATGACCGGGCCAAAGAGCTCCCAACTCTTTCCGTCGAACCGGGTCATCCTGAGCGAGCGGATCGGGTGGTAGTTTGTGGAGCTGGTACTCACCGTGATTCCGGACAGTGCCGTGGGCAGCGCCAAATCGTGCAAAGCGCCAGCCTGGCGCATGATGTTCTCGCGTGAGAGATCGTGACCGCACTGTTTAAGGACCTGCACCAGAGTCCGGCTGACGCTGTAGGTCGAGGGGTAGTTGCCGTCCGAGAGATCGGTGTTCGGCATGTGCGCCTTCATGAACGCCCGCCATTCCATCATGCCCGCATCATTGGCCCATTGCGGGTCCGAGGCAATCTTGTACCAAGCGGTGCTGATCACTCCGACCACGTTCTGGAGCCCCGCCGGGAACAGGACCCCGCCGATCGAAGCCGAAACGTATGTAACGAGATGCAGCGGCTTCCAGTTGAGATCGGCCAGCTTGCGTATGAGCTGGGCGGCGAATTTCGGCAGTGCCGCTGTGACCACCACATCCACACCGCACGATTGGAGGATGATCACCTGACTGTCGATCGTGGGATCGGTCGCCTCGTACGACACCTCCTTTACCACCATCGTTCCGTACCGTTCGCCGAGGGTTTGCTTCAGGCCTATCAGATAATCCTTCCCGAAATCGTCGTTCTGATAGAGGACGCCGATCTTGGCATCCGGCTTCTGCTTGAGGAGGTACTTGCCAAATATTGCGGCTTCCAGCCGGTAGCTGGGGATGAACCCCATCTTCCAGTGGTAGTGTTCCGGGTCACCCCACTTGTCGGCGCCGGTTGCGACGAAAAGCTGCGGCACACCCTGGGCGTTGAGGTAGGGGCGCACCGCCGTCTGTGTCGGCGTGCCGAGGCCCTGGAACATGAAAGCGACGCCCTCCTCCTCGACGAGTTTGCGCGTCTGCTCGACGGTCCTGGGCGGACTGTAGCCGTCATCCAGGCTGATGAAATTGATCTTGCGGCCATTGATTCCACCCCGGTCGTTGATCATCCCGAAGAACGCCGCATGCTCCTTGCCGATGACGCCATAGGCGCTGGCGGGGCCGCTATACGGCACGGTGTTGCCAATTTTGATCTCGGTTGCGGTGACGCCTGGGGTCGCCCGCGCGAGACCCGGCCGCGTCTGGGCGAGTGCTGCCAGCGTTGCGGTCTTCAGCAATGTCCTTCTATTCCACATGTCCGGTTCCTCCTGGGTTCGCCGTCTTTCCGCTCGTCGCGGCGGCGAGTACGCCGCGGGAGCGTCGTTGCGACAACACCGCCGGCGCGTCGTGCAGAGCTTAGGTCACGCCGGCGGCGTCAACTCGATATCAGCGACCCGAACAGCTCCCAGCGCTGCCCGTTGAACCGCTGCATCCGCATCGCGCGGATCGGGCGGTAGTTGGTGGGGTCGGTGTTAACCATGATCCCGGGTAGCAGCGTCGCGGCTTGAACATCGTGCAGGTTGGCCGCCTGTCGCATGACGTTCTCGCGTGCGAGATCGTTGCCGCACTGCCTCAGCACCTGCGTCACGGCCACGCAGGGCGCATAAGGCCAGACATAGTTCAGATCGGTGGAATCAGTATTGGGCAGGTAGGTTTTCATGAAAACCCGCCATTCGTTCATGCCCGGATCGTCTGCCCATTGACGGTCCGTGTTGTCCTTGACGAAACGCGCGCTGATCAGACCTGTCGCATTCTCTAGCCCGGCTTGCTTCAGCACGGTGAGCGAGCTTGAAACGCTCGCCAGGATATGCAGTGGCTTCCAGTCGAGCTCGGCCAGCTTGCGGATCGTCTGGGCCGCAAACTTTGGAATCGCTGCCGTGATGATTACGTCCGCACCCGCCGATTGCAGCGTGACGATTTGGCTGTCGATGGTGGGGTCGGTCGGTTCGTACGACACCTCCTTGACCAGCATCGCGGCGTCCGCTTCGCCGAGGCACCGCTTCAGACCGATCAGGACATCCCTGCCGAAATCGTCGTTCTGATAGAGGACGCCGATCTTGGCGTTCGGCTTCTGCTGCAGGATGTACCTGCCATAGATGGCGGATTCGGTCCGGTAGCTCGGGTTGAAGCCTATGGTCCAGTGGTAGTCCTCAGGATCGGCCCATTTGTCCGCGGGAGAGCCGACGAAGAGCTGCGGCAGGCCGTTTGCGTTGAGGTAGGGGCGCACGGCAGTCTGGGTGGGGGTGCCGAGACCCTGGAAGAGGAAAGCGACGCCCTGCTCCTCGACGAGCCTGCGTGTCTGCTCGAGGGTCCTGGGCGGGCTGTACCCGTCGTCGAGGCTGATGAAGGTGATCTTTCGCCCATTGATCCCGCCCCGGTCGTTGATCATCCTGAAGTAGGCGGCTAGTGCCGTCCCCTCCACGCCGTAGGCGCTCGCGGGGCCGCTGTACGGCATGGTGTTGCCGATTTTGATCTCGGTCGCGGTGACGCCCGGCGTTGCAGCTGAATACGCTGGCCGCTTTAGCGCGAGAGGGGCCAAGGCGGCGGTCCTTAGCAACGTCCTTCTATTCCACATGTCTGGTTCCTCCTGGGTTCGCCCTCCGCCCGCCCGTCCCGGCGGCAGGCGCGCCGCCCGAGCGAAGGTGCAACAACGGCGCGAGCGCGCGGCGCAGGGCGCCGGCAGCGCCTTGCGGCATCAGATAGAGAACGGCGATCAGGGCGAGGCCGTACAAGGCCCCTGGCGCGGCCTTGCTGACCTGATCGGCGAGGTCGGGGACAAACTGGACGAACAGCGCACCGATCACTGCGCCGGCCTCGGAACGGATGCCACCCACGATCAGGCCCACGAACAGGAAGATCGAGAGCAGCGGTGGAAAGCTATCGGGTGCCACAAACTGCACCGCGATCGCGCCGAGCGAGCCGGCGATCCCGGTGATCAATGCGCTAATTGCGAAGGTACCAGTCTTGAGCCGAGCGAGATCGATGCCCATCGCCTCGGCCGCCAGCGGATGGTCGCGGATCGCTGCCATCGCCAGACCAATTCTGCCCCGGGCAAGATTGTACACGAGCAGGAAGAGCGGTGCGGCGACCGCAAGAGCGAACAGATAGAGCCACCGGTCCGGCGTCAGCGCGAGCCCGAACGGCGGGCCGGCCTTAGCAAGCACGATACCCTGCACGCCGCCGGTCAAGCCCTCTAGCCCGCGATATTTCAGGATCTGCGGCATCGCAACCGCGAGCGCGAACGTGGTGAGCGCGAGATAATGTCCGCGAAGCCTGAGCGCCGGCAGGCCAATTGCGAATCCCACGACCGCGCAGACGACCGCCGAAGCCGGGAGCGTGGCCCAGTACGGCACGTCGTAATCGGCCATCAAAATCGCCGTTACATAGGCGCCGATCGCGTAGAACGCGCCGTGGCCGAGCGATATCTGGCCAGTATGACCGGTGACGAGGTTGAGGCCGAGGATGGCGAGCGCGGTGGCGATTGCGAGCGTCAGCTCGAACAGGTGATAGTCGGTGAACAGGAACAGAGGCGCGAGCAGCACCGTCGTGCCAGCGAGCAGAGCCGCGCGCCCGGCGATCATACCCGGGTTACCAGGGCACGGCCGAACAGGCCCGCCGGGCGGACGAGGAGGACGCCGACGATTATCAGGAGCGCAAGCGTAAGCTTGAGCTCGGTCCCGACGACGTAGGCTCCACCGAGATTCTCGATCACGCCCACGGCGAAGCCGCCCAGCACGGCACCGAGCGGATTGTCGATGCCGCCCAGCAGCGCGCCGGCGAAGGCGTATAGTAGGATGCCCCCCATCATAGTCGGGTCAAGGAAGACCACGGGCGCAATGAGCATTCCGGCCACGGCGCCGATCGCGGCCGCAAGCCCCCATCCGAACGCCAGCATCCGGCCGACGCGGATGCCGACCAGCCGGCTCGACGCTGGGTTGTAGGCTGCAGCGCGCATCGCCAGACCGAGTTTGGTATGGCGGAAAAAGAGAAAGACGCCGAGCAGCATAGCCAGCGTCACCGCCGTCGCCCCGAGCTCGTGAGCGGAGACGTAGCCGCCGAGCAGGCCTTTCGCGGTGGTGGCCTCAAACGGGCTCGGGAAGGTCTTGATCGCGTAGCCGAACAGCCATCCGCTCAGGCTGTTGAAGATCAGCAACAGGCCAATGAGCACGCCGACCGAGGAGAGCGCCGGGGCCCGCGCCATCGGCCGCAGCAGCAAACGCTCAATGACGACCCCGGTCACGAATGAGGCGATGACGGTGAGCGCGAACGCGATCCAGTAAGGCAGTCCAGCCTCGATCAGCGTCAGCGCGACGTAGGTCGAGAACGTCGCCATCTCGCCTTGTGCGAAGTTCACATGATGCGTCGCCCGGTAGATCGTCACCAAGGCGAGGGCGACGCTCGCATAGATGCCGCCCGTGGCGAGGCCCGCGACAAGCTGGTGCAGAACACCCGCCATACTCAGTACCCGAGATAAGAGCGGCGGATCTTCTCGCCGCGCGCAACATCATCGGCGGAACCCGCGACTATGATCCGACCAGCTTCCAGCAGATAGGCGCGGTCTGCAAGCGCCAGCGCGAGGGTTACGTTCTGTTCGACCAGCAGAATGCCGGCGCCGGCCTCGGCACGCATTCGCCGAAGGAGACCGAAGATCTCACGCACCACGAGCGGTGCCAGGCCGAAGGAAGGTTCGTCGAGCAGCAGCAATTTCGGGCATGACATCAGCGCCCGCGCAATCGCCAGCATCTGCTGCTCGCCGCCGGACAAGGTGCCTGCCTGCTGATTCAAGCGGGAGCGGAGAGCAGGGAAATACCCGAATACCCGCTCACGATCCGCGGCAACGCTGCGATCGCGGCGGAGATAGGCACCTATCCGCAGGTTCTCTTCGACACTGAGCTCGAGGAAGGTGCCTCGCCCGTCCGGGACATGCGCGATTCCAATCCGCGCGATCTCCTCGGTCGGGCGTCCGTCGATGCGACTTCCGTCGAAATAGATCTTTCCGGCAACGGGCAACATGCCCGAGATAGCCCGGAGGGTGGTGGTTTTTCCTGCGCCGTTGGCACCCAGGAGCACGGTGACCCCGCCGGCGTCGACGGCCAGACGGATGCCGTGCAGCACCTCGCCGGCATCATAGCCTGCCCGGAGGTCACGTACCTCAAGCAGGGAGGACATGGTCGGTCTCGCCTAGATAGGCACGAATCACTTCGGGGTGCCGACACAATTGGAGCGGCGTGTCGTCCGCGATTTTGCGGCCAAATTCCAGCGCCGCGACCCGGTCGCTGATCCGCATTACAAGGTTCATGTGATGCTCCACCAGCAGAATGCTGAGAGCGAAATGCCCGCGGATGTACCGCAGCAGGGTCTCGAGCTCTTCGACCTCGTTGTGGTTCAGGCCGCCCGCCGGCTCGTCCAGCAGCAGAAGCTTTGGGCGGCCGATGATGGCGCGGGCGAGCTCGACGCGCTTCGCCACGGCAAATGGAACATCCGCAGCAGGAGCCTCAGCGAAGGGGGCAAGCTCCAGCATCTCCAGCAATTCGTCGAGGCGTCGGCCGGCAGTGGTTTCCTCATCCCGGACACGGGGCAGCCGCAACGCATTGGCAACAAAGCCAGAGCGGCCGAGCGAGTGGGCGCCGACGAGGATGTTCTGGCGCACCGTCAGGCTCCGGAACAACGCCAGATTCTGGAAGGTGCGGCCGATGCCGAGTCTGGCCATGCGGTGGCGAGGCAGCGCCGTGACGGACCTGCCTTCAAGCCGGATCTCACCCCGCGCCGGACGGTAGATTCCGCTGATGCAGTTGAACAGGGTTGTTTTTCCGGAGCCGTTCGGGCCGATCACGCCCCGTATCTCCCCGCGGTCAACCTCAAGCGACACCCCCGCCAGCGCCACCACGCCGCCGAACTGCACGGCAACGTCCTGCACCCGAAGCAGAGCGTTAGACGCGCTCGTATCCATTGGTCGTTACGCCCGCCGGGGCACGCGCCGTGCGCAGGAGGGGTACCGGGATACCGTAGCATGAGCCCAAAGCGCACGCACACATCTTGCCCGTGGTCGGAGTCCCCCGGGCAGGTACGGCTTGGAAAACCAAGCGATGCGCCATCGCAACCGATCCTTCACCCGAGAGCGGAACGAGCCCGTCGTGAGAAGGGGCCACCTACTTACTTAATCGTAGCCGGTTCCCGCCCGGTTCCGATGAAAATAATGTTGAACGCCTGTAGAATTACAATTTATATCGTCCCTGGGTCCCTGCAGATCATGCAAGCCGCGGTAATCCTTGTCGTTGCAGCGCCATCACGACCGCGCGAGCGGCTGACGGGCGTATTGAGTGCCGCGGGCTACCAGATCCTTTTGGCCGATACCCTCACCCGGGCGCGAGAAGTGCTTGCCGCCCGAGAGGTCGCCCTGGTCGCGACCCGGCTCGCAGCAGCGAGCGCCGGGGCCGTCGCCTTTGTCCGCGACGTTTCCTCGCGCGTCCCGGTCCTGGGTTTGCTCGATCGTCCGGGAGCGCTGGCGGTGTTCACCGCGGCCGCGGTTCCACTTGAGGACGTAGTTTTTGCCCCGTTCTCCGATGCCGAGCTTACGGCACGGATCGGCGCAGCTCTGGCGCGCCGGTGTGCGGCAGGTGCATCGTCTGCAGGGTCCGCCACGTTGTCCTTCTCCGGATGGACGCTCGACGTAGGGGAGAAATCGCTCACCGACCCCACGGGCCGGGCTATTCAGCTCACACGGGCCGAATTCTCATTGCTTGAGGCTTTGGCACGGCGGCCCAACCGGGTGCTCTCACGCGACCGGCTTCTCGACGCGATTGCCGGGCGAGAGGCGGCACCGTTCGATCGCACGATCGACAATCTCGTATGCCGGTTGCGCCGCAAGATGGAAGACGACCGCGCGTCCCCGCGGCTGATCGCCACCGTGCCGGGATTCGGCTACCGGCTCAACGCCAGCCACGACCAAGGCCAGCCCTTTACGGCCTTTGTAAAGCGAGGTTCAGCACCGCCCCAGGCGGTGACCGTCATGCCCTTCAACGCGGGCGACGCCGCCAGCGAGGCGCTCGCGACTTCGCTTGCCGACGATCTCGTCGCGGAGCTTGCCCGCGGCTCTAACACGCGTGTGCTTGCCGGCAGCATTGCGGCGCGCGAGGCGATACGAGAACGTGGTCTGAAGGCCGTAAGCGGGGAGCTCGACCTGGGGTATGTGGTCGCGGGGAACGTGTGCCGGGATGGTCCCACCCTCCGGATCAACGTCCATCTCCTCGACGCCGCTACTGGCGCGCATCTCTGGACCGAGCGGGCATCGATCGAGCAACCGGTGCCGACCGGCAATTGCCGGCCAAGCGACCGCATCGTTCACGCGCTCCGTCGCGAGCTGAGGATAGCCGAGGGCGTCAGGGCGGAGATAGCGGCGGAGCTTGATGCGGCGCAGTTAATTGCGCGTGGTAGGGGAATACTCCTGCAAAGTGAGACCCCCGAATCAAGACGGAAGGCCTGTCGTTTCTTCGAACGCGCTCTGTCGCTCGATAACGCCTCAGTCGATGCCATGGCGGCTTTGGGCGCGACACTCGCCCGGAACGTCGTCGCCCGCTGGAGCGCCGATCCGATCGCGGACCAGCGACGTGCAGAAGGGCTGCTGCGGCGGGCCATTCGGGGCGCCCCGGCTCATTTCGACGCCAATTTAGGGATGGGGCTGCTACTGCGCTGGCAGGGTCGCTGGTGGGAGGCTATCGCATCCCTGCAGCACGCGACCGAGATCGATCGGACCGACCCGAACGCACTGATACAGCTCGCCATCGCACACATATTTGTCGGGGATTCAGAAAAGGCGCTGCCATACACAGAATGCGCCGCGGCAATCTGCGGAGACGGCTCGACCATCGGTTCGGCTTACTGGGCTTTGGGTTCGTGTCACCTTTTTCTCGGCAATTCCAACGAAGCGCTGACGTGGCTGCTCAAGGCGCGCGCCCGGAATTGGCAGCTCCCGTGGATACGGCTTCGGCTCGCCGCCGCGTTCGGGAAGATAGGCGAACTGGATCAGGCACGAGAGGAACTCGATGCAGCACGCTTACTCGTCGCTCCGGCGGCGCGTACGGAGTACGCGAATCTGGCCGCGTATCGCTCCCAGCCGCAGTTTCAACATCCCGAGTTCCTGGCCCGTGGGGCACCCACGCTCTACGCCGCACTCGGCAAAGCGGGAATGCCGGAAACCTAGCAGAGTGTTCGTTTGGCGTTGTGCCCCCTAAATCGAGACGGGCCCCAATTCCCGGCCCAAGCCGCGGTCACGGGCAGCGGCTGCGCAGCCAGATAGCGATGGAGTGCCTGACCGCCACGGAGCCGGCCTTCGCCTTCGGCGCGATCGGTTTTACCGCACGGGCGCACCTTCGCATCGGAGCGGCTCGTGAGCCAAGCCGGCGCTGGCCCGTGTACGCCACTGCGAAGGAGTGACCATGCAAAAGCGGGCGAAGTTCACGCGGCTGGAGCAGTGGGGGGCTCGGCCACCAACACCGAGCGTGGAGCCTGAAAAGCCCACGCGCTCGACAACTTCGGACGCGGCTTGGTCCGGCTCCCCCACGCGTGCACCTACCGGGCGGTCCGACGAATCCGGTGGGCCCAGTGTGAGCCCTGTCGCAACCGACACCTGCCACACGGCCGCAAATCACTTTAGCGCGACGGGTTTGTGGTACGGAAGATAAGTTTCACAAGTCTATTACAACTTCGCAATACCCGTCTTACGCGTTGGTACCATTATCTCTGTCGATATCCGCCCGGACGGGACTCCGATGATTGCAGGCCTCCTTTCTTACCCTCCTGACCGCAACGGCTGGTTGCTCGGGCCGGACCCCGTGGCTTCGCCGCGCTACCTACGCGGATCAAACCAATGCACATGACAAGAATCGACCTCTTCGTGGGCGCGGCCCTGACCGTCGCGGCGGGTCCCTTCCTGACGGGCCATGTCGCCCCTTGGTGGCAACCTCCGCACTATGACTGGATCGCCAACGCCGAGAATTCGGTGGTCGTCATCAATTCGATTACGCCGAGCGGCATGGGGCCCGAAATCCATATGGGCGCCGGCTTTCTCGTCGCGATCGAAAGGGACAGGGCCTATATCCTCACGGCAGCCCACGTCGCCCCGGACGACGGATCGAAGATCATTGTCACGCTCAGCAACCGCAATCAGGTGTATGGAAAGGTCTTGGGCGCGGGCCCCACGTCGCAAGCAGACGTCTCGGTCGTCGGCATCCCGGCCGCCGCCGCCAAAGGCCTTCCGGTGCTCAGATTGGGCAATTCAGACACATTGCAGCCCGGCGAGCATCTGACCATTATCGGTCATCCGCTCTTCAATTACGACACGGTTACTCACGGGATCGTTTCCGCAATCCATCGCGCCGATCCCGGGCTCGGCCTCACGGCGCAGGACAACATCCTCACGGATACACCCGTCAATGGCGGCAATTCCGGAGGCCCGGTGCTCGACGACCAGACAAGGGAGGTCGTCGCTATCACCGACTTCCTGCCCCAGATGCCAAACAGCTATCCGAACCCGGAGTACGGAGGAAAATTCGATGGTCTTGGCGCCCTTGTTTCATCGCGCATCGCCGAGAAGGTCTACGACGACGTAAGATTATGGGGAAGGGTCGTATCCGGAACCTCTCACCTCGAGGTCGTCGATGACGTGACCCGCGTACTCCTGGACAATCCCGCCGTCCCGAAGGTGAGCGACGGCGCCAGGATCGTTGCGGTCCAGGACGGCTCGGCCGCCGCTGAGGTCGGGATAAAGCCGAACGACGTCATCGTCCTGATCGACGGTAGGCAAATCAATGATGCCAACGGGTTCAACGTCCTCGAATTCCTTTCCCATCCGGGCGACATCGAAACCATCACCGTGCGTAGAAGGCAAAAACTGATTAGCTTCGCCTTTCCCCAGGGCGGAGACATGATGCCCCCAAGCAATGTGATCGTTCCCGCCGGAGAGGAACCCCGCACGGCCGGGAGCATCGCCCACGACGTAGCGATTCTCTCGCTTCAAACGAGCCCCTAACCGAACCTCGCGCACTTGCGCGTCGTGGCGCCATAGGTGCCGCGCTCGGGCCTCAGCCGAGCGCGAGCCGCCCCGCGCGCAGCAGAAGCCCGAGGGTGGTCGCAAAAACCGCGGGAACGATCAACGCGATTCCGCTGCCGCCAGTGGCGGCAAAAAAAGCGTATCTAGCCGCCTACTATAAGGACAATCGAGTCGGGCTGATCACGCTGCGCCGTTGGCGCGCATGTCTCCTTGCGTCAGATCTGGAAAGCGTTCGTCCGGATCACGCGGTAGGCGCGGGCTGTGAGCTGATGTCGGCGGGGATGGAAATGACCACAAATCAACGAGTGAGCGGACAGGAAGTCATGGACTTGCTCGGACGAGTTGGACCGCTGCATGTGGCGCTCTCGTCGTCGTGTCGGCGGATGTAAGTTTTTGGCCCGATTGTTGAGGTATCGGCGTTGTCGGTGCGCGACACTGGGAAGCAGCTGACGCCGAGTGACGCCGTAGCTCCTGACCTTGTCGGCCACGATCACTCGCGGCAGATATCGCAAACCCTTCAAAAGCCTCCGGAAGAATCGCTTCGCGGCCCTGGCATCACGGCAGATCTCAACGAGGAGGTCGACTACAACCCCGTTCTAATCGACGGCGCACGAGAGATAGTGCTGCACGCCTTGGACCCGGATGAGGAGTTCGTCCATGTGCCATTCGCCTCCCGGCCGTGCCAGCGGTGACGCATGCGGTCGGCGAAACTGGCAGCGCAGTTCTTACACCGGCGTCGCACCGTCTAGTAGGAGACGACAACGCCGCGTTTAGCCAGGAGGAGCTCGCCATCCCGCAGGCTGATGCTAAACACATGGTGCAGCCACACGGCGTGGCTGATAATCTCGGCGGGGAGGCGATGGCGGTGGGGCGTCGCATAGGCTGACTTGGCACTTCGCCCGCCCACCGATTGTCGGCCTCGAATACGAGATGGACATCCGGGCCGTAAATGAGGAGCGTGTCACCCCGTAATACACCGGGGCCGCTTCGCTTGTGCGGTTGGCGCTCGGCCGCCGCGAGGAAACCCGCTCGCTCGCCGGCGGTGAGGTATTTCCAGGTGCCATTGGCGGTGCAGAGCCACATTGCCGCAGCGAAACCGCTGCCCGCGGCCGGCGCCTTCGCCTGTGTAGGTGACGATGCCCGGACGGTTGCTCCGGCCGCCCGTGAGGACGGTGTTCTCGAACCGCGTCGCCGGGTCGTTCTGTCTACCAGCCTGCTCGGATGGCGCCGCCGCGTGCAGCGCGAAGGAGAGGTCATCCACATCGTCGCGGAGACGCTCGGGGACCTCTCCAATCTGCTCCGCAACATTGGCGGCGGGAAGCATGCATTCGCAGCGCCGCACGGATGCGGCGACGGCGCCACCCATCCGAACGGGACTGACGCGCGTGAGGTGGGCGAGTATGTGAAGCAAAGTGCTGACCCGTTGATTGGTGGGCTCATCATTTGCCGCCATATCGGGGACGCAATCTGTGGTAATTTGCCTCGTCGGCGACCACAGCAGGAGGCAAGGATGGTCGATGGGAAGGTGGCGATCGTGACCGGCGCGGCCGGCAATGTTGGTGTGGCGCTGATGAAGCTGCTGGCAGCGCGCGGGGCGCACGTGGCGGCGCTGGACCGGTCCGCGGACGCAATGGCTGCGCGCCTGGGCCCCGCGAGCGATGGGCTGCACTTGCCGGTAGCCGACCTCTCTGACCCGGCCCAAGTAGCGGCCGCGGTGGGCGCTGTCGTCCAGCGGTTCAGGCGGCTCGACGGCGTTGCCGCGACTGTTGGCGCATTTGCCATGGCACCGGTTACCGAGAGTACTCCCGAGCTGTGGGAACGGATGCTCCGCGTGAACCTGCTCTCGACGGCGACGGTGTTCTCCGCCGCGCTACCCCACCTGCGCGCCGCCGGCGGGGGCAGCCTGGTGGCGGTCGCCGCGGGGGCTGCGCTGCGCGCGCCGGGCGGCATGGCGGCCTACGCCGCAGCCAAGTCTGCCGTGCTGCGGCTGGTGGAGGCGCTGAGCGACGAGGGCAAGCCGGACCGCATCCGCGTCAACGCCGTGCTGCCCGGCACAATCGACACGCCGCAGAATCGTGTGGCCATGCCCGATGCTGACCCTGCCCGCTGGGTGACGCCCAAGCAGGTCGCCGAAGCGATGGTGTTCTTGCTCTCCGACGCCTCGAGCGGGGTTACGGGAGCCGCACTACAGGTGACCGGATTCGGTTGACGTCGGCCAGTCTGCATCGGTATCCGTATCGATTTCCTGCTTTCGCCGTGGGCAAGCATACAAAGCATCGGAGCAATCTAGGCCAACCACCATCGCAGCCAGATCTTGAATTTCAGCAGATCCATCTTGTCGGGTGCGATTGGAATAGACATGGGCATTCAGTTCGCTGCGTTGCAGCTTGCGCCGCACGATCGCTTGCGCGGCCTGCGCTCGCCTTGCAGCGATGTCCTTTTGATGGTGGCTGGCGACGTCGTTTCCTGCGATGGCTACGACCGCGCGGTAGAGTGAGTCCGGCGCCACTCGTTTAACCCGCGATAATCAACCTTCCCGCGTGTGTGTCGGCGCCGGCCAGGCGGGAGTGCGGAAGACCCCCTTTCCGGACAACCTAACACCGAGCGGGGCGAACAGTTACGCCATCAACTCCTGAACGCGCACATCAGACCGGCATCGTGACAGCGGATGACCCTCTCGTGGCGAGATATGAGCGAACCAAACACTTCAGCGCGCTTTTTTAGAAACGCATGGCGGACTACTCGGATTCCGGTTGCACCGAGGGCGGCAGAATTACCATCTGGCGCTTCGGGATAGAGAGATAGTGGAACGTCATCGTATCCTTGATGCCGGCAATGCGTGAGAGCTTGTCGGAAACGAAGCGCAGGAGATCCTCATTCGACGTGAAGACAGCGTTGAGTACGATGTCGAAGCCTCCGGTCGTCGCGGCAACGAAGTAGACTTCCGGAAACTCCGCCAGGCTCCGCGATGCTTTCTCGATCTCGCCAAGTGAGACCTTGAGGCCGATCATAACCCAGAACTTGTACCCGACCTTGAGCGGATCCGTGAGGGTGACGAAGGTCACTACCCCGGCCTCGATCAAACGCGACAGGCGATGGCGCACCGTCGAATCCGGGACATTCAGTGCCTCGGCCACTCTGGCGAGCGGCATCCGCGCGTCTTCGCTCAGGCAACGGATGATCTTGCGGTCGAGGCATGAGATTTTCATGGGAAAGCTGGTCGCTGGTACGGATATTTCTACGCGTCGCAGGACGCTGCCTATGGGTCAGGTTTACTGCGCTCCCATACACGAGGGAAACCGATCGTGCAAAGGCCGGCCTCGCCTATCAGTCGGAAGGGGCAACCCCGATATATTTGAACTGGTGCGTGACGTCGGCCACCGGATAGCCGGGATCATGCTCGACGCGGAAAATGCTGATGATCGGTTTCTTAACGTCACCGGTCGGGCTGAACGACACGTTGCCCTGCAGCGTCTGAATATTCGTCGCCAGGATCGCTGCCTCCACGTTTGCCCGGTCGACGGGTAGGCCGGAGGCGACCACGCGCCCCACAGCGTCCACGGCGACGAGCCCGGCATCGTAGGCAAGGGCGGAATAGTCGCTGGGCTGGTTCCCGAACCGTGCAGCGAAGCGCTTGGCCCAATCGGCGCCGGCCGGCGTATTGACGATATGCGGCGCCGGCACCGTGACGTACCATCCCTGCACGGCCGGGAAGCCGGCACCCTTCAGAATATCCGCACCGTAGATTCCGTCCACGCCGGCTTTGACGATGTCCGGAAGAATCGGGTACGATTGCTGGATTAGCTTGGTACCGGCACCCGCCACACCCGCATAATAGAGCGCATCCGGATGCAGGCCCTTGATCTTGGTTAGAATGACGTTGTAGTCGGCAGCCATCGGATCGAGATGATCCCGCCCGAGCACGGTGAGCCCGATTTCCTCCGCGCGCTTCTGGAACTCATCGGCCCCGCCGACGCCTCCGGAACCCGAGTCGTCGAGAATGAAGACCGACTTCACCTTCAGGACGTCTTTCATGTAGTTCGCCATGTAGGGTCCCTGGAAGGCGTCGGTTGCACAGGTACGGAAGTAGATCGGCTTGCCACCCGGATCGAATTCACCCGCGTATTTCGGATCCGTCAACTTGGGATTCGTGGAGGTCGGCGTGATGGTCGCGAGATTTGCGGCACTCAGGACCGGCGCCATCGCCATCCCCGAGCCGCTCATGTACGGGCCGAGATTGGCGACCACCGCAGGATCCGCGATCAGCATCCTGGCATCGGTCGCCGCCTGCGCTGGATCGTACTGGCCTGAGGTGACCGTGGACGTGCTGAGGATGCGTAGCTGCAGGCGATAGCCGGGAATCTCGTGCTTCCCGTTGGCTTCGTCGATGGCCATCGCGAAGCCCTGCTCGACGAGCTTTGCATCCTCGGCATCGGCGCCCGTTAAGGGCAGTGTGACGCCAAGCTCGATCGGCTTCTCGGCGCTGAAGGAACGGGACGGCAAGAGGATATCCGGCAGAAGGAACAGCATCCCTCCTGCAAGTTTCGCAATGGCTTTCATATGGTTGGCGTGCATTGTGCTTTGTGACCTCGTAGTTGCGCGAAAGGCCGCGGCTGGTCTCCTAGGGCGGCGGACCGGCGAGCGGGCGCGCCGCCCTGCGCCGGCCCGAACGACTCATGCAAGTTCGAAGAGGCAATTGGCGCCGAGCGGGGCCAGCGGCGTGCGGTCGGATGGTACGATGTGGTCAGGTCGCTGTGACTTGCCCGTGGCATTGCTCACGGCATTCATCGTGAGGGAGATCAGTGCCCGCCTCCAGGGAGAGTAGTTTCGCCCCGATCCACGGACGATGTTGGTGTGCGCGAAAATGACCGAGCCCGGCGGACCCTTCGGAGCGACGATCCCTCTCTGGCGCGCGACCGGCCCGACCTGCTCGACCGGGAGCCAGCGCGCGGGGTAGCTGGTCTGCGCGGTATTGATCTCCGGCAGCGGAAACTCCAGCCGGTGCGAGCCGGGAATCAGCATCAGCGGCGCGTTGAACTCGTTGACCTCCTCGACGAAGATGAGGGTGTTGACGACCTTAGGCGCCGGCATTCCGTCATCGAAATGATAAGTCGGGTAGTCCTGGTGCCACGGCCAGTCGTCGCCGGTGAACCCTTCCTTGAAGTTGAGCACCATCTGGAACACGTACGCCGGCTCGCCGAGGAGGTTGATCACGGGCCCGACGATCTTCGGATGGCGCGCGAGACGGGTGAACGCCTCGTCGTAGGCCTGCATGTTGAAGACCGAACGCAGGGTGGTCCCGTCCTTCTCGTAGACGATCTCGGGACGCCTCCGGCTGACGATGCCCTCGAGAGCCCGGGTGAGAACCGCCATTTCCGCCGCGGCGAGCAGCCCGGGGAAGAAGAGGAATCCACGCTCGTCGTATTCGTCCCGCTCACGCTCTGTCAGTCTCATGATCTCCCCCGGCGGATTGCTCTCCGTGCATTCAGGTGCCAACGGCTTCGACGGGGCGGATGCCTAAAGGTGTCGCCTCGGAATCGGCAAAACGGGCGACGCGCGCGGCGAGACGGCCCGAAAAGCTCATCATCAGTTCGAGCGGCGAGCGGCCGAGCTTGCCGGCGCAGGCCTCGAGCCCGATAGCAGAGTCTCCGAACGCCCCGACGAGCGCCACTTCATCGCCGACGCGCGGCGCCGCGACGCCGCTCAAATCCAGCACCGTGTGCTCGAGCGAGACGCCGATGACCGGCACGCGGGTTCCTCGCACGAGCGCCTCAGCCGACACCGGTGCCCGCAGCGGCGGCATCCCGTCGCCGAGGCCGAGAGGGATCACGCCGACGCTCGTCGCATCGGCGAGCCGATACCGCCCGCCGACCGCCAGATCCGCGCCGCGCGCGTGACGCGCGACATGGATCAGGCGCGACTTGATGCCGGTGCAGACGGGCTGGAGTTGGACAGGTTGCGCGATATCGGCATCGACGGGGGAAAGCCCGTACAGAAGATGGCCGACGCAAACCGCATTGGTCCGATCGGCGAGTCCGGCAACCAGCCCGGCGCTGCCCCAAAGCTGAGTGATCTCCGGCGCGATTCCCTCCGCGCGCAGCGCCTCGAGCAGACCGTCGAACCGCCCGGCGCAGGCCGCGGCCCAGTCCCTTCCCTTGCGATTTGCGAACGGCAGATGGGTATAGACGCCCTCGAGCCTGACGGCTTGCGCACGCGCAGCGCTCCGGATCAAATGCGCGGCCTCCGCGATCGGAACGCCGAGCCGTCCAAGCCCGGCATCCACCTTTACGTACACTGGCGCGGGGGATTGCCCGCTCGCCGCCGCGGCGGCGAGGCCCTCCTCGTCGTAGATGGTCGGCGTGAGGTCGTGCCGCAGCAGCTCGGGGATAGCTGCCGGCAGGTACCCCCCGAAAAGGATGATCCGCGCGCGGATGCCGGCAGCGCGCAGCGCCAGCGCCTCGCCGACGTGCCCCGTCCACAGCGCGAAAACGTCCTGGCGCTCCAGCGCGCGCGCCACATCGAGGACGCCATGGCCATAGGCATTGGCCTTGACCGAGGCAATGACGCGCCGCCCCGAGCCGGCAATTCGTTGCACTTCCCGATAGTTGCGCTCGATCGCGCGAAGATCGACCTCGATCCAGGATGAGCGCTCGGTCATGGCGTCGGCCCTTACAGACCCGCCCCGGCTCGCATGCCCGCCTCGCGCTGCCCGGCAGCGGGGCCGAGAGTACCTGGGCCGAGCGGATCATGCCGCGACCGAGCCGTCCCCGTCAAGGACAATCAGCCACTTTTTTACCAGATAGTGGCCTCTTCCGTCTATTCAGGAGGGTAATTTAGTGATATCCGCAAGATCGTCAGGCCGCCGTCGCGCCGGAGGGCTCCATGAACGATTTCCGCTTCTCAAACACCCACGCCGACCTGATGGCGCGCGACGCCAGGCATGTGATGGGCTGGCGCTATGACCCGCCCGTCGTCTTCCGCGGCGGGAAGGGCACAAAGATCTTCGACGTGGACGGGAACGAGTACTACGACCTCACGTCCGGAATGATGAGCCAGACGCTCGGCCACGCTCATCCGGAGCTCGTCGAGGCGATCAAGGCGCAGGCCGAGCTTCTCGCCCATGAATCCTCCTGGTACTCCAATCCCTGGCTGATCGAATTCGCCGAGCTGCTCGCCTCGACCCTGCCCGGCAACCTTTCGGTCGTCGATTTCGCGGTGACGGGCTCGGAGGCGAACGAGGTCGCCTTTCGCATGGCGCTCGCGAAGACCGGAAGGTTCGATATCGTTTCCGTCATCCGCGGGCTGCACGGGGGAAGCCTCGCGGTCGAATCGGTGACGACCGTGGGCGGCGCGCGCAAGCATTCGCTCGGGCCGCTGCTCATGCCCTCGCGGGCAGCCGCGATCCTGCCGCCGCTTTGCTATCGCTGCCCGGTCAACCTCACCTACCCTGGCTGCGATATCGGCTGCCTCAAGACAAGCGAGCAGCTGATGGATTTCACGACCACCAAGAGCATCGCGGCGATCATCGCTGAGACGGTGCCGGCCTCGGGCGGAATGATCGTCCCACCCAAGGAATGGCTGCCGCGGCTCGCGAAGCTGGCGCGGCGCTGGGACACGATGCTCATCCTCGATGAAGCCCAGCTTGCACCGGCGCGCACCGGAAAGATGTGGGGTTTCGGGCACTACGACGTGGTGCCGGACATCGTCACCTTCGGCAAAGGCGTCTCGGCGGGCTTTGCCATTTGCGGAGCGATCACGACGCCCGAGATCGCCGACGAGGTGCGTGGCAAGTGCGGGCTCCCATGGGCCGGCACGTACACCGGCGATCCGTTCCCGGCGGCGATCGCGCTCAAGCAGCTGCAGATCGTGATCCGCGACGGCCTCGCCGAACGTTCGGCCCGGCTCGGCACCCTGCTTCGCCGGCGCCTCGAGGAGGAGATCCTGCCGTTCGGGATCATCGGCGATATCCGCGGCCTCGGCCTCTACCAGATGCTGGACGTGGTGACTGACAAGACGGGCAAGGTCCCAGATCCGGCGGCCGCGGAGCGCGTCCGCTACAATCTGATGCTGGAAAAGGTGGCGACCATCGCGGTCAAGAACATGGTGCGCATCGTCCCGCCGTTGATCATTACCGAGCCCGAAATCGAAGACGTGGTCGGTCGCATGCGAACGGCGGTCAAGCGCGCGCAGGATGGCTATCCCGAGGGCGTCGATTTCACCCAATCGAGCTCGCTTGCAGCATCGGCTCCCGTCGCGGCCTGACACCCTCTGTTAGGTTGCCGAAAACTGGGGTCTGCTTCAAAGCAGACCCTTCCAAACGGCAGCACGACACCGGCTGTCGTGCCTCAGCTTCAAGGCGAATGCCGTGAGACTGCAATTGCGTGCATCGGCCTGCAACCTCACCAACTTCCTGCGCACACTGGCACTGCCCGAGGAGGTGAAGCGGTGGTCGTTGAGCACGCTGCGCGCGAGGCTGGCGAAGATCGGGGCCAGACGGGGTCTATCTGGTTGTCAGCAGGGCACGTGGCTCCCGATGCAGGCTCACGGTCCCGGATTCTCGCCCACACAGCGGTCGGCGACCAGTCGGCAAGGCTCCGCCCGTCTTCCCGGCGATATCACCGTTGCTAAACGCCCGGTTCGCTGGCTATCCTGCCTTCCTGGCGACAGAATTGGCCGTTCATCGGGGGAATCTCGGCTAGTACCGCGTCTTGGCGAGGGCCAGCTCGTTCGGCCTCTCGCCGCTGCCGGCGAAGATGGCCTAATAACGATATCGGGAGGCATCCATGGACGACTATCCGCTCCATCTCATCGACGAGTTCCGCGCCGGCCGGCTCAGCCGTCGCGCCTTGCTCCGCCGCGCGTCCGCAGCCGGCATGTCAATCACCGCATTTGCTCCGTTGCTCGCCCCTGCCGCCTCCGCCGCGGCCGGGCCGGCGGCGGGGCAGGTCAGGCGCGGCGGCACAATCCGGCTCGGCTCGCAAATCCCTTCGGCAGACCCAGAGCCTGTCACTGCTTCCAATGCCGGGGAGGTGTTCACCTACCAGCCTTCCCTCGAGTACCTTTGCTATCCGCGGCAGGACTGGACCCTCGATCCGCGCCTTGCTACCTCGTGGAAGGCCGACCCGACGCCAAAGACATGGAGCTTCACAATCCGGCAAGGGGTGCGTTGGCACGACGGCTCGCCGTTCACGGCCGATGATGTGGTGGCGACGTTCGAGCGGCTTCTCAACCCGAAGGTCGGGTCATCTGCCGGGTCCATCTATCACGGCGTGCTCTCCTTCGGGAACGTCGAGAAGGTAAGCGACACCGAGGTGCGCTTTCATCTCGAAACAGCTTTCGTGGATTTCCCATATCTCGTCTCCGGCTTTGCCTACCAGTCGGCGATTCTACCCAAGAACTATGAAATGGGTTCGTTCAGCAAAGGTGGCATCGGCACCGGCCCTTTCGTTCTCAAGCAGTATGCTCCCCAGCAATCCGCAGCCTACGTCGCCAATAGTCGCTACTGGGATAGCGGCATGCCGTACGCGGACGGGCTCGAAATAACCTACTACGGTGATGAGGCATCAACCGTGCTTGCCATGCAGGCGGGCGACATCGATATCTATCCGGTGGTACCGCTGAAGGGTGCAGAAGCATTGCTCAAGGATCCCAAGCTCACAATCCTCGAGCATGCGTCGGCCGACTATCGCTCGCTTCACATGCGCGTCGACCGGCCGCCGTTCAACGACAAGCGCGTTCGCCAGGCAGTGGCATTTTGCCTCGACCGCCAGGCAATCGTGAAATCCCTTTTCAATGGCGCTGCAGTTATCGCCAATGACCACAGCTTCGCGCCGGTCTATGGCAGCGCGGAGTTGGCGAACAAGGAGGTTCCGCAGCGGAAACAGGATTACGCCAAAGCAAAGGCACTGCTGGCGGAAGCCGGTCACGCCAATGGAATCAAAGTCACGCTGACCACCGAGAACCTGCTCGAGATGCCGCAATATGCCGTCGCCATCAAGGCCTACTGCCAGCCCGCTGGCATCGACGTAGAGCTCGATATCATGCCGACGGCCCAATACTATGGCTCCGGCGCCAATCAGCCATGGCTTGTGGTTCCCTTCGGCATGACCGACTGGGCGGCGCGGGGAACGGCAAGCCAAGCTATCATTCCCGAATTCCCCTGCCACGCGGAGTGGAATTCGGCACACTGGTGCGACCCGTCCTTCGACAAGCTGTTTGCTGAATACAACGGTGAACTCGATCAGCAGAAACGACAGCAGCTTGCGCTCGGGCTGGCGCGCATCCAGAACGAAGAGGTTCCGGTCGCGATCGGGTACTGGATCAATGCGCGCCGCGCGACCGCGAAGCGGGTTCGCGGCCTGGCGTCGGCACCCGACAACTTCATCGATCTCCGCGCGGTCTGGCTCGCTTAGAGCATGTTCAGGCTGGTTGAACACGCTCTCCGTTGTCCTATCGAGCGGATCAACGCGCTCCTGGATCGCTTCACGATTCCCGTCAAGCGCGATCCGCTCTAGGATCGGCCTCGCGCCACGGCACCCTGCGATGCATCGGGCAATGAAGCCCTCCGGCTTCGCCGCCGGGGCGGCAGGCGGCGCGCGCCCAATGGGCTCCTGGCATCGATTCCCTCCGGAAGTCGGTCGGCGCGGACGCAAACAGTGACAACGCCAAACTCGCGTGCGGCGAACCCGGAATCCCGCGGATGAGGCGCTTCGCACTGAAAAGGATCGGGCTCGCCCTCGTCACCCTCTTCCTGGTCTCGGTCATCCTGTTCGCGATCGCACAGATCCTGCCCGGCGACGTCGGCCGGGCAATCCTCGGCCCCTATGCCACGAACCGGCAGGTGGCCGTGCTCGATCATAAGCTCGGCGTCGATCGGCCGATCCTGCTCCGCTATGGGAGCTGGGCAGGCGGGTTCATAACCGGCCGGTGGGGGACATCCTACCTGATGGATCGTCCGGTACTGCCGCTGGTAATGCAGCGACTTCTCAATTCGCTGATCCTCGGCGGATTCGCGCTTGCTCTCATCGCCCCGCTCTCGATCGCCGTCGGCGTACTGGCAGCTCTCAAGGCCGGCCGATGGTTCGATCGTTTGACGGCAATCATCGGTCTCTCCCTCATCGCGCTGCCGGAATTCGCCAGCGGAATCGTCGTGCTCGTCATCTTCGCCGTCGCACTCCGGTGGCTGCCGGTTTCCTCCCACGTTCCCGGCCCAAACCCGCTCGACTGGTTTCGCCAGCTCCTGCTGCCTTCGATCCCGCTGATGTTCGTCCTTTTCGGCTATATCTCCCGGATGGCACGGGCGGGCACCGTAGAGGCATTGCGCGCGAACTACACGCGAACCGCCGTGCTTAAGGGCCTTCCCTGGCGCGTGGTCGTCTGGACGCACGTCCTTCGCAACTCGCTTCTGCCGACGATCACCGTCATCGGTGTCCAGACAGGCTATCTGGTGGGTGGCTTGGTCGTGACCGAAACCATTTTCAACTATCCGGGAATCGGCAAGCTGATCTTCGATTCCGCGATCGGCCACGATCTTCCCGTCCTGCAGGCGGCCGTGCTCCTGATCGCCATCTTGTACATGGCTCTGATGCTGCTGACCGACATCATCTACACTTTGCTCAATCCCCGCATTCGCCTCTCGGTTTGAGTGCGGAGCAATAGCGCCCGGACCGGTCCAGAATGAGAGACGCCGGCTCCCCTGAGGTCACGGCAGCAACAGCCGACGCGCCTGAGCGGGCCGTCGGGCCACCCACTGTCACCCGGCGGTTCGCGCGCTTGCTCCGGGTTCTGGGGCAAAGCCGGACTTTAGTCCTTGGCACTACCATCGTTGCGTTCTGGGTTCTCGACGCCATGTTCTGGCCGCTGATCGTGCCGCAGAATCCTCAGGCGCTTAATCCTGCGGCCACGCTCGCCGCGCCTTCGTTCGCACATTGGTTTGGTACCGATGATCTCGGGCGCGATGTCCTCTCGCGCACCCTTGCTGGCGCGACGTCGGTGCTCACCGTCGCTCCGGCGGCGACGGCACTCGGCCTGCTCGGAGGCATCATCGTCGGCCTGGTGTGCGGCTATTATCGCGGCCTGGTTGACGACATCGTTATGCGGGTGGTCGATGCCCTCTTGGCCTTCCCGCTGATCGTCATCGCCGTTCTGGTGCTGGCCGTCCTCGGCCCTTCGGTCGTGAACGTGATCCTGGTGATCGGGTTCATTTTCACCCCAATTGTTGCCCGCACCGTCCGCTCCGCGGTGCTCGCCGAACGCGAGCGCGAGTACGTCGCGGCCGCGCGGCTCCTTGGCAACTCCAGCCTCACCATCATGGTTGCCGAGATCCTGCCCAACATCACGGCGCCCCTCACCGTCGAGGCGACGATCCGGTTCGGCTACGCGGTCTTCACCTCGGCCACCTTGTCCTTCCTCTCGCTCGGCGTGCAGCAGCCATCGCCCGATTGGGGTCTGACGATCAGCCTCGGCCGCGCCAACCTTGAATTGGCGCCCTGGATCGCTCTCTTTCCCGCCGCGGCTCTCGCAACGCTGATCGTCGGCATCAACCTCGCCGCCGACGGACTTCGCCAAGTGTTCGCGGAATGATCCCGCCGCCGTCCCCCGGAAGGCCATCGGACTCGACCTTGGAAATCCAGCAGCTTACGCTCGGCTACCGGCGGCGCCGGCAATGGTCTCGCGTGATCGCCGGCGTCTCGATCCGCCTCGACCGCGGCGAAGCCTACGGCCTCGTCGGCGAATCAGGCTGCGGGAAGACGACGCTTGCGATGGCGGTCATGCGCTACCTGCCGCCGAACGCCGAGATTACGGCCGGCCGCATCCTCTTCGAGGGCCAGGATCTGCTGACTGCCGATGCCGGCCGCCTCGAAGAGCTTCGCGGCAACCGGATGGCGATGGTGTACCAGGATCCCGGCTCTGCGCTCAATCCGTCGCTGACCGTGGGACGGCAGATCGGCGAAGTCTATCGCCGTCACCGCCGGATGCGGCGAGCCGAGGCGGCCGATGCAGCGCAAGCGATGCTCGCAACCGTCCAGATCGCCGACCCGCCGCGGGTCATGCATCGGTACCCCCACGAACTCTCGGGTGGCCAGCAACAGCGCATCATGTTCGCAATGGCGCTCGCCACCGACCCCGACCTTCTCGTGCTCGACGAACCCACCACCGGCCTCGACGCGACCGTGGAAGGCGAAGTGCTCGACCTCGTGGAGAATCTGCGAAGCAAGTTCGGCGCGGCCATCCTTTTCATCAGCCACAATCTCGGCATCGTCAGCCGCATGTGCGAGCGGGTCGGCGTCCTCTATGCCGGACACCTCGTGGAGGAGGGATCATCCCGGGACCTTTTCCGTGCACCACGCCACCCTTACACGCTCGGCCTGACGCGCTGCATTCCGCGGCTCGACATGCACAAGCACCGGCACCGGCTCGAACCGATCCCGGGCACGCTTCCACCGGCAGGCGAGACGATCTGCGGCTGCGTCTATGTTCCGCGCTGCCCTTTCAGCCGCGCGCGCTGCCGCGCCGAAGCCCCAACTCTCTTCCCCGCCGGCCCCCGTCACACCAGCCGCTGCTTCTACCACGACGAACTCGCGAATCTCGCGCCCGCCACGGCCGCAATGCCTGAGGCGTCCGAGGCGATTTCCGCGCCGGACATCCTTAACCTGCAGGACCTGACCAAGAGTTACGGCGCACGCAGTACAACGGTCACAGCCGTTAGAGATGCGTCGGTCGCTGTACGACGCGGCGAAATACTCGGAGTGGTGGGGGAATCGGGAAGCGGAAAAACCACGCTCGCCAAATGCATCGTCGGTTTGGCGGATGTCTGGACCGGACGGATCTCGTTCGAGGGCACCGATCTCGCCGCGAGGGCGGAGCAGCGCGAGGCCACGCTGCGCCGCCGCCTCCAGATGGTGTTCCAGAACCCGGATACGGCCCTCAACCCGAGCCACAGCGTCAGACATATTCTCGGCCGGGCGGTCCGGTTGCTAGCGGGGACGACCTCCGGCTCCGCGATCGAGGCACGCGTCGCCGAACTCGCCGCCTCCGTCCGCCTCTCCCCTCGCCATCTTGAGCTTCATCCGCCCGCATTGTCCGGCGGCCTCAAGCAGCGCGTGGCGCTCGCACGAGCCTTCGCCGGATCGCCGAGCCTGGTCGTCTGCGATGAGCCGACCTCGGCGCTCGACGTATCGGTTCAGGCAGCGATCCTCAACCTCCTCGTCGACCTTCAGGAGACGCAGCAGGTCTCCTACGTGTTCATCTCCCACGATCTCGGCGTCGTCCGTTACCTCGCCGACCGCGTTGCCGTCATGTACCTCGCAGAGATCATAGAAATCGGCCCGGCGGACGCTGCCTTCCGCCCGCCGCACCACCCGTACACGGAGGCACTTCTCTCCGCCGTCCCCGATCTCGAGCGGCCGGGTGCCGAGCAGCGGATCCATCTCGAGGGCGACATCCCGAGCCCTTCGCACCCTCCTGCCGGCTGCCGATTCCATACGCGCTGCCCGCGTGTGCTCGGCTCAATATGCCGCACTGAAAAACCACCCTGGCAGCGGGACGGTGAGAGCCACGTCTATCGCTGCCACATCCCCCCGGCCGAGCTCAGGGCATCCCAGTTTGGTGGTTTGCCGCGGCCGGCTCCGTCATGACAACCGCACTCGGCCGATCCGGCCAGGTACGCACGAAAGAGGCAAAAAGCATGATTGATACAGCGGATTGTGTGGTCATCGGCTCGGGCGCCCTCGGCTCAAGCGTGGCCTTCCATCTCGCCCGCGCCGGCCGCAGCGTCGCCCTCCTCGACAAGCACGCCCTCGGCTCCCAGACCTCTCCGCGCGCCGCGGGCCTCACCTCTCAGGCACGCGGCACGGATCTCATGACCACCCTCGCCAAGCGCGCCGTCCGCAAGATCGAATCCTTCTCAGCTGAAACCGGCGAGACGATCGTCTTCCATCAGCCAGGTGCGCTGAAAATCGCCCGCCGGCCGGAGCATGTCGCTCAACTCGAAGCGGAGGTCGTACGCGGGCGGCGTCTTGGCACTGGATTCGAAATGATTTCGCCGGCCGAGGCGCGGGCGAAGAACCCCTTCCTCGAATCCCGGGGCATCCTCGCCGTTGCCTTCTCCCCGACAGATCTCTTTCTCGAGCCCTCGCAGATTCCCGCCGCCTACGCGCGCGCCGCGGAAAGGCTCGGGGCGAAACTGCTGCCCCATACGTTGGCAAGCGGCATCCTGCTCCGGCAGGGACGCGTCGCAGGCGTGGCGACCGAGCATGGAACAATCGCCTGCGAAACGATCGTCGATGCCGCCGGCGCCTGGCTCCGCGCCGTTGCCGCCCTCGCCGGCGCCGCGGTTCCGATCGTGCCGACACGCCATCAGCTTCTCGTCACGGAGCCCGTTCCCGGCGTCGACAACACGCAGCCGATTACCCGCGTCATCGACGCCAATGTCTATGTACGGCCGGACGAAGGCGGCCTCATGCTCGGCGGCTACGAGCCCGATCCGCTGCAATACGATCCTGCAACCCTTCCCGACCGCTTCGACATCGCGGATCTGCCGCTCGACTTCTCGGTGCTGCGCCGCCTCGCCGACAGCGTCGGTGACCAGCTTCCGATCTTCCAGCGCGTCCCGCACGAGATCGGGCTCCGCGTGCATCGCGGCGGCCTGCCCACGATGACGGCCGACGGTGAGCATACCGTCGGCCCGGTCCCCTCGCTCCCCGGCCTCTACGTGGCCGGCGGCTGCTGCGTCGGCGGCCTCTCCATCTCACCTGCGATCGGCGAGGTGCTCGCCGCCTGGATCGTCGACGGCAAGCCGCCAATGGACCTCTCGCCGCTCGCCCCTGGGCGTGAAGGTAGGATCGACGAGGCAACGCTGAGAGAGGCATGCCGCAGCCAGTACGCGCACCACTACTGGGACCTTGTCCCGGCGGCCTGAACGCCCGAGCGCGGCTGCACGCTCAGTGCGCCGCGTCGCACCAAACTCCGGCCATCACCGGAGCCGCCTCCGGAGCAGATACGAGGTCGCCTCACGCCGATAGCCAAGCGCATTGTAGAACGCATGCGCATCGACACGCGCGACGCTCGAACTCACCGCGACCGTGGCAAAGCCGCGGTCGAGCGCCCACGCCTCGGCCGCGGCCATCAGGGCCTTGCCGATCCCCGCTCCCCGGCGCGCCTGGTCCACGACGAGCGCCTGCACGACTGCCTCCGGCGGCTTCTCGAGCGCCGGCCGCCCAAACACATGAAGGAACGCCACCACCCGCCCATCCTGCTCGGCAACAACCACCGTGTGGTCCCGGGCTTCAGTCACGGCCTCGAGGCGCCGCGCCACGTCTCGAACCTCGAGATCATAGCCAAGCTGGAACAGGAGCTCCCGCACTACGGCAGCGTCCGTGGCCGCCATCGGTCTGATCGAGATCATTCGCTGCTGTCCGTCCGCCTCGATTTTGCCCTGCGTCGCGATCACGCGGCACCGAATCCGCCGCCCATGTCACCCCTTGGGCTCCAGTCCGCCCGTCAGTATTTGTCATATGCGCTGCAAGCGGCTCTCGGGTTCGCCATCCGCCCGGACGCGCACAAAGCGAGCTTACCCGCATAGTTGGGGGACCGTCTCGTGTTGATATCTGTCACTGGGCGTCAAAGCCCCCGCGGTGGTTAAGGCGGCCACGTCCGATACGGTGCGTGACGCTGTGTACCGTCTGGCAAGCAACCGGATCAGTGCCGTCATCGTGCAAGACCAGTGTATGCTCCCGGTGGGCATCTTTTCCGAACGCGACTTCATCAACGCGATTGCCCCCCGAGGCGCCACTGCACTCGGGCTTCAGGTGCATGAACTGATGAGCAGTCCGATCATCAGTTGCCGCTCTTCGGACCGTATCGATGCCGTGTTGGCGACCGTGTTGCCTCACGTAATTCTGTTACCAATTGCCTCACTAAGAATGTTACCGGCGGTCAGACGTGAGAGACCCGAGGCGACGCATGGCGCCAGGCCGCTGACCTCGCGGATAAGTCGCTGCACGGCTTGTTGGCGCCACGTCCGCACTCGCTTCTGCAACGTGTAAAGCTGTCGCGAGGTATATTGTCCTGGGTAGCGAGCTCGGAACTCAACGAGAAGTTCGAGCGCGGTTTGATCCGGCTGGTCTTCAAGACACCGAGCCATCTCTTCCCAGTGCTCTTTGAAGATATAGGGACACCTCAACGCCGCGGATCACCTTGCCTTCACGCTGCTCCTCGACCCTCACCACACACGCCATGACCCATCCCTCTCGGTCACCCTTGCCCGCCCGAGCACTTCGGTAACCTCGGTCCAGATCTAGTCCCCCAACTCTCTTCCACTCCCTCGCATCAAGACGCCAACCCTGCTGCCACCGGCAGAAACCGCCGCCATGCTGTTCTGGGCACTGCTTGCATCCATGCAGATCACCATGTGCAAGGCTGACGGCTGGCAGACACTCGCCGAACCGCCTGCTCTTCAGTGCATTGACCTCGCCGCCCGAACCGATAACCTCAGCCCGCCGGAGACACCACTACGGCAATTTCCACCAACTTGGCGCCACGACCGGTCGCAACAATGCTCCGCAACGAGAATGTTAGACTGCTAACGTCCTGGCGCCGCACGACCTCGGACCCCATCCCGTGTAATGGAGAGACCGCGATGTTTGCCCGTGTCATGAGCACCGAACTGAAGAAGGCGAGTATCGACGAAGCTTGCCGCGAGTGGCGGTCCCATATCGCGCCGTTCAAGGCGGAAGGGATGCGCAGGGCCTATATGCTGGTTGACCGCGCGACCGGGAAATATCTCTCCATCACGTTATGGGAGGACGAGGCCGCACAGCAGCGCAACGCTATCAGCGCGGGACAGACCGCCGGGCGCCAAGCCATGACGGACAAGTATTTCCTTGCGCCACCGACGCCCACAAGCTTCGAGGTGGTGGAAGTGATTGAGTAGTACACCCTGTTGCGACCCCGGCCAATACGTCGTCCCCGTCGCCTGTTGGGGCCCTAGGGCACAGTCCCGTGCATCTCTCCCCGCAGTGCCCGCCTCACCGTTCGGCCGCAATGCGCTCCATCACCACAGGAAAGGCGCCAAGCGGATGCGCTGGGCCAACCGGCACGGTCGCCTCAACAAACGCCGGCGACAGTTCGGTGAGAGCATTGACCCCGAGCAGCGCCATAGTGATCACTATCTCCTCCTCCAAAATTTCCAACATTCGGTGCACTCCATCCTGCCCGCCGGCCGCGAGTGCCCAGGATTGCATCCGTCCCATGCATACCGCGTTTGCCCCAAGCGCGATTGCCTTCAGTACATCAGTACCTCGCACGAAGCCACCGTCGATCAGGATCTCGGCGCGACCAGACACTGCATCCACGATCGACGGCAGAGCCTGAATGGTCGCTCGCCCATGATCCAATGCACGCCCGCCGTGATTGGAAACGTAGACCGCATCGACCCCATGCGCGACTGCGAGACGTGCATCGGACGCCGTGGTCACGCCTTTCAGGATCAACTTCAGCCTGGTCCGCGCCTTGATCCGTTCCAGCATCGACCAGTCCATCCGCCCGCCGGCTAGTGCTTCTGGTATGAGGGCGCTGCCCCCAGCGCGCTCCATTCGGTGCTGACGCATCACCTCGGCATATGGGTGCGTAATGCTGACCGCCGTAGCGACTTGGCTCATCAGGTCGCGCTCCCTTCGACTATAATAGACTGCTTCACTCACCACTGCGATCGCCTTGTAGCCGCAGGCAGTCACCTCATCGAGCAAGTCATCCAGCGGTGGGAGGCCGGGACGCGGATGCAGTGCATAGATCAGCGGCGCGCGCACGGCCTGCGCCACTGTAGCGAAGCCCGGCGCGGCGTAACCGCTGACCACTAACATCGTCCCAAACCGTTCGGCCGCCCGCCCTGCAGCCACCGCCCCCTGCGGGTCGAGCAGCGCGATGGAGCCGACCGGGGCCAGCATCACCGGAATGCGCAGCGCGTCGCCCAGGAACGTGGCGGACGGATCGATATCGGTGACGTCGCGCATGACGCGCGGCAGCAGAGCTAAGCTGTCGAGTGCCTGACGGTTGCGCCGCACGGTCGTCTCGGTTTCTGTGCCGAAAGTCACGAAATCCCACACTGGGCGCGGCAGGCGCTGTCGGGCCTTCCAGACTAGGTCCTGCAGGGTGGGGAAGTCACACATCGGGCAACCTCGTTGCGAAGGGAGGCCGGGGGTGTAGCGCGACAGGGCTGATGGCCGGTCACTGCACCGCGATAAGATGAGCGTGCTGACGCTTGGCAGCAAGGGACACTTTTTGCGGCCAGTGTCGCAGGGGAACGCCTGAACAGTTCGATGGTGTCGGCTGATGCAGCTGTGGACAACGCAAGCGCGTTGCCCACAGCTCCACAGCCGCCATATCAGCAAAAGTGAACGTATAGTTTATGTCGAACGGGGAGATAGCGGTGGATTGCCGACAGGAGGGACCTCTGCCGGGGTCGCCGAAGCTGGGAGCGCCTTGTGTCGCTGCGCGCCAGTGTCGCGCTTGCTGTCGATGGGGGTCTTGGGCTTGAGTGGCGCACGAGCGACGGCGGCCTTGCGCCTGTAGCTTTCGACGTTCATCTGGAAAATCGTCGAATGGTCAACGAGGCGGCCGGCGGCAGCGAGCGTCATGGCGGCATCGCCGAACATCCTGCGATGCCTCCGAGCTTGATCGGCGAGTCGCTTGGGTCTCCAAGGCGGACGGCTCCCAGGTGCTGGCCTTGCAGCGCGACGCTTTGCTCGCCGCCGGCGTCACTGCCGCGCATCTCTACGAGGAGCTCGCCTCCGGGCGACGGGATGACTGCCCTGGCCTTGCTGCCTGCATCAGGGCACTGCGGAAGGGCGATAGCCTGGTCGGCTGGAAACTGGACCCTTTTTCCGGGCCGCATGAGGCGGGCTGTCAAGCCTGACACTGCGCTCTCGCACGGTGGCGCCAAGCCCCAGCCTTGACAACCCGACGCAGCCCGACACGCTTACTTGTGAGCATCAATGACAAGCCAGCGTCGTCCGACGGCCCAGAGCGTGCCCACCACTGGGTTGTTCCGATTGTCCCGCACGGACGCGCAACCCAGTAGAAGCGGCGCATTGGACGCCGACGGATGCTCTACTGTGAATACGCGCGGAACATTGACCCATCTCTTGAAGTCTCCCGGCGTTTTGAAATAACGAGAACAATCCAAACGGCGAGGGGTCAGCTTTCGCGCGAAACGTGACCCCGCCCTAGAAGAGTATTCGCATGCGCGATCAGTGGCATGCCTTCCTTTCCGGCGGGGTCACTGTTGGAAGCAATTCCACATCCTGCCAGGAGAACGGCTTAGCGCATTGGTTGTAGCGTATCCATCCGGTGAAGACCGCAGGTTCAGCTGGAGCGTTCGGAGCGATCGAGTAGGTCCGGATGGGCCTTGTAAAGCGCGATGAGCTCTTTGAGCCGATCGATGCCGAAGTCGCTG
>Ga0335075_10001535_pt1 | contig 37884 bp, 27 predicted proteins | sample Lox_Sample_24_FD_206723 | JGI IMG/M metagenome (GOLD analysis project Ga0335075, IMG submission 206723) | Soil microbial communities from Loxahatchee National Wildlife Refuge, Florida, United States - Lox_Sample_2.4 | ecosystem: Environmental > Terrestrial > Soil > Wetlands | place: USA... | reverse complement strand
GCAGGATCTCCCACACCGTGGACGCGGCGATCGGATGCCCGAGCCGCGCCAGCTCACCCTGGATCCTCCGATGAGCCCAGGCCGGGTCCTCCCGCGCCATCCGGATGATCAGCACCTTGACCGAGGCCCCGGCAGATGGTCGTCTTGGTCGGCGCCGGTCGGTGTAGTCCCACTTGCGGGCGACGAGGTCCCGGTGCCAGCGCAGGAGCGTAGCCGGGGTGACCGGGAAGACCTCCGACCACCGGCGGCGGCTCACCAGCCGGGACAACGCCGCAAGCCAGACCCGGTCGGCGTGATCCCACCGCAGGCGCCCGCTGATCTGACGGCGCAGCACCTGGTTCTCGTGGCGCAGCACCAGAAGCTCGGCGTCCTTGGACAGGTCAGACCGCACCAGCGCCGGCAGGAAGCCGACCAGGCACCTCAGCAGCCGGTAGACGAGCGACAACACCACCTTGAGATGGTGTCAGCCACGCCGCTGATCCCGCAGCGAAACCCCAGCTCACAGCACGAGGCCGGGTTTCCGAGGACCGCTGACGGTCAGGCGTATCTCCGATCTCCGGCTGGCGAACGCAGGGCTCGCCTTCCTGTCCGCCTGCGAGACGTCCTTGACCGTGCCCGATCTGGCCGATGAGGGCGTTCACATCACATCAGCGTTCCAGCTCGCGGGCTATCGTCATGTCATCGGGCCGCGCGTCCCGGGCGGCCCTCAGCCCGCATACGCCCGAGCTCATCGCCGAAGGCCACCAGCACCGCCGCCGCCAAACTGCGGTGGAGCAACCCGAGATCGAATCGGTCTAGACCAATTGCACAATTGGTCTGACCCATAAGCCTCAGGTATCAGCACCGATTCAGCACGCGGTCCGGAAACGACGGGAAACAACCTGCATCAACCGGACAATAGGGACACGAGAACGGGCCGCCAGACTTGCAGGCCCGGCGGCCCGTTACAGCCGAGGATGACCCGAGAATCCACAGGTCAGCGGCCTAATATCAGCCCCGCGCCAAGTCCCGGCTGATGACGAGGCGCTGGATCTGGTTGGTGCCCTCGAAGATCTGCATGATCGTGGACATATCGACAGTTTACGCAGGTCAGAGGCCTGTCGCAGCTATGGTGTCAGCGCGGATTCAGCACGGGATGGTCGAGACGGACACCGTCCTTCGATCGGACTGCGTCCAGTCTCGACCATGGCACTAGGGCGGGCCGAAAGGCTGGTCGTACGCCTTGATCTGCTCCAAGGCAGGCGCGCCTGAGGTAAATTCTCGCGCTGGCCTGGGAGTACCTCGTCAGTCAAGGTACCCGGCCGCGCGCGGCGCGGAATGGCCGCATGCCAACTCGACCCGCGCTCCCTCGCCGCCGACCCGTCCCGGGTTGGCAGGGCACCGGCCGGTCGCGGGCCGTCCAGTACAGCTGCCACTCGCCGTCCTCCTCTGCTGTCCCGCTGGGCAACCTGCCGGCATCAGATGGGGAATCTCCGTGAAGACGTGCCGGGTAGCCTTGGCATGCGTTCGGTCAGGACCCGAAGCGGCGCTTGCGTGCGGCGTAGCTGCGTAGTGCGCGGAGGAAGTCGATTTCGCGGAATGCGGGCCAGTAGGCCTCGCAGAAGTAAAGTTCCGAGTAGGCGCTCTGCCAGAGCAGGAAGTTGGACATGCGCTGCTCGCCGCTGGTGCGGATCACCAGGTCGGGGTCGGGGCGGCCGACGGTGTACAGGTGAGCGGTGATGTCGTCGGCGGTCAGGCGCTCGGCCAGGCCGGCCATGGACGTCCCGGCCGTGTCGGCCTCGTTGAGCAGGTCGCGGACGGCATCAACGATCTCCCGCCGCCCGCCGTAGCCGATCGCGAGCGTGAGGTGCGCGCCGGTGGCGGAGTCGCGCGTTTGCTCCACCGCGTCCTTGAGGGCCCTCGCGGTTGAGTCGGGAAGCACGTCGAGCAGGCCGGCGACGTGGACCTGCCAGCCGGAGCCGGGCCGGGCGAGCCGGGCGGCGATGACCTCCTCGATCACCCGCATCAGGTACGCGACCTCGGCGTCGGCGCGACGGCTCAGGTTCTCGGTGGAGCAGATGAACACCGTGACCTCCTTGATGCCGACGGCCTCGCACCAGGACAGCACCTGCTCCGCGTGCTCGGCGCCGGCCCGGTGCCCCAGGCTGGGGCTGGCCAGTCCTGCCTGGCGGGCCCAGCGGCGGTTGCCGTCCATGATCAGCCCGACGTGCTCTGGGAGCGGTCCCGTGAGCACCTGCTGCCGCAGCCGCCGGGTGTAGAGCGCGTAGAGCCCGGTCCTGCAGAGGCGGCTAAGCATGGTAGGCGTCCATTTCTTTCTCACTCGCCCGTCTTGCGTGCTCACGCGGCGGGGTCCCGTCGCGCGAGGAGCAGGTAGCCGGCCGCGAGGGCAACCGCGATGGCGGCCGCCTGGGCGGCGAGGCCGGGGATGAGCTGGCTGGCGTGGCTGCCGAATAGCTGGGTCCAGCGCAGCCAGTAGTGCACCGGGAGGAGCACGATGACGTCGTGCGCCGCCGGTACGTTGTCCAGCACCGCCGAGCCGATGAGGAAGGCGACGGTGATCCCGAGCGCTTCCACGGAGCGGGGCAGCAGCAGTCCCAGGACCAGCGCGATCGACCCTATGCTCAGCAGGCAGACGGTCACGTATCCCGCGGCTCCCAGGATCGCCCAGCTGGCCGAGGCCGCCGGCAGGTCACTGGAGCCGCTGACGTGGTAGGGGTGCCAGCCGAAGATCGTGATCCCGGTCAGCAGGGCGACGGCGAGGAAGACGGCCATGGCCAGCGCGGTGCAGGTGAGCAGGGCCCACCACTTGCCCGTCACCAGCCTGCGGCGGCTGACCGGCTGCACGTAGCGGTAGCGCAGCGTCCCCCATTCGCGGTCCGCGCCGCCGAGGATGGCCCCGAATACCGCGACGACCAGGCCGAACAGCAAGGGGACCATGAAGTTCAGGCCGCCTTCAGCGAAGTTGAGCGCCGAGTAGGTCATGGCGCCGCCCCGGCCTCCGGCCTTGGACGCCTCGGTGACGCCGGCCAGCACGGGAAGCACCACCAGGACGCCCAGCAGGATCAGGCTCCGTACCCGCCGCAGCTGGGTCGCGAGCTCAACGTACAGCATCGTCTTGTTCCACCAATCCGAGAAAGGCCTCTTCGAGGCTCCGCGCGGCCCGCACCGCCCCGACTCCCACTCCCGCGCTGACCAGCACCTGATTGAGCTCCCTCACCGGGTACCCGGGCGCGAGGACCGACAGCCGCTGGCCGTGCGCGGTGACCGAGCGCACCCCCGCTACCGCCCGCAGCGCCCGGCTGGCGTGGGCGACGTCGTCGACCTCGAACTCATAGGCCCCGGTGCCGAGGAGGTCCTCCAGCCGTCCCGCCGTGACCACCGCGCCCGCGTTCATGACGACGACATGCGTGGCGAGCAGTTCGATCTCGGCCAGGACATGGCTGGAGATGAGTACCGCGGCACCGCGCCCCGCGAGCCGCCGCAGGTGCTCGCGGAGCGCGCGGACCTCGCCGGGGTCGAGCCCGTTGGCCGGCTCGTCCAGGATGAGCGCCTCGGGGCCGCCCATGAGAGCCTGGGCTAGCATGAGCCGCTGGCGCATGCCCATCGAGTAGCTCTTGACCTTCTTCGCACCGAGCGCCTCACCCAGGCCGGCCAGCTGCAGGCCCTCCTCCAGCGCCGGGGGCGGCCAGGTGCGCCCGCCGGCCCGCCAGGATAGCTCCAGGTTGCGCCGGCCGCTCAGGTGCGGCACGAAGGCAGGGCCGTCGATGGCCACGCCTACCCGCGCGAGGACTCCCGCGGCGAGCCGGCTCGGCTCGCCAAGCAGCCGGGCAGAGCCGCTATCCGGCCGGGACAGGCCGGCCAGCATCCGCATCGTGGATGTCTTGCCTGCCCCGTTCGGGCCGAGCAGTGCGCAGATCTGGCCGGATTCCACCGTAAAGGTGAGCCCGCTGACGGCTTGCCGCCGTCCGTACCGCTTGGACAGCTCGCGGGCGCTGATCGCCGCCCCTGGCGGCTTCGGGGCGGTGGGTTGCTCCATTGCGTTGCCTTTCGTCGTGATTGGTGCTTACCGTGGGGCGGGGAGGCGCCGCAGCGCGAGCAGGCCGGCCGTGGCCAGCGAGGTGGCCAGCCCGGCTCCGAGCGTGAGCCCTGCCACGGCAGGCAGGGACGTCGCCGGCCCCGCCCCGATGACGGTCCACAGCTGCGCGCGGAACGCGACCGCGACCTGGACCGCGGCGCCGCCGGCGACCGCCGACGCCTCGGCCACCCGGCGGGGCCGGGCGCGGGGCGGCCTGGCGACGAACCCCGCGACCGCGTTGCAGATCATGAAGAACGCGAAGTAGCCGGTCATCTCGACGATCAGCGCCCACGCGGCCAGCAGCGGGCTCGTCCATGCCTCGCTGACCGCGAGGCCGCCCGTGATCACCACCGCGACCAGCACGCTCAAGGCGGCGAACCCGGCAACAGCGTGACGCCGGAGCCAGGCCGCGGCCCGCGGGGCGGCCCGGCGCAGTGGCGGCACGCGCCCGCAGACGGTGATGATGTCGTCGAGCCAGTCGTGCCGCCACCGTCCTGCCGCGCCCGGCGGCCGGCGTACCCGCGCGAGCATCGCCGCCTCGGCGCCGGCTAGCAGGCTGGTCACGGCCAGCCCGCCGATCAGCACCGACGTCCACGGTCCCCAGGCCGGGGCGTGCGCGCCGGCGGCGACCGCAGCCCACTCGAAGGCGAGCGTGAGCCCGATGAGCGCCGTCATCATCCCGGTGGCGCGCACCACCTGCCGCGCGCGGTCCCGGCCGCCCGGCGCCCGCCATGCCAGCAGCCGCAACGCGATCACTGCGGCCAGCATCGGCACGGCGAACTGGGAATGGGACAGGGCCACGTCGTAGGGGTCGTCCTGCCAGGGGCTGACCGCCCTGACCGTCTTGTCGTGGGTCGCCAGCACCGTCAGCGCCTCGAACACGGCCGCGACGCCGAGACCCGCCAGCGTCACCGCCAGCGATGACGCCTGCCCGTTGTGGTTCCGCTCTTCCATGGCGGTCATAGTACACGTCACGTAGTACTTGGCACGTAGTATCGCGAGACGTACTATTATGGAACCGGAGACAGGAGCCCCATGCACAGCGCCGACGCCCAGATGCTCGTCCTCACCGTCCTCGCCGACGGCCCGCGGCACGGGTATGCCATCAACACCGCGATCGAAGAACTCACCGGCCGCAAGCTCGGCCCGGGCAGCCTCTACGGCGCGCTGACCCGCCTGGAGGCCAGGAAGCTGGTGCGCCCCGCCGGCGCGGGGGGCGACGCCGCCGACCGGCACCGCACGATGCAAATCACCGACGCGGGCCGCGCCGCGCTGCGCGCCGAACTGGAGCAGATGGCCCGCGTCAGCCAGGCCGGCCTGCGCGCGCTCGGGACCGCGCCAGCATGAGGCCCTCCGCACTCATGGCCGCGCTCTACCCGCCCGCCGTCCGCCAGCGATGGGGCGCGGAGATCAGCCGCCAGGTCGCCGAATCGGGAGTCCGTTCCTGGCCCGACGCGCTGCTGGGAGCCGCGCGGCTGTGGCTGCACCCGGGCGACTGGCCCGAAACCACCAGCGGCCAGACCCGCCAGGTGCTCACCGTCACGCTGTTCGCCGTCACCGCAGCCACCGCGCTGCTGGTCCGCGCCGCCGGCCAGCCCGTCCTCACCGGCAGCCTCCGCCATCCGGCCACCAGCCTGTGGCTCGCCCCCATCCTGCTCGGCGCCGCCCTCGGCGCCCCGGCTCCGCCGCTGCGATGGCGGGCACTGCGCCGGCTGGCCACCGTAGCGGCACGCACCCTCGCCGGCCCCGCCATCGCGGTCGCCGCCATGATCGTGACGGCACACGCCGGCGTCCTCCACCACCCCGCCGGGCACGCCCGCATCGGCCTGCTCGCCGGCTACTGGGCCGTGCTGTCATTCACCGCGCTGCGCCTGTGCACCCTCACCGCCCGGTACGCCCGGACAGCGCACCTGCCCACCACACGCCGGCTGCGCGCGTCCGCCATGCTCATCGGCGCGGGCCTGTCCCTCGCCGCGGGCCAGAGCCTCATCTTCCTTTCCCGGACCGCACCCGGCACCCGCTCCCTCACCCTGGCGCTGGCGCTCAGCCTCCTCGCCGCCGCGACCATCACCGCTGCACACGACCTGCGCACCTGAGAGGGCGTTTGGCTTGAGTGATTTTATGCTCTAGTAGGTACCTCGCCTGCTGGATCGTGGGCATCCCGGCCGCCAGCGCCAAAGTCGCGGCGCCGTGCCGCAGCCCGTGCAAGGTCACCGGGGGGCAGGCCCGAGGCAGTGACGAGCTTGCGCAACAGGCGGGTCAGGCGGTCCGGCCCTACCGGCTCTCCCGAGCTCAGATACCCCGTGCTGCCCGGTACCTCCAGGGACTGGTGAACGCCGTGGCCGAGATGGGCTGGTCGGTTCCGGCGAAGGTCCAGGCCGCTTATGCGAGCCGCGGCGAGCCTAGTCCCGACCTGTCGATCAGGCTTCCCTCCCGCGAGATCCTGGTCACCGTCCGTGAGCTGGACGAGCGCGGGCACTCGGGGCGCGCTTTCATCACCCAGACCGACTACCTGCCCGACACGGAGCGTACGACCGTGAACAGGAGCTTCACGGCCTCCGGAAGGCTGGAGGTAACGCTGGCACGAGGATTGGAGCACCACCCGGTCCTCAGCCAGCGCGATACCGGCAAGTCCACCCTGGAGGACCAGTTGCCCGTCCTCATCCGGGTGATCGAGATCAGCAAGGTCGAGGCCGACTGGGCACAGAAAGAGGAAGGTCGCCGCGGCCATGCGCGCGTACGCCGACGAGATTGACGCACGCGCCGCGGCCCTGGAAGACCCGGCAGGATGGGAGGCACACGAGTGGGCCGGATGGATCCGCGAGCATGCCGAGCGCACGGACCCGCTGAACGGGCCACTGCGCATAGAGGAAGTGACCTCGTGCTGCCACAAGGAACTCCAGCCGCACATGCCCGGCTGGAGCACTCACGGGCCATACCGGCACTAGGCGCAGCGGGCCTCAGATGAGCTTGGGCCACCCGGCCGCGGACTCCGCCCAGGTCTGCGAGGTCACGCTCTGCGGCAAGACACGCTGCCTTCTCCAACCAGTGCTCGTATGCTGACTCTATGAGTGCGATGCGTGAGGAGTTGCATCACCTAGTGGACGAGCTTCCCGAAGCGGAAGTTCGGCCCGTCCTTGAGCTGATCAGGGGCCGGGCTGACGCTATTCACGGCGTGCGTGACCTGCCGTTCTTCGCGTCCTTCGAGTCTGATCCGGATCTGGCGGAGAGGTCAGAGGAGATCCTCCGGACCGAACTCGGCCACTGACATGCTGCTGTGCGATACAGGCGTTTTGCTCGCCGCGGGTAACGTGAAGGACCACCATCACGCCGCGTGCCTGACACTAATGCGCGCAGCCGAAGGACCGCGCATCGCGGAACTCGTCGAGCAGTACGTGAGCCTTCCCCTCGGCATCGTGGATGCGGCCGTGATCGCGATCGCCGAGCGCCTAAACCTCACAGAAGTCGCGACGGTGGACCGCAAGCACTTCAGCATCGTCCGCCCACGGCATGTCCCCGCGTTCGGGCTCCTCCCCGAAGCACTCTGAAAGCGCTCACGCACTACGGCGGCATCGTCGCGGAAACGCCCGCATTCCAGCATTCTTGCGACGAATTGCTCATTAGATAGGACTCGGAGCGGCCACCGAATGTCCTACCCTCCCCGTAGCATGACGCTATGCCGGAGACATCAACATCGGTCGGATCACCTGACTGCGCGTCAACAGACCGTTATAGCGGTCGGCAATTCCACTAGTTTCCATCACCATGAGCACACCGAACGCGGACGCATGGGAGCTGGCCGGCTTCCCTGGCCGCCTCGATATCGCCGCCTACCTAACCGCTGACCAACTGGCAGCACAGTACCGTGTGCTCGTCGACGTGCTCTTGGACGCGCAGGAGCACTCGCTGACCGGAGTCGGCCGGGATGAACTTCTCGCCGCCGTCCGTGACCGCATCGCTGACGCCACCGACGCGATGACCGCGGAACGCCTGACCCGCCCGGAGGCCTTCGATCTGGACGCGCGGATGCGCGCGCTCCAGGATTGGAAAGTCGTCATCCGCTGGCAGGACAAGGCGAAGACCGAGGCCGACTTCATCCGGACCCGGGACCGCTACCAGTTGACCAGTGAGGCTGCAGACCTGCATCGCTGGCTGCGCCGGAAAATCGACGAGGACGCGGTCTCAACGAGCGCGGCGGCGTTCGCGCCGGCCATCATCGCCGAACGACTCGACGAAACGATCGACTCTATCGGTCAGCGGGATCTCGGCCAGGCGGCTCAGGCCTGGGCTCAGGTGCGCACCACGTTGAAGGACATGGCCGAGGCGGCGTCAATCTGGCAGTCTCGCATGGCGTCGGCGCTGGCCGGCACCCCAGACCCGGATAAGATGAACCGACTGCGTGAGACCCTTACCGCCACGTCACTGTCTGGGGCGCTGGCGTCGATACCTATAGCCCGCGCATCAGGGAAGCCCTCAGCCGATTGAGGCAGACCGTCATCGAGGACGACTGGCGGGCCATGGCCCTCGCCGGAATCGACGCGACTGCCGCCGAGGAAACCGTCCAAGCGATCGCGCGGGGCAATCGGGGCGCGGCGGACACCGTATCCGTCTGGTTCGGCGAACGGAATGGCCAGGCGCTGCGGCTGCGGCGGCAGGTGCGGGACGCCGTCACTCCCCTGCTGCGCGGGTCGCGGGCGCTGCTCGCCACCGGCGGCCGCGTCACGCGCCAGGCAGAACTGCTGCGCCTGGCCACGGCGGTCGAGTCGGCGGACATTGACGCCGACGCGTGGAAGATGTGGTGCGCGGCTACGGGTCTATGGTCCGCCCGGCATGTATCCGGCGTCCCGGACGAGCCAGAGATGCCGGCCCGGACCTCCTTCTGGACGGCTCCGGCGACGCCTGTAGACGTGAAACTCCGTAAACGCGGCGCCCAGTCCGTAAAGGGGAGGCCGGCTCAGGTCCCGAACCGTCGCGACGCCCGCCGCGCGGCGCGCGAGGCGGCTCGGCGGCAGCGCGAACGAGCCGAAATCGCCGAGCGAGCCCTGGCGGCACGTTCGGGTGAGTATCTGACCGACTGGACACCGGTCATCAGCGATGAGGAGGCTGCCCTCGTCTGGGACCCGCTGACACCCTCAGGCAACTGGATAGGGACCTCCTAGAGCTGGCCACGAAGCTCGCACGTGCGCAGACCGTCCTGGAGGAAACCGAGGGGAGGCGCGCGAGCGCCGAGGCGGACCGCGAAGCCGCAGCGAACCGGTGGTGGGTCTGCGTCGATTCCGGCCTTCCCCGGCTCCGAGGCGTGCCTGAACCCTCGACCCGGAACATCACCGCCGCGCTGGAAAACTCCCGGACCGCGCGAACGATGATCACCCCCCGCAACTGGCCCGACTCCGATCAGCAGCACCAGATCGCCCTGGACCTCGGCCCGCTCGCCCGCACCGCCACCCCGGAGCACGCCGCCGGCCACGACCGCAAGACCGCCGAGACCTCCCCTGGCACGGGCTAACCTCCCGCACAGCCTGGATGTCAACCCTTACCCCGGTGAAGGAAACTCAGCTGTCGCGCATTAGCTGGACGATCGTCCCGCAACGGTTTTCCCTGTTATCGTCCCGCTTGAGGCGCTTTCCCGCCTGGCGCCCGCCCGGCAGCGCGCTCCGCTCGTGCCCTCCATGAGGCGCACGATACGCCCCCCGGAGGGAGAAGCGGCATGAAGCTCACAGTCTTCGGTGCCAGCGGCGGCACCGGTTACCAGGTAGTCAGCCAGGCGCTTGATGGCGGGCATGAGGTCACCGCGGTGGTGCGGGACCCGGCCCGGCTGGCGATCTCGCATCGCAGCCTCATCGTGGTAACGGCCGACGTGCTGCAGCCAGCGGACATCGCCGACGCGGTGGCCGGGCGGGACGCGGTCATCTCGGCGCTCGGCCAAAGCCGCAGGCCGCAGGATCGCAAGGCCGCGGCCAACTCCACGCTGTGCGCCGACAGCGCGCGGAGCATCACCGAGGCGATGCGGCAGGTCGGATCGCGGCGGTTGGTCATCGTCAGCTCGAGCGGCCCGTACACCGACGGCGACGGCCCGGTGCTGCGCTACGTGGTCAAGCCCATCTTGGGCCGTGTGTTCAAGGACGAGTACACCGACCTGGTGGCGATGGAACAGGTGGTCCGCGCCAGTGCCCTTGACTGGACTGTGCTACGCCCGCCGCGGCTCACCGACAAGCCGCTGACCGGCCGCTACCGCACTCGCCGCGACGCGAACCCGGCGCGGAGCATGCGCGTCTCCCGCGCCGATCTGGCCCATCTGGCCCTCGCCACCGCCGATGATCCGGACACATACCACTGCGCGATCTTCATCGCGGACTAGAGCCGCGGATGCGGGCCGCGTACCCTCGCGCGGTCGAGGCGCGAACCGACACCCGCGAGGCCAGCCACCGCCGGAGCCAGTCGTCCCCCGTCGCCAGCCCGGCCTCCGAGGCCACCAGCGAGGTGACGGCCTCCAGCGCCGTGATCGCCGCCTCCCTGGTCGCGAACCCGCCCCGCCGCACCCGGCGCCGCTCCCCCGATGCCGGCCGCAAGTCAGCGCTGACGTACCAGCTCCCACGCCCTGGTGATCGAAGCTCAGGGCAGCGCGCCCCCAGCAGCTTCCCGGTCGACTCATCCCGGCACCCGCACCGGCGGTACACCGAACCGTGATCCATGGCCCCTCCCCCGGGGTAGCGATCTCCCATCCACTCCGGACACCATTGCGGCCCAATTCCGGGCCATTGGTCTAGACCATAGCCCTCCAGGTATCAGCACCGATTCAGCACGCGGTCCGGAAACGACGAGAAGCAACCGGCAAGAACCGGACAATACAGCCACGAGAACGGGCCGCCGGACTGGTGGTCCGGCGGCCCGTTAGACGTCCATGCCGTCCGAGAATCCGCAGTTCAGGGGCGCAACGCTAGCCCCGGGCCAGGTCCCGGCTGATGACGAGGCGCTGGATCTGGTTGGTGCCCTCGAAGATCTGCATGACCTTGGTCTCCCGCATGTACCGCTCGACCGGGAAATCCCTGGTGTAGCCGGCTCCGCCAAGCACCTGCACGGCGTCCGTTGTGACCTTCATGGCGTTGTCGGTGCAGACCATCTTCGCGACCGATGCCTGCCGGGAGAACGGCCGTCCCGCGTCCCTCAGCCGGGCCGCGTGCAGGTACGTCGCGCGGGCGGAGGTCACCGCGGCCTCCATGTCGGCCAGCAGGAACCCCAGCCCCTGGTGGTCGATGATCGGCTTGCCGAACGTCTCCCGGTCCCTGGCGTACTTGACGGCCACGTCGAGCGCGCCCTGGGCGACGCCGGTCGCGACGGCCGCGATGCCAAGCCGCCCGGAATCAAGCCCGGCCAGCGCGATCGGCAGCCCCTGCCCCTGGGCGCCGAGCCGTCGCTCGGCCGGCACCCGGACGCCGTCGAAGAGCATCGTGGTGGTGACTGAGCTCATCAGGCCCATCTTGTCCTCGGGCGCGTCCGCGGTCAGCCCGGCGACGCCGGCGGGCACCAGGAAGCAGGAGATTCCCCGGCCGCCATCGTCGCTGGTGCGGGCCATGACCTTATAGAAGTCGGCCTGCCCCCCGTGGGTCGTCCAGGCCTTGGCCCCGGTGATGACGTACTCATCGCCGTCCCTGACCGCGCGGGTGCGCATCGCCGCCGGGTCGGAGCCCGCATGCGCCTCCGACAGGCAGTACGCGCCAAGCAGCTCACCGCCGAGCATCTCTGGCAGCCACCGCTGCTGCTGCTCCGGCGTCCCGGCGTGGTACAGCCCGAAGCAGCTCAGCGCGTGGACGCTTACCCCGACGCCGACGGCCGCCCAGGCCGACGCGATCTCCTCAAGCACCTGCAGGTAGACCTCGTACGGCTGACCGCCGCCACCGCACTCCTCCGGGTAGGGCAGGCTCAGCAGCCCGGCCCGTCCCAGGGTGCGGAAGACCTCCCGGGGAAAGGCGTGGGTGCGCTCGGCGTCGTCGACCAGTGGCCGCAGTTCCTTGTCGGCAAGGTCGCGGGTCAGCTCGATGAGGTCGGCCGACTCCTGGGTCGGCATCAGTCGCGTCGCGGGCATGTGGGTGAGCCCTCCTGGGTGAGTACAAGCACGGTCAGTGCCAGGAAAAGACTAAGCCACATCAAGCGGAACGGTCCCTCCCCGTCCTTCCCCCTAGGCGTGTGCTCGCTCACCGGCGACTGGCGGGCCAATCGCGCCCGCTGGCCTGCCCGGCCGCCGAATCATGCTACTTTGCCTTGACGTAACTACATGAATCAGTAGATTGTGGATCTGGGGCGCTATGAGCGAGAGGATCTACTCGTGACAGGGATCGTGGAGTTCCGGACCGAGCCAGGCAGCTACCGGCACTGGCGGCTTGCCTTTGACGGGCCGGTGGCCACGCTCACGATGGACGTCAGCGAGTCCGCTGGCCTGGCGCCCGGTTATGAGCTGAAGCTCAACTCCTACGACCTGGGCGTGGACATTGAGCTGTACGACGCGGTGCAGCGGCTGCGGTTCGAGCATCCCGAGGTGCGCGCGGTCGTGCTGACCAGCGGCAAGGAGAAGGTCTTCTGCGCGGGGGCGAACATCAGGATGCTGGCTTCCTCCTCGCACGCGTGGAAGGTCAACTTCTGCAAGTTCACCAACGAGACCCGCAACGGCATCGAGGACGCCAGCGCGCACTCGGGCCAGGCCTACATCGCCGCGCTCAACGGCACCGCCTCGGGCGGCGGGTACGAGCTGGCGCTGGCCTGCGATCACATAATGCTCATCGACGACCGGTCCTCGGTCGTGTCGCTGCCCGAATTGCCACTGCTCGGGGTGCTGCCCGGCACCGGTGGCCTCACCCGCGTCGTCGACAAGCGGCACGTGCGCCGCGACCTGGCCGACTACTTCTCGACCAAGTCCGAGGGCATCGGCGGCCGCCGGGCGGTCCAGTGGCGGCTCGTCGACGAGGTCGTCCCCCGGGCGCACTGGCAGGACAAGGTCACCGAGCGGGCCCTGCAGGCCGTGGCCGGCTCGACCAGGGGCGGCACCACCGACCTAGCCAGCCCCGACCCCGGCCCCGACCCCGAGCGCGCAGCCGCGGCCGGCGCCGACGTCAGCCTGACGCCGCTGGCGAAGGCCCGGTCCGACAGCGAGATCGGCTACCGGTACGTGTCCGCCCGGCTGGACCGATCCCGGTCGGTCGCCGAGATCACCGTGCTCGGCCCGGACGCCGAGGTGCCCCCGTCGATGGCGGAGGTGCACGCGCTCGGCGCGGCGTTCTGGCCGCTGGCTATGACCAGGGAACTGGACGACCTGATCCTGGACCTGCGCACTAACGAGGCCGAGATCGGCACCTGGGTGTTCCGTACCGCCGGCGATGCGCGACGGGTCCTGGCCCATGACGACCTGCTGCTCGCCAGCGCCAGCGGCGACTGGCTGGCCAGCGAGATCGTGCTTTACCTGAAGCGGACACTCAAGCGGCTAGACGTGACGAGCCGGTCACTGATCGCGCTGATCGAGCCGGGCTCGTGCTTCGCCGGCTCACTGCTTGAGCTGGCGCTGGCCGCCGACCGGTCCTACATGCTGTCCGGCGTCTTCGAAGACGACCAGGATCGCGGTGCCTGGCCCGCGGCGGTCACGGTGGGAGCGGCCAACGCCGGGCCACTGCCGATGGGCAATGGGCTGAGCCGGCTGCAGGCCAGGTTCCTCGGGGACGACCAGGCGCTGGCCGCCGTGGACAAGCGGCGCGGCGAGCCGCTGGAGGCGGCCGACGCCGAGGAACTTGGCCTGGTCACGTTCGCCCCGGACGACATCGACTGGGCGGACGAGGTCAGGATCGCGATCGAGGAGCGGACGGCGTTCAGCCCGGACGCGCTCACCGGCCTGGAGGCCAACTACCGGTTCGCCGGGCCAGAGACCATGGAGACCAAGATCTTCGGGCGGCTGACCGCCTGGCAGAACTGGATCTTCTACCGTCCCAACGCCTCGGGTGCGGACGGGGCGCTGCGCGCCTACGGCACCGGCAAGCGCGCCACCTACGACCGGAAGCGAGTCTGACCCGATGACCACCGCGGACTACACCGGGAAGATCCCGAACAACGTTGCCCTGCATGAGGACCGGCGGCTACAGCGAGCGCTGGAGTCCTGGCAGCCGAACTTCCTCGACTGGTGGCAGCAGATGGGCCCCACCCTGCCCACCCAGGACGTGTACCTGCGGACTGCGATCGACGTGCGCGGCGAGGGGTGGGCGCACTTCGGGCACGTCCCGATGCCCGAGTACCGGTGGGGCATCTTCCTGGCCGAGCGGGACCCCGGCCGGCTCATCGCGTTCGGGCAGCACAAGGGCGAGCCGGCCTGGCAGCAGGTGCCCGGGGAGTACCGGGCCGAGCTGCGGCGGCTCATCGTGATCCAGGGCGACACCGAGCCTGCGTCCGTCGAGCAGCAGCGCAACCTCGGGCTTACCGCCCCGTCCCTGTATGACCTGCGCAACCTGTTCCAGGTGAACGTGGAGGAGGGCCGTCACCTGTGGGCGATGGTGTACCTGCTGCACGCGCACTTCGGCCGCGACGGCCGCGAGGAGGCCGACGAGCTGCTGCGCCGCAACTCCGGCTCGGCCGACTCACCGCGGATCCTGGGGGCGTTCAACGAGGAGACGCCGGACTGGCTGTCGTTCTACATGTTCACCTACTTCACCGACAGGGACGGCAAGTACCAGCTGGGCACGCTCAAGGAGTCCGCGTTCGACCCGCTGTCACGCACCTGCGAGTTCATGCTCAAGGAGGAGGCGCACCACATGATGGTGGGCACCACCGGCGTGGACCGGGTCGTCGAGCGCACCGCCCAGGTCATGGCCGCCAGCGACACCGACGACATCGCCGGCCACGGCGCGATCCCGCTGAGCATCATCCAGAAGTACCTCAACTTCCACTACTCGGTGTCCCTCGACCTGTTCGGCGGGGAGACCTCGACGAACGTGGCGAACTACTACACCGCCGGGCTGAAGGGCCGCTGGATGGAGGAGCGCCGCAAGGACGACCACCGGCTGACCGATGACTCGATCATGGTGGACGCGCTGGCCGACGGCCGGATCGCCCAGGCCGAGGTGGGCGCGCTTACCGGGCTGAACACCGACCTGCGCCGGGAGTACATCGCCGACTGCGAGGGCGGCGTCAAGCGATGGAACCGCATCCTGGAGTCGGCCGGGCTGCCGCAGCGGCTCCACCTCCCGCACGTCGCCTTCAACCGGCAGGTCGGCGCCTTCGCGGGAATTGAGGCCTCCCCCTCCGGCGAGGTGCTCACCCCCGCCGAGTGGGAGCAGCGCTCGGGCCAGTGGCTGCCGACCGAGACCGACAAGGCGTTCGTCCGGTCACTGATGCGGCCCGTGTACGAGCGGGGCAAGATCGCCGCCTGGGTCGCGCCGCCCCGCAACGGCATCAACGGCCAGCCCTTCGACTACGAATACGTCCACCTGACCTGAGCTTGACCCGCCGAGGACGAGGGCCGGATCGTCTCGCTGACCCCTGCGGGCGGGCGGCCTGGCGGCAGCGCCTCAGCGGCGGTGGCGAACAGCATCTCAGACGTGCCGAGGCCGGACTCCGTCGCGCACGCCCGGTCAGGCCAAGGGATTTCCCTGATCCAGGGATAGGCCGATTCCGAACCTCACCGATGAATGAAGCTTCTCGATATCGCCAGGCCTCCGCCCGGAAATCCCGCTACGCCCGCCGGATCAGAGATCACGAGATGCCTGTTGTAGTACTAGCGCCTGGCGGCGGGGAAGAATGACCGGTACCGACGCGCATACGTGACGTATGATCCCGGTATCGTGATCATCATTCCGATATCGCGATTAGTCGGTTTGCGGGGGTTCTTGATGCCTGATGAACTCGGACTGGCCGCTGCGGTAGCGTCAGTGCGCGATGAACTGCTCAAGGCGGCCAGCGCGGCGGCCGATCAAGACATTCGCTTCGATGTCGGCGACATCACCATGGAGTTCTCCGTGGAGATGCGAAAGGACGCCAAGGCGAAGTTCGGGTTCACCGCCTGGGTGGTGACCGCCGGAGTGGAGGGCGGCCTGGGCCGCTCGGATGTCCATAAAGTGACCGTCGCGCTGCGCCCGCACCTAAAGAACGGGGAACCTGTCGAGGTATCGCACCCCGGTCAGGCCGGCGCCGGCAAGTTCGGGCACCGTCCTGACACCAAGTGATAAGCGATGGACGAGCGTCGGCTGGCGGTGGTCTTGGCCGTTGATGAGGGCGGATCGCCGAAGACCAGCACCGGATATGTCATCGCGCCCCGGTTGCTGCTGACGGCCGCGCACGCGGTGGAATCGGCGGCTAAGGCCGAGGTCCAGCTCATTGACCAGGTTGCCCCCATGCCCTGCACCGTCGTGTGGAATGGCCGTGCTCACGATCTGGACGCCGCGCTCCTTGAAGTCGATGAGCGATACTGGCCACCCGGTACGCATGAGGAGCCCTTGCGTTTCGGGCGGCTGGCGACCCGACAGCCGGACATGCCCGCGGAGACGATCGGGTTTCCGGTGGCGCAGCGCGACCCGGACGGCGAACTGGAGGCCGCGCACGTCTCCGGGCACGTGAACCCCGGAGACCGGCTACTCAGCGGGCACTGGGTGCTGTCGGTGGCCGGGGCGCCCCCGGAAGACCTCGGCCCCTCTCCCTGGGCTGGAATGTCGGGTGCGCCACTGTACAGCGGTAGCCTGCTGTGCGGTGTGGTGGTCGTGGACTCGCCGCACTGGCGGCATGGGAAGCTCGTCGCGGTCCAGGCCCACCGGCTGCTCCAGGATGAGACATTCGCGTCGCTGCTGCGGGGCCGCCTCGGGTACTCTCCCCTCCCCGAGGCCGCAGAGCTTGAGGGGCTGGCCGAGTCGGTGACGCTGAGCCGTCCGCCGCGGTCCCTGCCGGAACTGCTGCGGCCGCAGGCGGAGACGGTCAGGTTCGTGGGCCGCGAGGCGCAGCTCGCGGAGTTCCGCGCCTGGTGCCAGGGAGGCGGCGTGAAGGCCCGGCTCGTGGCCGGACCTGGCGGCCAGGGCAAGACCCGGTTCGCGCGAGAACTGGGACGGTCCCTGGCGGCGGAAGGATGGGTGGTGGCCCAACTGCGCGACAGCGCGCCGCCGGATAGCTACCGCGTCCTGGGGAAGGTCAGCGCGAGCCTCCTGCTCATCATGGACTACGCCGACACCCGGCCGGGCAGCGTCGCCGAGGTCATGCGCGTTCTGGAGGAGGAGGGGAACAGGGGCGCGGTTCGGGTGCTGCTGATCGCCCGGAGCGCCGGCGAGTGGTGGCAGCACCTGCCCGCGTCGGCGTCCGCGTACGTGAGCATGCTCAGCGGCGCGACCGTAGTCCAGCTTGATGCGCTGGCCGACGATCCGGTGGCCCGGCGGGACGCCTACCGTGCCGCGCTCACCGACCTGGCTCATGGCCTGCGCCGCCTGCCTGATTACTCCGGCGCCGACTGGGACGCCATCGCCGCGGCACTCGTCGTCCCCGACCTGGCCGATTCCCGGCTCGGCTCGCCGCTCACCTTGCAGGTCAGCGCCCTCACGGACCTGCTCGCGGCGCTGCCAGGGACCCAGCCCAGCCGGCCCGGCCTGGTGGTCGAGGCATTGCTCCTCCAGCACGAGCAACGGTACTGGACCCGGACAGCCAACCGGAGGCAGCGGCTACAGGACCTTGACCCAAGTCAGCTCGCAGACGCGGTGGCAGCAGCGACCCTGACGCGGGTGGCGGGCAGGGAACGGGCGGTCGAGCTGCTCGCGAGCGTGCCGAGCCTGAGAGGCATCCCGGAACGTGCCTGGAGCGACCTGGTGGCCTGGCTCATCGATATCTACCCGGCGGACGCCGGCGCGTACTGGGGCGGGCTGGAACCGGACCGGATCGGCGAGTTCCACGTGGGCGCGCGGATACGCGACGACCCCGGGTTCCTCCCGGCCTTCCTGACCGCCCTCAGCGCTGAGGAGGCGGTCCGCGCCCTCACCGTCCTGGCCAGGGCGGGGGCGCAGCCCGTCTGCCCGGTCCCGGACCTCCTCGACCAGGTCGCCGCGCTGATCACCGCCCACTCGGAGAACCTCGCCGTCCCCGCCGCGATCGTGGCGACCCAGTCGGAGAACCCGGGCCTGCTGATCGAGGCGCTCACGGCCCTGGCGTCCCGTCCGGACCTGCCCGCGGAACTGCTTGAGGACCTGAACACGGCCTTCCCGCCGCATACGGACAGCCTGGCCGAGCCTGCCCTGAAGGTGGCCGAGTCCCTGATCACGGCGTATCGCCGGGGCGTGGCCCGCGGCATCCCCGGCACCACCGCCCGGGCGGACCTCGCCCGCGCGTACCACAATTACGCGCACCGGCTCATGGGCCTGGGACGATGGGACGAGGCCATACTGGCCGGCGAGCACGCGATAGCCAGCCACCAGCGGCTCGCTCGCAGCGATCCCGGCCGGTACCGGACCTCCCTGGCGGGCTCCCTTGACAACCAGGCCACCGCGCTGGCCAGCGTCGGCCGCCTAGAGGAGGCGCTTAAAGCCAGCCAGCGGGCGCGGGCGGTACACCGTGCCCTGACGGCGGACGATTCTGACGCGCACTTGCTGAGCCTCGCGCGGTCCCTGAGCAACGTGTCGGTGATCTTCGCCGCGCTTGGCGCCTCCCAGGCGGTCCTGAACACGAGCACCGAGGCCGTCACCATCCTCTCCCGGCTCGCCGACCGGAAGCCTGGCCTTCACCTTCCCGAACTGGCGAGCGCCCGGCACAACCAGGCGAATCATTTCGCCCAGGCCGGCTGGGCCGACGAGGCTAAAGTAGCCAGCGAGCACGCGGTGGCGATCCGGCGTGGCCTCACGGTGCAGCGGCCCGATGCCCACCTGCCCGGCCTGGCCCACTCGCTGCACAACCTGTCGATCGACCTGAAGGCCAACGGGAAAAGTGCCGCGGCAGCCAAGATCCTCGATGAGTCCATCTCGGCCTACCTCCGGCTGGTGCTCGACGAGAGAAGCAGCTACCTCCCTTACCTGGCCAACGCGCTCAACACCAGGGCCGCCCACTCGCGGGAGGAGGGTGACCTTCCCGAGGCCATCATCGCCGGGGCCCGCGCGATCCTCGTCTACCTGCACGCGGCCCGGGAACATCCGGCCGAATTCCTGCCGGATCTGGCGGTAGCGCTGCATAACCATAGAAGGCTGCTCCTAGAGGCGGGCCGGCCCCATCCCGGGCGCTGGGAGGAATCCCTTGAAAAGGCGGATGAACTGCTCCAGCGTGGCCAGGGGAAGGCCAAGGCCGCGACGAGCCGCGCTCGAGGAAGACGAGGAGACCCGAAAGCCGCCCGTGGAAGTAGCGCTCTTCAACCTGGATGATCTAGGGGCATTCCCGAATCAAGAGGATTTCGCGGTAGTCCTGGCTGAAATAGAAGCGGTCCTACAGCAGTATCATCCTGTGGCGATCGCCGTAGAAGGGACGGGCGAGCCGAGCCGCCAACCGCGCAGTCTCTGGCTGCGCATCACGCTGCCGGTAAGCGCTGTCTGGCACGGACTTACATGGAGCCTGGATCCACGGCGTATTCCCCGGCGCACCCGGCTGCTGACAAGCTGGGCTTGGCGAGGATTGAAATCTTACCTGCACCCCCGATATGCCTGGCGGCGCCTCCGGTCTGCGCAGCGACGACTCGCCATGGGAGTGCGGGCTTACCTCGCCGAGACCGCGAGCATCCTTCGGCAGCGGAGGGCATCCCTTTCATCAAGGCCCAAGGCCAGCACAAGCGGGCCTCAGGCTGAGAATCCTGGGGTGATCCTGGAAGATTCCTCATGGCAGCAAGCCGAAGGGCTGATGCGGGCGCGGCGGGCGCTTTCTGATGCGGCCACCGCGCGTAAGCGGGTCGCGAACCTCATTCAGTCGGGGCGCAGGTGGCAAATCCCTGAACCAATCATGCAGGCCCTGACGGGCCTGCATGACGCGCTAATGGCTAATGAGGACCAGATGTACTCGGCGGTTTCCCGGCTTCAGCAGCAGGTGGATTCCTATCGTACCAAGAAAGAGGCTTTCAGACCCGCCTACACTGCCGCAGAGGCAGAGAGCATCCGCGAGACAATGACTGCCCTTTCAGGGGCGCTGAACGGCTTCGGCATGACGACGCGCCGGGCCAAGGACAGGACAACGTACATGCAGCCCAGGGCGGGAGTCGCCAGCGACGAGCTGGCACCGCAGCGGTCGGACGACGTGACCAGCCAGCCACTCGTGGACATCGACGCGGAGCTAGAGCGGCTGAAAAGGGAAATCGAGGACGAGAGCACGGCACCATTGCCTGCCTCGCCGAAGCCGGGGCCTTTACGGGTGAGGGTTAGTACTACAGAGACGAGGCTGATGCCGGGGTTACGTGAGCGGCATGGCTCATGCGACTGGGGCTTCGCCAGCCGTAAACTAGCTGGTCAGCGCCGTATCTCGTCGGAAGGTTCGCATGCTGGGCCAAGTGGGGCAGTGATGGACACACCCGAGCTCTCCATCCGTGAGCTTGATGCGCTGTTCGAGCAGTCACCGGTCGCCATGGTCTTCATCGACACCGAACTGCGGGCCCGGCGGGCCAACGCGGCGTTCCGCGAGCTGATGGGCTTCCCCGAGGGGGAACTGCTGGGCCAGCCGCCTACCCGGCAGCCGGGGATATCACAGATCCTGGACACCGCGTTCGTCGAGCGGACCATGGCCGAGCAGGTGATCAAGGAGGGCGTTCCCGTGGTGAACGCGCCGCTGGAGCTGACCGTGGCGGGCGAGCGCCGGGTCGCCGCCTGGACCGCCTACCGGGTGACCGAGGGCAGCCGGGTGATCGGCGTGGTGAGCACGCTGATCGACATCACCGGCCGGGCCAAGGCGGGCGCGGACCTGCGGCGGACTAACATGCGGCTGGACCTGCTTCAGCGGGCGGCCAGCGAGATCGGGACCACGCTGGACATCCGTCGCACCGCCGAGGAACTGGTGGCCCTGGCCACGCCGGGCCTGGCCGACCGGGCCAGCGTCGACCTGATCGAGCTGGCCCTGCGGGGGGAGGATCCGGCCGTTGCCAGCCCGGGGCAGCTGTCGTTCCGCCGGTACGCGCTGCGGGATACCGCCACCCCTGACGCGGTCAACTACACCGTCGGCCAGCAGTACACCGTGCCGGTCAACCGCCAGCCGGCCGTGGTTTACCTGCGCGGAGAGCCCATCCTGGCCCGCAGCCCGCAGGAGATGGCCGAGCGGGACCTGCCCTCGGCCATCGTCCAGCCGCTGATCGACAGGGGCGCGCACACGGCCATCCAGGTACCGCTGACCGCCCGCGGCGTCACCCTCGGAGTGGCCGCGTTCGTCCGGTCCAAGACCCCGCAGCCCTACGACGAGGCCGACGTCCGGCTGATGTGCGACCTGACCGCACGGGCGGCTGTGCACATCGACAACGCCCGGCTCTACAGCCGCGAGCACGAAGCGGCGGTGACCCTGCAGCGCAGCCTGCTGCCCCGCGACATCCCGCAGGTTCCTGGCCTGGACATCGCCTGGCGCTACGAGCCGGCTAGCCAGGCCGCCGAGATCGGCGGCGACTGGTTCGACGTCATCCGGCTCGACGACGGCCAGGTGGCCCTGGTAGTCGGCGACGTCACCGGGCACGGCATCCGCGCCGCGGCGATCATGGGGCAGCTCCGCACGACCATCACCGCCCTGGCTCACCTTGGCTGCCCGCCGGCTCAGATTCTCCGCCAGCTCAGCGACACGGTGGCCGCCTTCGGCGATGAGGCCGGCGCCACCTGCGTGCACGCGCTGTACGACCCCGCGTCAAGGCGATGCGGGCTGACCGGCGCCGGCCATCCCTCCCCCGTGCTCCGCCATCCGGACGGCACCACCGAGCTGATCGACCTGCCCGCTGGCCCGCTGCTCGGGGCGGCCCCGGGCCCGTACCTGACCGTGGGCTGGCAGCTCGCTCCCGGGACCATCCTGGCGCTGTACACCGACGGGCTCATCGAGCGGCCGGGGGAGGACCTGGCCATCGGCATGTCCCGGCTGACCCGCGCGCTGGCCGACGGCCCGGGGCAGTCGCTGGACGAGCTGTGCGACAGCGTGCTCGCCGCCCTGTCCCCCTACCCGCGAGACGACGTCGCCTTGCTGCTGGCCCGCAGCACAACGAGGGCGTAGCGGGCGCGGTCACCGGGGGCTGCCGGCCGGATGACGCCAGCCCACCGGGCGCGAGGACTGGCCGTCAGGTCATTGACAGCGCACCGGAGCCGGGGGACGATCCGTGAGAGCTTGTCGGTAAATGCGCGCTACCGGGGTATCTGCGCCCGCGATTTGCCGCGGAGACGCGGGGGCTTTCTGGTCGCCACAGTGATCACCGCGATGAAGCGAGGACGTCATGAACCCTTCCCGCAGGCAGATGCTCACGGGCGGCGGCGCGGGGCTGGCCGCTGCCGCCCTCAGCGGCGGTGTCCTGGCGCCCTCGGCGCGGGCCGCCATCCGCGGGACGACCGCCGGGCCGCAGGCCGAGCCGCAGCCGGGTGCCCGCGCGTACGACTTCGGCCCGGACTGGAAGTTCGCCCTGGTGACCGCCGAAGGCGTCACCGACCCCACCGGCGCCTACGACGGCGCGCAGCAGCCCGGCTTCGATGACTCGGGCTGGCGGGTCCTTGACCTGCCCCACGACTGGTCGATCGAGCTGGCCCCGGTCGACGCCAGCTACACCGCGAACGGCAACGGCTTCCTGCCTGGCGGCCTCGGCTGGTACCGCAAGACGTTCACCCTTCCCCGGTGGATGGCCGGCCAGCGGATCTCCGTCGAGTTCGACGGCGTCTACATGAACTCCGCCGTGTACGCCAACGGCCAGCTGCTGGGCAACCACCCGTACGCCTACACCGGCTTCAGCTATGACCTGACCGGCCTGGTCCACACCGACGGCAGCACGCCCAACGTGATCGCCGTGCAGGCAAGCAACCAGATCCCAAGCAGCCGCTGGTACTCCGGCAGCGGCATCTACCGCAACGTCCGGATCGTTGTCACCGACCCCGTGCACATCGCCCGCCACGGCACGTTCATCACCACGCCCGACGCCGCCGCCACGGTCCCCGACGGCTACGCTAACGTCCAGGTCACTACCGATATACAGAACGATAGCGCCGCGGCCGCGACGGTCATCGTCGCGTTGCGGGCGCGTGACTCGCGTGGCGTGGTCGTGGCGGCCGGCTCGGCCACCGTGGACGTGGACGCTGGGGCCACGCAGACGGCCAGCACCACGCTGCGGGTCGCCGACCCAGCGTTGTGGTCGGTCAGCGACCCGGCGCTGTACACGATCCAGAGCGACGTCAGCATCGCCGGGCGGACGACGGACAGCATGACCGTCCCGTTCGGCATCAGATTCTTTGAGTTTGATCCTGACGCCGGGTTCTCGCTGAACGGCCAGCACATGAAGCTGCACGGCGTCGACCTGCACGCGACGCAGGGGCCGCTGGGCGCGGCCATCCACGCCGACTCCATCGTCAGGCAGTTGCGGCTCATGAAGGGCTACGGGGTCAACGCGGTGCGGACCGCGCACAACCCGCCGGCGCCCGAGCTCGTCGCCGCCGCGCAGCAGCTGGGCCTCCTGCTCATGGTCGAGGCCTTCGACTGCTGGCACACCGGCAAGCTGCCCTACGACTACCACCTGTACTTCGACCAGTGGGGCGACAGCGACGTGCGGGAGATGGTCCTCGCGCACCGCAACTCGCCCGCCGTCGTGCTGTGGTCCATCGGGAACGAGACGCCGGACACCGGGCTGGCCGACGGCCCGCCGATCGCGGCGCGGCTCATGGCCGACGTCCAGGCGATCGACACAAGCCGGCCGGTCGTGATGGGCTCTGACCAGTACCGCAGCGTCCCCCGGCCGGGGTCGCCCCAGGACCAGATCGCGGCGACGCTTGACGGGCTCGGGGTCAACTACAACACGGCCACGTCCATGGACGGGCTGCACGCCACCTACGGCGGCAAGTTCTTCTTCTGCTCCGAGACGTCCTCGGAGACCTCGACCCGCGGGTACTACCAGGACCCGCAACTCCTTAACACCGGGCCGAACTTCACGCCGGGCCAGTGCGAGACGTCCTCCTACGACAACAACCTGTCGTCGTGGTGCATGAGCGGCGAGTACGAGCTGAAGAAGGACAGGGACCGGCTGTTCTGGGCGGGCGGCTTCCTGTGGGCCGGGCAGGACTACATCGGCGAGCCCACGCCCTACGCCCAGTTCCCGGTGAAGGCGTCGTTCTTCGGCGCGATCGACACGGCCGGCTTCGCCAAGGACGCCCGGTTCCTGTACGCCAGCCAGTGGACGACGGCGCCGATGGTGCACGTCGTGCCGATGGACTGGACCCGGTGGGATGCCGGGGCGCCGGTGTCGGTCTGGGTGTACGCCAACGTCGCCTCGGTCGAGCTGTTCCTGAACGGGCGGTCGCTCGGGGAGAAGAGCTTCGACGCGAAGGTGACGGCCTTCGGCGCGGCCTACCTCGAGACGACCGAGCCGACCGGCGACGACTACAACTACCCGTCGGGCAGCTACACCTCGCCGAACGGGTCGACGGGCAAGCTGCATCTCGCCTGGTCGGTGCCGTTCGAGCCGGGGACGCTCGTGGCGGTGGGGTACGCACCTGCCGGCTCTGGGCGGCGGGAGGTCGCGCGAGACGAGGTGCGGACCGCGGGGCCCGCGCGGTCGCTGTCGCTGTCGCTGGCCGGCTCGCCGGAGGTGCTGGCGGCCGACGGGCAGTCCCTCGCCTACGTCACGGCGTCGGTCGTCGACGCGCGCGGCGTGGTGGTGCCGGGCGCGTCGCACGACATCCGGTTCTCCGTCTCCGGGGCCGGCACGCTCAAGGCGACCGATAACGGACGGCAGGAGAACGCCCGCGGGTACACGTCACACACCCAGCCCGCATTCTTCGGGCAGGCCCTGGCCGTCGTCGGCGCCGGGCGGGAGCCCGGCCTGATCAGGCTCAGCGCGCAGGCCGACGGGCTGGCCCCGGCGACGCTGCGGCTGACCACCGTCCCGGCGCGGCCGGTCGCCATCGGGGGAACCGCCGCGGCCCTGTCCCGTGCCGCCGCGCCCGCGGGCACGGCGGCACCAGGCGCGGCGCCCGCCGGCCCGGTCGCGGACGCCAGCTTCTCCGGCCAGCCCACTACGCTCCCGGCGATGATGCTGGACGGGAACCTCCAGACCTACTGGTCGAACTACTACGTCGCCGCCAGGACAGCCAACCTCCCGGCGGTCAGCGTGGCCGGCCCGTCGGACTGGGTCAGCCTGTCGTGGGCCTCAGCCCAGCGGGTTTCCGGGCTGACGGCCACGTTCGTGACCGGCGGCGCCGGCGGCGCGCTGGCGCTGCCGATGTCCGTCACGGTGTCCTACTGGGACGGCCAGCAGCTGGTGCCAGCGGGGAGCACCACGGTCACCTGGGCCAGCGGCTCCAGTGAGCCGACCGCGATCAGCTTCGACACTGTCACGACCACTCAGGTCCGGCTGACCATGACCAGCCCCGCCCCCGGCACTGGCGTCGGCTTCGTGGCGATCTGCGAGCTCAGGGCGCTCACGGCGTAGCCGGCTCAGCCGGCCCCGCCGCGAGCGCGCAACGGCCTATATCGTCAGGTGCTCAAGTGACAGGTAGGCGCGAGCGGCCCACGACACCGGGTCGCTCGCGAAGTCGCGCTGGATGGCGCGGTTGTCGAGCGCGTTGTCCAGCGCCGCCATGATCATGGACTGGTCGAGCACTAGGTCCCGGTGGCCGACCGCGCCCGTCGCCGGGTTCACCGCGTCGAAGAACCCGTCGGCGCCGTACACGCCCGGGTAGCGCGTGCGCAGCGCCTCGATGTTGGCGTAGGCCTGCTGCGGGGCGACGTCCAGCGCGAGGAAGGACGCGTGCGGGGTGACCACGTCCTCGGTTGCGCAGCCGTTGCACTGCGACAGCCCGAGGTTAGGGCTCGCCGCGGTCGCGCCCGTCCCGTGGTAGGGGAACGCCAGGCCCTCCACGCCGTACCCCGCGTAGTCGCCGGTGTCGTCGGCCGTGCTGGACGGTGACATCCCCCAGACCGGGTAGTGCAGCTGCTGGGTCGCGTACCTGATCTGCACCTGGACGGTGCGCGAGTCCGCGAGGCCGAAGCTGTGGGTGCCCCAGCTGGTCTCGGGGACGACCTCGTTCGGCATCAGCCCCTCGAACATGCCGCCCGCGTAGGTGGGGATGAAGGTCAAGCTGGTGCCCGGGTAGGTGTAGTGGCCCTCCCAGACCGGGAACCGCTGCCCGGACTGCGGGTCGGTGTAGGTCTGCCAGGAGCCGCCCATCGGCCACTGTCCCTGCCAGGAGAAGTCCGGGTCGGTGGCCTGGCAGTCGGCGAACGGAGCCGGCGGCGGAAGCTCGCGCCAGCTGCGCCACCAGACGTTCCCTGGCATCTGGTGCAGGCCCATGCCGATGTAGGCGGAGATCCGCGGGTCGCTGTAGAAGGCGCCGTTGTGGTAGTAGTGCTGCCAGTTGTCGCCCTGGTCCGGCGGGCTCCCGGCGTAGTACCCGCCGTACATCTGCCCGGTCGGCTGGTTCCCGGCGATCGCCGGGTTGGCGTTGCAGTGCGTCTCGGCCCGGTCATCGTAGAAGATGCCGAAGCTCATCGGCGCCATCAGCCGGTCGACCAGCGGCCGCAGCCCGGGCAGGGCCTCGCGCGCCACGATCAGGCCCGAGGCGTACCAGCCATTGTCCACGTTGGAGATGAACGAGCAGTTGTCGAAGGTTCCGGTGATGGCGGCGCACTCCGGCTGGCCCGGGTTGCTCAGCACGGCGCCGTCGCTGGTGTCGTACCACTGGTACAGGAACCCGTCGAACCGCTTGAGCTGCGCCACCTCATCCAGCGTGGCCCCGGCCAGGGCGCGGGCCCGCGCCCGGCTGATCAGGCCGAGGTCCGCGGCCGAGACCACGGCCCACAGGTACACGCCGATGTTCGCGGCCGAGGTGTACCGGCCGTAGGCGGTCGGGGCGGCCGAGCCGCCCGCGAACGTCAGGTTGTCCAGCGGCAGGTGCGTGCCCGGATCGACGTCCGCCTGGTAGAACTTCCAGGTGTCCCTGGCGATGCCGAGCAGGGACGCGCGCTGGGCCGTCGTCAGGCCGCCGTAGGGCGCGACGGCGGCGGGCACGGTCCCCGCGCCCGCGGGCGCCGCCCCCGCGGAAGCGGGGACGGCGAGCAGGCAGGATAGCGCGGCGGCCAGTGCCGCCAGCAGGGCCGGCCGCTTCATCAGCGCACCGCGAACTGGCCCTGCAGGCCGCTGGCCGAGTTGTCCCCGACGTAGACGCTGACCGTCCCCGGGTCGACCTCGAACTGGCCGTTGTTGTTGTAGAAGCCGACCTGGTCGCGTCCGAGCGTGAACGTGACCGTCTTGGCCTGCCCGGGCGCGAGGCTGACCCGCTGGAATCCGTCGAGCCGCCGGACCGGCTGCAAAATCGTGGTGCCGTCCTGGTGGATGTAGAGCTGGGCCACGTCATCGCCTGAGACCGGTCCCGTGTTGGTGATGTCCGCGCTTACCTGCACGGTGCCCGACCCGGCGAGGGTGCCGGAGACGTGCAGGCTCGACAGCGAGAAGGTGGTGTAGGACAGCCCGTAGCCGAATGCGTACTGCGGCGTGTTGGCCACGTCGAGGTACTTGGACGTGTACTTGTTGCCCGGGTCGGCCGGCCGGCCGGTGGGCAGCTCGTCGTAGGAGATCGGGATCTGCCCGACGTCGCGCGGGAAGCTCATGGTCAGCTTGCCGCCCGGGTCGACCTTGCCGAACAGCACGTCGGCGACCGCGTTGCCGCCCTCGGTGCCGGGGTACCAGGCCTCGATCAGCCCGGGCGCGTTGTCCGCCACCCAGCCGAGCGTCAGCGGCCGGCCGTTCATCAGCACGACGACGTAGGGCTTGCCCGTCGCGGCGATCGCCCGGATGAGGGCGGTCTGCCGGCCGGGCAGGCTGATGTCACTGCGCGAGGAGGCCTCGCCGGAGTCGGCGGACGGCTCGCCCGCCACGATCACCGTGACGGCCGACGCCTGGGCCGCGGCGACGGCCGCGCCGAATCCTGACGTCGAGGTGCAGCTGGCGTCGCAGCCCTGCGCGTAGGTGACGCTGGCGTGCGGCACCGCGGCCTTGATCCCGTCCAGGACGGAGACCACCGAGGTGAGGTCAGACGCGGAGTACCCGATCGGCACGTCCGGGCCGAGCTGGTCCGACGGGTCGTCAGCGAGCGGGCCCACCACGGCGATCGACGGGACGCTGGCGCGCAGCGGCAGCGCGTGGTTCTGGTTGTTCAGCAGCACCATGGACTCATCCGCGCTGGTGCGCGCGGCCGCCAGGCTGGCCGGCGTGAGCTCGGATGTCGCCACGCGGCCCGGGTCGGTCAGCGGCTGGGAGAACAGCCCGGCCAGGTACTTCAGCGTGAGGACGTGCCGGACGTCGTTGTTGATCGTCGCCAGGCTCACCTTCCCGCTCTTGACCAGGTCCTGCAGGTAGAGCGTGTAGGTGGAGTACTCGCTGGGCACCTGGACGCCCATCTCGATGGTCACGCCGGCGGTGATCGCAAGCTGCGCGGCCTGCTCACCGTTCGCCGCGTAGCCGAAGTCCTCAAGCTCCTGGACCGCCTGGTAGTCGCTGACCACCGTGCCGCCGAACTGCCAGTCGTTGCGCAAGATGGTGGTGAGCAGGTCCGGGTTGGCGGTGTCGGGCACGCCGTTGAGCGAGTTGAAGGCGCTCATCACCGTGGCCGCGCCCGCGTCGACGGCCGCCTTGTACGGCGGCAGGTAGGTGTTGAACAGCTGCTGCGTCGACATGTCGGTGGTGTTGTACTCGCGACCCGCCTGGACCGCGCCGTAGGCGCCGAAGTGCTTGACGGTCGCGGCCATCTTGTCCGGCGCGCTGAAGTCGGTCCCCTGGTATCCGCGCACCTTGGCGACGGCCATGGCCGATCCGAGGTAAGGATCTTCTCCCGAGCCCTCGACCACGCGCCCCCAGCGCGGGTCCCGGCTGACGTCCACCATGGGGTTGAAGGTCCACTTGATCCCGTCCGCGGTCGCCTCGCTGGCGGAGACCGAGGCGTCGTCCTGCACGGTGGCCGGGTCCCAGGTGCTCGCCTCGCCGATCGGCACGGGGAAGATCGTCTTGTACCCGTGGATGACGTCAAGGCCGAAGATCACCGGGATGTGCAGCCGCGACTGCAGGGCGGCCTGCTGCACCTGGTTGATGTTGCTGACGCCGACGAGGTCAAGCACCGAGCCCACCTGGCCGCTGCGAACCTCGTCGAGCAGTGCCTGGCCGGGGGTGCCGTTGTCCCCGGTGGGACCGGACATCTCCAGCTGGCCGATCTTCTCGGTGAGGGTCATCTTCCCGATGAGCGCGCTGACCTGGTTTTCGATCGACGCCAGCCGCTGCCTGACCGCGGGCGACAGGCCCGTGCCAGGCAACTGGGCCGAGGATAGCGCCGCCGGTCTTTGCGCGCTGGCCGCCTTGGTGCTCGCGGGCCCGCTCATCGCCGCGGGCACCGCGAACAGCCCGATCACGGCGAGTGCGGTGACTCCGGATCCAACCTGCGCAGCACGCATCGATCGCAGGGGACTACGCTTCATTGCCCGTCCTCCAAGCCAAAACGGGGTTGACTGCGTCCTGCCCGGTGCGAGCGGAACGCCGGTCCGCTGACACTGTCGAGCCTCCCACCGTTTCGGACATCAGGAAAGACCACGAACAAACTTTTTAACTCACATAAGGTCAATCATGGTCGTCCATGTCAGGAAGTGGGCACTTCGCCGACCCTGAGGGCAACGTGGTCGGCGTCGCCGGCCCGCCACGCTGACCGGCATCGCCGGCTCGGTCAGGAGCGCAGAGCGCCCGCAGAGCTGAGGGACAGCCGCCGTTCAGGGGCGAGAGTTACCTTCGTGGCATGGATGAGCATAGGGCCCGGCGGGTGGCCGACGGGCTTCGTGATCGCGGCGTCAACGCTCACCTGCTGCGCGTGGATGGCCAGTACGGCGTGCGCGTGACGCTGCCTGGCGGCCGGGAGGCCGAATGGGATACCGATGGCACGGCTGGGCTGGAAGCTCAGGTGATGCGCGACGGCATGCTGGTCGGGTACGTGCCCCAGATCGAGGGCTCGGCCGACTTCGACGAGTCCCAGGTGATCGACGCCATCGCCCGCACCGACTACGACCAGCCCGTCGCCCACCTGCGCGCCCAGCCGCTCCAGCCCGGCCCGGCACTCACCCGCGAGGGCGGCGTCTTCCGCCGCTTCCTCGACGGCTTCCGCTACAAGTAGGACCGACCGGCAGCACGAAGGTCCCTGCGCGTCGAGACCTTCCGTTACGGTCGCCGTCCCGGCGGGGCTGACCAGCCCTTCTTCTGCCACGGGTTGCGAAACGACAGCCATTTGTCGTAGGCGACTACCGGGTACCCGAGCGAGATCAGCTCCCGCATGATCTTGCCGACGGGCAGCTGGAATCGGACCCGTACCCGGCTCGCGGCTCCCGCGCTGTCCTCGATCCTCATGGAGACCACTCCGGGCAGGCTCCGGGTCAGCACGATCCTGGTCACGTCGGCCCGCGCCACGTCGCAGGTCCTCACCCAGGGCATGAGCGGGGCGTAGAGCCTGATCCCGCTCGCGCTCACCTGCATGCGGCCGAAGGGCCACCCGGCGGTGGCCCCGCCGCCGCGGAACACGTCAACCGAATAGCGACTCGTCATTTCACCCTGACCGGCCGTTGCGTGGATCGAGGTTCCATGGTCACCATGATGGCCCGCTGGTGGAAACCTCCCAGTTGTAGCCGCCGCTGATTCCGGCGCCGCCACCGAAGCCTAGCCCGACCTCGGTCCCGAAGTTGTCCCAGCCGCCTTGTCCCGGGTTGCCCCAGGTCTCGCCGACCGACGGGCCGACACCGTCATAGACCGGGACGGTGCCGCTGGCTGCCACTCCCCAGCCGCCAGCGAAGCTGTCCAGTTCACAGGCAGGCGGAACCTGCTTCTGGTCGATCCACCCGGCCCGGACGTCGGCGTTGACGCCCTCGCCGGGCAGGCCGATTCCACCCTCAGGCCCGACGAAGATGTGGCCGTCTCGGGTGAGCACCACGTTGACGCCGCCGGAGAAGATCGGCGCGATCGGCAGGACCGCGGTGATGTTGATGCTGATGTAGTCGGGCGCCCGGTTGAAGACATTGCAGAAGACGTTGTACCAGGAGCACAGCCCCTCGAGGTCGGTCCCGTTGAGCGGATTGTCATTGGTGTAGGCGTAGGGCGTGCCGGTCGAGGCGACCTGCGGGTCCACCGTGAGGAACAGCGCGGTACCCGGGTCGTAGTAACGGTTGCGCAGGTAGACCAGGCCAGAGACCGGATCGGTGTACTGGCCTGCGTACTGCAGCGGCGTTGCCGCGGTTCCGCCGTGGGTGGCGACGCCGTACGGGGAGTACGCGTAGCTGCCGGCCACCGCGCCCGCGCTGTTGACCAGCGCGACCGTGGACCCGAGCTGGTCGTGGACGTACCAGTAGCTGGCCGACGGGCCAGCCTGCTCGATGGGCAGGCCGTCCGGGCCGTACAGGTAGATGCTCGTCCCATCGCTCAAGACGTTGGGCGTCTGCTCGTTGTCCCAGGTCAAGGTGGACGTGACCCCGCCCGCGGTCAGGGAGGTGAGCAGCCCGTCGCCGTCGTAGGCGTAGCTCGCCGAGCCGGGCGGGCCGCTGAACGAGGTGAGCTCGCCGTCCTGGTTGTAGCCGTAAGCGGAAGCCGCCCCTGACGCCGGGGTGGCGCCGGTCCTGTCGCCTTCAGCGTCGTAGGCGTAGGTGGTCGCGCCCGACGGGGCGGTCGCGCAGCTCGTCGAGCTCGTGGCCCCCGACGGCAGGGTCCAGCAGAGCCGTCCGGCCGGGTCGAAGGCCTGGGTCGCGGGGCCAACCGTCGTCGGGTCGTAGTCCGCGTCGGCGGCATAAGGGGTGGTGCTGGTGCCCGACGTGTCCGACGAGAGTTCCTCGTCCGGCGTGTACTGGTAGGAGTCGGACGTCGAGCCGTCCGCCTGTACGAGGACCTGGCCGGCCGGATCGCGGGTGTCGGACAGCGAGACCAGCGTCGTGGACCCGGCGGCGGCCGCGACCGACGTCAGCAGGTCCCGGTTGTCGTAGCCATTGGTCACCTGCACGCCGTCCGGGTAGCTGGTCGTGCGGACCTTGCCGTCCGGGTTGTAGCCGAAGGTCGTCGTGTTGCCCGCCGGATCGGTGATCGTCTTGACCCGGTTGGCGGCGTCGAACGTCTGGGTCACCGGGGCCGCCTGTCCCGGGTAGGTGATCGACGTCTCGTTCCCGTAGCTGTCGTAGGCATAGGACACCGTCGCGCCGGACCCCTGTTGCTGGCTCGTGACGTCGCCGAACACGTCGTAGGCCCAGGTCGTCGTCCCGGTCCCGTCGGTCATCGTCAGCTTCCTGCCGTCCGGGTCGTAGGTGTAGGCGACGCTTGGCGTCTGTCCGTCGGAGTAGGTGACCGAGGTGAGCTCTCCCGCCGCGTCGTACCCGTTCGTCGTCACCCGGCCGGAGGGGTCGGTCTGCAATGCCACCAGGCCCGCCGGATCGATCTTCTCCGAGGTGGCCTGTCCGTCCGGGTCGGTCCGGCTCACCTGCCGTCCCTGCCCGTCGTAGCCGTAAGTGGTCTTCTGGTTCAGGCCGTCGATCGTGTCCGCGACGGTGCCGTCGGGGTTGTAGTCCGTGACCTGGGTCGAGCCGCCGGGCTGGGTCGTCTTGACCAGCCGGTCGGCCGCGTCGAAGGTGTACGTGGTCTTGTTGTCGTTGGCGTCGGTTGACGAGGTCTTGTTGCCGTCGGCGTCGTAGGCTTCCCTCGTGACGTCGCCCAGGGCGTCAGTGGTGCTGACCAGGTCGCCCCACGCGTCATAGCTCATGACGGTGCAGCCCGCCGCGGGCGGAGTGCAGCCGGGGGTCACGCCGGCCGCGGTGCCGTTCGGGTCGACCTCCGATGTCCGCCAGCCGGTCCCGGTGTTGTAGCCGTAGGCGGTGGTGTCGCCCGCCGCGTCCTCGGTTGACGTGAGGTCGCCGTAGGAGTCGTAGGTCATCGTCGTGGTGTTGCCGTCGGCGTCCACCGTCCGGGTCCGGTCCCCGGGGTAGGTGGCGCTGTCGTAGTAGTAATTGTCCGTGCGGACGGGCGCCGTGCCGAAGTTGAGGGTCGGCGAGTCGACTACGTTGGTCGCCTGGGTGACGGAGGTGGACGTCAGGTCATCCGCGCCCGCGTCTCCCGAGGGGATGTGCCCGTTCTGGTCATACTGGCTGATGGTCGCTGTCCCCGACGGGTCGATCGTCTCGACCAGGTCGTCGTTCGCGTCGTAGACGTAGTCCGTGGTCCGTCCAAGCCCGTCGGACTTGGCGATCAGGTTGTCGTGGCCGTCGTAGCTGAAGGTCTGCACGTTTCCGTCGGGATCGGTTTCCGTGCTGATGCCCATCGATACGGGGTCGTAGTTGTAGGTCCACGTCCCGGCGGCGGCGGTACCGTATCCCTTCGTCTCCGACGTGAGCAGGCCACTGGCGTAGGTGTACAGGACCTTGTGCCCGCTGGGATCGGTCACCTCGGTCTGCCCGGCGGCCAGGCTGCCGCTCGGCCCGTAGCTGAAGGTGGTGGCGTCTCCGTCCGGGTCTGTCTGGGTCAGCACCCGATCGGAGCTGTCGTAGGTCATCGCCGTGACGGCCGACGCGGGACCGCCGTAGTTGATGGGGCTGCGGATCGACGTCAGCAGGTGGGTCGTCGAGTCGTACCCGAACTGCGTGTGGTCGTTGTCCTGCAGCGATGGCGAGCGCACCGTGCCCACCCCGTACACGTCGGTCAGGTCACCGGCGGAGTCGTATCCGTAGCTGACCTGACGGCCGGCTGAGTCGGCCAGCCCCGTGATGTGCCCGCCGGTCCAGCTGAGCGTGTACGTCCGCCCGGCCGGATCGGTGATCGTCGCGAGCTGGCCGCCGCTGTTGTAGGCCAGCGTCGTCTGGTAGGCGGGGCTCGCCTTGCTCCCGGCCGGATCGGTCTCCGCGATCAGTCGCCCGGTCCCCTGGTCGAACGTGAAGATGTCGTGGCCGCGACGGGTGTAGATGTAGTCCGAGCCGCTGGCGGTCAGCGTCGCGTCATCACGGGGCAGCGCGGGGGCGTAGCTGCCGGACGAGTCATCGAACGTGACCGTCGACCCGTCTTCCTGGGTGATGGTGACGTTCCCGCTGCTCGGGTCCGTCGCGGCGGACAAGTTGTAGGAGAAGGTCCAGCCCCACCCGAAGGGGCCGTTGCTGGCCTCGGCGCCATTGGGGCCGTTGGGGTCCGCGTCCGCGCCGAGGTACGTGCGGGTGAAGTCAAGCGGCATGCCCCGGCCCGGCGTGTCCAGGTCGGTGTAGGTGAGGCTGAGGTAGCCCGTCGAGGTGTCCACCGGGTCGCCGGCGCACACCTGGGAGCAGCCGCCCTGCGGCATCGCCGGGTTGTTCCCCGCGGGCTGCGAGCCGGTTGTCGGCGCACCGCCGATGGGCGTGACCGGCGTGCCGGGGCCGGTGACCGGGGTGGGCGGCGAGCCGCCCTGCGGGATGAAGGCGATGGCGTCGAAGGCAACGTCGAAGTTATAGAAGGCGCTGCCCGCGTTGTCGACGTCGGCGGACTGGTTGGTGAGGACCACGCTGCCGCCGTTCTCCATCGCGAACGTGCCGAGCGTCACCCACGTCTCGGCGTTCTGGGCCTGGTTGACGCCGATGGTCCACGGGCTGGCGCCGCCGCCCGGGTAGACGGAGTACCTGACGTCGGTCGCGTCCCCGCCGATCCGGGGCAGGTGGAGCTTGATCGTGTAGTACTGGTAGGACGGCAGGTTGGGCGTCCAGGTGCCGGTGTTGATCAGGCTGGGGTCGGAGCCGTCCTCGGTATGGGTGAAGAAGAGGTGACCGCCCAGCCCCGCCCCGACCTGGTGGGTGTCGATGGCGCCGATGGGGTCGCCCGCCGCGTCGGTCCCGTAGGCGTAGCTGAAGGTTCCGTTCGATGTCCAGTTCTCGTCCGAGCAGCCCTGGAGGTTCAGCGGCGTCGGCTCCGAGGCCACGATGACCGAGCTGGCGGGGATCACCGCCGTGCTCACGTCGCAGTCGACCGCGTAGGGATCAGGGTCGGACGGCTCGGCCGAGCCGGTCGTGTAGGAGTAGGAGCTCGTCGCGCAGCTGGACGCGCAGTTCGTTATCCACGTGACGGCCTGGTGGAACCAGCATTCGTCGTCGCTGAGCATGCAGTGGCCGTTGCCGGGGGCCGACTGGTTCGTGCTACTGGGGTCGCAGTCGTTCGCCGTCAGGCTGCAGAAGGTGTCGAACGGCGCCACCTGCAGCCAGGTCTCACTGTCCTGGTAGGTGGGGCCGGTGTAGGCGAAGGCGCTGTAGCGCTGCAGCGGGCTGGCCATCCAGCCCATGACCCGCTCCTGGTACGGCCAGTCACCGGGGTGGGCCGCGTCGGCGTAGGTGTCCTTGAGGTACGGCGCGCGGCTCGGCGGGTAAGCCGGGTTCTCCGGGTTGTTCGCCCAGCCAAGGCCCCAGGTTCCGTCCGGTCCCGTGCATGATGGCCCGGGCGTGCAGCCGGTCGTGTTGTAGGACCCGGTTGGCTCGATTCCCGAGTTGTACGCCCAGATCGCGAAGTACCAGTTCTCCAGGTAGCGCGGGTCTCCGCCGTTAGCCGTGATCCCGTCGGTGTACAGCTGGTTCCAGGTCGACTCCAGGATCTGCAGGCCCGCCGCGATGTTCTCCTGGTAGTCGACGGCGATCTTGATCTGGCCGTGCGCGGAGTACTGCGTGTCGCCGACCCGCATCCCGTCGGTCACCTGGCCGATGCCGTAGCCGCAGTCCGCGTTGGCGTAGTCGATCGAGGAGATCGAGCCGCCTGATCCGTAGTAGTCCGCGATCAGCGGGTCGCCGGCGATGCCAGGCGGCGCATGCCAGGACGCCTGGTCCCAGTTCGACTCCTGGGCCATGATCGCCTCATACACCGACCGCGGCACGGTATCCCAGGAGTCAGCGGACGGATGGTCCAGGGGGATCAGCGCAAAGTCGCTGTTCGGCGCGTACGCGGCCAGCCCGAGGTTGTCGAACCCGGCCGGGCGGGTGTACTCGCTGCCGGTGAGCAGGCCCTGCTCCGCCATCTGCACCGCCCAGTTGACCTGGGCGTTCGAGGGCTGCATCACCTGGAGCGACGGGCTGAGCCTGGGGACCGCGCAGGTCGGCGTCTGCGCCGTGTCGGGTGTCGCGCGCACGGCCGCTCCCACGTCGTAGCGGGGCAGTGCGCTGGTCGGCTTCGCTCGCGCGGCCCCGTCCGGGTCGCTCAGCACCCGCCCGTTCCCGGTGGCGTAGGCCACAGGGACGGTGGACATCCGGCTCGAGCCCGGCCCGAAGAGCGCGTCGCCATCCAGCGACGACTGCGACGCGCCGTACTTCAGCCCGGCGTCGGACGCGGCCCTGATCCCGCTCGCGGCCAGGGTCGCGGACGCGGCCGTCGCGGAGGCGCCGGTGAGGATGGCATGCCCTGCTCGCCCCTGGAACAGCTGCATGCGGGTCAGCGGCCCGGTGCCGAGCGACGTCAGATGGCCGCCGGCCTCATGCTCGGCGGTCGAGGTCGCCGCCCCGCTGCGCACGTCGAGGAACGAGACCCCGCCATCGGATGAGGGACGCAGGTCGTAGGGCTGCCCGCCGGGCGCGGCGATCAGCGCTGGCCGCACGTTGCCGGACCGGTCCGGGATCCCCGCGATGTCACCGCCCAGCGCCCCGACCGTCTCGCCGCTGACCGGCACCGGGGACGTGACCTGGCCCGCGGTGGTGGCCGCCGAGGTCACCGTGCCGCTCGCGAGGCTCGCGGTGAGCAGTTCCGTCCGCTGCTCGTCCGATCCGATGCTGACGATGAACACCGCGCTGTCGCCCGTGCCGCAGCCCGGAGAGTCATACTGCAGCGCGACCCCGGCCGCCACCGGGTGCACCTGCCCGGTCCGCAGGTTCACCGAGTAGCCAAGCCCGCCATGATCGCGGGCCGCCTGGACGTTGGCCGCTGACGTGGGGAGGATCGCGACCGCGGCGAACCGCCCGTCGCCCGAGACGCACTGGTATCCCGTCCAGGACGACGCGTCGTATCCGGCCGGGCTGAGCAGCGCGATCTCCCGCCAGGCGAACCCGGCCCGCTCCTGGCCGATGTCCACGTGGTACCCGCTCGCGTCGCCCCAGCCGGTGACCGCCAGGTCAGCGGACTTAGCGGCATCCGGGCCGAAGGCGCCGGCCGACGCCCCGGCGGCCACCGCGGTTGCCCTCGTGCGCCCCTGGGCGACCGCGGCGCGCACCGGGCTGAGCACGGCAAGCGCGACCGTGATGACGACAAGCATGAGCGCGCCACGACGCCACTGGGGCATGGGTCAATTCCTCTTCAGTTAGCCGGGAAGAACGCGGGAAGCAATCCGGCGAGCAGCATGGCGCCACCGGCACTCAAGCAGATCAATTACTCCAGCCCATGAACCAGAACGGTCATCGCGACTGTAGGCACGGAACGCTAGATCACGGGCGCGCGGGCGACCAGCTCGCGGACGGAAAACTGTCGGGGCGTCAGGCGAGAAAATCCGCCGCTGACTATGGTGTCGGGACTTCGGCCTACCGCAGGGGGATCTTGCATTCACTTCCTCCGCAGGGAATCTTAACTCGTTCCGAGAGATTCCACCACTATGAGTGTGCAATGAGGTGATCTCAAAGAAAGTGGATCGGGCAACCGGTCTTTAACCACGTGATCGGCGCGTTCCGGGGAGGCTCGCGGACAGTCCGGACATCCCCGGGAACAACCGTGGAGT
>Ga0335075_10001534_pt1 | contig 37898 bp, 36 predicted proteins | sample Lox_Sample_24_FD_206723 | JGI IMG/M metagenome (GOLD analysis project Ga0335075, IMG submission 206723) | Soil microbial communities from Loxahatchee National Wildlife Refuge, Florida, United States - Lox_Sample_2.4 | ecosystem: Environmental > Terrestrial > Soil > Wetlands | place: USA... | reverse complement strand
CCAGCACTGGAGCCAAATAACGTGCGACAAGCGCAGATTTGCTGACGGCGCTCATGTCTCTGACTGCTTGAGTTTGCCCAGAGCGCTCGCAGGCTGATGCGCTCGACTACTCCCGGTCAAGGATCTCGTTTGCTGACTTCAGCCTCGCTGACGCCAGGCATGAACTGCCCAAGGTCTTTTACTCCTATGCTTCCGCGGCGGGATTCGGCCTCCGACCACGGGCGTAGCGTTTTCTTGGGCCGGATGCCGGTCAACATCGGTCGTGAGCTCGCCCGGGTGTGATCTTTCGTCCGGTTGCTTTCGAGCTCGCCCTTGCCTCCCTCGCTCGCTGCGTTGAGCATCTGCGGTCAGCGTGGAGCGGGGTACTGATCGCTAGGCTCTCGGAGGTGTTCGATCGCCACCTTGAGTACTTTGCTGGTGATGAAAGAGAGGGGATGCACCGGTCGTTTTATGAGACCTGGCGTGAGCCCCGGCTCTTCATAGAGTTGATAACCTAGCCACGGAGTTAGTTTTCCACCAGTCCTGCCGAGCAGGAAGACTGGGGCGTCAGGGAATCCTATCGCTTGGGCGTCGTGATCATCCTCGCCCACCTGCTTGCTTAGCTCACGGATTTCGCGGTCATGTTCCCATTGAGCGAGGTTCAGACCTGGAACCTGCTTGGCGATACCTTCAAGATACTTTCTCGTTACATAGCGTGTGTGTTCTTGGCCTTGCTCGTGGTAGAAGGTCTCGATGAAGTTCCACAGCTTGTCTTGTACGCCAGCAGCCAGCGCGGCGACCTGCTGGGTAAGAAAGACATTTGGGTAAGGCGACGAGGCGCTCATAAACGAGCGGTATTGTACCTTGACGATGCCCGTACGCACCCAGTCCCGAATAATATCTGGCAGAAGCCACACTACAAACGTACGGACATCAGCGCTCTCCAAATCGCCAAAGATCTGCAGCGTGATCGGCGCCGAAGCCCGGCCCAGCGTATCACCGCTCTGAGGTATGCCACCAAGGAGCGTAGAAACTTCCTTCTCCACCCGGACAGACGACGGCTGACCCGATGAGCCCGCAACGTCGCTGACGCCGACAACAGACAGAACACCGACTACTGCGACTGCTATGATCGCCAGCGCGACCCGGCCCATCCGCACGACAGATCTACGACGCGATGTTCGCGCTCGCTCCACAGCCTCTTCCGTCAGCTCGCGGTCCTTCTGCCTTTCCTTGCGCCTGGCCTGACGTGCTCGTGACACGAAAAGTTCTCTTGCTAGTGGATTTGCGCCATAGCCTTGGCGAGGTCTTCCGCGCTGGCGTAGGTAGTAGGGTGTATTTGGCCTTGATAGGTAATCGCGTTGCTGCCCGTGAAGTCTCTGAGCGCTCCACCGGTGCGTCCTATCCGGTACGCTGGGGTGACGTGGATTCCCTCGGCCCTGCCTTGCTGGTCTTCTTCGATTACTTGTTCGACCCTCAGATCAGTATTGCGGCCTCTATCCCATTCCCTAACGTTTAGCCCGGGTACCTGACGCGCAATGTTGTCGAGATATCTTTCAGTTACGTAAGGCGTGCGCTCCTTACCCTGCTCAAGATAGAAGGTGTAGGCGTAGTTCCACAGCTTGTCCTGTTCACCCGCGGCGAGGGCCGCAGCTTGCTGCTTGACGAACGTTTCAGAACTGATCGTGTTCGTCTTGAAGGACCGGTATTCGATCTTGAGGCGACCCGAGCGCACAAACTTGCGAATAATCGCGGGGAGATACGTAAGGAACCAGCCATCGCTGCTGTAGTCCTCAAGTTCTGCAAACAGCTGCAGCGTCACTGGCGCCGTGGGTACGCCAAGCATTTGCCCTTCCTGAGGGATCCCAGCCAGCAGCGCCCCTACCTCGCGATCTATGCGACCGTCCGGGCTACTGTTCGCCCCGGCAATCATGACAACGCCAAGCACAGCTATGGCGAGCAGGACCGCCGCGAGCGCGGCAAGAAGCCACAGCGTGCTGCTCTTGGCAAAACGAGAGCGCGTCGCGGCTCGCGCTGCTCTCGGATCAGCCAATGCCCGAGGCATGGAACGGTGGCGCTTTGCCACGCTAGCCTCCCCCGATCTTCCCAAAGCGAGAGCCGACAAAGGCCAGCGAGCCGACACGTCGCACCACGCCACGACCCGGCTGTGTACCCCTTCCGAGAACCACTCGACCGACCAGGACCGGCGCGCGACACGGGCGGCTGGCTCGCAACCCGTCGGGCCGAGCCGGTAGTCGAAGGGCCCGCTGTTCGGCTCTAGATAAGCTCACACCCCGTCCTTAGCAGTCCACCGCCAGCAATCAGAGCGCGGCGACCAGCAAGCGACGCTACTCCCTTTGCTTCCATGCATCGGAAGAGCGCCATTACCAATCAGGGCGAGCGCGAGAGACCGCAAGCGCTGGAGCGGGAGCAGTTGATACGCAGCCATGTAGCGAGCGGACAATGATGTCTCCAACTTCGGAAACGCGCCCGAGAGCTCGCCATAGCAGAACTCAGCGAGCCTGGCTGCGCCGCACACCGCACGACAGGTTAAGGAGTCAGGCAACCACGGCGACCCAGCCGTCCGACGATGCCGAAGCGCCAGCCATGTGGCCGAAGTGTCTAGCGCTCTCGGGAGCGACCGTCGGAGCCGGTGGAGGTGTGACGAACTCGGCGACGTATGGCGCGTCGCGCGGGATCGTCGCCATCAGACCTATTAGCAGCCAGCGAGGGGCGCTGCGTGGGTGGTGCTGTCCACGGCATCCCGGAGACCGAGCGCGCGGGGTTTGCTGACTAAGTGGGCGCGTCGCGCGGAACCGGATACACCTGTCGCAACCGCCTAGTCCGGGATCGGCGGGGCGGCGGGGCTTTTCGCCCTGCTGCGACCCTTGAGGAGGTGCAACGCCTGTTGGGCCGCCTGGACGCCGAGCCTGCGATAGCTCTCGAACTTCTGGTCGGTGTAGAGCTGGTCGACCGTCGAGTCGTGGGGAAAGGCGGGATCGGCGAGGTGGCGAGCCCTGACGTCCCACGATGCGCCTGGACTCATAACGTTTCGCGCGTACACGAATTCACCCTTGTCTTGTCTGCGAATGTGAATGTGCCTCGCACAGCGATCTTCGCCGCAAGCGCGCTTTCGTCGGTCGGCATATGTTCGCCGGGGGATGTCGACGCGGCCGGAAGGTGGCCGTTACAGGAACCTAAACGCTGGTGAGGACATCTTGCCCATCGAGGGAGCGATCGCGGCTCCCGACATCGCCACCGCCGCCGGCAGCGACAGATCGCGCCTGCGCCCCCCCTGCTGCTTGAACACCTCCTCGAACCTCGCCGTGGGTTCCGCTCCCACGAGCGGGCCGCCGATCGTGCTGCAGCTGAACGTAAAGCTCGTCACGCGACGACCCGGCGGGGTTGCATCCGGTTCTGAGATGTTGGCTGCAGCGCACACGATCAATCGGCCACTTGCTCGGTCCAGCCCCGTCTTTGAGAGCTTCACGAGCTGCCCGAAGGGGCGTTCCACAGCCACACCTCCTTTGTATTTGCTGGCCGTCGGTCGCCCGCACGGCGTTGACACGTTCGCGCAGCGCACTCTTGGCGCTCAGCCTCCTATACTTCCGCCTTGTGTACCTCGATGACCCTCTGTTCGTCGTTGGTCGGAGGTTGTGACCCTCGTTCTTCGCGTAGCCGTTCTTCGGCATCCACGCGCGCGGTCACCTCGCGGCGTTGCTCAACTGCCGAGCTGGCTTCCTTTTCCAGCCTGCCTTGGTGGTCAATCGCCTCCTGCGCGACTGCGAGCTGGCCTTTCGGCTTGATGCGCTTGAGCGCGAACGCGGTGCACAGACGACGCTTGTAGAAGGGATGCAGCGAGAGCGCCGTCACGTCGACCCAGTTGTAGAGGAACGCGAACGCACCCAGGGAGACAACGGCCGCGATGCTCAGACCCAGGCAGCCGCTCGCCGAACCCGCATGCGCAAAAGCGATCGACATCGCGAGCACGATCACTGCGTCGAGGAGCAGCGGGCCCAGCACGGCCGCGGCGGTCTTTGCCAGCACGCGTCGCACGGTCGCGTTGAGCTTGCCGAGCGCACTCGTCGTCTTGCTCGCGTCGGTGAACACCTCGCGCAGCGTCGCGGCGACGCCGACGAGCAGCCCTGCGATGCCTACGCCGGCGACGCTGCCCGCTTTCGAGGAGCTCGCAGCGGCACCCCGCCGTCGTCGCCTTTCCGTGAGCGTGGAGGAGGGCGACGAGCTCGGACAACGCGACGGTCAGCAGCGCGGTGCCGACGGCGATCACGATCAACCGCGTACACCAAGTCTCAAGGGCGTGCTGGAGTTCATCGCTCTTCGACGGGATCGGCCTTCGCACTGGACATCGGATCTCCGACGGACTCCGGGCTCGACCAATCCCGAACTCGCCGTTGCTCTAGCGGCGGCGAGGAACCCGGCCGACAAAAAGAAAGGGGCGCGGCTGGAAAGGCATATGTGCGCCGAGCCCTCTCACTGGAGCCGGCCGACGTGAAGTCGGCGAGCTGGCCAAAGACCTTTGGGATATGGGTTTATGCGCTCATCGCCGAGGCACCGTTTGAATCCGTCCTTGCGATGATCCCTCAAGAAGGCAACACCTCGGACACCGGACGACGCCCGTGACCCTACAGGCGTTCGACGACATCTAGGTGCTGCTGGGCATCGAGCCTCTCCGCCGTGACGCCGCGACCCTCACTTCACCAGCAGTGTCTGACCTGGGAACACGGCCTTGATCTGCGACATAGGCTCGTACCACGAAAGGTTCGTGTAGCCGATTTTGAGCGTCCTTAAGCCGGTTTCCGTGGCCGCCGCACTCATCCTAAGCGTGGCTTCGAGACCTGCTAGTTCTTCTTTGCATTCTGTTACGGTTGTTTCCGCGGGTATGCCTGCGGCAGTAGCCGTAACTTCCGGACCTGGCTGCCATAATAGTTTATATTCGGCAATCTTGTTGCACGTTTCTTCACCAAGCGGAACTTCTCTGATTAGGGTACTGCCATTCGTAAGTTTTCCTACGTTTGTAAAGGTTCGGCCGCTTATCGTCGAAAGAACTCCTTGTACCAGGACCCCTCCTAAGACCTGCACAAACTCGGGGGCCCCACTGTCACCCAATGCCGCCTTAACGCTCGTTTCGTTCATATTTGCAACTCCACTCCGATTCACGCCAACTGCCAGCACTTTGCCGCATTGCAAACCCGAGACGGCTCCTGACATGCACGTTGCTTCACCTGCTAAGTTTTCCGCTTCCCCTAGCACCGGTGTCACTTTTGGTGTCGGTTCCCATTCCACAAGGAAGGGCGGGTCTCCTCCTCCGCCCAGGAGCCAGGTCGCGGCGTTTTCGATCTTCACCTCTGCAATGTCGTAGCTGGTGGTGTTATTGAATGTCACGCTTTGGCCGACTTCTTTTGGTAATGTTGCTGTTGTCGGCCACGCTGATTCCATTTTCTGTAAAATCGGTTCAGTTCCCGTGCTGTTTTTGTTGAGGCAATGGCCTGATGTGAGCAGGAAGCTTTCGGTGCCCATTGTCATTACGGGACCGGCGGTGCAGTCCGCGATCCCAGCGATGGTCAGCTTAACCCCGGGTGTGATCGTGGGTTCGCAGTAGGGTAAAGTGCATAACACGGCTTCGACGGTCAGAACCTCGGTGCATGGGCTCGTGGATTCGGCGTCTCTAGAGTCGCCGCCGTAGTGGGCCTGCCAGTAGTAGGTCTTGCCGCCTTCCAATTCCTCTTCGGATGAAGCGGGGACGCTTTCGCCGCTGACCGTTACTTCGCCTGCGGTGGTCACAAGCGTTTTGCATTCTTTGTCTGCGTAGACCTTGTAGGTCGCTTTGCCTGTTGCTTTGGACGCGTTTTTCCCGCTTAGCGTGGCTTTGTCCATGACCTTCGCGCCGTCAAGGACGGTGATTTCTTGGGATTCTTTGCCTTCCCCCGACAGCTTTGTAGAGAGGGTCGTAGATTCAGCGTGTTCTTCGCCAGCCCCTTCGCAGGCTATCGCGGAAGCCGCAAGTATGCCAAGGACGAGGAGGACACCCTGCACTGCACAAAGAACGAGGCGCCCGCGACGCATCACGCCTCCCCGCCTACTCTCCCTAATCGAGCTTCGTGGCGTGACACGACGCTTCGACCCTCGCGATCAGTCCTGCGATCCTGCACGCTCCCGCCTTCCAACGACTCACAACCTGCAGCTTGGTCGCTGCAGCACGGCGAGCGACGCTACTCCCTCTGTGCCGGAGGGTCCGAAAGCGACCGATGTGCGTCCTAGAGACCCGAGCGATTCTCAGCGCTGGAGCCAATTAGCGTACGAGAGGCGCCGACTCAACGACGGCAATTATGTCTCCGACTGTTTGACGCTGGCCCAGGGCGCTCGCAGGGTGATCGCGCTCGACTACTCGCCGGTCAAGAACGTCACTTTGGCTGACTTCAAGCTCGCTCGCGCCGACCGCGAGCGACATGACGTGGGTCTCCATCTATGGCGACGATCTCCTCGACTTGAGAACGCTGGATCGCTCGGGTAGGTTGTCCATATCCGCGCGCATTCTATTGGATCCGGAGTTTCATGTGTCGAGACGCGCGTTCCGGCAACGGCGATTGCGCGGTTTACCATAACCGGGCGATCATCTAATTGCGACAACTGAGCGAGAGCCAAGCGAAGCCGAAGCGCTTTCGATGACCGCCGGGGGTAGGTGCGCGGCGCTCGCCCTGTAGCCACCATAAGACCCGTTCTCAGGCGCCGCCGGTCGCGGATATCCGGCATCGACGTCTGGGAGCACCGGCCGGCCCAGAACTCGTTCTTGGGACATCACGATTCTGACTAATGTTGTCTTTGATTCGAGGCTCGCCATGAAGTTCGGCTCTCCATGTCGATACCGCATGGATAAGCCATTTGTCGCCCGAACATGCTGCCTCGTAAGGCTTGTCGAGACACGGCAGCGGGCTTAGAACACGGCACTATTGCCAAGGGTTTGTGCGGCGGTTTGTGCCGCGACGACCACACTGAGGCCAGCCAGATAGCGATCGCTATCTCAAAACATGCCCATTTGCAGCGCCTTCTGAATGGCCAGACCCAGATTCGAACTGGGGACACCACGATTTTCAGTCGTGTGCTCTACCAACTGAGCTATCTGGCCGCGGCCCCTGATGCTACCGGCTCCCGGCCCCCTCCTGGCCCCCAGCGCGGCTACCCCTGGCGCTCGAATTCCCCCACCAGCGCCGCGTAGGTCATGCGCAGCCCGTCGGCGATCCCCACCTGCGCGCGCCATCCCAGCTCGCGCTCGGCCAGGCGCACGTCGAGGCAGCTGTGCGTGAGCTCCCCCGGCCGCAGATCGGCGCCCTCCGCCTGGATGTCCTTGCCGGCGGCCTGCGAGAGCTCTCGCCACACGGTGCTCACGTCGGTCTCCACGCCGGTGGCGATGTTGTAGGTCCCCGCGCGACCCGACGCGCTCAGCAGCGCGCTGACGACGTCGCCCACGTACACGTAGTCGCGCGTCGGCCGCCCGTGCCCGTAGAGCTTGGGCGCGCGCCCGGTGTACAGGCAGTAGGAGAAGATCGACACCACGCCCGCCTCCCCATGCGGGGTCTGGCGCGGCCCGTACACGTTGCCCAGGCGGCACACCGCGTGGGGGGTGCCGGAGGACAGCGACCAGGTGTTCACGTACGCCTCCGCCGCCCACTTGGAGGCGCCGTACGGCGACAGCGGCGCGGGGATGCGCTCCTCGGGCGTGGGCATCGGCGCCTCGTCCCCGTACAGCGCGCCGCCGGTGGAGGTGAACACCACCGGCGCGCCGCAGCGCTTGGCGGCCTCGAGCACGTTGAGCGTGCCTTTGACGTTCACGTCGCAGTCGCGACCTGGGTCCTCGACGGACACCACCACGCTCGCCTGCGCCGCCAGGTGGAAGATCGCGCGCGGTTTGACCTTCTCCACCACCGCCACCAGGGCAGCCGCGTCGACGATGTCGAGCTGCACGAGCTCCGCCGCGTCGGCCACGCGCGCGGCGTCGCCCGCGGAGAGGTCGTCGATGACGGTCACCGCGCGGCCGTCCGCGAGCAGCGCGTCGACCACGTGCGAGCCGATGAAGCCGGCGCCGCCGGTCACGATCGCGCTTGCTGGCATGCGCGGGAAATCTATACGGCTGCGCCCTGCGCGGAGGCGGCGAGCAGGTCTTCGACCGCTTCCACCGACTCGTCGATGCGCTCGAGCACGCGCATGCCGCTGCGCTCGCTCGGCAGGTTGCCGCCGACCGCCGGCCCGCCGAGCACGATCGGCAGGTCGGGGCGCGTGGAGCGCAGGTCGCGCAGCGCCAGCTCGACCGACTCCCCGGCCGTCGCTTCCGTCGCCCCCAGCACCACCAGGTCCGGGGACTGGCTCTCGACCATCTCCCGCAGGCGCTGGGCGGAGAGGTCGGTGTCGAAGATCGTGTGGAAGCCCGCCGCCGCGAGCTGGTCGTGGACCATCTGCAGGCCGAGCGTGTGCTCGTCGCCCTCCACGCCCGCCAGCAGCACGCGCTCGCGGGTCGGTTCGGTGCTGCCGGTCATGTAGCGGTAGAGCGTCGCCAGCACGCGCCGGGTGATGGTGCTCGCGCGGTGCTCGCGCTCGGGGTCGATCTGGCCCGCCTCCGCCAGGAAGCTGATGCGCCTGAGCGCCGGGCCGATCACCTCCGCGTGCAGCGTCGTCGGCGTGATGCCGTCCTCGATCGCCGTCGCGATCGCCGCCTCCGCGGCCTCCGCGTCAACGCGTTCGAGCGCCCCCGCGAACGTCTCCAGCGTGCTCTCCACGAGCGCCGCCGGGTCCGAGCGCAGCTGCGCGCGCGCATCGCCGCCGGTGCGCCCGAGCACTTCCATGAACGCATCCAGCAGCACCGGATCGAAGTGGCGACCGCGCTGTTCGCGCATCATCTGCACCGCCTCCTCGATCGAGAACGCCTTGCGGTACACGCGATCGCTGGTCAGCGCGTCGAACACGTCCGCGACCGCCACGATGCGCCCCTCGATCGGGATCGCCTCGCCCTTCAGCCCCCGCGGGTAGCCCGTGCCGTCCCACTTCTCCTGGTGCGACAGCGCGATCGTGGCGGCCATGTCGAGAATCGACGAGGACGAGCCGCGCACCAGGCGATGGCCCTCCTCGGCGTGCGTCTCCACGATCGCGCGCTCCTCCGGCGTGAGCGGGCCGGGCTTCAAGAGGATCGCGTCCGGGATCGCCACCTTGCCGACGTCGTGCAGCGGCGCCGCGTGGCGCAGGCGCGCGCAGAAGTCCGCGTCCATGCCGATGTGCTCGGCCAGCAGCACCGAGAAGCGCCCAATGCGCTCGATGTGCGCGCCGGTGTCCTCGTCGCGGAACTCCACCGCCATCGACAGGCGCTGCACGGTCTCGGCCTGGGCGATCTCGAGCTCTGACAGGGCGCGTTTGAGATCGCTCGTGCGGTGCTCGATCGCGTCCTCCAGCACCAGCCTGCCCTGCTCGCCAAGGCACCATCCGAGCCCCGCCGCCGCACAGGCGAGCACCGCCAGGCAGCCGACGATCGCCAGCGACGCGCCCGCCAGCAGCGCGCCGGCGACGGCCGCGGCGCCGAGCACGCCTGTGAGCGCCGCAACGAGCGCGGGGTGGCGACGCACGAGCGCCAGGTGCGACCAGGGAGTCTCGCCTCGCCCGCGGCCTCCGTGCCCCGGTCCGCCGTCGCTACGCATCAGCCAGCCACCCCCCGATGAGCTGGTCGTCCCGGCACGCCGGGGACCCGCCTCGGATTGCGCCGGAGGCTGTAGGAAGGTGGCTTGAATTGCGCCGTTCACCGAGAACTCTTGCGTTCTTAGTCTTTCCACTGTGGGGAGAAGTCACGTCCACGTTCGACCTTCCGCGCAAGGCGCTTGACCACCTTTCAGCGCTGATAAACATATGGTCCAAGCTCCTCGTCAACGGCTCTGCAGCTGCTTGATGTTGATCGCATCGGCCGGCGGTTCCAGTGATACGGGCTGGTTCCATTTGTTGAATGAGAGCTCGCCGTGCGTGCGCCCGTGCTCGACGATCGCGAGCGGATACGGGGTACCTGTAGCTGCGACATACAAGGTTCCCCCGCGCGCGCCATCTGTAACCCCAATGGCCATCTTTCCGGCGACGGTCGCATCGCGGGCTCGCCTCAGCGGCCCGTGCACGCTGAGCGCCTGACGCATGAAGGTGCGTAGATCGGTCAGCGACGTGAGCGCGCCAAGCGCCTCGCCGCTGGCCGATCCCTTCAGCCATTTGCCTTGCAGCCGGCGTGCGGCGGCGGCGCCGGCGAAGCGTCGGTAGAAGGCCTCGCCGCTGTTTATGTACACCGCTTTATCGATATCGACCAGCCGTACGCTGAGTCCTTCCAGCGCGATCCGTCCCTGCCCGCCCTTGCCGGAAACAAGCTCCATGTCCAGAGATATCGGCGTTCTTCCAGCGAGAATTGAGCCCACGACGTGGACCGTCGCCGCGCCCGCGGCGGCGGATCGCGCGGCGGCCACGATCTGCGTCGGCGTCTTAGCTGTCAAGCCGTTCTCAGCCGTGCTGTCGGCACCACAGCCGGCGAACGCGACGGCCAGCGCGACGGAGACGATGGCGAGAGGCGCTTTGCGCACGGACGCCCAGCGTAGAAGGTGCGCAAAGCCGTCGGCAAGCAAATCTGCACCGGTAAACCCGTATCGGCTTTTCGTCGAGATGGACGCACGAAGCACATGCACCAGCACTTGCAAACTCGATCACGCGTAAGCGGTGCAACGCCGCACGCTGGGAGCACACGAGATCGCCGTGTCAGATAGTGAGACATCCCCACAGAAGCCTTTCCTGCGGCTGCCGTCGAGGCGGCTCCCGTCGAGCGCCCGGCTGGCGTGGTCGCTGGCAGCGGTGCTGTGCGTCGCCGCCGGTGTCCTCGCGTCGATCCTCGGCGCGCACAAGGTCGCCGAGAGCAACGCGACCAGCGAACGCCAGAGCTCGCAGCAGTCGGCCGCCGCGGCCGCCGCGACGGCCAAGCTCGCACTGGCGCGCGAGACGGAGCTGCGTGTGAGCGGCGCCACGTACCTCGCTAGCAACCCCAAGACCACCGCAAGGGAATTCGATCGCTGGGCGCATTGGGCACAGACGCTGCGGCGCTACCCCGAGCTCGAGCAGCTCGGCGCGGTCACGCTCGTGCGCGCGGGCGAACTGGCGCGCTTCGGCGTGGCGCCCACGGCGAAGCTGGCGCCCACGGCGAAGCGCAGGCGCCTGTCGATCACGCCCGCGGGTGCCAGGCCCTACTACTGCCTGGCGGTCGCCCGGCTCACCAGAAACGCCCGCGAAGCTCCGCCGGCCGGGCTCGACTACTGCGCCGCGCGGCCCGGCCTGCTGTTGACGCGCGACTCCAGCTTCACCCACTATGCGGGCATCTCGGCGGCGGGCACCGGCGAGCTCGAAGCGCTGACGCCCGTGTATCGCGGCAACCAGCCGCCAGCGACGCAGCTCGGGCGCCAGGGCGCGTTCGTGGGCTGGCTGCGAGAGCTGTTCTCGCCCAGCGTGGTCGTGCGCGAAGCGCTGCAGGGACACCCCGGCGTGGCGCTGCGCCTGAGCTTCCACAGCGCCGGCGCCAGCGTCGCGTTCCTCGGCCGCACGCCGCAGCACGGCGCGCCAAGCACGACGATCGCGCTGCCGAGCGGCTGGACCGTGCAGAGCTACGGCGCGCCCGTCAGCGCGGGCGTGTTCTCCAACGGCGACGCGCTCGCGCTGCTGATCGTGGGCTGCGCCCTCAGCGCGCTGTTCGGCGCGTTCGTGTTCCTGCTGGGCTCCGGTCGCGCTGCGGCCCCCGTGCGCGAGCGCCAGGAGCAGGCGCTGCCGGCCGACGAGCTGTACGACGCCCTGACGGGCCTGCCCAGCCGCGCCCTGATGCTCGACCGCGCCGAGTGCATGCTGGGGCGCGCGGGCCGCCAGTCGGGACTGCTGGTGGGCGCGCTGTTCATCGACCTCGACTGGTTCGAGGACGTCAACAAGCGGCTGGGGCGCGCGGCGGGCGATCAGATCCTGAAGATCGTCGCCGGACGCCTGGAAGGCGTGGTGCGCGCGGGCGACACGGTGGGGCGTCTGGGTGACGACGAGTTCGTGCTGCTGGTCGAGTCCGCGGCGCGGGGCGCACGGCTGGACTCGCTGGCACGCCGCGTGGTCGAGGCGCTGCACAAGCCCTTCGAGCTGGAGGGCGCGGGGGACAACCTGCTGACCGCCAGCATCGGCGTGGCGTTCGGACGCTACTCGGCCGCCGAAGACCTGCTGCGCGACGCGCAGCTCGCGCTGCACGCGGCGAAGGCCGCGGGCAAGGACCGCTACACGCTGTTCAACGCGAACATGCGCTCGGTGATCGAGGGGCGCGGGGTGCTCGAGGTGGAGCTCAACACGGCGCTCGCGGAGAAGCAGTTCTTCGTGCTGTACGAGCCGATCTTCGATCTGAGCACCGGCAAGGTGGCCGGGCTGGAGGCGCTGGTGCGCTGGCTGCACCCCAAGCAGGGCGTGCTCGGCCCCGAGGACTTCGTGCCGCTCGCCGAGGAGACGGGGCTGACCGTGCCGATCGGCCGCTGGGTGCTCGAAGAGGCGTGCGAGCGCGCTGCCGCGTGGAACGTGGCGGGCCACCAGGTGGGGCTGACGGTGGAGATCACCGCCTACCAGCTGGGTCGCGACGGCTTCGTCACCGACGTGCGCCGCGCGCTGCAGCAGTCGGGGATCGAGCCGGCGATGCTCACGCTGGCGATCCCCGAGACGACGGTCATGCGCGACGTCGCGGTGGCGGTGGAGCGCCTGGAGGCGATCAAGCAGCTGGGCGTGCGCATCGCGATCGACGACTTCGGCGGCAGCGGCTACGCCTACCACTCGGACCTGCGGCGGCTGCCGCTGGACTTCCTGAAGGTCGATCGCAGCTCGCTGGCGGCCTCCGAGGACGAGGACTACCGCACGTGGCTGTTGGAGGCGATCATGATCGTCGGGCGCGACCTGTCGCTGACGGTGATCGCGAAGGGCATCGAAAACCTCGAGCAGATGAGCGCGCTGCAGACGATGGGCTGCACGATGGCCCAGGGCGAGCTGGTGGGCAAACCCGTCCCAGCGAGCGCCATCGACGGCGTGTTCAACGCGACGCTGCCGACCGCGCGCGCGAACGCCGCGAACGCGTAGCGTCGGCGCCGGCGGCGCGCTGGCCCGCCACGCCGGTAGCATGGCGCGCAGGTTTCCGACCAGCGAAAGGAGCGACATGGCTGCCAGCACGCGCATGCCGAAGGCCGTAGCCCACGGGATCGACGATCTGCGGGCGCTCAAGGACCAGACCGTGGGGCCCAGCGCCTGGCGGGTGCTCACGCAGGAGATGGTCGACCAGTTCGCCGAGCTGACCGGCGATCACCAGTGGATCCACACCGACGTCGAGCGCGCCAAGCGCGAGAGCCCGTTCGGCACGACGATCGCCCACGGCAACCTCACGCTGTCGCTGATCGACGGCATGCGCAAAGACCTCAACGAGTGGAGTGGCTTCAAGATGGGCGTCAACTACGGCTGGAACAAGGTGCGCTTCCCCGCGCCCGTGCCGGTCGGCGCGAAGATCCGCTGCTACGCGCAGGTCGTGGAGGTCACGGACGTGGGCGGCGGCTGGCACCAGGTGGTGACGCGCTTCACCGTCGAGCTCGAGGGGGGCGAGAAGCCGGCGTGCGTGGCCGACAGCGTGGGGCGGCTGCTGGTGGAGGGTTGAGGCGCGAGCGTCCGCTGAAGGCTACTAGAGCTCCTCGAAGAACGCGGGGAAGATCTCCACGTCCTCGACCTGGCGGATGGTGGTTCGGACACCCAGCTGGTAGTGCTTCAGCAGGTCGCACAGCCCCTCCCCTTCGATGAGGTCGATCGTGGGCGCCCCTGGGCGATTAGCCTCGCGCTTGGCATTCGCCGTGAACGTGCCCGTCGTGATCAACAGGCCGTAGTCACCGCGACCGGTCATCGCTCCGCGGAAGTCGCGGACGTCTTTGGGACTGACGCTGCCGTTGTAGCGCTTGCACTGGAAGAACACGGGAAAGCTGACAAGCGACAGGCGATAGGTGCCGATGCCGTCTATCCCGCCGTCGTTGGATTTGCCGGTCACCTCCACCGATGAGAAGCCTGCTTCTCGCAGCAGCCGTCTTGCCAGCCGTTCGAACCCGTCGGGCGCCATCTCCTTCAGCGTCGCGAGCAGCCTGTCCTTCCATTCGCGAGCTTCCAGGTCGCGCTCGCCGTCAGCGTCGAGGTCCTCCGGCTCGTCCGCTTCGGCTTCCTTCTTTCTCTTGCGCGCCGCTCGCACTTCGGCTGCATAGGCCGCGTACAGGGCTGACAGTTCGCCCTCGGTCGCCGCGCGGCCACGCTCGGTCGTGCTCCACACGCCTTGCCGGCTGTTGTCGAGCAGGCCCATACCCTTCAGGTAGCTGCGGGCCCACGCGACGCGATATTCGATCAGCCCCCCACGCCCGTCGGGGGAGGGGACTTCGAGCTGCGCCTCGGAAAAGCCCTCCCGCTCGATCACTCGACCGGCGATCTCCTCGTTGGTGCCACTGTCGCCGATGTCGCGCACCGCGCAAAGCGTCGTCCAGAGCAGATCCTTGTGCGAGGGGACGCGCGGCGCCTGATCCATATGCACGCAACCTATCCGACGGGCGGAATTCCTTGGCCGAGCACGGATTGCCCGCACTCATGCCCCGGCTCGGCCACCGCCACGTACTTGGTCTCCAGGTACTCGCCGATCCCCTCGAACCCCCCCTCGCGCCCGAACCCGGACTGCTTGACCCCGCCGAACGGCGCGGCGGGGTTGGACACGACGCCCTGGTTCAACCCGACCATGCCCGCTTCGATCCCCTCGGACACGCGCAGCGCGCGGCCGAGGTCGCGCGTGTACACGTAGGCGACGAGCCCGTACTGGGTGCGGTTGGCCGCGTCGAGTGCCTGGCGCTCGCTGGTGAACGTGGCGATGGGGGCGACCGGCCCGAAGATCTCCTCGCTGAGCAACTGCGCGTCGTGGGGCACGTCGGCGAGCACGGTGGGCGCGAAGAAGTAGCCGGGGTAGGCCGGCCCGGACAGCCGCTCGCCGCCGCTCAGCACGCGCGCCCCGCGCGCGACGGCGTCGTGCACGAACTCGGTGACCTTGTTGCGCTGGGCTTCGTCGATCAGCGGGCCGACGTCCACGCCCGGCTCGGTGCCGCGACCGACCTTCAGCGCGCCCATGCGCGCGGCCAGCCGCCGCGCGAACTCCTCGGCGAGCGACGCGTGCACGTGGAAGCGGTTGGCGGCGGTGCACGCCTCGCCGACGTTGCGCATCTTCGCGAGCAGCGCGCCCTCGACGGCGGCGTCGAGGTCGGCGTCCTCGAACACGAGGAAGGGGGCGTTGCCGCCGAGCTCCATCGACACGCGCAGGATCTGCTGGGCGGACTGCTCGATCAGCGCGCGCCCCACCTCGGTGGAGCCGGTGAACGACAGCTTGCGCGTGCGCGGGTCGGCGAGCAGCGGCGCGATCACGGCGCCGGCGCTGCTGGCGGTGATCACGTTGAGCACGCCGCCGGGCAGCCCCGCCTGCTCGAGGATCTTGGCGAGCGCGAGCATCGACAGGGGCGTCTGCTTGGCGGGCTTGACGACCATCGTGCAGCCGGCGGCGATCGCGGGGGCGATCTTCCTGGTCCCCATCGCCAGGGGGAAGTTCCACGGCGTGACGAACACGCACGGGCCGACGGGCTGGCGCAGCGTGAGGATGCGGCCCTTGCCGGTGGTGTTGACCATGTAGCGGCCGTGGATGCGCACGGCCTCCTCGGAGAACCAGCGGAAGAACTCGGCCGCGTAGCCGATCTCCGCGCGCGACTCCGCGAGCGCCTTGCCCATCTCGAGCGTCATCAGCAGCGCGAGCTCCTCGGTCTGCGCGACGATCGCCTCGTAGGCCCGGCGCAGGATCTCTCCCCGCTCGCGCGGCGGATGCGCCGCCCACGCGGCCTGCTGCTCGGCGGCCGCCGTGAGCGCGGCGAGCGCGTCGTCGACGTGCGCGTCGGCGACCTGCACGAGCGCCCGCGTGGTGGCGGGGTCCTCGACGGCGAGCGTCCCGCCGGCGCGCGCGGCGCGCCACTCCCCGGCGATGTACAGGTCGGTGGGCACCCGCTCGAGCACCGCGCGCTCTGCGTCGGCGGTGACGGACTGGCTGACGGCGCTCACGCCGCTCAACGTAGCACCGCCCCTGCAGCCGCCAGCGGGCGTGCACGCTTCAGAAATCCACCCCGCCGGCCGACGGGGAACGTATGGGACGCCCGGCCATCGCCTCGCTGGCGTGCGCACTCGCTGCGCTGGCGCTGTGCGCGCCGGCGGCGGGCGCGGCGACGCTGATCATTGAAGGCGCGGGCGACGGGCACGGCGTGGGCATGAGCCAGGACGGCGCGCTCGGCTACGCGCAGCACGGCTGGAGCGACGCGCAGATCCTGGCGCACTACTACACCGGCACGACGCTCGGCCAGGCGCCGGCGAACACGGTGGTGAAGGTGCTGGAGGGCACGAAGGTGGCGAGGGTGCCGTTGGAACGGTACGTGCGCGGCGTGGTCGCCGCGGAGATGCCGGCGAGCTGGCCGATGGCGGCGCTGGAGGCGCAGGCGATCGCCTCGCGCACGTACGCGCTGACGGCGGACGCGGGCGGCGCGCGCTTCGACGTGTACGCGGACACGCGCTCGCAGGTATACGAGGGCGCGGCGGCGGAAACGGCGACGAGCAACGCGGCGGTGACGGCGACGGCGGGGCAGATCGTCGAGTACGACGGTCAGCCGGCGGCCACGTACTACTTCGCGAGCTCCGGCGGCATGACGGAGGACAACGAGAACTCGTTCCTCGGCTCCACCCCCGAGCCGTGGCTGCGCGCGGTGCCGGACGCGTATGAAACGAGCGCGTCGGACTGGCGCGTGAGCATGAGCTTCGCCACCGCCGCCGCGCGCTTGGCGGGCCTGGTGAAGGGCGCCTTCCGCGGGATCGAGGTGCGCCAGCGCGGCGCCTCGCCGCGCATCGCCGCCGCCGAGGTGCTCGGCTCGCGCGGCACCGCGCAGGTGAGCGGCCCGGAACTGGAGGCGCGCCTGGGCCTGGACAGCACGTGGGCGTACTTCAGCGTGAAGAACGGCGCGAGCGTGACGCGCGAGCCCGACCTCAGCGGCCAGCCGCCGTTCGTCCCCAAGCCGCCGGAAGCGCCGCCGGAAGCGACCCCCGCGAGCGCCCCGGCGACGGCGAGCACCCCGAGCGCCGCCGCGGGGCCGCAGGGCGGCACCCAGGCGCCGGCGCCGAGCGCCAGCACGAGCGCGGCCGGCGGCGCGGCGGCCTGACGCGTACGCTGCGGCCATGTCCGGCCCGCTGCTGCTAGCCGACGTGCCCTGGCTGCTCTACCGCTCGTTCTTCGCGCTGCCCAAGTCGATCGTCGGCGCGGACGGCCAACCGGTGAACGCGCTGCTGGGGACCGTGAACACGATCCTCTCTGTTTACGAGGGGCGCCTGACGGCGCCGGACGTGCGTCGCGTGGTGGCATGCCTGGGGGCAGAGCAGGCGGACTATCGCGTGGCGCTGTACCCCGCCTACCACGCCCACCGCGAGCCGATGTCGGCGGAGCTGGCCGCGCAGTGGGAGCAGGTGCCGTCGCTGCTGGAGAGCCTCGGCTGGCTGGTCGCGTCGAGCGTCGAGCTGGAGGCGGACGACGTGATGTTCTCCTACGCGCGCGCCGAGGAGGAGGCCGGCGGCAGCGCGCTGATCGTGAGCGGCGACCGCGACATGTTCGCCGCGGTCAGCGAGCGGGTGTCGGTGGTGGAGCTGGGCAAAGGCGGCCACATGGGGCTGTTGGGCCCGCAGCAGGTGCGCGAGCGCTACGGCGTGGAGCCGGCGCAGGTCCCCGACTTCATCGCCCTGCGCGGCGACCCCTCCGACGGCCTGCCCGGAGCGCCGGGCATCGGCGCGAAGACCGCCGCGGAGCTGCTGCGCACGTACGGGTCGCTGGACGCGTTGCTGGCAGCCGCCGCACAAGGCGATGCTGCGCTGCGCCCGCGCACCGCGGCAACGCTGCGCGATGACGCCGAGTTGCTGCGCGTGTTCGCGCAGGTAGCGACGCTGCAGCGGATCGGCGTCGAGCGCCCGCCCGACGCCGCCACCGACTTCGCCGGCGGTGCCGCCAGGGCACGCGAGCTGGGAATGCGACGCCTGGCCGAGCGGCTCACCCGACAGCGGCCAACGCAGTCGGAGCCTTCGGCGACTGCCCAGCCGGAGAGATCCAGCCGTAGCGGCGGCTATCAATGACACTCCTGCAACGGCTGGATGCGCATGCGCGGCATGCGCGCAACAACTGCTCCGATCATGAATCGTCTTCGCCGCCTGATCCCCAAACGTCAAGTGCAAATCGAGCTGTTCCTGCTGTTCATCACGTTCGTGCTCGGCGTGTACCTCGCCGCCGGGAACGTTCTGGTTGCAGCGGAATATCCCTCCAAACAGCGCAGACGCAGCGGTACACCGGAATAGGCGCTATTCGCCTCAACTCGACCCAGCCAGGGAGCTCGAAGCTCCTCGGCATGCTGGTCCTCGACTATGTCGGCGAGCGGGGCTTTGCGTGTATTGCCAAGCAGGCCCAGCGCTGGCCCGTCACGAAGTACACCGGCGCGTGCGCTGAGATCCTGACCGAGGCCGGTGCGAAGCTGTAGGAGTGGCTATCGTGGAGATCCGATGACCGAACAGATCAAGCTGCCAGAGGGAGCCATCGTGCTTGAGTCGGCGCAGCCGCACAATGGCGTCCCCGACATCGAGCTGGCGAAGGACCTGGCCCGCTTGGGAGCCTCGCCGATGCTCGTGCGAGCGCTCGGCGGCGAGCAGGCGGTCCACGAAGCCGAGGCGATCGCCGGCAATCGCGACCGCTCCGAGTAGACTGCGACACATAGTTGCGCTCGTCGGCGGCGGTCGCCAGCTGTGGCTCGGCGGCTCATGGCGTGAACTTGATCGTGATCACGTCCCCGTCGGCCATCACGTAGTCGCGGCCCTCCAGGCGCAGCGTGCCGCGCTCGCGCGCGCCGGCATAGCCGCCCGCGTCCACCAGCTCTCTCCAGCCGATCACCTCCGCGCGCACGAAGCCCTTCTGGATGTCCGAGTGGATCTCGCCGGCGGCGTGCCACGCGGTCAAGCCTTTGCGCAGGTGCCACGACTGCGCTGGCTTGCCCTCGCCGGCGGTGAAGAACACGATCAACTCGAGCAGCGCAAACGCCTCGCGCACCACGCGCTGCAGTCCGGACTCGCCGGGCGGGTGGGAAAACAATTCTTGGCGCATCGCGGCAGCGTCCTCGTCGTCGAGCTCCGCCAGCTCGGACTCGATGCGCGAGGACACCGCCACCGCGCGCGCGCCCTGCGCTGCCGCGTGCTCTGCGACCGTGGCCGGCACCTCCTGCGAGCCCTCGTCCACGTTCGCCACGAACAGCACCGGCTTGCTCGTCAGCGCGCCCAGTTCGCGCGCCGCGTGCGGGGCCTCCTCCGGCACCTGCACGCCCCGCGCCGGGTTGCCAGCCTGAAGGGCCGCGATCACCGCGCGCAGCCATGCCTCCTCCGCCACCGCTACGCGATCGCCCCCCCGCGCCTGTTTTCCCACCCGCTCCAGGCGGCGCTCAGCCTGCTCCAGGTCAGCCATCACCAACTCCGTCTCTATCGTCTCCATGTCCCGCACAGGGTCCACGTCACCCTCGGGATGGATCACGTTCGCGTCCGTGTGCGCGCGCACCACGTGCACGATCGCGTCCGTCTCGCGGATGTTCGCCAGGAAGCGGTTGCCCAGGCCCTCGCCTTTGTGCGCGCCCGCCACCAGGCCCGCGATGTCGTGGAAGTCGATCGTGTCCCACACGATCTCCGACGCGCCCACCGTGCTGGCCACCGCCTCCAGGCGCGCGTCGCGCACCGGCACCACCGCCACGTTCGGCTCGATCGTCGTAAACGGGTAGTTCGCCGCCTCCGCGCCCGCTTTCGTCAGCGCGTTGAACAGCGAGGACTTGCCCGCGTTGGGCATGCCCACGATGCCGATGCGGGTGCTCACCGCTGTGCCCGATCCTCGGAGGGCGCCACAGCCGGACCCCCGCCGCGAATTCGCTCCCGAGCGGCCTCCACCGCCGCGCGAGCACCGGCCGCAAGCGCCTGCTCTTCGCGCTCTGCGGCAGCGTGCACCTCTCCGCTGCGCTCACGGAGCTGCGCCCACAGCCCGTCGCGATCCAGCAAGACCCTACCCTCATCGAGCACGTCCGCCAACAACGTTGGCATCACCTCGGCTTGCTCCAGATCCACGATGTGCACGCGCTGGTTAGTGGCGCACTCAAGACGCAGCCGCAGGCCCACGAGCGCGTGCGCGGTGGACTCGCGGTGGGCCACCAGAAGGTCAACGTCCGAATCCGGCCCATCCTCGCCTACCGCATTCGAGCCGAACAGCACCGCGAGGCGCACACCGGGCTCCGTTCGCAATGCAGCGCGCAGCGTGTTCAGCAGCGCCTCGCTCACGTCAACCCAAGGATCAGTGAAAGCGCATCGTCGACGGCCGCCAGCTCGCCGTGACTCAGATGCCCAAGACTGCCCTTGACTACCCGCATATCGACCACACGTAGTTGATCGGTGAGCACACGAGTAGATGCACCATCAAATTCGATCGTAGGCCGAAACGTCGCCGGTGCTGCCGAGCGTGAGGTGGGAGCGATGAGCACAGTGCTGAGACCCAAGAGCTCATCCGCCTGGACGACCACCGCCGGGCGAGCGCCACGCTGCTCGTGACCACGTGTTCGCCGGGGTGCGGCGACCCTTACGACCTCGCCACGTACCATCAATCGACAGGCCAATCAGGAGAGAGCTCGTCGAGCTCCCTACGCAGCGCCGCTAGCTCGGCGCGATCAGCCGGATCAGCGGCTAGTCGCCGTGCCTCCTCGCGCAGCGCAGCGCGCTGGCGCCTGCGTGCCCGAGCCTCGCTCAGCGCATTGCGAACCGCCTGTGAGTCGCTCATGCCTTCGGCGCGCAACACGGCGAGGGCCGCTTCGGAGTCTGCATCGAGCCGTACATGCAAAGCGCGCGCCATATATTTATTGTACTACAAATCGTGCTACTCGATTTTCGAGTCTGACAGCGGATGCGCCTGCGCCACGCTGCCCGCCACCGCGCTGCCCAGCAGCGCGCCGGCGAGCACGTCCGAGGGGTAGTGCACGCCCAGGTACAGCCGCGACAGCGAAAGCGCGCCTGCGAGCCCGTACAGCGGCAGCGTCGGCAGCCCCAGCCGGCGGTACAGCCCCGCCGCCGCAAAGGAGGTGGATGCGTGCGCGCTGGGAAAGCTCAAGCGCGTGACAGTGCTCGTCAGCGGCGGCAGGCCCGGCAGCTCGGGCCGGCGGCGACGGACCAGCAGCTTGAGCGCCGTGTTCGCCGCGTACGTCCCCGCGATCGTCCGTGTCATGCGCAGCCAGCGGTCGCGCCGCGCGCCATCGAGCGCCGCGCCGGCCACACCCATCGCCAGCCAAATCGCACCGTGCTCCCCCAACTTCGAGAACCGCCCCACCGCGCGGTCGGCCGCCGGGCTGTGCCCGCAAGTGCGCGCCACGCGCAGCAGCCGCTCGTCGAGGTTCGCCCTGGTCTGCAATTGCGCCGTTAGGACGTTCGAGGGTCAAGCGAGACAAGGACGCAACGAGCGTGGCGTGCTTGGCACGCGAGCGAGCGAGGACGCCGTATCGCGCCGGCCATCGAGCGTCCTAACCGAAGCCTACGTGCGACTCGTCCTTGTCCGCGCTCACGTACACGACCTCCTCGAGCGCCACGCGCACCGGTCCGTCCTCGCCGTCGATGTCGTGCCAGCCGCTGCCGCTCACCAGCGCCTGGTTGAGCGAGCCGAGCTGCTCGTCGCTGACGCGCAGCGCCAGCACCTGCCCGCCTTGGAAGCCGATGCTCACGCGCCGCGGGCTCCCGGACGCCATCAGTGTGCTCCTGCCGCCGGCTGCACGATCTCGGTGAGCACGCCGGCCGTCGCGCGCGGGTGCACGAACGCCACGCGCGAGCCGCGGATGCCCGTGCGCGGCTGCTCGTCGATCAGCTGCAGGCCCGCCGCGCGCAGCGACTGCAGGGTCGCGTCGATGTCGCTCACCTGGTAGGCCACGTGGTGCAGGCCCGGACCCTGCCTGGCGAGGAACTTGCCCACCGGCGTGTCCGGGCCGAGCGGCGCCAGCAGCTCGACGTGGTTCTCGCCCACGTCCAGCAGCACCGCCTCCACGCCCTGCTCCTCGACCACCTCGCGGTGCGCCACCGCCAGCTCGAGGCTGTCGCGGTAGAGCTCCAGGGCCGGCTCGATCTCCTCCACGGCTACGCCCACGTGGTCGATGCGGCTGAACACCTGCCGCAGTCTATAGCCGCCGGCGCCAGCTTTCGCTGGCCGCCCGCAGCTGGTCGCCCACGCTAGCTTCTGCTGGTCGCCGGCGCTAGCCGTCCGCGCCCGTGCCGTCCGGCCGCGGGATCGGCTTCGGCCCGGCCGGGGGGACGTGAGGCGCTGCCGCCGCCGCCACGCGCAGGCCCGAGCCGGGGGCGCGTTCCATGCGCGGCACGCCGTCCATGATGCGTTCGATCGACTCGCGCTCCAGCACCTCGTGCTCCAGCAGCTCGCGCGCCAGCGCGTCCAGGTGCTCGCGGTTGGACATGATCAGTTTCTGCGCCGCCCGCCTGGCCTCCTCGATCAGGTCCTGGCGCTCCTCGTCGCGCAGGCGCAGCGTCTGCTCGGACAGGCGCACGTCACCGTCGGGCGAGCGCCCCACGCCGGCGGTGCCCATCGCGTAGTCGTGCACCATCGAATGCGCGATGTCCGCCACGCGCTTGAGGTCGTCGGAGGCGCCGGTGGTGATCGCGCCGAACACCACCTGCTCGGCCACCCGCCCGCCCATCAGCACGGTCATGTAGTCGAGCAGCTCCTCGCGCGTCTTCAGGTAGCGGTCCTCGTCGGGGAGGTTCAGCGTGAAGCCCAGCGCGCGCCCGCGCGGCACGATCGAGATCTTGTGCACGCGGTCCACCGACGGCAAAAGCTCGCCGCACAGCGCGTGGCCGGCCTCGTGGAAGGCGACCACGCGCTTCTCGTGCTCGCCCAGCACGCGTTTGGACTGCACGCCCGCGATCACGCGCTCGAGCGCCGAGTCGAAGTCCGCCATCGAGATCGACTTCGCGCCGCGGCGCGCCGCGAAGATCGCCGCCTCGTTGCAGATGTTCGCCAGGTCCGCTCCCGTCAGGCCACTCGTCTGCTGGGCCACCAGCGACAGGTCCACATCCTCCAGCGGCTTCTCCCGCGTGTGCACTTCCAGCACGCCGATCCGGCCGTTCACGTCCGGCGGCACCACGAACACCTGGCGGTCGAAGCGCCCCGGACGTAGCAACGCCGGGTCGAGCTTCTCCAGCAGGTTCGACGCCGCGATCACCACCACGCGCCCGCTCGAGGAGAACCCATCCATCTCCACCAGCAGCTGGTTGAGCGTCTGGTCCTTCTCGCCCGAGATGTCCATGCCGCGCCGCCCACCCACCGCGTCCAGCTCGTCAATGAAGATGATCGCCGGTTCGTGCTTGCGCGCGACCGCAAACAGCCGGCGGATGCGCGCCGCGCCTAGGCCCGCGAACATCTCCACGAACGACGCCGCCGACTGCGCGAAGAACTGCGCGCCCGACTCGTTCGCCACCGCCTTCGCCAGCAGCGTCTTGCCCGTCCCCGGCGGCCCGTGCAGCAGGATGCCCTTCGGCACCTTCGCGCCCAGCGCGCGGAACGACTTCGGGTCGCGCAGGAACTCCACGATCTCCTGCAGCTCGCCCTTCGCGTCGTCCACGCCCGCGATGTCCTTGAACGTCACCGACTGGCCCGAGGCCGGCTTGATGCGCTGCGGCTTGATCCGCGGCATCACCCGCAGCATCCGCCAGAAGATGAAGATCAGCGCGACGAAGAACAGGATGCCGATGGCCGGCTCCCAGTTGGTGGCGAATTCCCGGACTTCCTGGGTGAACGGCGTTCCCGGCACCGACGGATGCACCACCGTCGTCGTGATCTTCGCCGCCGGCGTCGTGCGCGCCGTCGTCGAGCGCGCCGCGGAATGCGTGGAGTGCGCGCTCGCGGCATGCGCCGCCGGGTGGCCCGCCGCCGAGCTGCGTGTGCCGAGCGTGTGCGCGCCGGCCGTCGCGCGCGCGCCGTGCGCTGCGCTTTCTTCCACCGGCACCGTGAACGTCTGCGCGGCAGCGCTCGTCGAGGTCGTCGCCTGCCCGCTTATCACGCCATCGCCTCCAGCGAATCAACCATCCTTGGCATCGCATCCATTATGCGCACTCGACGCCGGCTTGTCGAGCGTCGCGCCAGCGATCTTGCAGATCCGCTGAATGCAGCAGCTCGTGCAGCGGTTCGCGCCCGCGGGACTCAGCCGAGCAGGCGAACCGCCAGCTCGGCGAAGAAGTCCGTCGCGAACGCCAGGTCGCGCACGTCGATGCGCTCGTCCGCGCCGTGGATCAGCGGCGTGCTCTCGAGCATCGACTGGTGACGCTGGGGAAAGAAGCCGTACGCCACGCACTCCGGGAAAGCCAGGCGGAAGTGGCGCGAGTCGGTAAAGCCGGGGAGCACCACCGGCACGACGTGCGCGCCGGGGTCACGCTCGGCAATCCAGCCCGATAGCGCGTCCATCAGCGGCGAAGCCAGCGGCGAGCGGTTGCCGACCACGCGCTCGGTGAACTCCAGCTGCCACGGCGGCTGTGCACCGTCGCTCGGCGGCGCCCCCAGCACCTCCGCCAGCCCCGCGCACACCTCCTGCTCGCCCAGGCCGGGGGGAACGCGGCAGTCGACCTTCAGCTCGGCGCGGCTGGGGATCACGTTGATCTTCTGCGAAGCGGTGATCCGCGTCGGCGTGAACGTGACGCCGAGCATCGGCTCGAACATCACCGCCAGGCGCGGGTCGGCCGCGCGCAGACGCGCGATCGACGCCTCCGCGTCATCCGGGTCCTCGCCGATGCCGCGCAGGAACTCCAGCGGCTCCTCGGTCAGCCGGTAAGAGGGCTGGCGCGCGGCGAAGCGCTCCAGCACCGGGCCCATCTTCAGCAGCGCGTTCTCGCCCATGCCCGGCATCGACGCGTGCCCGGCCACGCCGTCGGTGGTGATCGCGAAGCGGAACACGCCCTTCTCCGCGCAGCACACGCCGTAGCAGCGCCGCCCGCCGTATTCAAACACCGCGCCGCCGCCCTCGTTCACCAGCAGGTCGCAGCGCACCTTCTCGGGGTGGTGCTGGGTGATCCATTCTGCCCCCAGCGAACCGCCCGTCTCCTCGTCCACCACCGCCACGAGCAACAGCTCGCCGCGCGCCGGGCGCCAGCCCGCGCGCGCCAGCGACGCCGCGGCGGCGACCTCCGCCGCGACCTGCGACTTCATGTCCAGTGCGCCCCTGCCCCACAGGTAGCCGTCGGCGATCTCACCCGACCACGGGTCGTGCGTCCACTCCTGCGGATGCGCCAGCACGGTGTCCACGTGGCCGAGGTAGCACAGCGTCGGACCCGCGGCGGCGCCCGCCGGCGCGCGCAGCCTGGCAACGAGGTTGGGGCGCCCAGGCTCCGCCCCCAGCAGCTCGCACTGAAAGCCCGCCTGCGTCAGGTGCTCGGCCAGAAACTCCTGCGCGAGACGCTCGTTGCCGGGGGGGTTGACCGTGTTGAAGCGGATCAGGCGCGCGAGCAGCGCCGCGGCTTCCCCCTGCGAAGACCACGCTGTGCCCGCCTGCCCGGAGGTGCTCATCGCGCAGATCGTACGCCGGTTTGCGCGACCTCCTCGCGGCTGAGCGGGAAGTGGCAGGCGACGAGCGTGCCCGAGCCCTTGTCCTCGAGCTCCGGCTCGCGCTGCGCGCACAGCTGCTGGGCCTTCGGGCAGCGCGTGTGAAAGCGACACGCGCGCGGCGGGTTCGCCGGGCTGGGCACGTCGCCACCGAGCAGCCGTCGTGCGCTGCCGTGCAGCGACGGGTCGGCGACCGGCACCGCCGCCAGCAGCGCGCCCGTGTAGGGGTGGCGGGGGAACTCGTACAGCGGCTCGTTGGGGCCGATCTCCACGATCTTGCCCAGATACATCACGGCCACGCGGTCGCACATGTGCCGCACCACCGACAGGTCGTGGGCGATGAACACGAGCGTCAGGCCGAGGCGGCGCTGCAAATCGCGCAGCAGGTTCAGCACCTGCGCCTGGATCGACACGTCCAGCGCCGACACCGGCTCGTCGGCGATCAGCAGCTTGGGCTCGAGCGCCAGCGCGCGCGCCACGCCGATGCGCTGGCGCTGGCCGCCGGAGAACTCGTGCGGGTAGCGGTTGTAGTGCTCGGGGTTCAGCCCCACCGTCTCCATCAGCCGCTGCACCTCGCGTTTGCGCGCGCCCTGCTCCCGCAGCAGGCCGTGGATCGCGAACGGCTGGCCGATGATCGAGCCGATCGTCTTGCGCGGGTTCAGCGACGAGTGCGGGTCCTGGAAGACCATCTGCATCTCGCGGCGCACCGCCTTCAGCGCGGCGCCTTTCAGGTGCGTGATGTCGCGCCCGTCGAAGCGAATCTCCCCCGCCGTCACATCGAGCAGGCGCATGATCAGCCGCGCGGTCGTGCTCTTGCCGCAGCCGGTCTCGCCTACGATCCCCAGCGTCTCGCCGCGGCGTACCTCCAGGCTCACGCCGTCCACCGCCCGCACCGCTCCAACCTTGCGCTGGAAGACGATCCCGCGGGTGATCGGGAAGTGCTTGACTAGACCCCGCGCCTGCACCAACGGCTCATCGGCGGCGGCGCTCACGCCGGCGCCCCCGGCTGGCCAACCGCTTCTAGCGCCTGCGCTGGCGTGCGCCCGGCGGCGAGCTCGCGCCACAGGCCGCGGCGCACCTGCGCGGAGAGCAGGCACGCGACGTAGTGGCTCGGCTCGTCCGGTGTCGGCTCCAGCGCGGGGTCGATGCGCGCGTGGTCGGGCTGCGCGTAGGGGCAGCGCGGATGGAAGTGACAGCCCGTCGGGCGGTGGATCAGGCTGGGGGGCGTGCCGGGGATCGGCACCAGGTCTGCCGCGCGCGGGCCGTCGAGGCGGGGGATCGACCGCAGGAGCCCCCACGTGTAGGGGTGTTCGGGCGCCGCGAACAGGCGCGCCGCAGATGCCGTCTCGATGATCCGCCCCGCGTACATCACCGCGATGTCGTCGGCCATCTCCGCCACCACGCCGAGGTCGTGGGTGATGATCACGATCGCCATCCCCAGCTCGCGCTGCAGGCGTTCCATCAGCGCGAGGATCTGCGCCTGCACGGTCACGTCCAGCGCCGTCGTCGGCTCGTCGGCGATCAGCAGCTTGGGCTCGTTGGCCAGCGCCATCGCGATCATCGCACGCTGGCGCATGCCGCCGGAGAACTCGTGCGGGTACTCGTCCACGCGCCTCGCCGGGTCGGGGATGCCCACCAGGGCGAGCAGCTCGATCGCGCGCTCGCGCGCCCGCGCCTTGGGGACGTCGCGGTGGGCGCGCACCGCCTCGATCAGCTGCGCCCCGACCTTGTACAGCGGGTGCAGCGAGGACAGCGGGTCCTGGAAGATCATCGCGATGTCGTTGCCGCGGATCGCCCGCAGGCGGTCTTCGGGGAGCGTCACCAGGTCCTGGCCGGCGAACAGAATGCGCCCCGAGATGCGCGCCCCCTGGCGGCGGGTGAGCCCGAGCGTGGTCAGCGAGGCGACCGTCTTGCCCGAGCCGGACTCACCCACGATCCCCAGCGTGCGTCCGGGCAAGACCTGGTAGGTGATCCCATCGACGGCGTGCACGACGCCATCCTCGGTGGGGAACTCGACGTACAGCTCCTCCACCCTCAGCAGCGGCTCGCTCGTGCTCGGCGCGCCGGCGAGATCGCGCCGGCTCACGAGTATCTGACCCTGGGGTCGAGATACGCGTAGCCGACGTCCACGACGATGTTCGCGATGATGATGAACATCGAGCCGAGCAGCACCGTCCCCTGCGTGACGGGGAAGTCCGAGGTCTGGATGGCTTTGTAGAAGAGCTCGCCGATGCCGGGAATGTCGAACACCACTTCCACGAGGATCGCCCCGCCCAACAGCACGCCGACTTCCAGGCCGAAGAGCGTCACGATCGGGTTGATCGCCGCGCGCACACCCTGGCGGACCACGTCTCGCTCCTTCAAGCCCTTGGCGCGCGCCGTGCGGATGTAGTCCTCGTTCATCGTCTCGCTCAAGCTGCCGCGCATCAGCCGCGCGAAGACCGCGGCCGAGCCCGAGGCGAGCACGATCCACGGCATGATCAGCGAGGTGAACCATTTCCACGGGTCGCTGGTGAGGCCGACATAGCTGCCCGCCCCTGGGAAGATCTTGAATTTCCCGATGTCCGATGCGAACAGGAACAGGAACACCAGGCCCAGCCAGAATTCCGGCGCCGAGATCGCGACGAGGGCGCCGCCCATCAGCGCGCGGTCGAGGAACGAGTGGCGCCGCAGCGCCGAGACGATGCCCACCGACAGGCCGGCGACGATCCACAGCACGCCCGCGCCGACGGTCAAAGAGAGGGTCTCCGGCAGGTCTTCCGCGATCAGGCTCCTGACCGACTCTTGGCTGTAATAGCTGTAACCGAAGTCGAAATGCAGGAAGATTTCCTTCAAATAGTCCCAGCACTGGACCGGCAGCGACTTGTTGAGACCGAGCACGACTTCGATCTCTTTCACCAACTTGGGCTGCGGATCGCGCCCCGCCCGCAACAGCGCGGGGTTGGCCGTCGGCAGGACGCGAAACAGGATGAATATCAGCACGGCGAGGACGATCAGCAACACCACGCCCCACAGCAGACGCTGGATGATGTAGCGGATCATCGTCACCGCGCCTGCGCTACTTCAGCGAAGTGAAGCTGTAATCCCAGGCGCCTTCGTTCCACAGCATCGCCACGCCGTGCACGTCTTTGCCCTCCAGTCGCGCTGTCTTTTCCCAGTCGAACGGAACCGCGGCCGCGTCTTCGACGAGTTCGTCGTCGATTTTCGCCCACGCCTTGCCGCGTGCTTCTTTGCCTTGCACGACTTCGGCGGCCGCGATTGCCCGGTTGATTTTCGGATTGTCCACCTGGCCGAAGTTGACGTTGCCAACGGGTTCGATGGACTTCCCGGCGAACGTTACGTCGAGCACCGTCTGTGGGTCGGCGAAGTCGGCGACCCAACCGACGTCCGGGCATACGTCGATCTCTTCTTTGGGCACGCCACAGTACTTCGCGTACATCGTCGACACTTCCACGAGCGTGAGCTTGGTGTTGAAGCCGAGGTTTTTCAGCGTCTGATTGACGACTTCTGCGTCTTCCTTTTCCGGTGGGCTGCTCGCGCCGACGACCTGCACCGTCTGCGTGCCGGTGTACTTGCCGCTCGGGTAGCCAGCGAGCTTGATGTACTTTTCGGCGATCGCCATGTCACCTTCGGGGTGTTCGTTGTAGTCGAACTGCGGCCCCGCCGGCCCTTTCAGGCCGCCGGCCTGTTCGAAGCCGTTGATCGTCGGATAGAGGAAGTGCGTGGCCACGGTGGAGACGACTTCGCCGCCGCGCTCCTTGTTCAGCGCCACGCGGTCGAGCGCCGCCCACACCGCCTTGCGCAGGTCGATGTTCGCGAACGGCCCGACCTTGTTGTCGAGCGCCACATAGCGGTTGCCACCGCCGGGGGAGATGTCCATCTGACTTTTGTAGTGTTCGGCCGCGAGCCGCACGCCGGACTGCGGCACCGGCTCGTTTTGCACGATGGTCGTGCCTTCCAGCACCTGCCGGTCGATCACCGGCTCTGAGCCGCCGATCTTGATGTCGATTTCGTTCAGGTACGCGGGGCGGAAGTCGGTCTTGGGGTTCCAGTTCGGGTTGCGCACCAAGGTCGCCGACTTGCCGGGGACGTAGCCGATGCCGAGCACCTTGCCTTCCGCGTCGTTCTTCAGCATGTACGGCCCCGTCGCGACCTCGTAGGCGGCGTAGTTCGACGGCTTGTTCTTGTCGTACTTTTCCGCGTATTCCTTGGGCACCGCCGCGGTCAGCGGCAGCACCAGCGCCTCGGCCACGAAGAACCCCTTCGCTTCATCCAGGTGAAAGACGATCTCGTGCTTGTTCGGCGTTTCGATGCCCTTGATCGGTCCGCCATCGGCCTGGTTGATGCCTTCGAGCGAGTTGAAGTACGTTTTCAGGTAGGGGTTCGCCACGTCCGGATTGGCGCCGCGCTCGATCGCGTAGGCGACGTCTTCGGAGGTCACTTCGCGATTGACCGGCGGGCTGAAGTGGATGCCTTCCTTGATGTGCACCGTGATCGTCTTGTTGTTCGCGGAGATTTCCGGCGGGCCCGCGGCCATGTCGGGGGTGGGTTCGGTCGAGTTCGGCTTGTTGGAGTACAGCGGGCGCTGTGTGGCAAACACGACCGGGTAGTCGAGCGCGGCGTAGGTGGTGCCCGGATCGAGGTGTTCGAAGTCGCTTTCCTGGAGCACCTCCAGCGTCCCACCGCGCTTGCCGCCCAGCGACTCGGTGGCCGGGCTCGGATAGCCCGGCGTGCTGACAAGGCTCGCGCCGGTGGCTTTCGTGCTGGGTTCTGACGAGGACGAGCCGCACGCGGCCAGCGCCAGCGCCGTTGAGCCCGCGAAGGCGATGGCAAGGATCGTTCTGATGGACCTCATTCGGACGCCTCCTGTGTCGTGTAGCGATGCCCTCATCGGGCGGTCCTCGGGTTCAGGGCGTCCTGCAGCCCGTCGCCCAGCAGATTGAAGGCCAGCACCGTCAGCAGCAGCGCTGCGCCGGGGAAGACCATGTACCACCACGCCGTGTTGAAGATCGGCGTGGCCGCGGCGAGCATCTGTCCCCAGCTTGCGGTCGGGGGACGAACGCCCACACCCAAGTAGGAAAGGCCCGCCTCGAACAGGATGTTCATGGGTACGAGCAGGCTGGCGTAGACGATGATCGGCGCGGTGAGGTTGGGGAGAATCTCCCTGAACATGATGCGCGCGTCAGACGCGCCCAGGGCGCGTGCGGCCTCGATGAACTCGCGCTCGCGCAGCGACAGCACCAGACCACGCACGATGCGCGCGACGTAGGGCCAGTTGGCGAACGCGATGATGAAGATGATGGTCCCCAGGCCAGGCTCGATCAGCCCTTTCAGGCAGCCGCGCACGCTGCACGCGGCGGCGAGCCCGAGGCCGAAGAGCAGCAGCGGCAGCGAGAGCACCACATCCATGGTGCGCGAGAGCACCATGTCGATCGCGCCGCGGTAGAAGCCGGCGAGCGTCCCGACCGTCACGCCGATGACGGTCGAGATGAGCGTGCCGATGATGCCCACCTCGAGCGAGACCCGCGTGCCGTAGATGACCCGCGACATCACGTCCTCTCCCAGCGGGTCGACGCCAAACGGGTGCGCGAGGCTCGGCCCCAGCGGCGAGCCGAACGCGTCGGTGAGGTTCAGGTTCTGCACGTTCGGCCCCGGCAGGCCGAGGATGCCGACGACGAGCGGCGCCGCGAGCGCGATGACGATCAAGAACACGATGAACGCGAGCGACGCGAGCGCCACGCGGTCCTGGCGAAAGCGCCGCCAGAACAGCTGCAGCGGCGAGCGCGCGACGTCTCCACCGGCGTCGAGGAACTCCAGGCCACCGCCTCCCGAGGGCGGGGGGAGCAGCTCAGCGACGCCGGTGCTCACGGTTTGAGCGCTCCCTGGGCGGGATTTCGGGACTGCGGCGTCGCATCGAAGCTACTAGTTCGACAACCCTCGTCCACCGCCTCCAGCGAGCGGTGACGTGGGATGTCGCTGCACTCGCGATACTAACCCCCGGTGGACTCGCTGTTTGACCAGGATGCGGGGCATTTGGACACGTCTGGCCAGGCTGGCGAGTCGCGTGCGCAGGGGCAGGACAATCCGCACGACGGACATTCCCAGCCGCTCGCCGTGCGCGTACGTCCGCGCAGCCTCGACGAGTTCGTAGGACAGTCCCACCTACTCGCAGCAGGCTCGGCCCTGCGCACGGCGATCGAGCAGGGTCACGCGCACTCGATGGTCCTGTATGGCCCGCCGGGGTCGGGCAAGACGACGCTCGCGCGCATCGTCGCCGCGCACGCGGGCGGGGCGTTCGAGGAGCTGAGCGCGGTCGCCGCCGGACGCGCGGAGGTGCGCGCGGTGATCGAGCGCGCGGCGCATCGCCGCGAGCTGAATGGCGGCACCGCCGCCGCAGGCGGTGGTCAAACGGTCCTCTTCCTCGACGAGATCCACCGCTTCAACAAGGCCCAGCAGGACGCGCTGCTGCCAGCGGTCGAGGAGGGCCTGGTGACGCTGATCGGCGCGACCACCGAGAACCCCGCGTTCGAGGTCAACGGCGCGCTGCTCTCGCGCCTGCGCGTGTACGCGCTGCAGGCGTTGAGCGCAGAGGAGGTGCGCGTGGTCCTGGACCGGGCGGCCGCTGCGGTGACGGCGGGCGGCGGGGCCCCCGGCGAGGGTGCGGAGCGGCTGTCGGTGGAGGACGCCGCGCTGGACTTCCTCGCCGCGCGCAGCGAAGGCGACGCGCGCACCGCGCTGAACGCCTTGGAGCTCGCCGCCGCGACCGCGGCGGCATCGTCCCCGCAGGGGGAGCTCGGCGAGCGGCGCGTGACGCTCGCGCGCGTCGAGGACGCGCTGCAGCGACGCGCGGTCCTGTACGACAAAAAGGGCGACCGCCACTACGACTACATCTCCGCGTGGATCAAGGCCACGCGCGGGTCCGACCCGGACGCGTCGCTGTACTACCTGGCGGTGATGCTCGAGGGCGGCGAGGACCCACGCTTCATCGTGCGGCGCATGGTCATCCTCGCCTCCGAGGACATCGGCAACGCCGACCCGAACGCGCTCTCCGTTGCCACCGCCGCGGCGGCGGCCGTCGAGCACGTCGGCCTGCCCGAGGCGCGCTACGCGCTCGCCCAGGCCGCGATCTACCTGTCCCTCGCGCCCAAGTCCAACGCCGCCGGGCGCGCGCTGTCCGCCGCGGAGTCCCACGTGCGCGAGCACGGCGCCGCGCCCGTGCCCGGCTGGCTGCGCTCGGGGCCACGGCCGGGACAAGACCGCGGCGGCTATGACAACCCCCACGTGCATCCCGGCCACGTGAGCGAGCAGGAGCTGGCGCCGGAGGGTGTGGTCGGCGCGCGCTTCTACGCGCCCGACGACGCCGAGGCGGCGCTCGCGGCGCGCCTGGCAGAGGTTCGCCGGGCACGCGCCCGTGGCGAGGGATAATCGCCTCGATGAGCGCGTCCCCGAGCGAGACCTCCATCGACCCGGACGAGCCGGCGGCGAGCGAGGAGCTGATCGCACGCGACCCCGCGACCGGGGCGAAGCTCGGCAGCGTGCCAGTGACCGCGCCCGAGCAGCTCGACGCGGTGGTGGAGGCGGTCGCCAAGGTCCAGCCGCTGTGGGCGCTGTTGCGCGTCAAGGACCGCGCGCGCTACATGGACAGGATGGCGCAGGCGGTGATCGACGACTTCGACGAGCTGCGCGAGGCGCTCGGCCGCGAGCAGGGGCGCCCGCGCGCTGAGATCGCGGCGCTCGAGCTGCTCGCGGCGATCGACGCGCTGCGCTGGATCGCGCGCGAGGGGGCGGAGATCCTGAGCGCCCGCCGGGTGGCGGTCAACCGCTCGCTGGCGCTCGCCAAGCGCGCGCGCATCGCGTACGAGCCGTACGGGGTCATCGGCGTGATCGGCGCCGGCAGCGCCCCCTTCGCACAGCCGCTCGGGCAGATCGCCGGTGCGTTGCTGGCGGGCAACGGCGTGGTGTTCAAGCCCGCCGGGCGCGCGTGCCTGGCGGGCGAGCGGATCGCGCGCGTGCTCGCGCGCGCCGGGCTGCCGGAGGGGCTCGTGCGGGTCGTGCACGGCGGCGCGGACGTCGGCGTGGCGCTCGCCAAGGCGCCCGTCGGCAAGGTCCTGTTCACCGGCTCGCCGGCCGTCGGGCGGGTGGTCGCCAGGGCGTGCGTGTCGCGCGAGAAGGAGGTCGCGCTCGAGCTCGGCGGCAAGGACGCGATGCTCGTGCTCACCGATGCGCACCTGCGCCGCGCGGTCGCGGGCGCGCTGTGGGCGGGTTGTGCCGGCGCCGGGCAGGCGCGCGGGTCGGTCGAGCGCGTGTACGTCGCGCGCGAGCTCTACGAGCGCTTCCTCGCGGGACTCGTGCGCGGGGCGCAGGCGCTCACCGTGGGCGACCCCAGCGACCCGCGCGTCCAGGTCGGTCCGCTCGCCTCCGCGCGCCGCGCCGCGCACATCGACGAGCTCGTGCAGGAGGCGCTCGCCGCCGGCGCGCGGGTGCACTGCGGCGGTCCCGTCCGCCCGGCGGGCTGCGCGGCCGGCTGCTTTTACGCGCCGAGCGTGATCACCGACGCGCGCGCCGAGCTGCGGATCATGCGCGAGCCGATCGACGGGCCTGTGCTGGTGCTCACGGCGGTCGACTCGATCGACGAGGCGATCTCCGCTGCCAACGGCGGCGCCTACAGCCTCGGCGCGTCGATCTGGACGGCGGATCGCTACCAGGGCCTGCGCATCGCGCGCGAGCTGCACGCGGGCATGGTGTGGCTGAACGACCACCTGCCGGGGCCGACCGTCTCGCGTGGGCCGTGGGGCGCGGCGGTGGGCGGCGGGCTCGGGCGCACGCTCGGGGCGGCCGGGCTGCGTGCGTGCGCGCAGGAGAAGCTCATCACCTGGGACCCCCCCGGCATGCGCGGCCTGTGGTGGGGGCCGTACGACGCCACCTCCGCCCGCGCGATGCGCGCCGTCGCCAAGCTGCGCTCGACGCGCGACTCCGACCACGAGCGCGCGTGGCGCGAGGGGGCGATCGCGCTCGCGCGGGTCGGCGCGCGCGCCTTCGGCCGCGGATTGCCGCGTTAGCTGCCGCGCGGCGTGCGAGCACCATCGGCGGCCAGGGGTGCCGGCCAGCGACGCGGGCCGTCCACCGGCGACGCCGGGGCGCCGGGCGGGGCGCGGCCCTGCACTACTCTGTGAGGCGATGCCCGCTCAAGCGTATGCAGGCAAGGAGTGCGTGTGCCAGCTGCGCAAGGGCGTGTGCGATCAGAGCTGCGTGCAGGGGATGCTCGACACCCCCTTCTACATCGCCTGCCTGCGGCTCGTGGGCCGGCGCTGCGTGGTGATCGGCGGGGGAGAGGTGGGCCTGGAGAAGGTCGAGGGCCTGCTCGCGTGCGATGGCCAGGTCACGCTGATCGCGCCGGATGCCGAGCCGGCGCTCGAAAGCTACGCCGCCGAGGGCTCCATCCGCTGGGAGCGCCGGCGATACGCCGGTGCTGGCGATCTCGAGGGCGCGTTCCTGGCGATCGCCGCCAGCGACGACACCGACGTGAACATCGCCGTGTACGCGGACGCCGAGCGGCGCGCGATGCTCGTGAACGTCGTCGACGTGCCGCCGCTGTGCAACTTCATCCTGCCGGCGATCGTGCGCAACGGGCCGTTGGCGATCGCCATCTCGACCGCCGGCGCTTCGCCGGCGCTCGCCAAGCGCATGAAGCGCGAGATCGAAGCGCAGTTCGGCGAGCCCTACGCGCGCCTGGCGGTGTTGCTCAACGAGGTCCGCGGCTGGGCGAAGGGCACGCTGCCGACATACCAGGAGCGCAAGGAGTTCTTCGAGGGGATCGTCGGCGGGCAGCCGGACCCGATCGCGCTCTTGCAGGACGGGGAGCGGGCGTCCGGCGAGCAGGCCGTGCGCGAGCTGATCGCGCGGGCGCAGGACGCCCACGCGATACAGGTGTAGCTCGCGCTACTGGTTCTGGGCCACGATGCTTCCCCACGCTGCGCACAGAAGTTCGCCCAACAGGTCGTCGCGCTGTTCTTCGGTGCTTTCGTCCAGGGCGTCGATCGTGCGCACCACGAGCGCGGCGGTCGACATGCGTTCAAGTGACCAGTCTGTGGGTTCCATTACGCGACTCCCTCGCATCGCTGTTAGACGAAATGCACAACCGCAGCCTCGCCGTGAGAACCCACATGAACGCCTCGCAGTTGCGGTGCTTTGCCACGATCAACGTCCAAAAACAGCCGCGTCGCTTAGCCGATTCGGCCTATGGAAGCAACGCGTGCGTTGACCGCTGCACTGGAGCTGGAGGGACTGACACGCCGCTACGGCGAGCGCGAGGCGCTGAGCGACGTGTGGCTGTCGTTGGCGGCGGGGCAGACGCTCGTCGTGTTCGGCCCCAACGGCGCCGGCAAGACGACGCTGCTGCGCGTGCTCGCGACGCTGCTGCGTCCGCACGCCGGTCGCGTGCGCGTGCTCGACTGTGAGCTGCCGGCGCAGGCGTGGGCGGTGCGCGGGCGCGTCGGCGTGCTCGCGCACGAGCCGCTGCTCTATCGCGAGTTGAGCGCGCGCGAGAACCTGCGCTTCCACGCGCGCCTGCACGGCGTGGGGGCGGCGCGCGTGGAGGAGCTGCTCGACGCGGTGGCGATGCGCGAGCGTGCGCGCGAGCCGCTGCGCACGCTCTCGCGCGGCATGGTCCAGCGGGTAGCGATCGCCCGCTGCGTGCTGCACGACCCCGAACTGCTGCTGCTCGATGAGCCCTACGCAAACCTCGATCCCGCGGCCGTCGAGCTGGTGCAGCCGCTGATCGGGGCGCGGGTGGGTGGGCATCCATACACGCGCGTGGTCTGCAGCCACGACCCGAGCGGCGGGCTGGCGCAGGCCGACGTCGTGCTCGGTCTCCAGGCGGGACGGCCGGTGCTGGCGCGCGCGGCCAGCGAGGTGGCGCCCGAGGAGATCGCGGGGCTGTACCGGTGAGCGCCATCCGTGAGCTGGAGCGCCCGGCGGCATCCGCGCCCGCCGCGGGCGCCAAGCGCCAGACGCCGCTGTGGCAGACCGTCGGCGCGCTGCTGCGCAAGGAGCTGCTCGTGGAGCTGCGCACACTCGAGTCGGTCCCCGGCATGTCGCTGTTCGCGCTCAGCACGTTCGTCGTCTTCCACTTCGCGCTGAACCGCGCGAGCGTCGAAGGCGAGGAGGCGGCGGGAATCCTGTGGGTGACGCTGCTGTTCGCCGCGCTCCTCGGCGTCAACCGCCTGTTCGTCGCCGACGCCGACCAGGGGGGGTTCGACGGCTTCCTGCTCGCCCCCGTGGAGCGCAGTGCGCTGTTCCTCGCCAAGGCGCTCACGCTGCTCGTCTACCTGCTCGTGCTCGAGCTCGTCGCCGTGCCCGCCTTCGCGCTGCTGCTGCTGGGGCCGGCGCCGTGGCCGGCGTTGCCGGGGCTGATCGCCACGCTCGCGCTCGCCGACGTCGGCGTGGCGGTCATCGGCACGCTCGTCGGCGCGCTCGCCGTGCACACCCGCGCGCGCGACCTGCTCGGGCCGCTGCTCGCGCTGCCGCTGCTCGTGCCGATCGTCATCGGCGCCTCGCGCGCCACCGCGCCGTTGCTCGTGGAAGCGCATAGAAGCGCCCCGGCAAGCAAATGGCTGCTGACGCTTGGGCTCTATGATCTGGTGTTCGGGCTGATCGCCTACGCTGTTTTCGACTTCCTCCTGGAGGACTGACCGACCCGTGGAACGCTCCACACCGACCGCCTCGCGGCCGCTTGCGTACGGCAGGGGCTTGCGTGCGTTGAGCATCGCCACGGTCATCGCCGTGACGCTCGCGCTGGCGCTCGTGTTCTTCTACGCGCCGCTGGAAGAAGAACAGGGCTTCCTGCAGAAGATCTTCTACGTGCACGTGCCGCTGGCGACGATCGCGCTGTGCGGGTTCGTGCTCGGCGGCCTGCTGGCGATCCAGTACCTGCGCACGCGCGACGCGCGCTGGGACATGCGCTCGTACGTGGTCATCCACATGAGCCTGATCTTCGCGCTCGGCACGCTCATCACCGGCTCGATCTGGGCGAAGGGCTCGTGGGGGCACTGGTGGGTGTGGAGCGAGCCGACGCTCGTGTCGTTCCTGATCATCTTTCTGCTGTACGCCACCTACC
>Ga0335075_10001533_pt1 | contig 37905 bp, 30 predicted proteins | sample Lox_Sample_24_FD_206723 | JGI IMG/M metagenome (GOLD analysis project Ga0335075, IMG submission 206723) | Soil microbial communities from Loxahatchee National Wildlife Refuge, Florida, United States - Lox_Sample_2.4 | ecosystem: Environmental > Terrestrial > Soil > Wetlands | place: USA... | reverse complement strand
GACGGGATCGTTGAAATCGCGCGAGAACTTCACGAACAGGTCGCGATGCAGATGCGGGTGGGCCTTTCGGTACTCGACCGAGAGAAACAGCTTCTCCCCCGTGCTGCCGCCCGGGCATCTCTCGAGCTGGGTGATTCGCGTGACGCGGTTATCCGGCTCGAGCGAGCCAAAAGCCTGAAAAGCCTCGGTCAGGAACGCCGCGCCGCCGGCTCGCAGCGCATCGCCGTGCGCGGGGATGGCGAGCCCGGTGGCATCGCCGCGAGCGAACTTCAGTGTTGGCTCAGGCGCGGGCATCTTCCGGTGCGGCCAGTATTTGCATGACCGAGCGTACCGATCGCGGCGTCGGGGTCAGGATGGCCTCGAGAGCGCTGCGCGCGCGCGGCGCATCGAGTCGCAGCGTCGCATTGGCGAGGAACTTGGTTTTGATGTCTTCCGCAGCCAGAGCGCGCGTGCCGGCGCCGTTGTTGATGGGCACGTGGCGCCGAAGCTCACGACCGTCCTGCAGCACGACCGTCACCCCACCCGAGAAGTATGTGGGGAAGCGCGTTTCCGGGTCGGCCCTGCAATCCACCCTGGCAGCCAGCTCCCGCGTCGCGGGGTCGGACAGCGCCGCCGGCGTGAGCTCCGCGAGCCCGAACCGGCCATACAATAGGGCCTTGGCGACGACGTATTGGGCGCTGAATTTCGCCTCATACTCGGTGGCGGCGCGCTGCTTGGCCGCAGCGGGCTCCGCGACGATGGGCAGGGTATCCGTCGCCAGCCAGGCGATGACCTGTCTCACCTCATCCGGTGAGCAGTGTCCATGCAACTCGAGCGCTGCCTCGAGACAACCGTGGATGAAATGGCAGACGGGATAGGGCTTGATCGCAGTGTCGAGCAGCTGCCAGTGCTCGCCCAGTCCTGCGAGCAACTTCTCGAGAGCGGCGGTGTCGTCGTGCAGATGCGAGTCGAACAGGCCGAACCTGCCTTCATACGGGCGGGTCGGGGCAACGAAGCCGTTTCTGGCGAGGTGCGCGGCCGTGATACCGGCCAGCGCGCCCCAACCGGGATGCAGACGCTTGGACCAGGCGCCTTCCTCCAGAAACACCTGCACACCCGATGCGGTGCTGGCCGCGATGCCCTGAGCAGCCACGAGCTGGGCCGCGTCGAGGCCGAGCAGCTTCCCTGCCGCGAGCGCGGCGCCGAAATGAGACACGATGCCCGTCGCATGAAAACCGGCATGATGAAAGCCGCCCTGCGCTGCGGCCCCGATGCGGATGCTTGCCTCGACGCCGAGGACATATGCCGCAAGAACATCATTCCACGCAGCATCCAAGTGCTCGCCGACGGCGAGTGCGGCGGGCAATCCGACGACACTGGGGTGCACGATGCTCGCCGGATGCGTGTCGTCGTAATCGAGACCGTGCATCAGGAATCCGTTGGCCAGGGCTGCATCCCGCGGAGCGAGCCGCCGCGAGTCCCCGATCAAGGTGCATTCTCCAGCGGCGCCAGCGGCCGTAATCCCGGCGAGGGTGGGGGCTGCGAAGTCTTGCGTGTGCGCCGCCAGGGCGAGGCCAACGGTGTCCAGCACATGCAGGCGCGCTCGCTCCTGGACCGAAGCGGGCAGCGAGTCCCATGATGTCGAGCGACAGAGCTCAGCCAGCCGGAATGCGAGCGGCGGCGGCGCAACCTTGGCGCTGGCGGCCGTCATGGAGCTTTCGGATGCGGACATGGGTACTCGTCGTTGCGTTGACCGGTCTCAACAGTATTCGGTAGTATTCTAATGTATACATTCAGTCTTCGGCACTGGCAATGGCGGCTCGGCAATAGTGCCGTCTTCGCACAACTGCGCTGACTCTGGAAACCCATCATGACTGAAACGTACAAGCTCTTCATCGACGGTAAATGGCGCGAGGCGTCTGACCGCGCCACCATGCCTGCGATCAACCCCTACAATCAGGAGGTCTGGGCACACGTGGCGGTCGCGAGCGAGGGGGACGTCGCCGACGCGGTGGGTGCCGCGCGCGATGCGTACGAGACCGTCTGGAGCAAGACCTCCCCCGGCGCGCGGGCCAAGCTGTTGTACAAGGTGGCTGACATTCTCGATGCGGATGCCGACCGCATGGCGCTGCTCGAGACCACCGACAATGGCAAGGTCATCCGCGAAACGCACAGCCAGATGGGCTACGCCGCGCGTATCTTCCGCTACTACGCGGCCTGGGCGGACAAGATGCACGGCGATGTCGTGCCGCTCGACCAGAAGGACACGCTCGATCTCGTGATCCGCGTGCCTTATGGCGTGATCGCAGCGATCACGGCCTGGAACTCGCCGGTCGCCATTCTCACCAACACGCTGCCGGCGGCTCTGGCTGCCGGCAATTGTATCGTCATCAAGCCATCCGAGCATGCCTCCGTCACCACGCTCGAGATCGCGAAGATGGTCGAGAAGGCCGGGTTTCCCGCGGGCGTGGTCAACGTCGTCACGGGCGCGGCGCCGACGGGCAAGGCGCTCATCGGCAACCCCGGAATAGACAAGGTGAGCTTCACCGGCAGTCCCGCCGTGGGACGCGCCATCGCGACGGCTGCCGGGGCCAATCTCAAACCCGTGACGTTGGAGCTTGGCGGGAAGTCGCCCAACGTCGTGTTCGACGATGCCGATTTCGATCGGGCGCTGGTCGGCGCCCTGGCCGGCATTTTCGGCGCCACGGGCCAGACCTGCATCGCCGGCTCGCGCCTCCTGGTGCAGCGCGGCATCTACGACCGCATGGTCGAAGGGCTGGCCAAGCGCGCGGCGCAGATCAGGATGGGCGACCCGCGTCTGCCGGAAACCGAGATGGGCACGGCGGCAAACGAGCCGCAATTCAAGCGTATTCTCGGCTTCATCGAAGCGGCAAAGGCCGATGGCGCGAAGTTGGTCGCCGGTGGGCGGCGCGCCAAAGGGCAGGGACTCGATCAGGGATTCTTCATCGAGCCCACGATCTTCGCCGACGTGCGCAACGACATGAAGGTGGCGGCCGAGGAAATTTTCGGTCCCGTGTTGTCGATCATTCCGTTCCACGACGAGGAGGAGGCGGTCGCGATTGCCAACGCCACGCCCTATGGCCTGGCGAGCGGCGTATGGTCGGAGAACATCTCGCGCTGCATGCGCATGATGCGGGCGATTCGCAGCGGCGTCGTGTGGGTGAACACTTACCGCGTCGCCGCTCCGCAGGCCCCGTTCGGCGGCATGAAGGACTCCGGCTTTGGCCGCGTGCGCGGCGAGGCCGGCATCCTCGAGTTCACCCAGGCCAAGAACATCTTCATCGATTTCTCGGGCGACAAGCGCGACCCCTTCGCGATGAAGTTCTGAGGCTGCGCTTGACCGGCTTTATTGTATTCTCTAGTATCCACTGGTATACAATACTACCTGAAGCCGGCCCCGCGCAGGCCCGGCAGGAGATCCAGTTGGCGAGCGGTAATTACCTGATCACCGGCGGTGCGAGCCTGATCGGCTCGCACATCGCCGATCGATTGCTCGCGGACGGCGCGCGCGAGGTGCGATTGCTCGACAACTACTCTCTGGGTACGCCGGCGAGCATCGCGCATCTGAACGACGAGTCGCGCGTCAAGCGCATCCGGGGGGATGTCACCCGTCTGCCGGATCTGCTCGAGGCCATGCGGGATGTCGATGGAGTTTTCGCTCTCGCCGGTTACCTGACGTTGCCCATGGCGCAGGACCCGCTGTCCGGGGTTTCGGTCAACACGCTGGGGATGGTGAATACGCTGGAGGCGTGCCGCTTCAGCAGCGTGCGCCGCGTGATTTTCTCCTCTTCGGTTGCGGTTTACGGAGCCCCGGCGCGGTTCCCGATCACCGAGGACAGCGGCTACGTCAGTGCCGGCCTGCAGCCCCCCTCACTGCTCTATGGGGCGAGCAAGCTCATGGGTGAGGCGCTGTGTGCGCGCTACGCGCGCAGCTTCGGTCTGGAGTTCAACAATCTGCGCTTCGCCTCCGTTTACGGAGAACGGCAGCACGCGCGCGCGGTCAACGCCGTGTTCGTAGCGAAGATCTGCGACCAGGTGCGGCGTGGCGAGGCGCCCGTCATCGAAGGTGACGGCAGTGAGGTGCATGACTACGTGTACGTGACCGACGTGGCGCGTGCATGTGTATTGGCGATGCATAGTTCAGCACACGACCACGCGCTGAACGTCGCGACGGGCGTGGACACTACGGCCACTCAGGTTGCGGAGACTGCGCTGCGGATTTGTGGACGTCGGGATCTGAAGCCGCAGTATCGTGAAGATCGTCGCGCGGTGCGCTCAGCCGCCGGTACCCGGTTGGAATTCAGCCGCGAGAAGGCGGAGCGCGAGATTGGTTGGGTGCCCCAGGTCAGCCTCGAGGAAGGCATGCGCCGGCTGATCGAGTGGCAGAAGACTCAGTCCTGAGCCGCCCGCGCCCATGTCCGAAAACGGGTCGACAACCTCGTCACGCAGAGCAAGGCGCTCGCGGCCACCCGACGCCGGCGGCCTGCCGCGCGGCGAAGCGGCCTATCGCCACATCAGAAGAGCGATTCAGGACGGCAAGCTCGCCCCCGGCGAGCGGCTGCGCGAAATCGAGCTCGCCAGGCAGGTCGGTCTCAGCCGCACGCCCATTCGTGAGGCATTGAGCCGGCTCGAGAGCGAAGGGCTCGTGGCGCACGATGCGATTCGCGGCGTCGTCGTGGCGGAGCTCGACTACGGCATGGTGACGGAGCTCTACTACATGCGCGAGGTCCTGGAGGGCACGGCCGCGCGGCTTGCTGCGCAGCATGCGTCCGACGTGGAGATCTCGATCCTGGATGATCTCTGTCATCAGTACGAGGCTGCCTTGCACGACGAGGCGGCGCTTGCTGTCAGCAATAGGCGCTTTCACGACACGCTGTACCGCTGCAGTCACAACCGCTATCTGCTGAACATGGTGACGGTCCTGCAGAATGCCTTGTCCCTGCTCGGCAGCACGACCCTGGGCAATCCCGAGCGGGCGGCGGAATCGCTGCGCGAGCATCGCGCGGTGGTCACGGCCATTCGCGCGCGCGACGCCGATGCGGCCGAGCAGGCACTGCGGGCGCACATTCGGGCCGCCCAGAAGGTGAGGATGCAGAAGCTGTTCGCCGTTGCGACCTAGTTGCCCATCGAACGACTCAGCGCTGCGAACTACAACATCATGGGAGTGACCGGAATGCCCGAGACGAATGATTACGACGTGATCGTTGTGGGCGCGGGTAATGCCGCGCTGTGCGCCGCGCTGTCCGCTCGCGAGGGTGGCTCGCGTGTGCTGGTGCTGGAGAAGGCTTCGCTCGAGGAGCGCGGCGGCAACTCGCTGTTCACGGCCGGGGGCTTCCGCTTCGTCCACGCCGGCATCGACGACCTTCGCAAGGATGTGCTCACGGACCTCTCGCAGGCAGAGATCGACCAGACGGTAATGCCGTCTTTGTCCAAGGAGCAATTCATGGATGACCTGATGCGAGTGACGGAGCACGAGAGTGACGAGGAGCTCGCGGACATCCTGATCGGGCGCTCGCGCGAGACGGTCGTCTGGATGCGCTCGCATGGCGTGCGCTTCATTCCGATGTTCGGCCGTCAATCGTTCAAGGTGGACGGCAAGCATCACTTTTACGGTGGCGTGAACATCGAAGCGGTCGGTGGCGGCTACGGCCTCGTCGAGGCGCTGATCAAGCGCGCGGAGAAGCTCGGCGTCGAGATCCGCTACGGCACCGAGCTGCGCGAGCTGCTGCAGGACCGCAGAGGCGCGGTCACCGGCGTGCGGGTGAAGGGGCCCGAGGGCTACCAGGAAATCAGCGCCCGGTCCGTGGTGCTCGCGTGCGGCGGCTTCGAGGCGAATCCCGAGATGCGGGTGCGCTACCTCGGGCCGGGCTGGGAGCTGTGCCGCGTGCGCGGCACGCGGCATAACACGGGGGGCGGCATTCGGGCGGCGCTCGACATCGGCGCGCAACCGTTCGGCGGCTGGTCGACCTGTCATGCAGTGCAGTGGGACATCAGCGCGCCGCCGTTCGGTGACCGGGTGGTGCTCGACAATTTCCAGAAGCACTCCTATCCGATCGGCATCGTCGTCAATCTGAAGGGCGAGCGCTTCCTCGATGAGGGCGCGGATTACCGCAATCACACCTACGCCAAGTACGGCCGCGAGGTGATGAAGCAGCCGCGGCGCACGGCCGTGCAGATCTTCGACGCCAAGACCATCGGCATGGTGCGCGACGAGTACCGCATCCGGCAGGTGACCAAGCACAGCGCCGACACCCTGGAGGAGCTGGCTGCGGGGCTGGACATCGATCCCAAGGGTCTCGTTCGCACCGTCACCGCATTCAACGCCGCGTGTCAGCCGGGCAAGTACAACCCGTCCGTTCTCGATGGCGTACGCACGGAGGGGATCGAGCCGCCGAAATCGAACTGGGCGCTGCCGATCGACAAGCCTCCGTTCACGGGGTTCATGGTGACGTGTGGTATTACCTTCACCTTCGGTGGTCTGCGCATCGACCGCACGGCTGCCGTCCTCGACACCGCCGGCGAGCGCATTCCGGGACTCTTCGCCGCCGGTGAGCTCGTCGGCGGCATCTTCTACGGCAATTATCTCGGCGGCGCCGGCCTCATGTCGGGCTCCGTGTTCGGGCGGCAGGCCGGCAAGAGCGCCGCCGAGCGCGCCAATCACGCGGCGGCGGCCGCCTGAACTGCCGCGCCTCCGCGGGGGATCCCGGTGATTCGCAGGCTCAAAGCCGTGTTCGCCCGCGGCGGCACGTCGAAGGCACTGCTGTTCCACCAACGGGATCTGCCCGCCGCGCGCGAAGAGTGGGGACCGATCTTTCTCGCGGCCATGGGGGCTCCCGATCCCAACGGGCGACAGCTCGACGGGATGGGCGGCGGCACCTCATCACTGTCCAAGGTCTGCGTCGTAGGGCCGCCCACGCGGGCCGATGCCGATGTGGACTACACGTTTGCGCAGATCGGCGTGGATCGGGCCAGCGTCGATTACGGAGCGAACTGCGGCAACATGTCAGCCGCCATCGGGCCGTTTGCCGTCGACGAGCGGCTCGTGACGGCGGAGCGTGACGGCGAGATCACGGTCCGCATCCATAACACCAACACGGGCAAGCTGATTCACGCCAGCTTCGAGGTCGCGAACGGCCAAACGCGTGTCGACGGACCGCTCGTCATCGACGGAGTGGCCGGAGCGGGGGCGCCGATCCGGCTGGAGTTTCGCGATCTCGCGGGAGCGCGGACGGGCCGTCTGCTGCCTGCGGGAAGCGCGGCGCAGCAGTTGGCGCTCGCCCGTGGCGGCTCGGTCCGGGCGAGCATGGTGGATGCGGGCAATCCTTGTGTGTTCGTTGACGCCGAGGCGCTGAGCCTCGATGGCACGGAGACGCCCGAGCGGATCGAGTCCGACACTGCATTGATGGAGACATTGGAGCACATCCGCCGGCAAGCCTCCGTTCTCATGGGTCTGGCCCCGGACGAAGCGCGGGCGGCCGAGAGCCGTGCGGTGCCCTTCATCGGCATGGTGGCCCGTGTGCGGCCTTGGGTGTCGCGCTCCGGGCAGCGGCTGACGGAGGCGGATGCCGATCTCGCCGTACGTATGCTGTCGAGCGGCAACGCCCACCGGGCGATACCGATTACGTCCGCGCTGTGTGTCGCGGTCGCTTGTCGAACACCCGGGACACTCCCGGCCGCGCTCTGTCTCTCTACCGCCGGCCCGCTACGAATCGGCCACCCTTCCGGGACGATCGTCGTCGAGGCGCAGCCCGAGCCTGCCTCAGGCGAGGTTCGTCACGCGAGTGTCTATCGGACGGCACGCCGCCTCTTCCAAGGTGAGGTCCTGTATCGGGAAGTTTCATGATGTAAGTTCCTGATAACTTGCGCACGGTACGGGTGCCGCGCCGGGATTATGCTCGCGGCGCGAAATGTACCCGAACGGGGGGGCCCGAGCGTGAGTTCGCTAGACGAGGAGATGTACGAATCCTTCAGGGAAGTGGAGGTCCGGCTGGCGCGCGGCGAGCGCCTCATGAGAGTCATGGCAGGTGTGGCGCGCATCGGCGCATGGGAGATCGACGTCGCACGCGGCACGCTGTTCTGGTCCCGCGAGCTCTACGAGCTGCACGAGCTCGAACCCGGTACGCCGATAGATGCCGAGCGCGCGATCAACTTCATTGCTCCGGAAGCGCGCTCCCTCATCCGCGAGCAGTTCTACAAGATGTCTCGTGGAGCCGTCCCGGGCTGTGATCTGACGGTTCCCCTGGTTACAGCCCGAGGGCGCCGTCGCTGGGTCCGCGCTCTGGGGCATGCCGAGTGGCATAACGGCAGCCTGAGCCGCATGACCGGTGCCTATCAGGACGTGACCGAGCACATCGAGACCCAGATGCGTCTCGACCGTGCCATTCGCGGCACGCAGGACGGGCTCTGGGAGGAAGACCTGACCAACGGTAACCTCTGGGTGTCGCCGCGCTATCGCGAGCTGCTCGGCTACCCCGAGGCGGAGCTGCCGGATGGCACGCAGGAGCACTCCTGGCAGAAGTTGCTGCACGCGCACGACAGGGAGCGGATTCGCGAGGCCGTGCAGATACACCTCGAGCATGGCGCGCCGCTCGACATCGAGATCCGGCTGCGCGCCAAATCGGGGGCATACCGCTGGTTCCGAGCGCGGGCCACCGCCGAGCGCGACGGCACGGGCCGGCCGCGGACTTTGTCCGGCTCCATCGTGGACATCACCAGCGAGCGCAACAGCCGCGAGGCCCTGATCGCCGCCAAGGAGGCGGCCGCGGCCGCGGACCGCTCCAAGAGCCAGTTTCTCGCCAATATGAGCCACGAGATCCGCACGCCCATGAACGGCGTGCTCGGCATGACGGAGCTGTTGCTCGACACCGCGCTCGGCGCCACTCAGCGCGAGCTGGTGCAGACCATCCGCGCCAGCGCGACTTCGCTCCTCAACGTGCTGAATGACTTGCTGGACTTCTCGAAGATCGAGGCTGGCAAGCTGGACATCGAAAGCGTACCGATGGACGTACGTCAGTGCGTTGAGGAAGTCGGCGCCCTGATGGCTGTGCAGGCGTCTTCGAAGGGGTTGGAGCTGATCGTGAACGTCGACCCTGCCATTCCTGAGCGCGTCCTCGGCGACCCGCACCGCGTGCGCCAGGTCCTGGTGAATCTCTGCGGCAATGCCGTCAAATTCACCCGCGACGGGGAGATCGTGATCGAGCTGATTCCGGTCCGCTCCGGTGAAGGCGCGCCGCAGTTGCGTTTCGAAGTGCGCGACTCGGGCATCGGCATTCCTCAGGAGGCGCTCGGTCGACTGTTCCATCCCTTCACCCAGATCGATGCGGCTACGACGCGTCATTTCGGTGGCACCGGTCTCGGGCTGTCGATCGTCAAGCGGCTGGTCGAGCTCATGGGCGGAGAGGTACGAGTCGACAGCACCGTAGGACGTGGCTCGACCTTCACGGTCACCCTCCCGTGCCAGCCGGTCGAGGATGCTCAGGGACAGAACGCGCGGGTCGCGGTGGATCTCGGCGGCAAGCGGGTGCTGGTGGTGGACGACAATGCCACCAATCTGCGCGTGGTGCGCGGCCAGCTCGAGTGCGTCGGTCTCGAGGTCACGACCACATCGAGCGCCGATGCGGCGCTCGAGCTTCTCGAGCGAGCGCGGACGCAGCACCGGGATTTCGATCTGGCCATCCTCGATGATCGGATGCCAGTCTGCGACGGCTCGACACTGGGCAGGCGGATCCTGGCCACTCCCGGCTTGAAGAATATCCGGCTCGTGATGCTCACGTCAGTGGATGGCTACGGCAGCGCGGACCGTCTGAGCGAGATCGGCTTCTCGGGCTACTTGCCGAAGCCGGTGCGCGGGCGGGAGCTGCGCGCGTGCATCGCACGCGTGTTGCAGATCGATACCGGTGCCGTCAGCGCGCGTCATCGGATCGTGACGCGAAGCGTACTGGCCGCGCTGGCGGACGAGACCGCATATCAAGGCCGAGTCCTCGTAGTCGAGGACAACGCCGTGAACCAGCAGGTGGCCCAGCGGTTCCTCGAGCGACTCGGTTGCAAAGTGACCGTTGCGTCCAACGGCGAGGAAGCCGTGGAGATGCTGGGACGGGGGGGATACGACCTCGTTCTGATGGACGTTCAGATGCCTGTCATGGATGGTCTGGAGGCCACCAGACGCGTCCGCGCGCGTGAAAGCGGCGGTATGCGTACGCCCATCGTGGCACTCACGGCAAGCGCGATGGCCGACGAGCTCGAGCGTTGTACAGCCGCCGGCATGGATGGGCTCCTGACCAAGCCGTTGGAAGTCGCCCGGCTGCGGGCCATTCTGGAGCGCTTCGGGCTCGAGCATGGTCACGGTTCCGCGACACCGACATCCGCGCCCCCCGTGTGCACGGATAGCCCTCTCGATGCCGAGCGGCTCCGCGCACTGGTCGGCCCCGATCCTGTCTTCCTCGCGCAGGTCTCGCGAACTTTCGGCGCCAGCATGACCGCGCTCATGGCCGAGCTCCATGCCGCCGCAGCGACCGGGGAGAGCGGCCGGCTGCAGTCCATTGCCCACAAGATGCGTGGCAGCGGCGCCAGCGTGTTTGCCTCACGGTTGACTGCCTTGGCTGGAGCCGTTGAGCAGAATGCGCCCGCTCTCGCGCCGGAGGATCTGCGCGATCGCATCACCGCGCTCCAGCAAGCGGTCGACGAGTGTGTCGAATTCCTGCAGGGACTGGCTGCGTGAGCGGGCCGCAACCGCAGTTACGGCTGTTGCTCGTGGAGGACGAGCCCACTCAGCGGCTGCTGCTGCAGCGCGTACTGCTGCGCGCCGGTTACGAGGTCGAGACGGCCTGTGACGGAGAGGAGGCTCTGCGCAAGCTTTCGCAGAGCGCTTTTCAGATGTTGCTCACGGACTGGGACATGCCCGGCATGGACGGCATCAAGCTCTGCGGCCGCGCCCGCGCGGCCGGATTGGCCGGGTACCTGTACATTCTGCTGCTCACTTCGCACGGCTCCACCGCGGAGGTCGTCGCCGGTCTCGAAGCCGGCGCCGATGATTTCGTTCGCAAGCCCGCCGAGGAGGCGGAGCTGCTCGCGAGGTTGAGTGCCGGACGACGCATCGTGCAGCTCGAGCAGTCGCTGCGCGAGGCCAACGAGCGCATCCATCTGTTGTCGATCACTGATGCTCTGGTGGGAACCTTCAACCGTCGTTACCTGACGGAACAGCTCTGCCGCGAGGTCGACCGCGCCTGGCGCTACGGGCGTCCCTTGGCGGTTTCGCTCGCGGATATCGACCATTTCAAGCGCGTCAATGACTTGCACGGCCACCACGTCGGTGACGAGGTGCTGCGAGGCGTTGCTTCCCTGACGACGGGCTCGCTGCGCCCCTCGAGCGACTGGGTCGCGCGGTTCGGCGGAGAAGAGTTCGTCATCGTGCTGCCGGAGACGGACCGCGCGGCCGCCGTCAGCGTGTCAGAGAAGATCCGCCGGTTGCTCGAGAGCACGACTCTGACGACCTCGGCAGGGGACCTGCGTGTGACAGCCAGCTTCGGTACCGCGGAGCTCGGCGAGGCTGCGGGCTCGGCGCGCGAGGCGGCCGAGAGCCTGCTGCGAGTCGCGGATGCCTCTCTCTATGCGAGCAAGCACGGCGGACGCAATCGGGTGAGCTGAAGCCCTATTCCTTGACCCCGGTGAAAGGATAGGAGCCCATGAAACCGGCTTTCACCTTGCCGCTCATCGAGCGGCCCGCGATCACGGCCGAGAACTCCAACCTGAGCTTCATTGGCTTGGCCACCTCGTTGACCCAGACGAGCTTGTCGCCTTCGAGCCTGGCGTCGCGGATGGCCGAGCTCTGGCCCTGTCCCTCCTGCGTCCCCGTGATTGCATCACCGACGCGCTCGAGCGTCAGGGTGGTGGCCATCGGGCCGGTGGGACCTTTGATGGTGACGGTCCATTTGCCTTCGATCGGCTGGGGCGCCGTCGCGGCGGGCTCTGAAGGCTTCGCTACGGTCGCAGCGTCGCTGCGCGGCCGCGCCGGACGGGCGCCCGGGCTCGTAAATGTCGGCAGCGTATCCCAGCCTCGCACCGAGGACGTCGACGACAGCACCGCATTGTCGTAATCGACCTCCCATTCCGGGAAGCGGTTGAGAATCTCATCGAGCGCCACACGCCCTTCCACACGGGCCAGCGCGGCGCCGAGGCAGGTGTGAATGCCGAAGCCGAACACCGCATGCGCGCGCGTGTCGCGATGGATATCGAACCGGTCCGCGTCGCGATATCGCCTCTCGTCGCGATTGGCTGACGCCACCAGGAACACCATCGCGGTACCCTGAGGGATCTTCTTGCCGTAGAGCTCGGTGTCGTGGTTGACGTACCGCGCGACCTGCGGGCCCGGCGGCTCGAAGCGCAGGATCTCCTCGATGGCGTGCGGAATCAGAGTTCGATCCGCGGCGATCTCCCGGCGGACGGCGGGGTTTTCGGCCAGAACCTTCCCCGTCCAGCCGATCAGCCGGTTGGTCGTCTCGTTGCCCGCGCCCGCGATGATGTTGACTATGGCGAGGATCTCCTCGAGGTCGAGCTTGCGGACCGTGCCCGTCTCATCCGTGAACTCCGTATTGAGCAGCTCCGTCATGAGGTCGTCCGATGGATGTGTGGCGCGCCACTTGACGTACTCCTCGAAGCCCGCACCGTCGAAGTTTCGCTCCGTGATCACCATCGGCTTGCCGGCCTCGGTTCGCAGGCTGGCGTCGGCCCGCTCCCGCACCACGGTCAGGTCCTGGTCCGGAATGCCGAGCAGCATGCCGATGACGCGCATGGGCATCTGCGCGCCGAGATCCCTGACGAAATCGAAATGGCCGGCCCCGACGAGCGGATCCAGGCAGCGGGCGCAGAACTCACGGATCTTCGGCTCGAGCGCGTTCATCTTCTTGGGCGTGAACACCTTCGAGACGACGCTGCGATGCACAGTGTGCCGGGGCGGGTCCTCCATGATGAAGATCCCGCGGGGGAACTGCGCATTGGATTTGATGATCTCGAGGATGTCTCCCCGCGCCGAGCTATAAGTCGTGGCGTCCCGCAGACCCTGCTCGACATCGGCAAACCGGCTCACCGCGTAGAAGTCGTATTCCGGGTTGTAGTAGAGCGGCGCCTCATCCCGCAGGCGCTTGTATGTCGGATAGGGGTCGGTCCGGATCTCGACCTTGTACGGATCGTAATAGACCGGCTCGGACTCGGGGACGGTGGCCATGCAGGGTTCCAAGATATGATCTATAGTGGATCACATTTCTAGCACAGGAGTCGCACGCGGTCAACGGCACCTGGCGATGACTCCGGCGCCGCGCCGCTGCCGGCCGCGGCAGCCGGAGACCCGCGTTGGACGGGGCGGCGCGTTTGCTGCAGACTCCGGCGATCATGGCGGCCGACACGGCGATGCAACATCGAGCACGCGCTTTCGTTCCGACCGATGCCCGGCAGCTGCGTACGCGCAGGATGCTTCGCGACGCGTTGCTCGCGCTCCTCGAGCGCAAGCAGTTCGCGGAGATCAGCGTGCGGGATATCGTTGCCGAGGCGGGCATCGGCTACGCGACTTTCTTCCGCCATCACGCCTCCAAGGAGGAGTTGCTGGACGAGATCGCGGCCGAGCAGATCGAGCACCTGATGTCATTGGCGATGCCGCTGCTGGCGGAGCGAGACACCCGGGCGTCCTGCGTGGCGCTGTGCCGGTACGTGGGCGAGCATCGTGCGCTCTGGTCGGCTCTGCTGGCGGGGGGCGCCGCCGGGACGCTGCGCGCCGAATTCATCCGGCTGGCCAAAGGAGGCGCCGCCAAAGTGCGCTCGAGCGGCTGGCTGCCGGTCGAGCTCGGGGCGGTCTACGGCGTGGGGGCGACCATCGAGATACTGACCTGGTGGCTGCAGAGGCCTGCCGGGGAATATTCCGCGGAGCACATCGCGGAATTCCTCGACCGCCTCGTCGTGACTCCCTCGACCGTTGCCGGGCGGCGTGATGCGCCTAGGCGCGCTCGCCGCTCAACCTCGCCGTCCCGAAGATCCCCATCCTGACCTTGCCGGCCAGCCTGTCACCTTCGATCCGAAGGTCGTATTTCAGTGTGAGCGGCATGGGCTTCGTGACCTTGAGATCCCACTTGAGCGTATTGCCCGCGATGGTGCCGGTGAAATCCTGCGAGCCCATGTCGCTGCAGAGGGTGCCGGTGAGGACGTTGCCGTGGGCCGCAAAACGCCCGGTGAGCTGCTGCGGGCCCATCGGAGTCGCCAGGACCATCTTCCAGGCGCCGTCGATCGCGGATTTCCCGGTCGGCGGCACTTGAGCCGCGCTTTCCGCGGCGGCTGGCGGGGAAGGCGATGACGGCGATGACGGCGCCGCTTTCGTATCGGCAGCGGCCGGGATCTCGGGCCGCTTCTCACCCTGACCGGACCCGGTGCGGAAGATCGGGCGTTTTTCAATCACCTTGAGGATCTTCGCCGGAGTGAGGGGCAGCTCGAGGTGAAGCTCGCCGAAGGGCGCGAGCGCATCGGCGATGGCGTTGATGAGCGTAGGCGGTCCGATGATGCAGCCGCCTTCACCCACGCCCCGGAAGCCGCCCTCCGCCTGCGAAGGCGTGGAGGCGTGAAGGTACTCGAAATCGGGCACGTCGCTGATGGCGGGGAGGAGGTAATCCTTGTACGTGACCGCCGTCGGGTTGCCGCGCTCATCGATGCAAACCTGCTCCAGCAGCACCATGCCGATCGCCTGGGCGAGCCCGCCCGCGATCTGGCCTTCGACCACGGCGGGGTTGATCATCATGCCGACGTCCTCGCTGCAGACCCAACGTTTGATCCTGACGAAGCCTGTCACGGCGTCGACCTCAACGAAGCATGCGTGCGCCGCGCTGGTGAAGGTGACGGGCGGCGGCTGATAGCGATACTGTGCCTCCAATCCGGGCTGCATCCCGGGCGGCAGCCGCTCGGGTTGCCCGTAGGCGACCTCGGCTATCTCGCGCAGGGTATATGTGCTTGCGGCCGCATCGCCCATCAGGACCTTCCCTTCTGCGATCCGGACTTCATCCGGGTTGGCATTGAACAGGTGACCGGCGATGCGCTTGATCTTGTCGACCAGGATCTGCGCCGCCCTGATCGAGGCGCCGCCGCCGGCGATCGCCTGGCGGCTGCCCGAGGCGCCCGCGCCGAAGCCGCCACGCGAGCTGTCGTCTTCGTACACCGTGACTTCGTCGAAGGCGACACCCAGGCGATCGGCGATCACCTGCGCCATGGTGGTCTGCGTGCCGTGCCCCTGCGAATGGGTGCTGAGCACCGCGGTCACCTTGCCGGTCGGCTCGATGCGAATCTGGGCCACATCGCTCGTCAGCACCGCGATGCCGGCGCTGCCCGCGGTCGGCTCGATGTAGGTGGCGATACCGAGTCCGAGATAACGTCCTTGCGCGCGCGCCGCCGTTTGCTCGGCGCGAAAGCGAGGCACGTCGATCTTCCGCAGCAGCACTTCGAGACATTCGGCGGGAGTGATGTCCTCCAGGCGTATGCCGAGTGGCGTCGTCACGGGCTGATCGGCCCGGGTGAGCAGATTGCGCCGCCTGACCTCGACGGGGTCGAGGCCAAGCTTTCGGGCAGCGACGTCGAACACGGTCTCGCGCGCGAGCGATTCCATCGCCCATGGGCCGCGATACGCGCCCAGCCCGGCGGTGTTGGTATACCACCCCTGGGCGTGGAACCCGAACGCCGGCATCTTGTGAGCGGCCCAGAGGAACATCATCACCGGGATGTTGCTGTCCGGAAGATGGGGGTAGGCGCCGTTGTTGAGACCGTATTCGGCATGCGAGGCGAGCAGCTTCCCGTCGTCATCGAAGGCGACGCGCAGCGTCATTTCCTGCTCGCGCGCCTGGTTGGCCGCCGTGAGATTCTCCAGACGGTCTTCGATCCACTTCAGCGGCCGCCCGAGCATCCTGCCCGCCGCGATCACGGCAATCTCCTCGCGCCAGGGTTGCACCTTGAGCCCGAAGGACCCGCCGACATCCTTCGCGATGACGCGGATGCCTGTTTGAGGAATTCCCAAGGCCAGCGACAGGTAGCGCGCGACCATCTGCGGGCTCTGACAGGAGATGTACACCGTGAGCTCGCCCTCGCCGAGGCTGGAGACGACTACGCCGCGTGTCTCCATGGGCGATTGGGCGATGCGCTGATGCTGGATGGTGTGAGTTACCAGGAGCGGCGCGCCCTGCAGCAGGGCCTCGAGCGCCGCATCCGTTTCTTCGTCGCCCGTGGCTGCGGCGACGTTGGATTCGGCGGACGGATGCACCAACGGTCCACGCCGGGCAGCGTCCATCGTCAGGACCGGCGCCGCCTCCTCATAATCGACCGCAACCAAGCCGGCCGCATCCTCCGCAAGGTATCGATCCTGGGCGACGATCATGGCGACGGGGTCGCCAACGTAACGGACCTCGTCTTTCGCCAGCGGTGGAATCTCGATCGATGGCGCCACCAGGAAGAAGCTGATGAGATCGATTTTGAAACGCGCCAGGTCGCGCGCCGTCAGCACCGCGTGAATGCCGGGCAGATCGCGCGCCGCAGCGATATCGATCGAGCGGATCCGCCCGCGCGCGATCGGACTGCGCACGAAAGCCACGTGCAGCAAGCCTGGCAGCACCACATCATCGACGAAGACGCCGCGCCCCGTGAGCAATCGCGTATCCTCCGCGCGAGGCATGCGACGGCCGATGTAGCCGGACGGGCGGGAATCTTCGGTGTGCTGCGTGCTCACTCGGCTGGTCCTTGCGACTCGCCGGCGAGCTTCAGCGCCGCGCGGCGGATGCCCTGGTAGCCCGTGCAGCGGCAGACATGGCCGGACAGGGCCTCCAGCAGCGTACGCGCACTCGGCTTCCCGGCTCCACTCGTCAGCGCTGCGAGCGTCATCACTACGCCTGGCGTGCAGAAGCCGCATTGGAGCGCGTGCTCGTCCCGCAGAGCCTGCTGTACCGGGTGCAGGGTGCCATCGTCTGCCGCGAGGCCCTCGACCGTCGTAATGGAGGCTCCGTCCGCCTGCACCGCGAGCATCAGACAGGACCGTACAGCCAGCCCATCGACGATGACCGTGCAGGCGCCGCATACACCGTGCTCGCAACCGACATGCACTCCCGTGTAGCCCGCTTTGATGCGCAGGAAGTCGCTGAGAGTCAGCCGGCCTTCGACGGTTGCGGCGTGCGGCCGGCCGTTGATCGTGAGTTGAATGCCGTGCTCGCTCATGGTTCTCGTCCCGCGGCCAGTGCCGCTCTCACGGTCGACTCGAATACGCGACGCGCAACCGTCCGGCGATATTCGGCGGTGGCGTGCTGATCATCGAGCGGCGCCGTATCTGCGATGGCGAGCTCCGCGACGCCCCGCCAATCGAGCTTCGCGATCGGCTGCGCGATCAAGGCGGCCTCCACCTGACGGGCCCGCATGGGGGTCGGTCCCATGCCGAACCAGGCGAGACCGATACGGGAGATGCGGCCGTCCGCGACCACCGCGGCTCCCGTGAGGCCGAGGAGCGCAAAATCACCCGGCCGCATCGCGACCTCATGGAAGAGGGGGATCGTGTCCGCGGGCCAGTCGGGGAAGTGGATGTCCGTCATGAGCTCGTCGGGCTCGAGCGCGGTCGCGTAGGGGCCGAGATAGAGATCCGCGGCCGCGATCCGCCGCGTACCGCGGGTAGAGCGCGCCTCCACGGAGGCACCGAGCGCCACGGCGGTCGCGGGAAGCTCCGCCGCCGGCTCGCCGAGTGCGATCGAGCCGCCGATGGTGCCGCGATTGCGCGTCTGGTGATGTCCGACGTGGCGCGTGGCGGTGACGAGGACGGGCAGGTCACCTGCCAGAGTTGAATCGGCGATGATCGCATTCTGACGCACGATCGGCCCGATGCGTGTGCCGCCTTCGAGGCGTGATATTCCCTTCAGCGCCGCAATCCGGTTGATGTCGATCAGGATGAAAGGCTGGCTCAGGCGCAGCGCCAGCAGCGGCATCAGGCTCTGGCCGCCCGCGAGCAAAGTGGCGCCGCCGCCGGCTTCTGAGAGACGCTCACAAGCCTCCTCGATCGTCTGCGGTGCGACGTAGTCGAACGGCGCCGGTTTCACGGCTCGAGGTCCTTGGCATCCTGGATCAGACGAGCCAGGAGCGACGCATCCAGCGTCACCACCGGCGTCGCAGCGCGCCTGCCGAGCTCGAAGGCTGTCGCGGCCACGATCAGCAGCAGCAGGCCTACGGCAAGACCCATCCAGTCGGAGCCGCCACTGCGCTGAGCATGTCCGACCAGATAACCCACGAGCGCTGCAACCACCAACCCGAGCATCCATGCCACCGGAGAGCCGCGCGGGGGCAGGGCTTGAGCGCGCGGCTCACGCGTGGAACCCCCGAGACCGGCGCCTGCCGACGCGGCGGAGGCGGCCGCAGTAGCAGTCGACGCAGCCGCCGGCATCGTCGTAGGACGACCCACGATCATGCCGAACTGCCGAAAGAACCGCCCGGCGAGTTGCCGCGCCGTGGCATCGATGAGCGGGCCGCCGAGCTGTGCCAGACGGCCGCTCACCTGGGCAGCGACTTCGTAGGACAAGGTCGTGCCGCCCGCACCATCGTCGGCCAGGCGGACCTTGGCGCCGCTGCGGATCAAACCAACGGTACCGCCCTGAGCTTCGATCGTCAGGGTGTAGCCGTTGGGCGCATCGACATCCGTGAGCGTCAGCATTCCATTGAAGCGCGCGCCGATCGGTCCGATCTTGATGTCGGCCGTGGCGCGCATCCGCTCAGCGGATTCCTTCGCCAGCGACTGGCAGCCCGGTATGCACTGCCGGAGAATGTCGGGATCGTAAAGCGCCTCCCAGACGCGCCGGCGCGGCGCCGGGATCCTCTCTTGTCCGGTCATCTGCATGGCGTGCCCTCCGACTATTGCACCCTGTTCGGAGACTCGTCCCGGGCCAGCGCGGCGCGCGCACCGGCCCGGATATACGCGTATATATCATCGACCTGCGCGCGGGTGAAATTCGCAAACTGCGGCATGCCCTGCGCGCGCAGGGCGCCGCCATGCACGACGGTCCACAGGCTGCCGGAATCGAGAGCCACCCGCGATTCGCGCAGATCGGGCCCGGGTCCGCCCGTGGAGACGAGATCGAGGCCGTGGCAGGCGGCGCAGGCGACGAAGAGCGCATGGCCCATGGCCACATCGGCGGGATCGATCTTGTAGGATGGATCGTCCACTGCGTGCACGGTCATGTCGGGCGGTGGCGAGGCGGGTAATGTCGCCTTCCCGTCGAGGGCGAAGGTCAGCAGCCGGCGCGGCTGCGCGCCGTATTTCCAACCTACATTCATGAGGCTTCCCCAGGCTGCCGCCGAGCCGCCATAGCCGACCAGCACCGATACATACTGCCTGCCGTGCGCCGCGTAAGAGATCGGTGCGGCGATGATGCCGAGTCCGGCATTGAACTGCCATAGACGCCGGCCCGTCTTGGCGTCATAAGCGGCGAATTCACCATCGGCGTCGCCTTGAAAAACCAGACCTCCGGCAGTCGACAGCACGCCGCCGTTCCAGATGGCGTCGTGCCAGACCTCCCACCGCGGCCGCTGATGCACCGGATCCCAGGCGAGGAGAGCGCCTCTGCCGTCGTGTGGGCCGGCCCTGTAGCCGTTGATGGTGACGTCACCGACCGTGAAGCCGTCGGAGAGCGGCGTGTTTTTGGTGAAGCGCACGCCCGCCTGCATGTACGGGATATAGACGAGGCCGGTGGCCGGATCATAGGACATGGACTGCCAGCTATGAGCGCCCACCGGGGCCGGCCAGATCGTGGCCTGGCCGGTCTCGTCGTAATAGATGTGGCTCGCCTCGAGCGGCCGGCCGGTTCGGAGGTCGATGCCCTTCGCCCAGGTGACCTTGCCGATCTTGCCCGCCGAGAGCGGTTTGCCGCTCTCGCGATCGATCACGTAGAAGAAGCCGTTCTTGGGCGCCTGCATCAGCACTTTGCGCTTCTTGCCGGCGATCACCAGCTCGGCGAGGGCCATCTGCTGGGTGCAGTCATAATCCCACGCATCGCGGGGGTTGATCTGGTAGTGCCAGACATACGTGCCGGTGCTGGCATCGAGCGCGACGATGGATGCGGTATAGAGGTTGTCACCGCCGCCCGGGCTGCGCAGCTGCGGATCATAGGGCCCCGCGTTGGCGGTGCCGATGTAGACGCGATCGAGCCCCGGATCGAACGTGATGCCGTCCCACACGGCTCCGCCCGTGCCCACTTTCCAATACTCGCCGCTCCAGGTCCTGGCCGCGCGCTCGAGGGCCGGATGGCCCTTGTTCTCCTGCGGCGAGCCGGGCGTGGTGTAGAAGCGCCACGCCTGCCGGCCGGTCTTCTGGTCATAGGCGGTGACATAACCGCGTGCGCCGAAGTCGGCGCCGGCACTGCCGATCATCACCTTGTCGTCGAACGTGAGCGGCGCGCCGGTGATGTCCTGCATCGAGCCGGGGGCGGTGGTGTTGGCGGTCCAGAGAAGCTGGCCCGTTTTCGCATCGAAGGCAAACAGCCGCCCGTCGAGCGCGGCGCTGAAGATGCGTCCCTGCGCATACGCGACGCCGCGATTGGCCGCGAAGTTGTATATCATCTTGTTGGGAAAGTACTTCCAGGTCTGCGGATCGTATTTCCACAGGAGCTTGCCGGTCCGCCCGTCGACCGCATGGACGACCGCATAGCTGTCGGTGAAATAGAGGACGCCGTCGATGGCAAGAGGGGTTGCTTCCAGCGTCACCGCGCCGGGCAGATCGAGCGACCAGGCCAGTCCCAGCCTGCGCACATCGGCCGTATCGATCCGATCGAGGCGGCTGTAGGAGGTCTCGTCCACATCGCCGTCATGACTCGCCCAGTTCGCGCCGGCACCGGCAGCGCTCTGTCCCGCCGCCATCGAGACGTTGGCGGCCGCCACGCCGGCGACGCCGATGAGGCTTGCGAGAGCCAATGACAGTGTTCGTCTCGACACGAATGCCCCCTTTTTCGTCAGCGCAGCCGAAGCATCGGCCCGACGCTCGCCTGACCATCATGATATGAGCTACAGTGGATCACACGTGTAGCACACGGGTACCAGCCCGTCAAAGGCTTTCGCCCGCTCCGTCGTCGCTCAGAATGCGGCGGGACGTGCGGGCCCTGCGATCACCATCATCGGCTCGCAGGCAGTTTCCCCAGGACCTGCACGGCGAAGCGCTCGGCCTCATCGCACCACTCGGCGCGGCTGCGCGCCCGGAAACTGACCGCGACGCCGCGCACGCCGAGCCTGTGAAAGTCGGCGATCCTGTCGAGTATCCGCTGCGGGTCGCGCATCTCTTCCTGCGAGCTGATGCTGCTCAGGATGATCTCGGGCGGCAGCTCGCGGCCTATCCTGTCGCATTGCTCGCGCAGGTAGGTGATTCCTTCCGTGATGTCGGCTACGTCGGTTATCTCAGCCGTGCGTGCGCTGGTCGACAGTGTCTGAGTTGCGAAGAATGGATGCCAGGCGTCGCCGAGCTCGGCGGCGCGCCGGATTGCGCGCTTGGAGTTGCCGCCGACCAGGAGCGGCGGATGGGGCTTCTGCACCGGTCCCGGCAGGATGCGGTTGCCGAGCGCCTCGTAGCCCGTGCCCCGGAAGGTGAACTCCACACCGCTCAGGGCCGCCTTGAGGGCGCGCAGATACTCGTCCATGAGGTCGTTGCGCCGCTCGAAGTCGACTCCGAGCGCGCGGTACTCGCCCTTCATGTAGCCGGCGCCGAGGCCGAGCGTCACCCGTCCGCGGGAGAGCACATCGAGTGTCGCCACTGCGCGCGCGACGACGAAGGGATTGCGGTAGGGCAGCACCAGGATTCCGGTCTGCAGCCGCAGGCGCTGTGTCGCCGCAGCCAGGAAGGAGAGCAGCACGAAGGGGTCCTGTGCGTGGTGGCCGCCCGCATCGAGCCACCGCCCTGTGGGACAGGGGTGATCCGTGACGTTGCCGCCGCTGAAGCCCAGCCGCTCGAGCAGACGCCCGATCTCGGTAACGGCCTCCGCACTCAGGAACTCATCCGGCGGCTGGATCTGGTCGAAAGGAAGCGAGACGTTGACTTGCATGGATTTTACTCTATCAGCACCCACTCGCCGGCGTGGTTGCGCACCCAGCCTCCGGACGCCCAGGTGCCACCATCGACCGGAATGACTGTTCCGGTGACATAACTGCTCATCCCGGCGGCCAGGAACAGCGCCACGCTGGCGCATTCGCGATCGATCCCTTCACGGCCGAGCGGAATGCGCCGCGCGATCGCGTCCTGTTGCTGAGCGGTGGGCTGCAGCCAGGAGGCCGGGTCCACCGGGCCCGTGCGATTGCCGCGGATGCCCGGCGTCACCGTGAGGTCCGGCGCGATGGCATTGATGCGGATGCGGTGCTCAGCCAGCTCCACCGCCATCGTACGCGTGAAACTCAACATGCCTGCCTTGCATGCGGCGTACACGGCGTAACCCGGCGCGGCCCGGGAACCCTCGATGCTGCTCACATTGATGATGCAGCCGCCACGGCCGCCTCGAATCATCACGGGCACGGCCGCGGAGGTTGCCGCGAGCATGCTGACGAGGTTGAGGTCGATATGCCTGCGCCAGGACCGCTCCGACTGCTCGAGGAACGGCCGTCGGCTGACTCCGCCGACGTTGTTCACCAGGATGTCGATGCGCCCGAGCCGCTCTGCCGCCTTGGCCGCCAGTGCGCGGATCTGGTCGGTGTCCAGGGCATCCATCGGCAGCGCCAGGCACCGGCGGCCCGACTCCTGAACACGTGCCGCCGTCTCATCGCAGCGCTCGGGAATGATGTCGCCGACTGCGATGTGTGCTCCGGCAGCCGCGAAGGCGAGGGCGATTGCCCGGCCGATCCCGCCACCGCCCCCGGTGATGACGGCGACCTGGTCATCGAGACGAATCTCGTTGGGGCTCGATTGCGTCATTCAGCCCACTCGGGTCAGGGTGTGATGGGACGAGCGCTCGATCATGCCGTAGGCGGTGTGATCGTCCCACGTGTAGCGGACGCCGCCTTGCTGCAGGTTGAGCCCGCCGATGTCCGGATTGCCGACACGGAAGGTCGACAAGGCCGTCACGCCCGCGATGCGCGTGATGCCGAGCTCCGACTTCAATTCCAGCGTGACATCATCGCCCTCGCCCACGATCCGGCGCAGCCAGGGAATCCTGACCGCCGTCGCCGGATACATCCTGCCGCCCTGGAACACATACCCCTGGTTGTAGGCGGAGCCGTCCTCGCGCGGCGGATAGGTGATGTAGCCGAAGGCGCGTCCGTCCGGAAAGAGGGCCGATTGCCAGCAATGCCCGCGAAAGCCGGCCAGCGGGCGCACGCTCTGACGCTTGATGCGCAGGCCGACGCCCTTGAAGTCGCGGCTTTGGCCAGCCACCTCGAATCGGCCCGCGGCACGAAAGAGATGCTCGAATCGCCAGCCCAGCCCCATGTTGGCGGCCTCGATCCGTTCGGCTTCGGACATCTGCGCCACTTTCTCGGGCGAGATGTCCTGCACCCAGGCGGGCGTCGCCATGTCGAGCTCCACGTCGAAGCGTACGGGCGTGCGCTTCCTGGGATCCAGCGTGTTGGCGATCTGCTGCGCGACGGTTCCATCGGCCGCATCGCCGTCGAAGACCACCCGCCACCTGCGAAACGGCTCGAGGCAGCGAAAGCTCAATGGGCCGGCCCCCAGGACGGTCGGGCGGCCTTCCGGGCCGACGGCAGAATGCGCGGGGCCGACGCCCGGCCCGATGAGCACTCGGCCGCCGCGCACCGCGATGTTGGCCTGGTAACGGCGGTTTTCCCAGGATGAGGCCTCCGCCTCGATGCCGACGCGCGGGAAACCGAATGCGCCGTTCTCCTCGAAAAGCCAGATCGAGGAGCTTTCGCGCATCTCCGGGTCGGCGGGCTTGCTCGCAAATACCAGGTCGTGCTCGGGTGTGAGGCCGCCCGTCATTTGCTGCAGCGTCAGGCTCATGGGGCCCTCATCGTGCTCACTGGACATCGAACCGATCGGAATAGAAGCGGAAGCGCTGGCGCAATCCGGCGGCGTCGAGGCCGAATTCGGCCATGTCGGTGCGCTCGTAGCTGTCGTTGCGCGGCGTGCTTCGCCGCCACGCTTCCATCCGTGCCCGGGTGAGCGGCGTCAACTCCTCGCCCAGGAAGTCATACAGGGCCGGGAGGATGGAGAGCGGGTCCCGCTGGAAGGGCGCGAAGTGGATGTCGAAGAAGCGGTGATCGTTGCCCGCGTCGCGGAAGGCGATCATCCGGCGCATCCCGAGCTCGCAGAAGTCGGCGGCGAGGCGGCCCAAGGCCCTGCGGTCCACGTCATCGCAGTAGGCCTTGCTCAATTCCAGGTAGACGTCGGCCACCGAGGGAATCACGCTCGCAACGTCCCGGTGGGTCATGCAGTAGCGGGCGTCGGGAAAGACCCGCGAGAGCGCGCCGATGAAGAGCGAATGCGACGGGTTCTTCAACCGCCAGCGTGTCGGCGGGCAGCGCCACTGCAGCAGCTTCAGCACCCGCTTCACGTAACGGTAGGTCGGAACGAGGTCCGCGTGATGCCACAGCCAGGCCGAATAAGTCGGAATATGGGCGAACGCCTCGAAGACCTGCGACTTGAAGTCATAGCCCATGAACATCTGACACTCGGTCGGCGAGGTGGCGGTGCTCGGCAGCATGGCCGTCATGCGCGGAAAGAGGCGCGCGCGGCTCTCCATGGCCGCCTGCGCCTGCGCGATCCTGGGGTCTGCGTCGATCGAGGCGGCCTCGGGCGGAGGGCAGGGTGAGATGGCCTCCCACGTACGGATCGAGCGCACGTTGGGGTCTTCCGCCAGCAGGCAGGCGAGTGCCGTCGAGCCGGTCCGCGGCAGCCCGAGGCCGATGAGCGGCGCGACGATCTGCTGCTCTTCGATCTCGGGATGCAGCGCGTAGCAGTGCTCGACAGCCAACCGCTGGGAGAGCAGAGCGATGATGCGGGCGTCGAACGCCTCCCGGCCGCGCTCGTTGAGGCGCGCTTCCGCATCCGCCGAGGCGACGAGGCGCGCCAAGCCTTCCCGGAACGACTCCTCGCCGAAGTCCGAGAGCGATGTTGCTTCGCTCGCTCGGCGGATGAGACGTTCCGCGCGGTTCATGGATGCGTCCGCTCTTCGCTTGCCGCCGTCAGCCGCCGCTCATCTCGCGCGCGCTGCGGCTCATGCGGTCTTGGGCGCCGCGGCGGCGATTTCCGACTTCAGCCACATGACTTCGCTCAGATTGGCGCCGCCCGCTTCGCGCAGCAGAGCCTCGAGAGCCTCCCGTTTCACCGCCAAGGCTTCGGCGTTGGTGCGCTCGGCGCCGAGGGCGACATCGAGCAGGTGCAGGGCTTCGAGCGGACGTCCTTCGCTCAATCTTTGTCTGGCGCGCGCCGCGAGGGCGCCCGCGCCGCCAGCCAGCTCCACCAGGTCGGCAGCGATGCTCGAGCGCGGCACGCCGTAGAGCGAGGTGGTCGAGTCATAGTGGAACCAGCCGGAGTACTCCTCCCAGATGGAGCGCACCGCCCACGATACCTTGCCATGGCCTTCGCCGATCGCGAGCTGCGGCGGCAGTTTGATCTCGCGCATCAGCGTGTGGACGTCCTTGCCGGCGTTCATGCCCGCGATGACGGCCTCATTGATGTACGAGACCGCCGCGTGCATCTTGTCGAGCGCGGCGCGGATGACCTCCGCGCCGCGAATCGGCTCGCCGTGCCCGGTGATCAGGAGCTGCGCACCGAGCCGGCGCACGGTATCGAGAGAGCGCAGATAGCGCTGCACCAGGCGCGGCTTGTCGCCGCGCACGGTGACCAGATTGGGAACCGCCAGGAACACGGGTCCGAAGAGATTCCCCGTGAACGCGATGCGTTCCTTCGGCATCCACACGGTCAGTGAATCGAGCGACTCGCCGCCCGGCGTCGAGATGACCTCGAAATGTCTGCCGCCCAGCTCGAGCTCGTAGCGCCGGTCGACGGCGATATCCGGAACGACCTCCGGCGGGCGCGGCGCATTCGCCGCCCGCTTCATGGTGCTGGCCCAGAGCTTGGCCGACCGACGGGCGATATAGGGCCCGAGCTCGTGGAAGTATCGCCACGTATCCACGAAGCGCCGCTCGGCGATGATGCGAGTCTCGGCCTCGCGAAATGCCGGCACGCCGCCATAGTGATCGGGGTGCGCCTGCGTCAGGATGATGTAGCGCAGCGGGCCCGTGCGCCGCGGCGCCAGCAGGCCTTTCGTGCGCTCGACGTTGTCCATGAATCCGGTGTTGACCATCACGTCGCCGGCAGGGGTCGTCACCAGGTAGGCGTTGGAGATGTCCTTCGCCATGAAGACGAACTCCGTGATCGGCTCGGCTTCCTTCTGCTGATCGCCCGCGCGGACCAGGTCAGCGAGCGCCGGCTTGGACGTGTCCGCTGCGCTCACGGGCGCGCGTCCGCGAAGTCGATCATCACTTTCGCCGACGCCGGCGTCCCCGCGACGCCCAGCGCCTCGATCACCTTGTCGAAGGGATAGCGGTGGCTGATCAGCGAGCGTGCCTTCTCCGTCAGCCGCGGCAAGGCGGCGACGACTTCCGGCATCTCGCTCGGATAGCCGACCGCGGTGGTGATCGTCATTTCGGTCGTGAGCATGGCGCCGAGATCGATCGTGACCGGTTTCATGTAGGCCGCCGTCACCACCAGGCGGGAATGGAATTTCGCCATGCCGACGACATCGGCCAGGATGTTGGGCGCGCCCGCTGCATCGATGTAGGCGTCGGTGCCGACCGCTTCGCGGCTGAAGAGGCGCGCCGAGCCGTGCAACTCCTGCAACCGCTCGCGCACGGGCTCCTCGGCGGGATTGATGACCGCGCGCGCTCCGAGCGCCTTGGCGCGGGCGAGCCGCTCGGGAGCCAGATCGAGCGCCACGACATCCGTGACACCGCGGTCCACCAGCCAGAGCACCATGGCCAGCCCAATCGGGCCGCAGCCGAACACCACCACCTTGTCGCCGGGCTTGGCCTGGGCGCGGTTGACGCCGTGCAGTCCGACCGCCATCGGCTCCGCCAGCGCCGCGACTTCGAAGGGCAACTCGTCCGGGATCGGCAGCAGGCTTGCTCCGAGGCGCGCGTCCTTGACCAGGACCTCCTCGGTGAAGGCGCCCTCCGGGCCGCCGCTGCCGATGTAGCTGGAAGTCATCATCGGGTTGATGACGACGCGCTGGCCCAGGGAGACTCCCTTGACGCCGCCGCCGACAGCAATCACTTCGCCGGCCGCCTCGTGGCCGATGGGGGTCACGCCGCCCGGCTTGCGATGGATGCCGCCCACCTTGATGTAGGTGAGATCGCTGCCGCAGATGCCGCAGGCTTTCACCTTCACGACCACGTCGGAATCCCCGGGGCGCGGCGGCTCGACCGGATCCAACCGGACGTCGTTGACTCCGTGGATGTTGAGCACCTTGCGCATCGGTTGGAGCTCCTATGTTGACTGGGGTAGGCGTACGCGTCGCAGGCGGGCCGCGGCACCGGCGGCGATCACCGCCATGACGAGCGCCGCCGTCAGGAAGACGTTCCGCAGTCCGATCTCCCGAGTGAGCGGAGTCAGCACCAGCGGATTCAGGAAGCCACCGAGATAGCAGAACATCATGAGCAGGCCGAGGGCGTGCCCGCGGCTCGCCGCGTCCGTCTCGTGCGCAACGAACTGATTGATGTAGGTTGCAATGATGCCGATGAAGACGCCGATCAGCACGGAACCCGCGGCGGCGCCGGCGGGATTTCTGCTCCAGCCGAGCAGTGCGAGTGCCACTGCCATGCTCGCGAGTCCGAGCGCGAACGTTCCGGTCATCGACAGGCGCCGGTGTATCGGTCCGTAGGCGAGTCCCGTCAAAGCGCCGAAGACCGTGTAGGTGCTGAGAAACACCGAGCGCACGGTGGGGCTGGTGACCCCGTCAGCCTGCAGCAGGAACACGAACTGCGTCGAGGCCATGAAGAGGATGAGGAAGAGCAGGGCCGCGAGCAGATAGAAGGGCAGCAGTCGCCAGAAGAAAGGCGTGCGGGGCTTCGCGCCGCTCTCGCTCCCCGGCTTCGCCTGCCGCAGGGCGAGCAGCCCGAGGAGCACTATGAGAGCTCCGAAGACCGGATACTGCACGAACGAGAGCCGCCAGCCGCCGAGCTGAGCGAGCGCGGCACCGATCGTCACGGTGACGATGGACGTGGCATTGCTGCTGGCGGTGGCGAGACCGAAAGCGCGCGCGCGCCGCTGCTCGTCGTACTCCGTGCCGATCACCCAGAAGCAGGCCGTGCTCAGAACGACTGCCGCGAAGCCCGTCAGAAATCTGGACGCCAGCAGGAGGTTGGGATTGCCGAGGAACATGCCGCTGGCGCCCGCCACCGCAAAAAGCACCGCCGAGGCGATGTAGGTGCCGCGCGTGCCCATGCGCGCGAGTATCCAGCCGCTCACGGCCGCTCCGAGCATCAACCCGAATGCGACCACCGATATCATCATCTGCGCGATGAACGTGCCGCGGCTGCCGAAGTCCTGGGCGATCTGCGGCAGGGAGGCCATGCAGGCGACGAGCCCCAGCGAGATGCACATGGGCCCGGTCATGAGCGCGGCCAGGAGCAATCCGGGCCGGCCGCGGGCGAGCGACCGCGTCGAGGAATGCGGGTTGGCGCTCGCTTCGGCCGCCGGCGACACCGGCACGTTGGCGGCGTCCATGGTCAGAGGTTCACCATGCAGCCGCCATCGACCGTGATCGTGTCGCCGGTGACGAAGGAGGATGCGTCGCTTGCGAGGTATGCCGCGATACCCTCGAAATCGGCGGGATAGCCCGGTCGCGCAATCGGGTTCTTGGCTGCGAAGAACTTGTCGATCGGCGACAGCTCGCCTTCGCCCGTCATGCCCGTCTTGATGTAGCCGGGTGCCACCGAGTTGGCACGAATGCCGTATTTGCCGAACTCGACGGCCATGGAGCGGATGATGGCCCCGAGCGCCGCCTTGGAGGCGGCGTATTGCACCTTGCCGGCGAGCCCCTTGAACATCGACAGGCTGCCGCAAAAGATGAGCGAGCCGCCCGGCTCGCCGGCCTGAGCGCGCTGCACCATGAGGCGGGCTCCCTCCCGCAGGGTGTAGAACGCCCCGTGCATGGCGACGCCGAGAAAAGCGTGGTAGTCCTTGGTGGCCAGGTCGAGGGTGGAGTTGGATGACGGCGGCAGTCCGGCGTTCGCAATCACGCAGTCGACGCGCCCGAATTCCTGCATCAGCGCCGCATAGCCGGCGATGACCTGCTCCTCCGACGAGACGTCGACCTGCCGCGCAGCCGCGCGCGCACCCAGAGCCTCGAGCTCCTTCTTCGCGGCCGCGTTCTTCTCCGCGCTGCGCGCCCAGATGACGATGCTTCCGCCTTGCTTGGCGATGCCGCGAGCGAACCCCAGGCCAATGCCGCTGTTGCCGCCGGTCACTACGGTGACCTTGCCGCTCAGGTCGAAAAGCCCCTTTGCCATTTCGCCGATCCCCTCTTGCCCGCTGTGGTTCGGGCCCGTTGAATTTCCTAGTTTCGGCCGCCGCCATCGGCCCCTCAATGCGGAAAGGTGTCGACGGCCGGACGAAATGCTGCGGACGGGCCGCGCCTTGCTATCCCGCAGCGGCGATACTAATGTAGCTTAGCATCTGACGGCGCACCAGACCGCCGGCCGGCGGCGCGCCCCTGCAGCAGGCTCGCGATTCATCGACCACTCGGGGACTAGCAGCATGAAGATCGACTCCTCTCTGGCTGCCGTGGTGACGGGCGGCGCCTCCGGCCTGGGGCTCGCGACGGTCAAGGCGTTGCGCCAGGCGGGCGCCGCGGTGGCGATCTTCGACCTGAATGAGGAGAAGGGTGCTCGGGCAGCTGCCGACACGGGGGCGATCTTCTGCCGCTGCGACGTGCTCGCCGACGAGAGCGTCGATCAGGCATTCGCCAAGGCGCGCGCGGCCCAGGGGCAGGAAAGGGCTCTCGTCTGCTGCGCAGGTGGCGGTAACGCCATCCTGACGGCCCGGCGCGACAAGAAAAGCGGCGAGATCAGCTTCTTCCCCGCCGACCAGTTCGAGTGGGTGCTGCGCCTCAACACCGTGGGCACGTTCCGCTGCATCACCCGCTCTGCCGCCGGGATGATGACGCTGCCACCTGTCGAGGGAGAGCGGGGCGTGATGGTCAACACTGCTTCCGCCGCCGCGACCGAGGGGCAGATGGGGCAGGCGGCCTATGCTGCCGCCAAGGCCGGCATCGTCGGCATGACATTGCCCATCGCGCGGGATCTCTCGCGCGAAGCGATCCGCATCGTGACCATCCAGCCCGGCATCTTCGATACGCCCGCCATGGCGGGCGCCACGCCGCAGATGCTGGAGTCCCTCGGCGCCATGGTGCCGTTCCCCAAGCGGCTGGGCCACCCCGATGAGTATGCGAGCCTGGCGCTCGAGATCATCCGCAACGGCTACCTCAACGGCGAGACCATCCGGCTGGACGGTGCCATCCGGATGCAGCCGCGCTGAGCCTGAGTCGAAGTGACGCCTGGAGTCATGGCGCGATGCCGCAGCCGTCCGTATCCTGCACCGGGTGGAGAGGGCGGGCGCCGACTGCCCCGAGGTGCTCTGGGATGCCGCGATACAAGCTGATTGTGATGACGAAGCCGGTCGAGGGGCGGGAGCAGGAATACAACGACTGGTATCAGAACGTCCACCTGCGCGACGTCGTCGCGATACCCGGCTACCAATCCGCGCAGCGCTATCGGCTCGTCCGCGCGGTGGTGCCCGGCACCGACAAGCTGCCGTATCTCGCGATCTATGAGATCGAGACCGACGATGTCGACGCGGCGGTGCGCGAGCTCAGCGAGCGCGCCGGGGCCGGAGGCATGGTCATCTCCGGGGCGATGTCGCGGGATATCTTTGCCGCGGTCTTCGAGGAGCTCGGTCCGCCGGTGCGCACCGGCGGCTGAGGCCCGGCTCGCGAGCCGGGCTTGCCATCCATGCGGGCAAATACTAATCTTGCTTACTAAATCACTCTGCTGTCGAGGAGCGCGTCCATGAGTCCGAGTGCCGAGTGGGGACCTGCGGCGCTCCTTGCGGTTTATCGCAAGGCGCTGCTGATTCAGATCGTGGACGAGCGCATGCGATCGCTCCTCTCCTCCGGAAGGCTGGCGGCGGTGTACTACTCGCCGCGGGGCCAGGAGGTCGTGGCCGCGGGAATAGCGGTGCACCTGAAGCCCACCGACTATCTGGTCACGACCTATCGCGGCGTCCACGACCAACTCGCCAAGGGGATGCCTCTGAAGCTCCTCTGCGCGGAGTACTACGGCAAGCAGACGGGTGCCTGCAAGGGCAAGGGAGGCCCGATGCACATCACTCATCCGGCTGCCGGCATCATGGTGACGACCGGTGTCGTCGGCGGCGGAATTCCCATCGCCAACGGCCTGGCGCTCGCCGCGCAGTTGAAGGGCGAGGACCGAGTCACGCTCTGTTGCTTCGGCGACGGCGCATCGAACATCGGCGCCTTCCACGAGAGTCTCAACATGGCCTCGCTGTGGAAGCTGCCGGTGATCTTCTACTGTCAGAACAACGGCTATGGCGAATGCACCCGCTATGACAAGGCCACCGCGGTCGCGCACGTCGCCGACCGCGCCGCGGCCTACAACATGCGTGGTGTCACCGTCGACGGCAACAACCCGCGCGAGCTGTGGACCGCGGCGGGCGAGGCGGTCGAGCGCGCGCGGCGCGGCGAAGGTCCGACTCTCCTCGAGGCGAAGACGTTCCGCTTCATGGGCCACTATTTCGGCGACCCTGGCGCCTACATTCCAAAAGAGGAATATGCCGCCGCCCAGGCGCGCGATCCGATGCCGGCCTGCCGCGCGGAAGTGCTGCGCAGCGGCGCCGCGAGCGAGGCCGACCTGCAGGCCCTGGAGGAAAAGATCAAGCGCGAGCTCGATGAGGCGCTCGCCTTCGCGGCCGACAGCCCTGCCCCCGACCTGAGCGAAATCGACCGCGACATCTATGCGAGCGGGGTATCCGCATGAGCACGGTCGAAGCTGCGTCGAAGACCATCACCTTCACCGACGCCTACCGTCTCGCGTTGGAGGAGGCAATGGCGGCGGATCCAACAGTCATCCTGTTGGGCGAGGACATCGCCGACGAGGAGGGCGGCGGCGTCTTCAAGGTGACCAAAGGCCTCTCCACGAAGTACGGCAAACAGCGCGTGCGCACGACGCCGATCTCGGAGGAGGCGATCGTCGGCGCGGCCATAGGCGCCGCGCTCGCCGGCATGCGGCCGGTGGCGGAGATCATGCTGATGAACTTCGTCACGGTGGCGATGGACCAGATCGTCAACCATGCGGCGAAGCTGCGCTTCATGTCGGGCGGGCAGACCGGCGTGCCCATCACGATCCGCACCCGTACGGGCGCGGGCGCCGGAACGGCGGGCCAGCACTCGGACATGCTGGAGGCGTGGTTCGCGCACGTGGCGGGCATGAAAGTGGTCGTTCCGTCCACGCCCGCGGATGCGGTGGGCCTCCTGGCCTCGTGCATCTTCGATGATGATCCCTGTCTCTTCATCGAAGACTCACTGACACGCGCGCTGACCGGGCCCGCGCCGCCGCCCGGCCACCGTGTTCCCCTGGGCCGCGCGAATGTGACCCGGGAAGGCAGCGACGTATCCGTGATCGGTTACGGCCGCCCGATCCGGGATGCGCTGCAGATCGCGGAACGGCTGGCCGGTGAGGGGATCTCCGTGGAGGTGGTGGACGTCAGGACCGTCTCGCCGCTGGATTCCGACACGATCCTGAAGTCTGCCGCGAAGACGCGCCGCGCGGTCGTGGTGCACGAGGCACCGCGCAGCTTCGGGGTCGGCGCCGAGATTGCCGCACGCATTCAGGAGCATCTTTACGACACGCTCGCCGCACCGGTGTTGCGGGTTGCGTCACGTGAGGTGCCGGTGCCGTTCGCGAAAGTGCTGGAGCAGGAGTATCTCTACAAGCCGGCGGCGATCGAGGCCGCGATCCGCCGCACGCTGGATTCCAAGGGTCGTCGATGAGCGTCGAGGTTCGCATCCCGCAGATCGGCTTCGCGGCGCAGGAAGGCAGGCTGGTCGAATGGCTGGTCCCGGACGGGGGGCGCGCGGAGAACGGCGCCGCTCTCTATACGTTGGAGCTCGACAAGGCCGTGCAGGAGGTCCCCGCCCCGGCGACCGGTACGCTCAAAGTCCACGCCACCGTGGGTGAGGCCTACCCGGTCGGGGCACTGATCGCGGAGATTTTATGAGCAACGTGCGCAACATTGCCTCGGCCCCGGCGCGTGGCGCGGGAGTGACTGCGAGCGGCTCGGGCGACTGGCCGCCGAGCTGGAGTTTCACTCCGCACGGCATCTGCACCGGCCGCTACATCGACCCGGAATTCGCTCGTCTCGAGCACGAGCGACTGTGGATGCGGGTGTGGCAGGTGGCGGCGCGGCTCGATGAGATTCCCGGCAGCGGCGACTTCACCACTTATGAGATCGGCGACCAGTCGGTGCTGCTGGTCAGGCTGGATGCCTCCACGGTCAAGGCCTACTACAACGCCTGTCCGCATCGTGGCACGGCGCTGGCCGAAGGCTGCGGCCACTTCCCGCGCGCCCGCATCCAGTGCCCCTTCCACGGCTGGCGCTGGGATCTCTCGGGCCGCAACGAGTTCGTGCTCGAGCGGCAGGAGTTTTGTGACGGCCAGTTGCGCGACAGCGACGTCGCTTTGCGCGAAGTGAAGGTCGTCCTCTTCGCGGGCTTCGTCTTCATCAACTTCGATCCGAGCCCGGAGCCGTTCGATGAGTTCATTGCGCCGGTGCGCACGCTGATCGAGGGCCTCGCGATCGGCGACATGCATCATTACTGGTGGAAGTCGATTCCGGTGCCTGCCAACTGGAAGGTGGCACAGGAGGCTTTTTTCGAGGCCTTTCACGTTCCCGCTACCCACCCGCAGCTCGAAAAGAGCGGCGCGGAAGTCATCCGTGGCACCCGCGACGAAGCGGAGTTCACGCACCGCTACGTCGAGTACGAGGCCTTTCCGCATGGCCACGCGCGCTTCTTCGGCGGCAAGAAAACGCCGATGGCCGGTCACGTCCACCGGGACGACCGCAAGGGCGACCCCATCGATGACATGGCGGCGCGACTTAAGCTGCTCGTCGACGGGATGGATGCGATGGTGCTGCAGGAGGACATCGACGTCCTGCTGTCACTCAAAGGCAAGCCCATCCCGGAGGGTTCGAGCGCCGGTGCGGAGTACATGAAAGCGCTGTACGCGCGCGCGGCAGCACAGGGGCGGCCGATGCCCAAGGCAGCGCCGGAGATCCTGGGCATGTGGGGCGGCGAGGTCGTCGTGTTCCCCAACCTGATGATCCTCCCCCAGGCCGGCAACGCGATGATCTATCGCGTGCGGCCCCATCCCTCCGACCCGGACAGCTGCACGTTCGAGATTCTTTCCACCAAGACCTATCCTGCGGCCGTCAAGCCGCCGCGCGCCACCGTGGAGCGCGTGACTGACATTCGCGACCCCGAGCAGGTCCTGCTGATCCCGCGCCAGGACCTGGGCAACATCCCGCGCATTCAGAAGGGGCTGCATGCGCGCGGCATGCGACAGACCTGGCTGGCGGCCGAGCAGGAGAAGATCATTCTCAACATGCACCGCGAGCTCGACCGGTACCTGAAGTCCTGACGCGGCCGTGTTCACGGGACAGTCGATCCGCGTCGCGGTCGCGGCGCAGGGCATCGTCGAGCTGTGCTTCGATGCGCGCGACGGGTCGGTCAACAAGCTCGACCGGCGCACCATCGACGAGCTGCGGGCAGCCACCCAGGTCATTCGCGGCGTGCAGGCGCTGCGCGCCGTCCTCGTCACGAGCGCGAAGGAAGCGTTCATCGTCGGGGCGGACATCTTCGAGTTTCCCGCTCTCTTTGCCCAGGCTCCGCAGCGGATCGAAGCCTTCGTGGCGCAGGCGAATGAGGTTTTCGCCGCGTTCGAGGATCTCGATGTTCCGATCGTGACGGCGCTCAACGGCCTCGCGCTCGGCGGCGGACTCGAGGTGGCCCTTGCCAGCGATGCGCGCGTCATGTCGGAGGCAGCGCAGATCGGGCTGCCGGAGGTCTCGCTCGGGCTCTTTCCCGGCTTCGGCGGAACGGTGCGTCTGCCGCGCATCGCGGGCGCGGCGGCGGCCGTCGATTGGATCGGCACCGGCAAGCTGCAAAGCGCGCAGCGGGCGCTGGCGGCCGGGGTGGTCGAGAAACTGGTCGCGCCCGCTGCCCTTCGCCAGGCGGCGATCGAAGTCCTGGAATCGCTCGTGCGCTCCGGCGAGTGGCGCGCGAGGCGCGAGCGCCGCCACGGTCCGTTCGCGGCCGACGCCACGGTCTTTCTCGAGGCCAGGCGCGCCCTGGCGCCAGCCGCGACCCACCAGCCGGCCGCGCTCGCTGCGGTCGAGCTGATGGAGCGTGCGGCCGGCTCCACCCGTGACCAGGCGCTGCGACTCGAGAATGCCGCCTTCGCACAGATCGCCAAGACCCAGGCTGCGGCCTCGCTGATCCAACTCTTCATCAACGATCAGGCGATCCGCAAGAAGGCCAAGGAGTACGCGCAGGCGGCGCCGAAGGCACGACGAGCGGCGATCCTCGGCGCCGGGATCATGGGCGGCGGCATTGCCTATACCGCCGCCGCGCGCGGCATCGCGGTGACGATGAAGGACATCAGACAGGAGGCGCTCGATGCGGGGATCGCGGAAGCGCGCCGGCTTCTGTCGAAGCAAGTCGACTCGGGGCGCATGCAGCCTGAGCAGGCCGAGCACGTGCTCGCGGCGATTCGTCCAACGCTCGATTATCGGGACTTGGGCGACGTCGACTTCGTGGTCGAGGCGGTCGTCGAGAGTATGGCTGTGAAGAAGTCGGTGCTCGCCGAGGTCGAGCAGCGGGTGGGCGCCGGGACCGTTCTGGCATCCAACACCTCGTCGCTGTCGATTTCGGAGATGGCGGGCGCGCTGCGCCGACCGGCAAGCTTCGTCGGCATGCACTTCTTCAATCCCGTGCCGCAGATGCCGCTGGTCGAGGTGATCCGCGGCTCGCAGACGCAGGAGCAGGCCGTGGCGGCGGCGGTGGGGTTCGCGAGCGTCCTCGGCAAGACGCCGATCGTGGTCCGGGAGTGCCCGGGTTTCCTCGTCAACCGCATTCTCATGCCCTACATGCTGGGCTTCCTGCGGGCGGTGCGCGACGGCGCCGACTATCTCGAGATCGATCGCGTCATGGAGGCCTTCGGCTGGCCCATGGGGCCGGCCTACCTGCAGGATGTCGTGGGAATGGATACGCTGCTCCACGTCCTCGAGACGATCTCGGCCGGCTTCGCGGAGCGGATGCGCTGCGACTTCCCACATGCGGTCGAGTTGCTGGTCCGGAACAATCGTCTCGGGCAGAAGAACGGCGTCGGTTACTACCGTTACGAGAGCGACCCGAAAGGCAGGGCGCGCAAGAGCATCGATCCGGCGACCGCGACCCTCCTCGCCGGTATCCGGACCGGCGGCCGCGGGACCTTCAACGACCAGGAGCTGCTCGACCGGCTGATGCTGCCCCTGATCATCGAGGCGGCGCGCTGCCTGGAGGAAGGCATCGCCGCGAGCGCCGGCGAAGTCGACACGAGCCTCGTGCTCGGCCTCGGATTCCCCCGCCATGCGGGTGGGCCGTTGAAATATGCCGACTGGTTGGGTTTGAAACAGGTCGTCGCTCAGTGCGAGAAGTACGCTGCCCTGGGTCCGCTCTACATGCCCACCGAGGGGATGCGGCGCGCGGCGAGGGACGGCACGACGTTTCATTGATGCAGGCGTGAGGGCGTGTGCTCTCCGAGCGCGGGCACGGAACCGATCGGACGGCGGCGGACCGCTGGAAACGCCTGTCCCGGCGAGGCGCTCCAGGCTTTGAGGGAAGAATCCAACTCTGCGGTGCTGCGCTCGCGCGCCTCGTGCAGACAGCTCGCCACGACATGACTCATGGCGAGGCCGATGCGGCCGCCGCGCCGTGACAGCCAGGCTTCCCAGGCCGCGATTGCGGCGAATATGCCGGTCAGGGGGTCGGCGATGGCGTCGCCGACAAAACCGGTCCGGCCGCTGGCGGCGCGGAGCGCAGCGCTCAGTCCCGCGGCAACACCACAATCATCTCCGAATCCGACCCAGCCGGCCGGTTCGCCTTGGGCGCCGTGGCCGGTGATGGTTACCCACACGAGCCCCGGGACGGAGCGGACCAGCTGTGCCGCATCGATGCCGAGTTGCAACAGCGCTCGCGGCCGCGCGGCCTCGATCACGATGTTGGATGAGGTGATCAGGGAGAGCAGCGCGCTGCGGTCGGAGCTGTCGCTGAAATCGAGGGCCACACTGGCCTTGCCCTGGTTGAGCAGTGCGTAGAACGTCGGATCGGAGCCGCGCATCGCGTCCGGACGCGTGCGGCTCTCCACCTTCACGACATCGGCGCCGGCAAGCCAGAGGAGGTGAGCCGCGAGCGGGCCGGCCCAGAGCGCCGAGAGATCCAGCACCCGCGGCGCGGTCCGGTCGGAACTGCCGTGGCGGTGGGCTGCCGGAGTGCCTGGGGCGAGCTCGACCTGCGCACGCGGGGGTGAAGGCATTCGCTCGTGCTCGGCCGCGATTGCCAGCCCGAGGGTTCGTCCGCGAGTGAGCAACGTCACCGCGTTGCTCGCAGCAATCCGAGCGGCGATGGCGGCCTCATCGCGCGTGTCGAGGTCTGCCGCCTCGAACAGGGCGGGCAGCAGCTCCCGATCGGCGGAGCGGGACAGGTTCAGAGCCAGGGTGTCGCCGATGGCCTCAAAGAGCCGGCAGCCGCCGCCGGCGGCGGTCCGCGCCGGAATCGCCAGGCCAGCCATCACCGCCCGCTCGCATAACAGGGTGGCGCC
>Ga0335075_10001531_pt1 | contig 37943 bp, 42 predicted proteins | sample Lox_Sample_24_FD_206723 | JGI IMG/M metagenome (GOLD analysis project Ga0335075, IMG submission 206723) | Soil microbial communities from Loxahatchee National Wildlife Refuge, Florida, United States - Lox_Sample_2.4 | ecosystem: Environmental > Terrestrial > Soil > Wetlands | place: USA... | reverse complement strand
ATGACGCCCCAAGGCGTACCGAAACCGACGACGTTTCCGAGGACTCCCTGGAGGAACTCAAGGCACGACGGAACGAAGCGGCGTCGGCGGTGGTTGACGTCGACGAATCAGAATCCGCCGAGTCTTTTGAGCTGCCCGGCGCCGACCTGTCCGGCGAAGAGCTTTCAGTGCGTGTGATTCCCAAGCAGGCCGACGAGTTCACTTGTTCGAGCTGCTTTCTGGTGCAACACCGCAGTCGACTGGCCAGCGAGAAAAACGGCGTGATGATCTGTACCGACTGCGCGGCCTGATCGGTCAGCTGCGCAATGCCGACAGCACCCGCTCCGGGTGACGGCAGCTCACCAGCCAGTACGGCGTCGGGTCGTCGACGTCGTCTAGAACCAGCAGCACCATGGGGCCCACCCATCCCCGGTGCACCACATAGGCCGCGGGGTCGAGTTGACGTCCCAGCGCCGCGGATTTGGCCGACCGCGGGATATCTGCGGACCGGGCGATCACGGTGACCGGTAGATGCGCGGCGCCGGCCCACAACTCGACACCGCCGTCACCGGTGGTGACCCGGATCTCGATGCGGCCCAGCCATAGCAGCACCCCGGCGGCCACCACAAACAACAACACGTACGGCAGCCAGCGCGGAATGCTCGGCACGCCCTGGTTGACTTCCAGCCCGATCAGCGCCGCCAGCGCGAAGCCCAATGGCCACCAGAACCATGGCACCCACAAACGTTCGCGATACCGCACGGTTTGCGGCGCGACTCGCGTACCCGACACTCGGTCAAGGGTAATCTGTGGCCCCGTGTCGACCACTCTGGCGGTTGTTCGTCTCGACCCCGCGCTTCCGCTGCCCACCCGAGCCCATAGCGGTGATGCCGGCGTCGATCTCTACAGCGCCGAAGACGTCGAGCTGGCGCCCGGACACCGTGCGCTGGTGCGAACCGGGATCGCGGTTGCCATCCCGTTCGGGATGGTCGGCTTGGTGCACCCGCGATCTGGATTAGCTGCGCGGGCAGGGCTTTCGATTGTCAACAGTCCCGGCACCATCGATGCCGGCTACCGCGGCGAGATCAAGGTCTCCCTGATCAACCTCGACCCGGCGACGCCGATCGTCGTGCATCGCGGCGACCGCATCGCGCAATTGCTGGTGCAGCGGGTTGAGTTGGTTGAACTGGTCGAGGTGTCGTCGTTCGACGAAGCCGGGCTGGCCGATACTTCGCGTGGCGACGGGGGTCACGGATCCTCGGGCGGACACGCGAGCTTGTGACGCGCGCCGCGACGATGCAGAGGAAGCGATGAGAAGGGGCGGCGCTGGTAATGGCCTTCGGTAGACGCAAACCAAAAGACGAACCAGCCGACGAGTCGGGAGTCGCGGAAGTCCCGAAAAAGTCGGCCGCACCCACGCAGCGGGAGAGGCCGGTCGAGAACACGGTCGCCGGCGATCTCGAGGGTCCGTTCGACATCGAGGATTTCGACGACGCCGCGGCCGCCGAGGCGGGCCGCCTCGATCTCGGTTCGGTGTTGCTGCCGATGCCCGCGTCGGCGCAGCTGCAAGTGGAGCTGACCGAAACCGGCATCCCTAGCGCGGTGTGGGTGGTTACACCCAATGGTCGGTTCACCGTCGCCGCGTACGCGGCGCCCAAGACGGGCGGTCTGTGGCGCGAGGTGGCCGGTGAGCTGGCCGACTCGCTGCGCAAGGACGGCGCCGCGGTGAGCATTCAGGACGGTCGCTGGGGACGGGAAGTGGTCGGCACCGCGACCGGGGTGGTGCGGTTTATCGGTATCGACGGCTACCGGTGGATGATTCGCTGCGTCGTGAACAGCACGGCCGAGAACATCGATGCGTTGACGGATGAAGCTCGAGAAGCGTTGGTGGACACCGTTATTCGTCGTGGCGAGACTCCGCTACCGGTTCGGACGCCGTTGCCGGTGCAGCTGCCCGAGCCAATGGCGTCGCAGCTGCGCGACGCGGCGGCTGTGCAAGGCGCGCCCGAGTCCCCTGACGCTGGGGGCGAAGAGGAGGTGCCGACGGACGCGCCAGCAGCGACCGCGCGCCGCAGCGCCTCGGGATCGGCGATGCAGCAGTTGCGCAGCACAGGCGGCTAGACCTCGCGCTGACGATGCGGGCCTCAGGCCTGCGCAGCCTCCAGCGCTGCCAAACAAGCGGCCCCGAGCGCCGCGGGATCGGTGCCGATCTGATCCAGCGTCGCCGTGCGCAACGCCGCGTGCGGCGCGGCCGCAGCCCATTCCATGCCGATTTCGACCGGGTGGACCGGGTCATCCACGGCGGCAGCGACGCCCATCGGCACCGCGAGCTGCTGCAGCTGCGCGCGAGTAGGGGCGACGTAGGCCGCCGCTTCTTCCATCGCATCCGGCAGGTGTGGCCACTGGCTCTGCCATGACCGGGTCAGCTCGTCGGCCAACCATGGCGGGCTGGACGCCCGCATCTGGTGTGTCGTTGCGGCCAGACCGTCATGTCGCAGCTGTTGCGCGGAGTGCCGGGCCGCGATGGCGGCCGGAGCGTTGCCGGGCGCACCGGTCCAGGCCGGCAGCGCGGCCAACACGGCCACCGCGCGGTCGGGATGCGCTAGCGCCCACGCCACGGCTACCGCGGCACCGATCGAAACGCCGCCGACGGCGATCGGGCCTCGGCCCGCGGCATTGTCCAAGGCGGCCAGGTAGCCGTCGAGCAAGTGATCCGGCTGCGGCTGCGGTGCCAGGAGCTGCGCGCCGGCACCGTGCAGCGGCCGTGAGAATGCCCGGATGATGTAGTCGTCGTCGGACCCCGTTCCCGGTAGCACGACGGTTGTCACACCGCCCAGGTCGATAGCCACACCTGAATATTGCCCGGACTGCTTTCGGGGTATTCGGGAAAGGTACTGGGGGACGTCATGGCGCTCGGGAACTAACCGTCTACGGTGTCCGTTGGCGTGAGAGGATCGGCTTCGTCCCTCTAAACGACTCAAGAAGGTCCACAGACGGTCAGGAGAGGCCATGGCGGCGGAGAAAGGCTATCTGCGCCGGCTGACTCGTCGGCTGACGGAGGACCCCGAGCAGCGCGATGCCGAGGAGTTGTGCGACGAGGCGATCACTACCGGCGCGCAGCGCGCCATCGACTGTGAGCGAGGCCAGGAAGTCACGATGGTCGGAACGCTGCGGTGTGTGGAAACCAACGCCAAGGGTTGCGCCGACGGAGTTCGTGCCGAGCTGTTCGACGGCACCGACACTGTGACGCTGGTATGGCTGGGCCAACGCCGAATTCCCGGAATCGACTCGGGCCGCACGCTGCGGGTGCACGGCCGGCTGGGCAAGCTGGAAAACGGCAGCAAGGCGATCTACAACCCGCACTATGAAATTCAGCGATGAAGCGCCCGGTGGACGGTGCGACAGACGAAGCCAGTGAGATGACTCCGGCCGCCGAGAGCGAAGCGGCGTCGGTCATTGCGGACCGGACCCCAGCCGACCGGGTGATGGCACAGCTGGGAGGCGTGCCGGGGATGATCTACTCGTCGCTACCGGTACTGGTCTTCGTCGGCACCTCGCGGTTGCTGGGCCTGTCGGCGGCGGTCGGAGCGGCCCTCGGCATCGCCACGCTCATCCTGGTGTGGCGGCTGGTCCGGCGCGAATCCGTGCAGCCGGCGGTTTCGGGACTGATCGGCGTCGCGATCTGCGCACTGATCGCCTACATGCTGGGGGAGTCCAAGGGCTATTTCCTGCTGGGCATCTGGACGTCGCTGTTGTGGGCGGCGGTATTCGCGGCGTCCATCCTGATCCGGCGCCCGGTTGTCGGCTACATCTGGAGCTGGCTGCACGGGCACGATCGAGCCTGGCGCGACGTGCGCCGCGCGGTGTTCGCTTTCGATATCGCCACCCTGACCTGGGTGGTGGTATTTGGCGCCCGTTTCGTCGTGCAGCGCTTGCTCTATCAGTCCGACCACACGGGCTGGCTGGTGGTAGCACGGATCGCCATGGGCTGGCCGCTGACCGCCGCGGCGGCGCTGGTGACCTACCTGGCGATCAGAGCGGCGCAGCGCGCTCTGGAGACGACCACCGTCATTGCAGAGGCAGCAACAGCTGGCGCAATTCCTCCTCCACCTCGCTGACAGCCACCAACAGCAGCTCGTCGCCACCTTCCAGCGGCTCGTCGTCCTGCGGCACGATGACCCGGGGGCCGCGCAGGATCGTCACCAGCGCCGCATCCCGAGGCAGCTGCAATTTCCGCACCGGCTTGCCGGCCCAGGGCGTGTCGTCGGGCAGCGTTATTCCAACCAGGTTGGCCTGACCGTTCCGGAATTCCATGAGCGGCACCAGGTCTCCGACCGCGACGGCTTCCTCGATCAACGAACACAGCATCCGCGGGGTGGACACCGCCACGTCGACGCCCCAGGCGTCGGTGAACAGCCATTCGTTGCGGGGATCGTTGACCCGGGCCACCACCCGAGGCACCGCGAACTCGGTCTTGGCCAGCAGGCTGAGCACCACGTTCGCCTTGTCGTCGCCGGTCGCAGCCACGACGACGTCGAACTCCTCGAGGCGGATCGACTGCAGCACACTCATCTCGCAGGCGTCGCCGAGCCGCCAGTGCGCGCCCTTGATGGCGTCGGCGTCGATGTGCTCCGGGTTGCGGTCGATCAGTGAAACGTCATGACCGTTTTCCAGCAGTTCGCGGGCGACCGAGCGGCCAACCGCGCCGGCGCCGGCAATAGCTACCTTCATCTGCGCCGCTCCTCAATCCCGGCTCCGCCGGAATCATCGTCGCCGTCGCGCTTCATCAGTCGAGATCCTCGCTCGGCGGCAGCGCCGCGATGGCCAATGCTTCTGCGACGCGGCCGGATATCGCGGCGATATAGACCTGATCGCCGGCCTGGATGATCGTTTTCGGTTCCGGAAGCACGCCGGTGCCGAATCGGATCAAGAACGCCACTCGAGCGCCGGTCGCCGTTTCCAGATCGGTGGCCCGGCGGCCCACCCAGTCCTCGTGCAGCGCGACTTCGGCGACGGCGACGGTTCCGGTCGGGTCACGCCACTTGGTGGTTTCGGTATCCCGGGTGAGCGCGTTGAGCAGCCGGTCGGTCGTCCACGGCACGGTGGCAATCGTGGGGATGCCCAGCCGTTCGTAAACCTCGGCACGTTTGGCGTCGTAGATCCGCGCGACCACCCGCGGTACCCCAAAGATCTCTCGAGCCAGCCGTGCCGAGATGATGTTGGAATTGTCGCCGGATGACACCGCGGCGAAGGCATCGGCCTCCTCGATACCGGCCTTGAGCAGCACGTCTCGGTCGAAACCCACGCCGAGCACGCGCTCACCGGCGAAGTCGGGGCCAAGGCGGCTGAAGGCTTTGTTGTCACTGTCGATGACGGCGACATCGTGGCCGAGCCGAGACAACCCGTGGGCCACCGACGATCCCACCCGTCCGCATCCCATCACAACTACTCGCACGTGCGGGTCCTCTCTCCGAGGATGGCCGACCGGTCGGGCCGGAACATTAGTCGTCCATAGAACCGTACCGGCAAAGCCGGGTGGGCTTACTCTTGGCTCTCGTGTCCAAACTTTCGACCGCGGCGCGTCGGCTGGTTTTGGGTCGGCCGTTTCGCAGCGATCGGCTGAGTCACACACTGCTGCCCAAACGGATCGCCTTGCCGGTATTCGCTTCCGATGCGTTGTCCTCGGTGGCTTATGCCCCCGAGGAAGTCTTCCTGATGCTCTCGGTGGCAGGGCTGGCGGCGTATTCGTTGACGCCGTGGATCGGCCTGGCGGTGGCGGCGGTGATGCTGGTCGTGGTGGCCAGCTACCGGCAGAACGTGCACGCCTACCCGTCCGGCGGCGGTGACTACGAGGTGGTCACCACCAATCTGGGCCCCAACGCCGGCCTCACGGTGGCGAGCGCCCTGATGGTGGATTACGTTCTCACGGTTGCTGTTTCGACGGCATCGGCGATTTCGAACATCGGGTCCGCCATTCCGTTTGTGGCCAGCCACAAGGTGCTGTTCTGTGTGAGCGCGATCCTGTTGGTGATGGCGATGAACCTGCGCGGTGTGCGCGAATCCGGGGTGGCCTTCGCCGTACCGACCTATGCGTTCATCATCGGCGTCGGCATCATGCTCGGTTGGGGGCTGTTCCGGATTTACGTGCTGGGCGAGCCGTTGCGGGCCGAATCCGCCGGCTTCGTCATGCATGCCGAGCGTAGTCAGATCGCCGGTTTTGCGATGATGTTCCTGGTGGCACGGTCGTTCTCGTCGGGCTGCGCAGCGCTCACCGGTGTCGAGGCGATCAGCAACGGAGTGCCGGCATTTCAAAAACCCAAGTCGCGCAACGCGGCAACGACACTACTGCTGTTGGGCACCATCGCGGTCAGCCTTTTCATGGGCATCATCCTGCTGGCCGAGAAGACCAAGGTCCAGGTTGTCGAAGATCCCGCCACCCAACTGGCCGGTATCCCACAGGACTATCAACAGAAGACTCTGGTGACGCAGATCGCCCAGGCGGTGTTCGGCAGCTTCCAGATCGGCTTTCTGCTGATCGCAGTGGTGACCGCACTGATCTTGGTCTTGGCGGCCAACACGGCGTTCAACGGGTTCCCGGTACTGGGGTCGGTGCTCGCACAGCACAGTTACCTTCCCCGCCAACTACATACCCGCGGGGACCGGCTGGCGTTCTCCAACGGAATCGTGTTCTTGGCGCTGGCGGCTCTCGCGGCGATCATCGCCTTCCGCGCCCAAGTCACTGCGCTGATTCAGCTGTACATCGTCGGAGTGTTCATATCGTTCACGCTGAGCCAGATCGGCATGGTCCGACACTGGACTCGGTTGCTGCGCAATGAGTCCGATCCCGCGGTCCGGGGCACGATGATGCGCTCCCGGGTGGTCAACACCATCGGTTTCGTGGCCACCGGCACGGTGTTGGTTGTCGTATCGATCACCAAGTTCCTTGCCGGTGCGTGGATCGCCGTTGTCGCGATGGTTTTACTTTTCGTCCTGATGAAAATGATCCGCAAGCATTACGACACTGTCAGTCTGGAACTGGAGCAGCAGGCCGTCGAACACAGTGAGGTTGTCTTGCCCAGCCGCAACCACGCCGTGGTTCTGGTGTCGAAGTTGCATTTGCCGACGTTGCGCGCGCTGGCCTACGCCCGCGCGACGCGGCCCGATGTGCTGGAGGCCGTCACGGTCGGGGTCGACGACGCCGAAACCCGTCAGCTGGTCCGCAGCTGGGAAGACAGCGATGTCAACGTGCCGCTGAAAGTCATCGCTTCGCCGTACCGCGAAATCACCCGCCCAGTGCTGGATTACGTAAAACGAGTGAGAAAGGACTCACCGCGCAGCGTGGTGACGGTCTTTCTCCCCGAGTATGTCGTGGGCCACTGGTGGGAGCATCTGCTGCACAATCAGAGCGCGCTGCGGCTGAAGGGCCGGTTGCTGTTCATGCCGGGGGTGATGGTGACATCGGTTCCCTGGCAATTGAACTCGTCCGAGCGACTCAAGGCAATGCACCCGCGTGCGGCTCCCGGTGATGCCCGTCGAGGGATATTCGATTGACACCTGACTCGACCGCCTTGGCGGAACTGACGCTGACCGTCGGCGCGCCGGCCAACGGGGGCAGTTGCGTGGCACGGCACGACGGTCGAGTGGTCTTCGTCCGTTATGCGCTACCCGGTGAGCGGGTGCGGGTGCGGGTCACGGTAGATCGGGGTTCCTACTGGCACGCCGAGGCCGTCGAAGTGGTCGAGCCGTCGGACGACCGTAGGGCGTCGCTGTGCCCGATCGCCGGAGTCGACGGTGCAGGGTGCTGCGATCTGGCTTTCGTCGAGCCGGCGGCGGCGCGTGCGCTCAAAGCTGAGGTTGTCTCCAATCAACTTGCCCGCCTTGGTAATTACCAGTGGAGTGGCACAGTCCAGCCACTGACGCCAGGCGGCTCGACCGGGTGGCGAACTCGAGTCCGGCTCGACACCGGCGCTGACGGCCGCGCCGGATTCCATCGCCATCGCAGCGACGAGCTGGTCACCGATCTCAACTGCGGACAACTGCCGGCCGGGATGACCGAGGGCCTCGCCTACGCCGAATGGCCCGCCGGCGCGCAACTCCACGTCGTCATTGACGACGACGGTCAGCGGCATGTGGTGCGCACGGCGCGACAGGGCCGACGAACGTCGGCAGACGTGGTCGAGGGTAGCTACCAGGGTGTGCAGCGGGTCGGTCGGCACAGCTGGCGGGTACCGGTGACGGCCTTCTGGCAGGCGCACTGTGACGCGGCGCGGACCTACAGCGAGCTGGTCGGCGACTGGGCTCAACCCGATCCGGGCATGACCGCCTGGGATCTCTACGGGGGCGTCGGGGTTTTCGCGGCGGTACTCGCTGATGCAGTGGGGGAATCAGGACAGGTGGTCAGCGTCGACAGCTCACGGGCGGCCTCGCGCGCGGCGCGAGACGCACTGGCCGAGCTCACGCAGGTCAGCGTGATCACCGATTCGGTGCGACGCGCGCTGACCGCTCAACGCCGCGGCGCGGATGTGGTCGTGCTGGATCCGCCGCGCGCCGGCGCTGGACGCGAGGTGATCGACTTGCTGGCCGCCGCTGACGTCCCACGGGTGGTGCACATCGGTTGCGAAGCAGCATCATTCGCTCGCGACATCGGTCTCTATCAGCGCCACGGTTACCGGGTCGACAAGATTTCGGTATTCGATTCGTTCCCGCTGACCCATCACATCGAGTGCGTTGCGCTGTTGACGCGCTGACGATTACGCGAAGCCGCTAGGCGAGGACAAAGTACCGCAGCCACAAGTAGACGGCACATAGCGCGGTGGAGATTGCGGTGACCACGATGCCCTTGCGGGTGAATTCGCCGAAAGAGATCGGGTGGCCGGATCGCAGGGCGATGCCGAGCATGACGATGTTGGCGCTGGATCCGACGGCGGTGAGGTTGCCGCCCAGATCGCCGCCGAGTGCCAGCGACCACCACAGGACGTGGTGGTGATGCGGTCCCGTCATCGTCGCGGCCAGGTGGCCGACGATCGGCGTCATCGTGGCCACGTAAGGCACGTTGTCGATAAATCCGGACACCAGAGTCGAGACAACCAGGATCAGCATGGTGGTCAGCAGGACGTTGCCGCCGGTGAAGTCGGCTGCCATCTGGCCCAATATCTTGATGACCCCGGTTTTGAACAGGCCCCCAACCATGATGAACAGGCCGACCATGAACAGCAGGGTGTCCCATTCGACGTTGGACAAGTACTCAGACTTTTCCAGCCGTGAGGTCAGGATGAGAGCGCCGGCGCCCAGCAGCGCGACCAAGGACGGCGCAACGTGGATGGCCGGGGAAAGGATGAACCCGGTCAACACCAGCATCATGACAATGCCACACCTGATGAGCAGCCGATGGTCTCGGATGGCTTCACCCTCTTTTAGTGACATCACGTCGGCGACCCTTTCGGGGCTGACGCTGGAAAGACCGCGGAACAAAACCGGCGACACAGCGACGAGAACCAGCAGCACGATCACGACGATCGGGGCCATATTCACCAGGAAAGCGTTGAAGGACAGGGACTTGCGGGCACCGATGATGATGTTCGGCGGGTCGCCGACCAGTGTTGCCGCGCCGCCGACGTTGGAGGCGAACACCTCGGCCATCAACAGCGGGACCGGGTTGATGTCCAGCGCGTCGCAGACCAGCAAGGTGACCGGCGCAATGAGCAGTACCGAGACGACGTTGGGCAGGATAGCCGAGGCCAGCGCCATTACCAGCATCAATAGGATCATGATGCGCATCGGCGAGCCGTTGGCGCGCTTGACGGCCCAGACCGCGACGTATTCGAACACACCGGTCTGGCGTAGGATACTGACGATCATCATCATCCCGAGCATCAAAAAGATGACGTCCCAGTCGATTCCGTTGTCCTCGGAGTAAAACACGTCGGGGGAGTCCATCACCGGCAGGCAGACCATGAGCCCGGCACCGACCAGCGCGACGGTGGTCTTGTTGAACCGCTCGCTGATGATGAAGACATAGGCGGCCAGGAACACCGCGATCGCGTAGTACGTGGTGGGCGTCATTTCCGGAACGCTCAGTTATTCTTCCAATGCTGCGGCCAGGAGGCGCGAGGCGGTGATGACCCCGCGCAATTTGCCGTCTTTGACGGCGGCGACCAGCGGACTTCGCATGCGTGCCATGACCTCGGCCACCTCGATGATGGTGTCGTCGGCATCGACCACGGGCACGCGCTGGCGTTGCTGTGGCAGCATGTCGCGGATCGTCTTGCCGCTCAGCCTGTCTGCGGCGAGGTCGGCCATCGATTCGGTCAGGACCCCGGCCAGTCCGGGGTCTACTTGCACATAGCCGGGCACGATGAACCGGACGACCTGGGAGGCCGGCAGCACGGCATAGGGAGTCTCGGACGTGTTGGTGACGACCACGAGTCCGTTCAGGCGATGCTCGACGAGCAAGCGAACTGCATCTCGAGCGGGAGAGTCGATGTTCACGACCGGGAACGCTTCGACGATCTCCTCGGCACGCACGGCGCCTATCATAAGGCCTCGGTCTGCGCGCTGGTATGGGGTGTCGTGCTGCTCGACTGAGGGTTGCGGTCGGCAATGAACCTGTCATCGCTTGCCAGGGCGTTCGGTTTGTGAAATCACCAGGGACTCTTGGCTAAATAGGCCGATGCGGTCCGCCCGGCCAGGAGCGCGTGGCCTGGACAGATCAGCTCAGCACGAAATAGCGCAGCCACAAGTAGATGGCGCCGAGCACGCCGGTGACTGTGGTGATCACCACACCCTTGCGGGTGAATTGCCAAAACGAGATGGAGTTGCCGGATCGCAGTGCGATGCCGAGCATGACGATGTTGGCGCTGGATCCGACGGCGGTGAGGTTGCCGCCCAGGTCACCCCCGAGTGCCAGCGACCACCACAGCACGTGGTGGTGCGACTGGCCGGGCATCACGGTGGCCAGATGGCTGACGATCGGTGTCATGGTGGCCACGTAGGGGACGTTGTCGATGAGGCCGGACAGCACAGTCGATGCACCCAGTATCAGCATGGTTGTCACCAGGACGTTGCCGCCGGTCGCGTTGGCAGCCAGCTGGCCCAGAGTCTTGATCACACCGGTCTTGAACAGCGCGCCGACCATGATGAACAGCCCGATCATGAACAGCAGCGTGTCCCACTCCACGCTGGACAAGTATTCGGATCGTTGCAATCTGGAGATCAGTATGAGTGCGCCGGCGCCCAATAGCGCCACCAGCGACGGCTGAAGATGGATCGCCTCTGAGACGATAAAACCGGCGAACACCATTGCTATGACAACGCCGCATTTGACAAGCAGGCCGCGATCTTGGAGTGCCTCGTCTTCATTCATCGTCATCACGTCGGCCACCCGTTGGGCATCGACCGTGAAAAAGCCGCGGAACAGCAGCGGAGCGATGGCGACGAAGACGAGCATCATGACCAGGACGATCGGCGCCATGTTCAACAAGAAGGCGTTGAACGACAGCCCCTTTCGGGCGCCGATGATCATGTTCGGTGGGTCGCCGACCAGCGTCGCCGTCCCGCCGATGTTGGAGGCGAACACCTCGGCCATCAACATCGGTACCGGATTGATCGCCAGCCGGTCGCACACCAGCAGGGTTACCGGCGCGATGAGCAGTACCGAGACGACGTTGGGCAGGATAGCCGAGGAAAGCGCCATTACCAGCATCAACAGGATCATGATGCGCCAGGGGGAACCGTTGGCGCGCTTGACAGCCCAGATCGCCGCATACTCGAACACTCCGGTATGGCGCAGGATGCTGACGATGATCATCATGCCGAGCATCAAAAAGATGACATCCCAGTCGATTCCACTTGCTTGGGAGTAGAACACGTCGCGGGACTCGATCACCGGCAGCAGCATGATCAGTCCGGCGCCGACCAAGGCGACCATGGTGTTGTTGAAGCGTTCGCTGATAATGCACGCGTAGGCAAGAACGAACACCACGATTGCGAAGTAGGTCATCCGTGCTCACCCGCCAGACGGCTGATCAACTTTTCGGTGCTGCGGCCAGCGGGGGTAACGCGGTGATCTCCCCTTCTGACCTGGCAATGTCCGCAATGGCGTCGTCGGCGTCGACCACGCGTACGTGTTGGCGTTGCTTTGCCGGCAAACCGCGAATCCTCTTGCCGGACAGATTGTCTGCGGCTTCATCGGCGATCGATTCGGTCGACATACTGGCCAGGCTGGGATCGCATGGTGCACACCTGGGCACGATGAATCGGATGGTTTGGGAGGTCGTTATCACCGTGCAAAGCCTTTCTCTAACGTATCGGTGTCGACCACAAGTCCATTTAGGCGATGCTCGGCAAGCACGCGCATCGGATCGGGTGCTAGGGATTCGATGACCGGGAAATCTTCGAAGATTTCCGCGGCATGCACGCAGCTTACAGGAGAGTTCTGTGAACTTCCTGTTCAGCCCCACGGCAAACGATTTGGCCGGATAATGCCGGACCCGGCCACGGGCTCTTGGCCGAGAGTGCCTCAAATAGCGAAATCTATAGGCATGCTTGATTAATACCCGCATCCGGCTATCAGAGGGCGGGGGCCGACCCGTGTGGGCGTGGCGGCCGCGCTGAAGGGCGCGATCAGCGTTTCAGTGCTGCTGCAAGCAGGCGTGACGCGGTGATCACACCGTGCAACTTGTCGTTTTTGACCACGGCGACCAGCGGACTTCGCATGCGTGCCATGACCTCGGCCACCTCGATGATGGTGTCGTTGGCGTCGGCCACGGGTACGTGCTGGCGCTGCTTTGGCAGCATGTCGCGGATCGTCTTGCCGCTCAGCTTCTCTGCGGCGTGGTCGGCCATCGATTCGGTCAGCACACCGGCCAGCCCCGGGTCGTCTTGCACGTAGCCAGGCACGATGAACCGGACGACCTGAGAGGCCGGCAGTACGGCGTACGGTGTTTCGGACGTGTTGGTGACAACCACCAGGCCGTTCAGGCGATGCTCGGCAAGCAGGCGAACTGCATCACGCGCGTCCGAGTCGATGTCGACGACTGGGAATTTCTCGTCCAGATCCTCTGCTCGCACAGAGACACAATACGTCCGCCGCGAAGTTCCGGTGATCGGGATCGCCGTCGGGTTTTCGAAGGGCTAACCGGGTTGGGGCAGACCCCACTGGCCGGTGGCGCGGGCTAGCTCAGGACGAAGTAGCGCACCCACAGATACCCGGCGGAGATCACAAACGAGACCGCGGTCACCACCGCCCCCCTTCGGGTGAAGTCCCAGAAGGAGACGTGAGCGCCGGCGCGTTCGGCGAGTCCGACGATGACGATATTCGCGCTGGACCCGATGGGGGTGAGGTTGCCCCCGAGGATGGTGCCCAGTATCAGGGCCCACCACAGCACGTCGTGATTAGCGGGGCCGTGCAGGGACGGGGCGAACTCGGCGACGATGGGCGTCATGGTGGCGGCGTAGGGCACGTTATTGACAAGGCCGCTGAACAAGAACGACACGACCAGGATCAACATTGTCGTCAGCCATAGGCTGCCGCCGGTCACGTGGCTGGCCGCATGGGCCAAGTCGCTGATGACGCCGGTCCGCACCAGGGCCCCGACCATGATGAACAGTCCCGCGAAGAAGAGCAGGGTCTCCCACTCGACACTGGAGAGGTAGAAGTCACGGCTCAGGCGGGAGGTGATGATCAGGATGCCAGCGCCGGTCATCGCCACCAGTGACGGCTCCATGTGGATCACATGGTGCGCGACGAATCCGGCAAACACCGCGACCAGGACGATCCCGCATTGGATCAGCAGCTTGCGATTACGGATCGCTTCGCCCTCGTCGAGCGCCATCACATCAGCGACGCGCTCCGGTTCGACGGTGAAAAAGCCCCGGAACAGGCTGGGCAACAGCGCTATCAGGGCGACGAGCACGATGATCACCGCTGGCGCCATGTTGGCCAGGAACGAAACGAAACTCAGGTGGGCTCCGGTGCCGATGATGATGCTGGTCGGATCACCGACAAGGGTCGCCGCGCCACCGATATCGGAGGCGAAGGACTCGGCGATGAGAAATGGCGCTGGACTGATCGCCAGCCGGTCGGCTACCAGCACGGTGACCGGTGCGATCAACAAGACCGTGGTGACGTTGTCCAGGAAGGCCGATCCGATTGTGGTGACCAGCACCAGCAGGATCATGATCCGCATGGGCGAGCCCTTGGCGCGTTTGGCCGACCAGATCGCTATGTATTCGAATACGCCTGTCTGGCGCACCACGCTGACGATGATCATCATTCCGAGGAGCAAGAAGATGACGTCCCAGTCGATCCCGGTGTCGCGTGAGTAAAAGACTTCATCGGAGTTGACCACCGGCAAGAAGAACACCGCCACCGCGCCGGCCAGCGCCACCATGGTCTTGTTGAACCGTTCAGTGGTGATCAATGCGTAGGCGATCACGAACACCGCGGAGGCGTAGATGGGGTGAAAAGCATTCATCGGCGGTCCTGCCGTCGGGCACGCGCCTGGCCTGGCATGTGCGGGGACGCGGCGCTCAAGATTTCAGCGCCGCGGCCAGCAGGTGTGACGCGGTGATCACACCGTGCAACTTCCCGTTCTTGGTGACCGCGATGAGCGGAGTCCGTCCCCGCACCATCTCCGCGGCCACCTTGGTGATGCTGTCGCGCGCATCGACCGATGGCATGTCGCGCAGATCGTCGGGCAGCACATCGCCGACCGTCTTGCCCGCCAAATTCTGCACGGCCTGGTCAGGCGCCAGGTCGCCGAGGACGCCAGCCAGCGTCAGGTCGTCCTGCACATAGCGCGGCAGGATGAATCGCAGTATCGCGAACGCCGGCAGCACGGCGTACGGCTGCCCCGCAGTGTCGGTGACCAGGAGTCCGGGCAGATGGTGCTCGGCGATCTTGCGAGCAGCGTCGACTGCGTCGGAATCGATGGGCACGATGGGGAACTTCTCCTCGAGGTCCTCTGCCCGCACACGGACACAATACTGAACCCCGCTGCTCGGCGTGACCTGGCTGGCGGCTAAGTCAAGGCGAAGTAGCGCAACCAGAGATAGCCGAGCGAAAGCACAAACGCAACCAAGGTCACAACCACGCCCTTTCGGGTGAATTCCCAAAAGGCCACCGGATGGCCTGCTCGTTGCGCGATTCCTACCGCAGCGATATTCGCGCTGGCTCCCACGGGGGTGAGGTTGCCCCCGAGGATGGTGCCCAGCAGCAGGGCCCACCACAGCACGCCCGAGCTGGTATGCGCGGGCAGGGACGCGGCTATGTGTCCGACGACCGGTGTCATCGTGGCGACATACGGAACGTTGTTGATAAAGCTGCCCAACACAACGGACGCACTGAGGATCAGCACCGTCGCCGTCCACGCATCGCCGCCGGTCACGTGGCTGGCCGCATCGGCGAGATCACTGATGACGCCGGTTCGTACCAGGGCCCCGACCATGACGAACAGTCCTGCGAAGAACAGCAGCGACTCCCACTCGACGCTGGACAGGTAGAACTCGCGGTTCAAGCCGGAGATCACGATCAGGATGCCGGCGCCGGCCATCGCCACCAGCGAGGGCTCCGTGTGGATCTGTTTGTGTGCGACGAACCCGGCGAACACCGCAACCAGAACGATCCCGCATTGAATCAGCAGCGTGCGATTACTGATCGCTTCCTTCTCGTCGAGCGCCATGACATCGGCGACCCGGTCCGGATCGATGGTGAAGGAGCCGGGAAACAGCCGGGGCAGCAGCATCAGTAACACGGCGAGGACGATCAGCACCGCCGGCGCCATGTTGGCCGTAAAGGTAATGAAGCTCAGGCGGGCTCCGGTGCCGATGATGATGCTGGTGGGGTCCCCGACCAGCGTCGCCGCGCCGGCGATGTTGGCGGCGAGAGCCTCAACGATGAGAAACGGCGCCGGATTGACATCAAGCCGCTCGCACACCAGCAGGGTGACCGGTGCGATCAACAAGACGGTGGTGACATTGTCCAGGACTGCTGTTCCGAGCGCGGTGACCAGTACCAGCAGGACCATGAGCCGCAGCGGAGATCCCTTGGCGCGTTTGGCAGCCCAGACTGCGATGTATTCGAATACGCCGGTCTGGCGGACCACGCTGACGATGATCATCATCCCGAGGAGCAGAAACAGGACGTCCCAGTTGACCCCGGTGTCGCGGGAGTAGAACACTTCGTCGGAGTCGATCACCGGCAAAAAGAACATGGCCGTCGCGCCGGCCAGCGCGACCAATGTCTGGTTGAAACGCTTCGTGGCGATCAAGATGTAGGCGACCACGAACACCGTCGTCGCGTAGACGGCATGAAAGACGCTCAACGGCCGGCCTGCCGTCGGGTCCGCCCACTGTGAGCGGTCGCCTCGACCGTGCAAGTCATCCTGCGCTCCTGAATAGCCTTGAATAGCAGGAAAACCGGAATGCGCGAAAACAATGCCGACCAGACTTCCCGGCTCACCGGGGCATAATTTAGCAGGCCTACCGGGACGGTGTTGTCCGTCTCATGCAACGTTCAGCTTCGGCTGCTGCCGAGGTATCGCCGCTGGTCGGCGCGCCGAGCTGGCGGTCGTGCGTACACTGGCGAAATGCTTGAACAGATCCGTGGGCCCGCCGATCTGCAGCACCTTTCCCAGGCGGACTTGCGGGATCTGGCCGAAGAGATTCGCGAGTTCCTCATTCACAAGGTGGCCGCCACCGGAGGGCATCTGGGGCCCAACCTCGGCGTCGTCGAGCTGACGCTGGCGTTGCATCGGGTGTTCGATTCGCCGCACGATCCGATCGTCTTCGACACCGGCCACCAGGCCTACGTGCACAAGATGCTGACGGGGCGCGCCGCGGACTTCGAGACGCTGCGCAAAAAGGACGGCCTGTCGGGTTACCCGTCTCGGGCCGAGAGCGAGCACGACTGGGTCGAGTCCAGCCACGCCAGCGCGGCGTTGTCCTACGCCGACGGGCTGGCCAAGGCGTTCGAGCTGACTGGGCACCGCAACCGGCACGTGGTGGCGGTCGTGGGTGACGGTGCGCTTACCGGCGGCATGTGTTGGGAGGCGCTGAACAACATCGCGGCCGCGCATCGCCCGGTGATCATCGTCGTCAACGACAACGGCCGTAGCTACGCCCCGACGTACGGGGGCTTGGCCAACCATCTGGCCGCTCTGCGGCTGCAGCCCAGCTACGAGCAGCTGCTCGAGCGCGGCCGTTCCGCGGTGCGCGGGATGCCGATGTTCGGAGAGTTGGCTTACCACGTCATGCACAGCGTCAAAGCCGGTGTGAAGGACGCGCTTTCGCCGCAGTTGCTGTTCACCGACCTGGGCCTTAAGTACGTCGGGCCGGTCGACGGCCACGACGAGCATGCCGTGGAGACCGCGCTGCGCAGCGCCCGCGGGTACCGCGGCCCGGTGCTGGTGCACGTCGTCACCCACAAGGGCATGGGCTACGGCCCGGCCGAGGCCGACGAAGCCGAGCAGATGCACTCCTGTGGGGTGATCGACCCGGCGACCGGGATAGCCACCAAGGTCGCGGGACCAAGCTGGACGGCAACGTTCTCCGAATCGTTGATCGACCTTGCGACCAAACGCCGCGACATCGTGGCGATTACCGCCGCCATGCCCGGGCCCACCGGGCTGACCGCATTCGGCGAGCGCTTCCCGGATCGGTTGTTCGACGTCGGCATCGCCGAGCAGCACGCGATGACGTCGGCGGCCGGATTGGCGATGGGCGGGTTGCACCCGGTGGTGGCGATCTATTCGACCTTCCTCAACCGGGCCTTCGACCAGATCATGATGGACGTCGCGATGCACAAGCTGCCGGTCACCATGGTGCTCGACCGCGCCGGGGTGACCGGCCCGGACGGCGCCAGCCACAACGGCATGTGGGATCTGTCGATGCTGGGCATTGTCCCCGGCATGCGGGTAGCCGCGCCCCGAGACGGCGCCCGACTGCGCGAAGAGCTCGGCGAAGCCCTCGACGTCGACGACGGCCCCACGGCGATCAGATTCCCGAAAGGCGATGTCGGGGCAGATATTCCGGCGCTTGCGCGGCGCTCTGGCATAGACGTGCTCGCGGTGCCGGCCGACGGACTGACCGCCGACGTGCTGCTGGTGGCGGTCGGGGCGTTCGCCTCGATGGGCCTGGCGGTGGCCGAGCGGCTGCGCAAGCAGGGCATTGGTGTGACGGTGATCGACCCGCGATGGGTGCTGCCGGTTTCGGGCGTGGTCGCTGAATTTGCAGTCGAGCACAAGCTGGTGGTCACGATGGAGGACAACGGCGTCAGCGGCGGCGTTGGTTCGGCGGTGTCGGCTGCGTTGCGGCGCGCCGAGATCGACGTGCCGTGCCGCGATGTCGGACTGCCGCAACGATTCTTCGACCACGCGTCGCGCGGCGAGGTGCTCGCCCAAGCCGGCCTGACCGACCAGGACGTGGCCCGCCAGATCACCGGCTGGGTCGCTGCCCTGTCCGGCAACGGTGTCGAGTCCGCCGCGGAGATCGGCGAACACCTGGACTGACACGCCTGCCGCCGAGACCTGCTTGCGGGTTTTTGACAGGCTGCGACATGTTGCGCGGCATCCCATCGAGTGTGAACTCAGGGATTCGAGTGTGAACTCAGGGATTCGAGTGTGAACTCGGGAAGCCCCAGGGGCCAGAATCCCGACCTGGGCTCACACTCGGCGCACCGGATTCACAGTCGACGGCGAGAGGTGACCCTAGTGAGCAGTTTTCAGCGCGTCTGCCAGTACGGGGACCACCAGCTCACGCTGCCAACGGCGTGCCTGGCCGGCAACCAGAAATTCGTTAATCGCCGTTGCCGGGTCGTCGGCGCCTTCCCAATCCCAGCACAGCCGTCGTATCAAGTCGGGGGAGACCAAGTTCTCCGTCGGCACCGAAACCCGTTGGGAGAGTTCGCGTAGCCCGCTGCGGGCCGCATCCAGGCGCGCTGCGGCCTCTGGTCTGCGCTTGATCCAGCGTGCCGGCGCCGGCGGCCCGTTGGGCGGTTCGGCCTCCTCCGCGGGACCGGGGTTTTCCCGCGCCGATTTCAGCGCCGCCAACCACGTCGCGGCGTTACGGCGCTGCCTGCGACCGCCGAATACCGGCAGGGCGATCAGTTCGTCGACCGTCTTCGGGTCGGCGCTAGCGGCTTCGATGATCGCCGAGTCGGGCAAGATGCGCCCGGGCGCGATATCACGACGTTGGGCGATTTCGTCTCGCACGGTCCACAATTCACGAACCGCAGCCAGGCCGTGCTGGTTACGCACCCGATGGATGCCCGATGTGCGTCGCCAGCGGTCCCGTCGGGTTGGCGGCAGGTCCTGACCCGCGCTCCGCAGATATTCGAATTCCTGTGCGGCCCAATCGGTTTTGCCCTGCTCTGCTAGCACGCTGGCGATCGCGTCCCGCAGTTCGATGAGCACTTCTACGTCGAGGGCCGCATAGTTCAGCCAGGCCGGCGGCAGCGGGCGTTTGGACCAGTCCGCGGCGCCGTGGCCTTTGGCTAAACCCAGACCGAGTAACCGCTGCACCTCCGCGGCCAGGTTGACCCGCTCGAAGCCCACCAACCGCCCTGCTAGCTCGGTGTCGTAAAGCGCGGGCGGCCGCATGCCGACCTCGGCCAGGCACGGCAGGTCCTGATCGGCCGCGTGCAGAATCCATTCGTCCGTCGCGAGCACTTCTGCGACGGGCCGCAGCACGGTCAGCGGGTCGCCGCCGTGGCTGACCGGATCGATGAGCACGGTCCCGGCGCCGGCCCGGCGGATCTGAATCAGGTAGGCGCGGTTGGAGTACCGGAAACCCGAGGCTCGCTCGGCGTCCACCGCGAAGGCTCCATGTCCACCGGCAAGCAGCTCTGCGGCCGCAGCGATCTCGCGAGCAGTTGTCGAGAGCTCGGGCACGCCGTCGGCGGGCGCAAGCAGCGGCGTTACGTCTGGTTCCGTGCTTTCGGGCTGATCGTCTGCCGTTTGAGGCAGCTGGGGAGCCATGTCAGACGCGGGACCGTGTGCCCAAATCCGTCACCCCGACCGGTGGCAGCCCCGCCGCGTGTTCGAGCACCTCGCAGAACGCCTCGACGTGTGTGCCGATGTCCGGGGTGATGGCCGTCCAGGACGCGCGCAGCTCCAGCTGGTGGGCGCGCGGGGGTCCGGAGATGTCTCCGTAGCGCACCGAGCTGGTGGCAGTAACCGTGCCGCCGAGCGCCGTGACGTGCTCGGCGCGGGTGTCGAGCGCTTCGACCAGCCAGCTCCAGGCCACTTCCGGCAGCAGGGGGTCGACGGCCTCGCTGGAGTCCAGGTCGGCCTGGATGTAGGCGACCAACCGCATGGTGCCGTCCCAGGCATCGGCCCCTTCGGGGTCGTAGAGCAGGATCAGCCGGCCGAACGCGTCACCGTCGGATTGCTCCGGCACGAGGTCAAGCTCGGGACGTTTGACCTCGGCGCCCAGCGCGTAGCTGTACGGCGCCAGACGCTGCGGCGGCCGGATCGGACCAAGCTCGATCTCCGAACGGACGCTGGCACCACTCATGGCCGCGACCGCGTCGCGGAACGGGACCGGTTCGGCTGAGCTCACAAGTGCCGCTCCTTCTCCGCCCCGCTCCGCCCTGCATCGTCGCCGGGACACACAATCTCTGACGCTAGACCTATCCGGCGACACGCGGACACAGGCGCGCCGGTTAGTCCGCGTCGGCCGAGAAGCGTGCCGGCCGCTTCTCGCGGTGAGCGGCCAGGCCCTCGGCGACATCAGGCCCGCCGAACCCAAGAAACTCCAGGCCAAGAGAGGTTTCGAAGGCGGGCGCGAACATCCGGTACCAGTGGTTGAGGCTGTGCTTGGTGAAGCGGATCGCCGCTTGCGCGCCCCGTGCGAGATCTGCCGCGATCCGGGTTGCGGTGCCGAGCACCTCATCGTCGTCGACACACATCGAGACCAGCCCGATCCGTTCCGCTTCTTCGCCGGACAACGGCTCGCAGGTGAGCAGGTAGTACTTGGCCTTGGCCATGCCGACCAGCAGCGGCCAGCAGATGGCCGCATGGTCGCCCGCCGCCACACCCAGCTTGGTGTGGCCGTCGATGATCTTGGCGGTTCGCCCGGCTACCGAGACGTCGGCGAGCAGCGCCACCACCAGGCCCGCGCCGACCGCCGCGCCGTGAATCGCCGAGATCACCGGCTTGTCGAAGTTGACCAGGTTGAGCACCAGGTCGCGGGCCTCGCGCATGATGCGCAGGCGGTCGTTGAACTGGCCCATGGTCTCGTCGATCAGGTCGAAGCTGCCCCCCGAGGAGAAGGCTTTGCCTTCGCCGCGGACCAAGACGGCGCGAACGTCGGGGTCGCGGCCGATTGCCGGCCAGATGTCGGCGAGATCGCGGTGCATCTGCGGCCCGACCGAATTGAGCCCCGGCGCGTCGAGCACCAGATGTAGCACCCCGTGATCGGCGCGTTCGATTCGCAGGCTCGGAAACTCGTCGTAGCTGACTTGTGGGTGACGTACTGGCATGCACGACGACGTTACGCAGGTTGGCGGCAGACCGGACCGAGACTCCCTGGCGGAGCGGTCGAACTGCTGGTCGTGGCAGCATTGACCGTGATGAGTACGCGTCGCACGCTTCCCGAATCGCCGTATCTGGCCGCGGCCGCGGGCCGCAAGCCGCACCGGGTGCCGGTGTGGTTCATGCGTCAGGCCGGCCGATCGCTGCCGGAATACCGTGCTCTGCGCGCGCAGCACAGCATGATGGCGGCCTGCTTCGACGCCGAACTGATCGCCGAGATCACGTTGCAGCCGATACGCCGTCATGATGTCGACGCCGCGATCTTGTTCTCCGATATCGTGGTCCCGCTGCGCGGCGCCGGTGTCGACCTGGACATCGTTGCCGATGTTGGGCCGGTCATCGCGGCGCCGGTGCGCACGGCAGCCGACGTCGATGCATTGAAACCGCTTGAGCCGCAAGGTGTTCAGCCAGTGTCGGATGCTGTCTCGCTGCTCGTGCAAGCGCTGGGCGATGTTCCGCTGATCGGGTTCGCCGGGGCGCCGTTCACGCTGGCGTCCTACTTGGTCGAGGGCGGTCCGAGTCGTCATCACGCCCGCACCAAGGCGATGATGCTGGCCGAACCGGCCTGCTGGCATTCGCTGATGGAGAAGCTGGCTGACCTCACCATCGACTTCCTCCGGGTTCAGCTCGACGCCGGGGTGGACGCGATTCAGGTGTTCGACTCGTGGGCAGGCGCGCTGTCGCTCGCCGACTACCGTCGATACGTACTGCCGCACAGTGCGCGGGTTTTCGGCACACTGGCCGACCGCGGCGTCGCGATGACGCACTTCGGGGTCGGCACCGCCGAACTGCTGGGTGCCATGGCGGAAGCGGGTGCGACGGTCATCGGCGTCGACTGGCGCACCTCGCTGGCCGACGCCAACGCTCGAGTCGAGACCGGGACGGCGTTGCAGGGCAACCTCGATCCGGCGGTGCTGCTGGCCGGCTGGCCGGCGGTGGAGCAGGCCGCGCGCGCGGTGGTCGAGGATGGTCGACGCGCCGTGGACGCCGGCGCGGCCGGGCATATTTTCAACCTGGGGCACGGGGTGCTGCCGGAAACCGATCCCGGTGTTCTCACCGACCTGGTGGCGCTGGTCCATTCGCTATGACGTACTCGTATTGCGTTGTCGGCGGCGGGATCTCGGGCCTGTCGGCGGCCTACCGACTACGGGTGGCCCTGGGTGACGAAGCGAGCATCACGCTGTTCGATCCGGCCGACCGGCTCGGCGGGGTGCTGCGCACCGAGTACGTCGGCGGGGTTGCCGTGGACGTCGGCGCCGAGGCGTTCGTGGTGCGTCGCCCCGAAATGCCGGCGCTGCTGGACGAACTGGGCCTCGCGAACCGGCACGTCGGGACCACCGGAGCACGCCCGCTGATCTACAGCCAGGAGCGGCTGCACCCGCTGCCGTCGGCCACGCTCAATGGCATTCCGTCGTCCGCGGAGTCGATGGCCGGTCTGGTGAACGACGCCACCCTCGCGCATATCGCTGCCGAGCCGACTCGTCCGTTTCACTGGCAGCCCGGTGGCGATCCCGCGGTCGCCGATCTGGTGGCAGACCGGTTCGGCGAGCAAGTGGTGGCCCGGTCGGTGGATCCCATGCTCGGCGGGGTGTATGCGGGATCGGCCGCGACCATCGGCGTGCGCTCGGCCGCCCCGACGCTGGCCGCCGCTCTCGACGGCGGCGCCGCGCATCTGACCGAGGCGGTCCGGCAGGCGCTGATGAGCGCCACCGCGGGCCCGGTATTCGGCGCGGTGGGGGGCGGTTACGTGGTGCTGGTCGACGAACTGGTTCGTCGCAGCCGGCTGAACTGGGTACAGGCCGCAGTGGACGGGATTGAGGCCGCTGAGCAAGGTTGGACGCTGCGCGACCACGCCGGCGCCGAATGGCACGCCGACGCGGTGATCCTGGCCGTCCCGGCTGCGCATCTGGTCGGGCTGGTCGAGGCGTTCGCGCCGCGCACCGCCGCCGCGGCGAGCCGCATCGCCAGCGCGTCATCGGTGGTGGTGGCGCTGGCCGTGCCCCGCGGCATCCAGTTTCCGCAGAATTCCGGCGTGCTGGTGGCCAGCGGAGAACCGTTGCACGCCAAGGCTATTACCTTGTCGTCGCGAAAGTGGGGGAGACGTACCGACGTGGAGCTGCTGCGCCTGTCGTTCGGGCGCTTCGGCGAAGAGCTTGCCCGTCATGCCACCGACGACGAGCTGCTCGCGTGGGCGTTACAGGACCTTGGCACCATTTTCGGGCTGACCGTCGACCCGGTGGACGTCCGGGTGCAGCGCTGGCCGGACGCGATGCCGCAATACGGGCCTGGCCATCGCGATCTGGTCGCCGAACTGCGCGCAGGCCTGCCGCCGACCGTGGCGGTGGCCGGCAGTTATCTCGACGGGATCGGGGTGCCGGCGTGTATCGCCGCCGCCGGCCGGGCGGTCACCGGCGTCATCTCGGCGGTCGAAAATCCCGTGGCACGATAGTTGTCATGGCCCGTTTGGACTACGACGCGATCAACGCCACCGTTCGCTACCTGATGTTCTCGGTTTTCTCGGTTCGCCCGGGGGCCCTTGGCGAGGACCGTGCGGCGGTCGTCGACGAGACCGCGACCTTCCTCAAGCAGCGCGAAGAGCGCGGCGTCGTGGTGCGCGGGCTTTACGACGTCGCCGGCCTGCGGGCCGACGCCGATTTCATGATCTGGACGCACGCCGAAACCGTTGAGGCGCTGCAGGCGACCTACGAGGATTTCCGGCGCACCACCACGCTGGGGCGGGCGTCGACGCCGGTATGGAGCAGTGTGGCGCTGCATCGGCCGGCCGAGTTCAACAAGAGCCATATCCCGGCGTTTCTGGCCGGTGAGGAGCCGGGTGCCTACATCTGCGTCTATCCGTTCGTGCGGTCGTACGAGTGGTATCTGCTGCCCGATGAGGAGCGTCGGCGCATGCTCGCCGAACACGGCATGGCGGCCCGTGAGTACAAGGATGTCCGGGCGAATACCGTGCCGGCGTTCGCGCTCGGCGACTACGAGTGGATCCTGGCGTTCGAGGCGCCTGAGCTGTACCGCATCGTCGACCTGATGCGCGAGCTGCGGGCCACCGATGCCCGACGGCACACCCGCGAGGAGACGCCGTTTTTCACTGGGCCACGGGTGCCGGTCGAGCAACTGGTGGCGTCGCTGCCATGAATCAACCAGCGCAGAACGATCCCAGCCGCTTTGACCAGATGTACCGCGATCAGCGGGTCTCGCACGGCTTGCCGGCAGCCACGCCGTGGGACATCGGCGGCCCGCAGCCAGTCGTGCGGCAGCTTGTCGCGCTGGGGGCGATCAAGGGTGAGGTTCTCGACCCGGGTACCGGTCCGGGCCACCACGCCATTTACTATGCGTCACAGGGCTACTCGGCTACCGGCATCGACGCCTCACCGGCCGGACTGGAGCGGGCCAGGGAGAACGCGCGCAAAGCGGGGGTGTCGGTGAACTTCCAGTTGGCCGACGCGACGAAGCTGGAAGGTCTGGAGAACCGTTTCGACACCGTCGTCGACAGTGCGTTCTACCACGTCTTTTCGACCGAGCCGGAGTTGCAGCGTTCGTATGCGTGGGCTTTGCACCAGGCTACCAGGCCCGGAGCGCGGCTCTACATGTTCGAATTCGGCGTCGGCAACATCAACGGTTTTCAGATGCCACGATCGTTATCTGAGAACGACTTTCGTGGTGTATTCCCCGACGCCGGTTGGGAGATAACGTATTTGGGCCCGACCACATACCAGATCAACATGAGCGTGGAGACCCTCGAGATGATGATCGCGCGCAACCCCGATATGGCCGAGCAGGTCAAACCGCTGCTCGAGCGATTCCGCATCATCGAACCGTGGCTCACCAACGGACGGGCCCACGCCCCGTTCTGGGCAATGCACGCTACTCGACGGGACTAATTCTTTGCGCCGACCGGCCAGTTATGACACACGATCAGCCGAAATGTGTGCAATAACTGGCCGCTCGGCAGGAATTTAGCTCGGCACCAGGCGCAGCGAAATCGAGTTGATGCAGTAACGCTGATCCGTGGGCGTCGGATAGCCCTCGCCTTCGAAGACGTGGCCGAGATGGCTGTGGCAGTTGGCGCACAGCACCTCGACGCGGGTCTGGCCCAATGAGTGATCGGGGCGCAGGATCACCGCGTCGGAGTTCGCCGGATCGAAGAATGACGGCCAGCCGCAATGGGATTCGAACTTCTCGGAGCTGCGGAACAGTTCGGCGCCACACGCCCGGCACTCGTAGACACCCTCGGTCTTGCTGTCGGTGTACTCACCGGTGAACGGACGCTCGGTGCCGGCTCGTCGCAGCACGTCGAACTCCTGGGGGTTGAGCCTTTTACGCCACTCGTCATCGCTGAGTTGCAGCTTGGGCTGCGGAGAAGAGGTCGTCATGCCTCCACGCTAGCGCGCTCGCGCTTGGGCGTCAGCCACGCCGGATCGATGCCGTCGTCCAGCCTGTTTTCGGCCTTGGCATCCAGATAGCGGAAGTACAGCACGGTGAACACCACGATCAGCAACAGCGACCAGCCGTAGGTGATCTTCAAGTACTCCAGCGGCCGCCCGATATACATCCAGTTGAACAGCAGCCAGCGGTCCATCGTCAGGAACCCGTAGATGCCCAGCCAGGCCGGCCAGTTGCGAATCACCGAGTTGGGCAGCACTACGGTCATCAGGAACGGGAACAACATCATCGAGTAGTAGCCCTGGGCCAGCGGCAGCGCCAGCCACGACCACAGCAGCAGCACGCCCGACGATGTGGTGAACCAGAACAGCGGGTCGCGGGTGCGGTAGTAGCGGTACAGCAGCCACAGGCTGCCAATTGCCAGCAGCGTGAACAGGATTCGCAGCAATGCGATCAACCAGAACGGCAACCCGAAGTACACGCCATTGCCTTCGATCGAGCTGTTGAAGTAATCCCGGACGCCTCCGATGTAGGGCAAGGTGCGGCTGAAAAAGTCCATCGGATGGGTGACCAACGGGAAAGCGACCGCATTGATCGCGATCGGAACGACCAGAGCAGGCACCAGCGTCCGCCATTGACGGTTCACCAGCGGCAGTAACAGCAGCGGCAGCAGCGCGGGTTTGAGTGTGAAGGTCAGACCAACGACGAGACCGGCCCACCATTGACGGCTCGTCCTGCCATCCAGCAGCCACCGCAGGAACAACACCTCGGCCAGCAGAACGCAGCCGTTGATGTTGGTGAAAACCAGTGTGTTAGTAACGGATTCGGTGCAGAACATCGCCAATAGCAGCGCAGGGGCGGCCACCGAAGTCAGGCTGAAGTTGAACATCCGCAGCAGCACGTATGCCGCCAGAACAATGGCGGCACTGTTGATCGCGATGAACAGGTAGCGCGACTCCGCGAACGGCAGATAGCCGAACGGCGCCATGATCAGTGTGCCGCCGGGCGGATACAGGTAGTGCGGGTCGACGTAATCGAAGTGTTCGTTGTAGATGTCCCAGCCGTGCCGGAAGTTCAGCACCGCACGGTAGACCGGCTTGAAATCGTCGGTGATGTTGCCGTTGGTGGTCACCACGATGGTGCGATGGAGCACCGCGAGGATGGCCACCGGCCACAGCACCGCACGCAGCACTGTCGCAGTGCTCGGGGCGGCGGTGCGGGGACCAAATGTTGCCTGTGCCCAGTCGCGCAAACCGCCATGAGGGGAGTCGACTGCCGTCACGAGCGCACCCTATACGGCCCCAAGGATCAGGCGGGACAGTAGGTGTCGGTGGCCGGCAATTGGCCGCTGTCGAGGTAGCCGACCAGTGGAGGGACCGCGCACGAGGAGTAGATGCTGGCGCCGTGCCCGATCCCTTGCCACATCACCCGCTTGCTGGCCGCGGTGGCGTTGATGATGGTGGCGGCACTGGCCGAGACGCCTTCCTCACCGACGATCGGATCGCTCTGCACGCCCATGAGAAGCACGTTGACCTTGAGAACCTTTGGCGGCTGCGGCGGCGTCGCGCTCGGCCACGAAACGCATTTGACCAGATTGAGCGCACCAACGGTTCCGAACTGCGGGTAGAGCTTGCCCCACGCGACCACGAGTTCACGAATCCGGTCGGGGGTGGGGCGGTTGATCGCGTCGCTACACGAATTCACGAATTGCCCGTCGGTGCCGGTGATGCCCTGCGCCCTGTTGATCAGGCTGTTCAGCAAGTTGGTGTCACCATTGCGGGCGTTTGCGAGGGCGGTGGCCAGGTCGTTGGTGCTGCTGACACGGTCACCGGTGGGATAGCCCAGCGCGATGCTGATGGCGCTCGCCAGGGTCGCCACTGACACGCCCCCCGCGCCGTGATTGGCGCGGGCGTCGGCCAGCAACGAGGCGACGGCGGCTTTGGGGTCGGGTCCCAGTGGGCAGTTCACCGCAGCGCACTGGGCGGCGAACGCGTCCAGCGCTGCCTGCTGGCCCTTGACCTGCTGCTCGGCGGCGGCTTCGGCGCCCACGCCCAGCGCGACGGGGGAATCCAAGACCAGCCTGGCGACCTTGTCGGGATGCGAGCTGGCGTAGGACAGCGCCACCTGGGCGCCGTTGCCGATGCCGATCAGCGCCAGCGCCGGCACGTCCCAGGTGCTGCGCAGCCGCTCGATGTCGGTGGCAGCATGGGCGTCGTCGTAGGCCGAGTCGCCGGGCGCGATGGTGTCGGTGCAGCTGGTGGTGGCGTTCTGCACGATGTTGGCAAGGTTGGCGACCGGGTCGTTGCCGGCTTCGAACTGCGACTGGTCGCGAATCTCCTGGCGGTCGAATTGGTCAAGGCAGTCCACCGGGCTCGACAGGCCCATGCCGCGGCGGTCGATGGCGACGATCGGGTGGCCGCGGAGTACGTCGGCGCCGGCACGCGCCAGCCATACCGGTAGCTGCATCGACGAGGGCAGGTCCGATCCGGTGGTGAATACCAGCGGGCCGGCGTCATGTGGAGTCTGCACCGAGCGGGCGCGCACGACACCGATGCTCAGCGTCCCGGCCGCGCCGTTGACCGGGTCGAGGTCGGCGTCGTAGCTCGCGCAATCCAGCTTGACGCCGGGTGCCGCGGGGGTCCCGGCGTCGCTGAACTCCTTCGACGTGCAGTCATGCCAGGACAAGTCGTTCTTGGGTGCGGCGATCGGTGGCGGGCCATTGGGCGGCTGCGTCGTCGTGGCGTGTCCTTGTGGCCGCGCGCCCGCGTTGGTGGCGAAGCGCGGGTTGGCGGCCAACCCGGGCGCGCAGCCGGCCAGCAACCCGGTGACCACGATCAACGACGTGGCGATTGCGGCGTGCCGACTCATGCCGACCACAGTAGCCACTCCCGCGGGCAACTCAGTGCCTATGGCCTGACGCCTCCTCGGGCCGGTCCACGGCCCGCATCGTTGTCAGGCGCTTTGACGTAGCGGGTGTACAGGTAGCCGTCGTCGTCGCTGAGGATGTGCGCGCAGTGCATCGCGGTCAGCACCTGCCCGGGGCCGGCGGAGATTCGGCCGCCCTGGCCGCCGACCACGCTCGGCGCGATGGTCAGGCACAGTTCGTCGAGCATGCCGCGCTCGACGAACGAGCCGAATAGCGTCGGACCGCCCTCCGTCAACACCCGATACAGGCCGCGGTCGGCCAGCGCCGCCAGCACCGACGCCTCGTCGACTCGGGCCGGGTCGTCGTCGGAGCATTCGACCACGTCAGCGAGGCCCGCGAGGCCGAGCCGGGTCTGATCGGCCACGGCCGCGCAGGTGCACACCAGCGGCGGCACCTCGGTGCGGGTGAACACCGGCATTTCCCGGTCCAGGCGGCCGGATTTGGTGACGATCGCCAGCTGCGGGACCTCGCATTGCCCCCGGGCCTGGCGGTCTTGGCGCTGGGCGATGGTCAACCGCGCGCCGGAATAGTCCTCGGCCCGAACCGTTCCCGCGCCGACGAGAATCACGTCGGCGAGTTCGCGCAGCAGATTGAACACGGCCCGATCGCCCGCCCCGCCCAGCTGGCCCGACTTGCCGCTTAACGTCGCGCCGCCATCGAGGCTGGCGATGAAGTTCGCCCGGAGCCAAACCTTGTTCAGCTCTGGCGGGTAGCCGTAGAGCTCGGGCAGTTCGCCACCCTTGAGATCGCGGACCGCGCCGAACAGTCTCAGCTGCATTCCGCCGGCGTGGTCAGACATGGGCACGATTGCACCACGTCGGTAGGGTGCCTGCATGCCCGGCCCCGTCGCGCATCTGGTCGATCGGCAGCCCACCGTGTCGCCCGATCGGCTGGTCGCCCAGCTGACGCCGCCGCCCAGCGCCGCGCCGGCCGCAAGAAGCTTTTCGGCCGGCGGGATGTGGTGTGCGGCATCCCGGTGCTGGCCTCGGGGAGAAGCTCGACCGCATCTTCAGCGACGAGATGCTGGCGGGCGGCTTCCGGAAGAAGTACCTGCGGGCCACTTCGAGGCTGCTGGCGCTGACCGCGGCCGTCAACGTTTAGAACTGTCGGACCATCACGTAGTCGTTTTCGGTATGGGCGCCTAATTGAAATATTCTGGTGCCGTTGATGGTAAAGCCGCATTTTGTGTAAAACCGTTGTGCGCGAAGGTTTCCCTGGTTGACGCCCAGCCAGACGCACTCGGCGCCCCAGTCGGCCGCAGCGGCGAGGCCGGCGTCCATCAGTGCGGTCGACACACCCGACCCGTGATGATCCGGCAGCACATACATCTTCGACAGTTCCGCAGCTGGCCGAACAGGCACGGCACGCTGAACATCGGAGTCGTCGCCGACACCGCGAATCAGCATGGCATACCCGACAATTCGATCGTCATGGCCTGCGGTAAGGATCAGCCGTCCCGGATCGGACAGATACTCGGCGAAGCGTACGTCGGACAGGTTGGCGTCGACGAACGCCGCGATGTTCGCGCGGCTGACCGACGGTGGACACGCCAATGAAAAGGTCCTTGCGGCGACACCGGCCAACTCGGCTATGTCGATGGAATCCGCCGTAACGATTCGGACTACAGGTTCCACTGTGCCAGGTGATAACCCGTCTTCTTGTCCAGCAGCACGACGGTGGAGACCGGGTCGCGGTAGGCCTCCCAGTACACGCCGCCACGAACGATCGAGCCTGCCGGTGCGTTCGCCAGCGCGGCATCCAGCGCGTCGGGCGCGTCCGACGGGCGGGACTTATAGGCGTCGCCAAACGGGGTGACGCCGTCGAACGTGAAATCGGTGAGCATCTGATACGGGTTCGGCACACGCACCGCATGGATCCCCACATCGGCCCGCACCACGGCGGCGTTCGGGAAGCTCTTGACCGGGATACCGACCCGGTTGTAGCCGAAGCCGGGCGGCGGGTCGACCGGTTGGACGCTGCTGACCGTGATGTCGGCGATCATCTTTCCGGTGTCGACCCGCAATGTGTCACCGAGGTGGCCGATCGGCGCGTCACCGGCCGACGCGCGCGGGACCCCGATCAGCGCGGCGGCGAAAACGGTGGCCAAGACAACTAGGCAGCGGCGCATGTCTGGCATGATTCCACACCGCGAAGCCCGTTATCAGTGCTTCTGCCGGGCCACCAGAGATTCCAGGACTGTCGTCAGATCGGTCTCGACGCGGTCCTTGTCGATGCCCGCCTGATGCAGCGGACCGCTGCCGTCTTCCAGTTCGAGCAGCGCCAGCAACAAATGTTCGGTGCCGATGTAGTTGTGGCCCAGGCGAAGTGCTTCACGGAAGGTCAGTTCGAGCGCTTTGCGGGCGGGACCGCTGAAGGGGGTCAGCTGTGGCGGGTTCGCGACAGCCGAGGGCAAGGTGATCGCCGCACGAACAGACTCGGGGTCGACCTGCTGTGCGGTGAGCAGCTTGGCGGCCAGTGCGTCCGCGTCGCCTAGCAGGCCCAGCAGTAGATGGTCAGGGGTGATCTCGCTGTTGTGCGCGTCATGCGCGGCGTTCTGCGCGGCGACGACGACGTTGCGGGCCCGGGGGGTGAAGCGTTCGAAGCCCTGGTTGGGGTCGAGGGTGGTGGCCTCGGCCCGCAAAACGAACCGCTTCTGTGCCGCTTGCTTGGTGACGCCCATGCTCTTGCCGATGTCGGTCCAGGAGGCTCCTGAGCGGCGGGCCTGATCGACAAAGTGTCCGATCAGGTGGTCGGCGACCTCGCCGAGGTGCTCGGCTGCCAAGACGGCGTCGCTGAGCTGGTCCAGCACGTCGGGATGCACGAGTTTGATGGCGTTGATCAGCTCGTCGAGCCTGATCGGCGTGGTGACGGGTGTCGGGCGCGCGGGCGAGTCGGTCATGCCGTCAACGTTAGGTTGACGGCCGAGCGTTCGTCAACTATGGGTTGACGCCAACCGGATGTGTGAGCGCCGCTCACTCAGCCTTTCGAGTAGCCGCGGCGCACTGTCCGATCCAAGATGCCCAGCGTGGCCCGCAACGCGAGTTCGGAAATCACCGGGAAAATGCCGGCTTCGCGCCACTGATCGTCGATCTGGGACCAGTCGTAGAACGATGTGACAAGCGTGCCGTCGCCGTCGGGTTCGAGGCGGTAGCCGTACACGTGGCCGATCTGCGGTCGGATCCGTCCCAGAACTGTCCACGAGATCAACCGGTCCGGCTCGAAGTCGCGAATGCTGACAGTGACGTCGTAGCGGCCCAGGTCGGGAAAGTCGTTGAGCGAGTCACGGTCCATATGAACGACGAAGCTGTCGCCGGCGGCGGCGACGGACGCGCCTTCGGCGTCCTGCAACATTCCGGATGAGTCGATGGCGACATGACCCTGCGGGTCGCAGAGCACGGCGAAGATATCGGCTGGGGGAGCGGCGATCCTGCGTTGGACTTCGATTTTCTCGGCCACCGTCTGATCTTGACAGCATTGCCGTGTCTGTGGAGGCGATAAGACAACGTCGCCGATGTAAGCGATGATGTGGCGATGAGACGTCTACTGGTGTCGCTCGGCATCGCTGCGGCACTGGGCTCGGGGGTGCCGGCGCACGCCGACCCGGGCACCGCCGATCCGAACCTCGATGCCCGTTTTCTGGATGCGCTCACCAAGGCGGGTCTCACCGTCATAAGCCGGCCGGGCGCGGTCAAGGATGGTAAGACGGCATGCGGGATGATGGCGCAGGGGCAGCCGGAACTTGACGTCATCGCCCATGTGGCCAAGCAGAACCCGGGCTTGGATACGACCAAGGCGGCAAAGTTCACCGCGATCGCGGCCAGCGCCTATTGCCCGCAATACCTGCAGCTCGCCAGCGATGGCGGTAACGGCAACCGGCCGCCGCCGGGCTGAGTGCGAATCTTCGGTACAAGGCGCGAGTAGCGGTTGGGCGGATGTTTCCCGGGCCTGCACGGCCGCTTTCAAAGGGGCGCTGGCGTGTCATGATGGACCGATGCGACGTCTCCTGGTGCTGTTCGGCGTCGCCGCCACGCTGGGTTTCAGTGCGCCGGCGCAGGCCGACCCGGGCACCCCTGACCCGGGCGTCGACGCGAGCTTCCTGGACGCGCTGACGAAGGCGGGCATCACCTTCAGCAACGGGCCCAGCGCCGTCAACGCCGGCAAGACCGCGTGCGGGCTGATGGACCAAGGGCAGCCGGAACTCGACGTCATCCAGAACGTGACTGCGCAGAACCCCGGAATCGACACCACCAACGCGGCCAAGTTCACCGCGATCGCGGCCAGCGCCTACTGCCCGCAATTCCTGCAGCGCGCCAGCGACAACGGCGGCGACACTCAGCAGCCCGGGCCGAACCGGGCGGGGATCTCGGGCGGACGGCGCGAGTAGCGATCCCGGACGGTCGTGCGAAACTTCTCAGATGGCATTCACGGTTGTGAACAGCACTGGCCATTTCGTCGACTACGGCGATAAGGACACCTACGCCGTCAACGAAAACAGCGTCCTCACTGTCACCATCGGAGCGAGCTCGCGGGTCAACACGCAGATCTACTCTCCAATTGGCTAGCTAGAGGTGGTCGAAGCCACCGAAGGCACCGAGGTGCATGCAACGCGGATGGTCATCGGTCATCAGCCGCGCTCCTGATGCCGTGCTCTGGGAACAGAGCTGGCCAAAACTGTGGGGCGCGCACTGGATTGCAAGGCGGACTGGCGGTTTGTCCTCTGACCTCGTTGAGTTTGCGGGCTATCCCAAGTCGGCCAACAGGATTCGATTGGCATTCCGTCGGGATAATCTACCTTCACCAGCTGTCTGGCGTCCGCGTAGTCCGGTGGGATGCGTAGTCGTCCCTCGAATTCGCCTCGGTCGTGCAGGCCGACGGTGTGCGGGTTAACTCGCAGGCTCTAAGGCAATCGCAGTCAATCATCACCACTCGGTTAGCTCGAAATTCCCAACATCGAGCCGCTACAGTTCGCCGTCGCCGCGCTACCCGGCTACCCCGAAGCACTCGCCGACGCGGAGGCCTGCGACGAATGGCTGAAAACCCAAGCGCCACCAGCGCCGATTCGAACTCCCCTACACGAATAACCGACAGGAGCAATATATGTCACTCAGCGACAAAGCACGCCAGGCCCGCGAAAAAGCCGACCAGAGCGGCGACCCGAACGACGAAGCCCTAGCCGTCGCGTTGGAGCAAGCCGAAGCCGCTGAAGCACAGCGCATGATCCGCGAACAGTTCCCGATGCAACCCGCGGACCCGCCACCACCACCGTGGAGCGCGGTGAGTGAGCGGGGTACGAGTGAAGGCCCCATCTTCTAAACAGCGCACTGTACAACGGTTTTCGACGCGCCGCGCCGCACTGATTTCGCTGAGTCTGGTGGCCCGGCGCGTAACATCTGCGGTTGGCGGCAGCATACGGCGTCGAGCCCACTAGCCCCGCAAGCGGTATCGCGATTGATGAGCGGCCGGCCTGAAGACGTTCAGGCGACAGGCGACAGCGGTTCGGCCGGTGCCCAAAGGGCGGCACGGCGCCCCGAATAGCCCAATCCGTGTCGGTGCGACACGGTGCGCCGGGCCGCCCACCCTATATCGTGAAAGTTGTCCCAAATGTCTTACGCACTAGCTGATCAGGAACGGCACCGTCTCGAGCAAGAGAAAACCGGCGTCGTCCGGCCTCCAGCTTGGAGGCCTCCTCGGTGCCAGGCTGCAGCTTGCGGATGATGTCGATCTCGCGGCTGATGTTGACCCGCAAGTCATTCGCGTTCTGGCGGCTGATCAGGTACGTCACGAACTGGGTGAGTACCACGCCACTGACCACGATTAGGGCGGTGACAACTTCCACGGGCACCCTCGGAGGGTATGTCGGTCCAGCGACGATCCTCAATTAGATGCCACCGCGTGTCATAGGGTGTCGTTCCTTCGATACGACAGTCTGTGTGGAATCCGTGGGTGTGCGTTGACTACGCGAATCGCCCCACCGAGGAGCGGCCAGGCCGTGATTCGCTCACATGCGCCCCAGAAAGGGCGATAGCGCATAACCTCTGCCAGAGTGGACGATGACGACAATGCGGGGTGGAGTGACCCTTTCGTGATCGTGGGGGCGGTCGCGCTGGTCGCTTTATTCGTCGGCATCGTAATAGTGGTCGTCACGGGGCATTTCCATCTGACGGGTGGAGGCGATAGACCGAGCGGGCCAGCCACGACGCGGACTGGTTCAGGTCTCGTGCCTTCCGGTTCGGCGACGCTCACGAGTCCTTACCGAGAAGGCTTGCCGTATCGAAACTGCGCTGATGCGGCCCGCGATGGCCGATACAACATTCACATCGGTGACCCCGCATGCAACCCTGCCCTAGACAGAAACCACGATGGCATCGCATGCGAGCGTGGTCGCCGCTGAACGAATGCGGGCGGGACGGGCCGTCCGAGGACTGGTAGCGGGCCTCAAAGCCAAACAATTCCAGAATCCACATTGTCAACGGAAACCAGTAGCATCCGCGCAACAATCAGGGCATGGCACCCCTGCTCGCCGCCCTTGCGCTCACAGCCACAGTTCTCGCCCCGACTCCGGCGTCGCCGCCGCTCTCGCCATCGAGTTGCTACCCGATTAGCAACAAGGGTACTTGCTACGAACCCGGCGAACGTTGCCGCAACAGCGACCATGGAGCATCCGGGGTATCCGGTAGTGGCGAGAGCATACGGTGCGCGAACAATGACGGCTGGCGCTGGGAGCCGGCCTGAGCGCAGGGGCGAACACACGCGGCTTCCTCGAATCAACGCCATCAGACTCGGGTGAACAGCGCTACTTCGTGCGGGAGTCGGGCGCGCTGGACGAAATATGGTGATCTTGCTAGCCAGAGCCGTCTTCAGGGAATTGGTACTCCCACAACGTGCTTCTGCCTACGAAGCCGACGCACGTCGCACGGACCTGACGCCCTTCGCTATCCTCCAGCATCATCGCTGCGCCAACTCTGAAGAAGAACGGCTGTTCAGCGCGACCATCGACAGACCCGTTGTCGACGTACAGATAGGTAGTGCGTGGCACAGCGTCGGCATCGTGACCCTGACCAATGGGGTTGAGTCGCGGTCGGAAACCAGGAATATGCCCCGTCGTGTGCGGGAAAATGACGCTGTGACAGCCATTGCCAGTTGGGAGGGTCACGTCAAGGTGTTCGCCGCTGTCGTGCCGTTGTAGGTAAGCCGCTCGATAATCGGGATGCGCAACAAAGACAGCGACGTTTCGGCGTACTGCGGCAGGAACTTCCGCGATGCCATCACCATCTGAAGTCGCTTGTGACGCCGTGCCGTTCGGAGCAACAAGTAGGACTGTCGCGTTCGTGATTGGACGGCCCTGCTGGTCATTTACGCTTACGTGGCAGGTCGCGCCGGCCGGTCCTGTTGCCTCGCGCGCGCTGAAAAGAGGTTTGGGCGGCTCGACGCGACCTCCTAAGCGAACCAGCTTTTGCACAATCGCTTCGGCGAGCTGTTCAGGTGTGAAGTCTTTGAGCGGCAAATAGCCCAAGTTGGGGTCGAGACCCTCAAGGACCGTGTCATCGAACCTGGTCGGCAAGATGTACTCCCGCCGACTCTCCAAGGCCGTCTTGAGCGCGGAGCGCCGTTCGTGCCGGGTCCAGGGCTTCTCGGCGTATTCCTTGGAGATGAACATGACCACGACGTTGGAAGCCGTCATGTAGATCCGCTGAAACTCCTCGATGAGGTTTTTGCCCCAGAGCTCTACCTGATTCTCCTCGTCGAAAAACGCCTTCACGTTCCGCTTGTCAAGTTCCGAGGCGACTATCCGCACGTAAGCACGCTGCTCGCTGGCGAACGACAATGCGACCTCGAACTGCGGCTCTGCTGGCTCAGGCATGGTGGCCATTAAACCCGTCGGCACCGAAGGGCGGCAGAACTATTCGACGCCGCAGAGACGGACGGCTCGCGTGTCAGCCGGATTCGTAGTCGTCCCAGGCGCCGGTGATGGTAAGGCCCTCGTGGAAGTACTTGTCGGCCCATAGGCCGCCGAATCCCTTTTCGGTCGCTGCATCGACGTTCTTGAGCTGCGCGAAATTGGCGCCCTCGGCGAAGCGTTGCGCTCGGTCGGCCTCCCATTGTTCGGCTGCGGCCTTGGCGTCTGCCTCCGTGTCGAAATGCTCGATGGTGACGAACCGCACCACAACAAACAGCGCGAGGCCCCAACGTGTGCCGCTCGCGAGCCGATAGGTGCGGTCGCCGCTCGTGGCGCTCTCGATGAAGTCGACCGTGATGGATTGACCGTTGCGGTCGAACACCTCGGAGTGTGGGTCTGTCGTCCAGGGCAGGGCCATGGCTGCCAGGGTAGGCCGTGAGCGCGCGGTGAACACAACTGCCGAAGAGCGGCACGCGGTGAGGGCCGACGGCCTGGACCCCGACGACCCGGCGGTCGTGGCCGCGCTAGATCTGGTGCGGTGGGCGCTATCGCTTTATGCGCGGTGAAACGCCTTGCCGCGTTCGGATGATCCGGTTCATGGCCCTCGCCTCTGCTGTAACTTTTGGTAATTCTTGCAATTTTCGGTATTTTTTGGTAACTTCGCCTCATGATCATCGAACTGAAAGTCACCGCGTCTGACGGGACCGTTCTCGCGGACTTCCGCACCCAGGTACCCGACACCGAAGCAGATACTCCCCGGCAGCAGCGGGGCAGGACCCTCTCCGAGCAAATTTATTGGCTCGTGCGGAACAACCCAGGCATGGAGGCCAGGGTGGCCGCTGCGGCACTTGGGACCAGCAATAAGGACAGCGTGAGTGCCACGCTCTCTGAGCTGAAGAAGCGTGGACTAGTCGAGAACGGGGCCGGGGAGTTCAACACTTGGCAGTGGAGCGTCACCGATGCCACTCCGCCCTGGGCCGACCCGGCTAAGAACTAGCGCGGACGGGTGTGGACGGGTGTGTGTGACTGACGTTCATCGGTTACGGCCGGGGTCGCGGTTATTTGGCGTAGTCGTTCGTAGGGTGTTTGGCCGGCGAGGCCGCCGTGGGGGCGAGTAGTTGTAGTAGTCCTCCCATTCTCGAAGTTTGTTGTTGAAGATCTTGGCGTCGTCGATGACCAGGCCGTCGAGGAGGGCGTAGAACTCTTCGGCGTC
>Ga0335075_10001530_pt1 | contig 37958 bp, 34 predicted proteins | sample Lox_Sample_24_FD_206723 | JGI IMG/M metagenome (GOLD analysis project Ga0335075, IMG submission 206723) | Soil microbial communities from Loxahatchee National Wildlife Refuge, Florida, United States - Lox_Sample_2.4 | ecosystem: Environmental > Terrestrial > Soil > Wetlands | place: USA... | reverse complement strand
CAACTCCGTCTCGCATGTCGACCAAGGCCCGCAGATCGTCGTCAGAAGCATTTGACGACACAAACTGGCGGACCCGCGTCAGCGCTTCCCAGAGCCCGATTGTGCGGACTCGCGCCGGAGTTTTAGCCCCGTCGATCCTAAGAAACCAGGCGAGCAGAGTCCCACTGGAATCGTTCTTCAGCTCAGCCAGCAACGCTGGCGAACGGCGTGCCAAAGCGGCCTTAGCCAGATGCTCAAGGGCAGTTCCGGCGTCCAGAGCGACACGGCGGTAGTTCTCATCATGGTGAGCTTCAAGCGCTGTCCGAGCGAAATCGAGCGCGCCGTCGTAGAAGGATTCGGGGCTGAACAATTCGGCCATGCGACGACGATAGATCCGATTACCCGCGGCCCACCCGATCGGCTAGAACTGGGGCGCGCGTTTTCGGCCCGGTGGGCTTCTTCATCGATCGCGCATCCATGCCTGCCAGCGAGTCGGTGCCGATCTCGGCGTTGTGGGCGTGCGCGATGTTGTGCAGGCCGAACGTCGCGTCCATGCCGTTGCGCATGCCGATTTGATCCTCGCACTGGCTGACCGCGCGCTTGGCCGGTGCGAGGCCGAGGCTGGCATCGCTGCGATGGTCCGCGAGTGCGAACGAGGTCCCCGCCAGCTCGGCCCGCGGCGCCACGCGGCTGGCCATGTCAAGCTCGTAGGCGCGCGGCGGTGAACCAGTCCGGGTTGCGGCGAGCAATGATCACTTTCCGGGAGCTCGCATCCATTATGGTATACAGGAGGCGTGGAGACCGTGAGCAAGCCAAGCGCCGTAGACTCCTGCGCACAGCAGCTGCGGGACATGATCGCTGACGGGACTCTCGTCGCGGGTCAGCCGCTGCGGCAGGATGAACTCGCGGCCCAGCTCGGCATCTCCCGGACTCCGATCAGGGAAGCCATCGCGCGGCTTCAGTCCGAGGGGCTGGCGGTAGTTGAGCGTAACCGCGGAGCGATGGTCTTCAAGCCGTCGCCCGACGAACTGATGCAGATCTACGAGATCCGCATGCTGCTGGAACCGTACGCGGCGCAGATAGCGGCCGCGAGGGTCGACGACGTGGTGCTGGCCCGGCTCAACGACCTCTATGAGCAGATGCAGAACAGCCCGCCGTGGATGTTCTTTCAGCTGAACCGTGAGTTTCATTTGGCTCTATACGAGACCGCCCAGCGCAAGGAGCTCTATGAGCTGATCCGCGCCCTGCGCTACCGGTCGGACCCGTACGTTCGGATCCTGGCCGGCGGCGGCGGGGGAGAGCAAGCTCAGCGCGGGCACGCCGCGCTACTGAAGGCAGTGGCCGAGGGCGACGGCGACGCCGCCAGGTCCATCACGTACGACCATCTGAACGAGACGCTGGCGACGGTTACCTCAATCTTGGAGAGCCAGGTGCCGGGCCGCGCCAACGGCAAGCCGCCGGCCCGCTGACCGTTAGCGGTACGGGCTGAGCTGCCGGGTGATCGCCCGCGCCGCCACCTGCAGGACCGGCGCCAGCCGGGCCATGTCACCGCGCGCGCCGGGGACCACGAGGCCGAGGGCGGCGACGACGTCGCCGACCGGGCCGAGTACAGGTACGCCCACCGAGGAAAGGCCCAGGGAGAGTTCCTGGACCGTGACCGCGTAGCCGCGGCTCCTGACCGCGGCGAGCTCGGTCCGCAGGCTGACCTCGTCCGCGACTGTGTTCGGGGTGTAGGCCTGGAGGTCGGCCACTACTCGGCCGGTCACGGTCTCCGGTGCGTAGGCCAGGAGCACCTTGCCGACCCCAGTGGCGTGCAGCGGCAATCGGCGGCCGGGCTCGGTGATGATGTTCGCCGGCCGGCGCGTGGAGATCCGCTCCACGAACAGGACAGTGCTCCCGTCCCTGATCGCGAGGTGCACGTTTTCCCTGGTCGCGTCGAACACGTCCTGCATGGGCGGCAGCGCCGCCTCGCGCAGCTCGCGGTTGACGGGGGCGAGCAGACCCAGGTCCCAGAGCTTGCGGCCGATAACGTAGCGTCCATCGCTGCGCCGGGTAAGGACGGTGGTCAGCTGCAGCTCGACGACGATCCTGTGAGCTGTGGTAAGCGGGAGCCCGGCCCGGCGGGAGAGCTGCGTCAGCGTCTGAGCCGGATGCTCGGCGTCGAAGCTGTCCAGCACGGAGACCACCCTGGAGGTCACCGATGGCCCCTGCGTCCGCTCCGGCGCGGATTTAGCGTTCACGATCTGAACCTGCTTCCGTTCAGCGGAAGTATGACCCGCCTTCCGGCAAACGTCCAGATCATGCTTCCTGACGGAGGCTGGGAAGGACATCGGCGGCGACTCGCTCGATCTCGTCGATCCGGTCCTCTCCGGGCCAGCCGAACACGAACTCCGAGAATCCGAGCGGGCTGAACCGCTCGACGATCTCGCCTACCGAGATGTCGCGGTTCCACACGTCCAGTGCCTGAACGCCCATCAGGGCTCGAGTGATCGCCTTCGGGTCGCGGCCGTGCGACCGGGCGAGGTCGTCGATGACCGCCGTCTGGCGCCTGCTCCGGTTGAGGATCTCGTCGACATCGGCGCCCGCCGGCCCGTGGGTGTTCCATCGGTCGGCGTGCCGGGCCGCGACCTCGATGACCTGCGGGGCCTGGCCGCCGATCGTGATCGGCGGGCGGGGACGCTGCACAGCCTCGGGCGACCGCGAGGTCCTGACCGAATAGAACGGGCCGCCGGCCGTCACCGGTTCGGGGGACTCCAGGATCGAGGCGACGATGCGGACGTACTCGGCGAGCCGCTCACCGCGCTCACGGGCCGACCAGTACGGTTCCCCGACAGCGTCATAGTCGAACTCGGCGATGCCGGTTCCGATGCCCAGCTCGAGTCGCCCTCCGGACAGGTCGTCCACCGCCAGGGCTTGCTTGGCGAGGATGGCGGGCGCTCGCAGGACCGGGTTGGAGACGAGCGTCCCGATCCTGATCGTGCTCGTCCGGCAGGCCATGGCGGCGAGGATGACCCAGCCGTCGTAGCAGTATCCGGTGCCGCCGCTGGCGAAGCTCGCCGTGTGGTCGCTCACCCACAGGTTGTCGAAGCCGAACTCCTCGGCGATGCGCCAGCGGCGCTCCAGGACGGCGAACGGCGCGTTCGCTCCCACGGCCAGACCGAACCGAAAGCAAGTCATCGACCCCACCTTTCCTCTAAGCCCGAACTCACGGGAACGCGGTGCCGCGTGGCGGTCACGGCCGCTGGGCGGACGGCTCGCTGGTGTCGGCGATGGCGTCGCCGCACCAGTAGAGCAGCCACTGGTAGAGCTGGGGGAGGGTGGCCTCTTGCGGGCCAAGCGGCCCGCGCGGCGCGAATCGTGACTGCATCCCCTGAAAGACGCGCGTGTTCGACGCGATGTCAGGCCCGTCCAGCAGCTCGATGAGCGACAGCTGGCGCTCGAACTTCGACTCGAAGTCCGCGGCGGCAATGGTGGCCGGCGGGAACAGGAGCGAGATCCGCATCTCGATCTCGCTCGCCGACAGCGGCAGTACCCGGAATGTCTTGACGCCGTGGGGGTAGACGGCCGCGAAAAGCGTCGGCGGGATCGCCAAAAAGATCATGTAGCCGCGATCACGGTCGCGCAGGCCGTCGATAACCGGGAATGTCGGCCGACCGGGAACGTCCTCGCCGCCCTTGATGATCAGGCCGGCGTGCCGGTAGACGGCTCCGTCGCCGCGCTCGTACACGCCGTGCTCGACCAGGTGCGCCGGCGCGTTGTCGTGGTAACCGCGGTGCACGTAGGTCGTGTGGTACTCCTCCAGGGCGTTCTCGAGCATGTTCTTCCAGTTGTAGGGCAGCCGCTCGAACCCGACGGTCTTGGCTGTCGCCATGTCCTGGATGTGGTGCGTGCGGATGACCTCGTCAAGTCGGCGCAGCGACGGCGCCAGCGGCTCCGCAGCCAAGTCGAAGTTTGCAAACACCAGGCCGTGCCACGTCTCGGCCCGCAGTTCCGGCAGCCGGATGTTGCGCTTCAGCTGCTTCAGCTCCCACTCGGGCACCATGGACGGCGCGCCCACGAGCCGGCCGTCCAGGGAGTAGGTCCAGTAGTGGTACGGGCAGCGGATGTGCCTGGGGGTGACGTTCTCCTCGCCCAGGATGTAGCCGCGGTGCTGACACACGGCCGAGAGCACTCGGATTGCCCCGTTCTCGCCGCGCGTGACCAGGAGGGGCTCGCCGAGCACGGTGACCCGCAGTGCCTGGCCGAGGGCGGCGACCTCGCTCTCGTGGCAGAGGAACAGCCAAGATCGGCTAAAGATGGCCGCCCGCTCGAAATCGAAGAACTCGTCAGAGGTATAGGCCTCGGCCGGCAGCGCGATGGCTTCGCCGATGTCGCGGATCGAATCTGAGATTTTGCTCAGGATCTCGGCCATGTGTGAACGACCGTTCGACAGTTGCTGCGCCATGGGACTCCTTCGATGCGCCGGCCGGGCGGGCGGGGATGAGATCGCCGCCCTGACCGTAGGCACAGGCGGAACGGCGGCGCGAGCGAACCTTCCGCTGAACGGAAGAGGTGGATGCGCATCTACCTGCCGGTGAAGACACTGGGTCCACCGCGAAAGCTTGCGCGGCTTGGATCCCAGATGGTATGCAATATGAAATTCTCTCCGAACTCGCGGGCAGCATTTCCTGGCTAGGAGGAGACCATGGCAGCGCAACATCAGACCACGGCCAGCGGGCTCGAGCTGGAGCCGCACACCATCGACATCATCCCGGCCAAGGAGCGCCACGGCACGGTGCGTGACCAGTTCACGCTGTGGTTCGGCAACTGCATCAACGTCGTCAACATGCCGCTCGGGGCACTGGCCGTGCTTCTCGGCCTTAACCTCTTCTGGGCCATCGTCGCCATCGTGGTCGGCACGATCCTCGGCACGGTATTCATGTCATTGCACGCACTCCAGGGGCCGAAGCTCGGAGTGCCGCAGATGCTCCAGAGCCGGGCCCAGTTCGGGTACTACGGAGCGGGGCTACTGTTCATCTTCACCTTCATGCTCTCCTTCGGCTTCACCGCCGCGGAGCTGGTTCTGCAGGCCCAGTCGCTCCAGGTGCTCGCCCCCGGCATCTCGGTTCCCGCTGGAGCAGCCATCTTCATGCTGCCCGTCCTGATCATCTCGATCTCGGGCTATGACCTGATTCACCGGTATCTGCGGTGGGCGTCAGTAGTCATGGGCGTGACGTTCGTCATCCTGACGATCCAGGCCGTCGCCTACGGCTCGCTATCTGGCCCCGTCACCTCATTCTCAGTGCCCCAGTTCCCGCTGTTCCTCACGATGGTCGCCTTGTTCGCCGTGAACACGCTCACGTGGGCACCGTACGTGTCTGACTACTCCCGTTACCTGCCGCAGTCGATCAAGCCGTTCCCCGTGGTCATGGCCGTCTCGGTGGGCACGACCATCGCTACCGTATGGACCTGCGCGCTAGGGGCCCTCGTCGGCGCCCTGCTGCCGAAGGCAGCAAGCATCCCGGCGGCCATCCATCAGATCTCCGGAGCATGGCCGCTGGTCCTGCTAGCTCTCAGCCTCATCGCAGCCTGTACGACCAGCGCTTACACCGGGGCACTGGCGTTGATCAGCCTCGTGCCCACGCGCGGCGTGCAGAGCCGGCCAGTCGCCTCACGGATCGTCGCCGTGGCCATCTTCGCCGTCTTCGCCTACGGCGGCGCGGCACTGGGCTACAAGTCCTTCCTCACGAACTACTCCAACTTCCTGTATGTGCTGCTCTTCGTCTTCGTTCCCTGGACCGCGGTGAACCTGGTCGACTACTACTTCATCCAGCATGGGAACTACGACGTGAAGTCGCTGTTCAGCCCGAAGGGCACCTACGGTCGCTGGCAATGGCGCGGGCTTGTCTGCTACGTGATAGGCCTCGCTGCGCAGGTGCCGTTCATCGATCAGACGCTGTACACCGGACCGCTCGTCAAGGACCTCGGCGGCGCCGACATCTCCTGGATCGTCGGACTGATCGTCGGAGGCGGGCTTTACTACCTCGTCGCGCGGAACCGGCCGACGGCAGCCGTGGCGTCGGCCGGGACGCGCGCGGCGCTTGCCACCGGCGACCTGGAGTAGCCGCCCCTACGACTGGCGACGACTGCTTCACCGAAGCAGATCACGGGGAACGGAGGATATGTGATCACCCAGCGCGCACGGTCGCAGTCGTGGGAAGGCATCCGGTTCGCGCCGCGCCGTCTCGCACACGGCAACTTCTTCGTCCGCGACGTGGAGGCATCACAGGATTTCTACGAGCGGGTCTGCGGGCTGACGCTGGTCTTCCGCGAGCCAGGCATACAGGCGGTGTTCCTGAGCAACGGCAACAGCCATCACGATGTGGCCCTGATGGGCATCTCGCAACAGGCCCGCGTCGGGCGCGACGGGCAGGTGCAGGTGCCGCAGGGCCGCGGCGCAGCCCCGGGCCTGAACCACGTGGGATTCGAGATGGCGACCGAAGCGCATCTCGTGGCTGCCTACCGGCGAGCCGTTCAGGCTGGCCTGCCGCTGCACCGGACGGCGGACCATCAGATCGCGCACAGCGTGTACCTGTTCGACCCGGAGGGCAACTACCTGGAAATGTACGCCGACGCCACACGGGACTGGCGTGGTATCTACGAGGAAGTCGGTGATCAGCTGCTCACGGGCGTGTGGGATCCGGAGGCGGCACTGCCGAATCAGGAGCCGCTATTTGACCCCGATCCCGACTATGCCCGCGTCGACGCGGCCCTGCTGCATCCGATCCGATCCTCGCGAGCGACGTTCGCGGTGCGGGACCTCCACCAGGCCGTCACCTTCTACACCGAGGTCGCCGGATTGCATCTGCTGGCCGGCGGTTCGGAGGACGGCTACGCCGTCCTGGGCGGTGAGGTCGGTGGGCCAGATGTCGGGCTGATCGCCGCCGGGGCCGCGATCCAGCCGGGCCTGCACCACTTTGGCCTGCAGCTCGGCGAGGATGAGCTGGCAGAGGCGAAGGATCGGCTCGCCGCGAACGGCGTGCCGGTGCAGGTGGAAATCGACACCCCGGCCAAGCACAGTATCGTGATCGCCGACCCGGACGGCATGCTGCTGGAATTCTTCGTCCCGCGCCCTGGCGGGGCCGCGTGGAGTCCCGGCGCCGGGCCGGGGGGAGCGTACGTCATTTGACCGCGCCCACATCGCGGGGCAGCTTCTGGCTCTCGGCGACGGTCGCGACGGGTCTCGCAGTCTTCACGATCGCGGTCGACGGCGTCGACACCCGCGTCATCGAGGCCGGTCCGCGCGATGCCCCGCCGCTCGTGTGCCTCCACGGGACCGGCGGTCACGCCGAGGCGTTCATCCGGAACCTGGGCGCGTTTTCCGCCGGCCACCACGTGCTCGCCTACGACCTCCCGGCCCACGGCTGGTCGAGCGCGCCCGAGCGGTCCTACGAGATCGACGGCTACGGCCAGCACCTCGACGCGTTCCTGGACGCGTTCGGGCTGCCGGAGGCTACCCTCGTGGGCCAGTCCCTCGGCGGCTGGATCGCCTGCGCGTATGCCGTCCAGCACCCGGACCGGGTCACGGGCCTGGTGCTCGTCGGGGCGGGCGGCAACACCTTCGACCCGGCGGTGATGGCGCGCTTGCGGGACTCCTCGATGGCCGCCGTCGAGAACCCGGCCGCCGCCGTCGTCCGCGACCGCGTCGCGCTGCTGTTCGCGGGGCCAGTGCGCACCGACGATGAGCTCGTGGCGTGCCGGCGGGCCATCTACTCGCGTCCGGGCGCGGTCGGCGCGATGCGCAAGGCGCTCGCGCTCCAGACGCCGGAGATCCGGCGGCGGAACCTGTTCACCCGCTGGGCCGACATCGGCGCTCCCGCCCTGCTGGTGTGGGGCCGCCAGGACCGGGTCACCCCGCTGAGCTCGGGAGAGGAGATCGCCGCGGCGATACCCGCCAGCAGGCTCGTGGTACTCGACGAGGCAGGGCACTGGCCGCAGTTCGAGCGGCCGGAGGCGTTCAACGACGCAGTTCTGCCGTTCCTCGCGGAGCTGCTGGCTGACGACCGGGCCCGGCCGCGGGCGGGCTAGAGAAACCGGACCGGCGCGATGCCCGCCCTGTCGAGGACCGCGCGCGACGCCCGCTGGACGTCGCGGCAGAGCCCGCGCAGATCCGGCTCGCTCCGCAGCACCCGCTCGCTCATCAGCGTCCGCCCGGCAACGACCACGGTCTGCACCTCGTGGCCGTAGGCCTGGAACACCAGCGCGGCATACGGATCGTGGGTCGGCGAGAGCTGCGGCTGCAGGGCGTCGATCACCTGCAGGTCCGCCTGCTTGCCGGGCTCCAGCGACCCGGTGACGCTGTCGAGGCCGAGGGCCCGGGCGCCGTCGATAGTCGCGATCCGCATCAGCCGCTCCGGGCTCAGCCCGGCCGCGTCCTGCCGCAGCCCCCGCTCCAGCAGGGCCAGCGTCTTGACGTCGGACAGCGGGTTCACCGAGTCATTGCAGTTACCGTCGTCGGTGCCCAGGCCCACGCAGACGCCCGCCGCGGCCATGTCGATGACCGGGGCGATCCCGGAGCCCAGATAGCAGTTGCTGACCGGGTTAGTGACGACGGCGGTCCGGCTGGCGGCAAGCAGGCCGATGTCGGCCGCGTCGACGTGCACGCAGTGCGCGGCCAGGAGGCCGGGGCCGAGCAGGCCCAGGCCGGCCAGGTGCTGCACCGGGCTGGCCGCCCTCAGGCGGCCCTCCAGCGGTATCTCAGCCAGGTGCAGCGCCCAGCGGCCGCCGGCGGCCGCGGCCCGCTCGGCCGACAGGCGCAGGCCGGCATCCGAGACGACCGCGGTCGTGGCGGGCGACGGCCAGACGTCCAGTAGGCCCCGCGACGCGCGGCCGTACTCGGCCGACAGCCGGCCGACGCGCTCGAAGACGGCGGCGAGCGACGAACTGGCGGGCAGCGACTCGGCAGTGCTGACCCCGCGCTCGCTGGCGACAGCCGCGGGACGCTGATCGCGGAACATGTAGCCGTAGCGTGCGCGGAGCCCGGCCCGGCCGAACTCGCCGAGCGCGGTGCGCACCTCGCGCTCGGGATCGGCCGACACCGGCTCCTCGTTCGTCACGATCGTGGTGACGCCGGCACGGATGGCCTCGGCGCAGTACAGGCGGATCGCCAGCCCCAGGTCCTCGTCGCTATAAGCGGTCAGCCCGGGGATGACGACCTTGAGGAGCCAGTCATAGAGCCCCCGGCTGTGCGAGGGCCCGCCGCGGAGCAGGATCTGGGCAGCGTGGGTGTGGGCGTTAACGAAGCCGGGCAGGACGATCTGCCCGGTGCAGCCCTGAATGCTCGCGCCGGCGAGCGGCGCCCTGGCCCGGGGCCCGACGAAAGTGATCTCATCGGCCTCCCACATGACGGCGCCGTCGTCAAAGACGCGCCCGCTGCCGTCCATCGTGAGGACCGTCCCGCCGGCGAGAGCATGCCGGGTCATGAGCCCGCAGCGGTCAGCGTGGGGGCGGCGGCCAGTGAGGGCTCTACGAGCCGCCGGACCGGGTTCCGGAGGGTGCCGATGCCGCTGATCTCCACCTCGATCACGTCGCCGTCGCGCAGGAACCGCGGCGGGGTGCGCTTCCAGCCCACTCCTTCCGGCGTCCCGGTCGCGATGATGTCCCCGGCTCGGAGCGTCATCGACTGGCTGATCGAGGAGATGATCCGGGCCACGCCGAAGATCATCTCGGCCGTGCTCGCATCCTGCATGACCTCGCCGTTGAGCCGGGTGGTCAGCCGGAGGTCCTGCGGGTCGGCGATCGCGTCCGCGAGCGCGAGCACGGGGCCAACCGGTGCGAACGTGTCGAGCGCCTTGCCGAGGGTCCATTGCGAGGTCTGGAACTGAAGGTCACGGGCGCTGACGTCGTTGAACACGGTGTATCCGCCGACGTAGGACAGCGCGTCGGCCTCGCCGACCTCGTGGCAGTCACCGCCGATCACCACCGCCAGCTCGCCCTCGTAGTCGATCTGCTCCGACACCGCGGGCAGGACGATATCGTCTCCGGCACCTACCAGGCAGTTGCCGAACTTTGCGAACACATTGGGCTGGCTGGGCAGGTCGGCGGCCATCTCCTCGGCATGAACGCGGTAGTTGAACCCGACGCAGAGGATCTTTTCCGGTGCCGGGATGAGCGGTCCTGACTCGACGGCCGCGAGCGGAACGGCGTGCGCCCGCCCGGCGTGGCGCACCTGCACGCGGACTTCCTCGATCGCGGGCCGTCCGCCTTTCAGCAGGGCGAGAACCGGCCCCTCATGGCCCGCCGGCGACGGTACCACCGCGACCTGATCGCCGGTAACGACGCCGAGCTGCCACCCGTCGGAGGTCTTGACCGGCAGGACCCTCATGAGGCCGGGATCCCGGTCACGACGGCGGTCGCCGCCACCTCGCGGGCCACACCCTCGACCTCGATCCGGAACTCGGGCCGGACCAGCCGCTGCACCACCAGCAGAGTGTTGGGCGGGTACTCAGGGTCGCTGAACAGCTCGGGGAACAGGCGGGCCCGGACCGCGTAGAAGTTCTCGATGTCGTCCGAGCTGATCAGGTACGTGGTGAACTTGACGACGTGATCAAATGTGAGGCTCGCAGCGGCCAGCACAGCGGCGAAGTTGGCGAAGACCTGCCGCATCTGCGCCTCGAAATCGGCCGGCGCGACGACCTGACCGCTGGTGCCGACAGAGAGCTGCCCGGCCACGTACAGGTCGCTGCCGTGGGAAGGCGCGAGGAAACCATGCGAGTACAGCCCGATCGGCTGCCCAAGCCGGTCGGAACGCAGATGCTGTCGGTCTGCCATCGTCTTCCTCTCGCCTCTCTCAGGACTGTATGCAGAAGAAGATGCTACTTTGCATACAACATTTGACACAACTTTGCTGAATGCGTACCGTCTGGCTGCATGCGGTCAATGCAGCTGCCGCTGACCACCACGATCCGGGACGTCCTCGATCCGCTCACTGGGAAGCGGCGATCAGTCCAGTTTGCCGGTGCGCGGCAGCTCGCGCCCGGCTCGCAGCCGGGCGTGCCGCCGGGCCGCGAAATCGACGGATCGTCATGGTGGATCCTTCCCGCCCTGTACGACGCGGACTCAAACCTCCAGCTGCTGCCGGCAGGCCTGCGCCGTTACGACCTGACGGCCGCCCTGTTCGGCGGGATTCACCACCTCAATGCGGCCCTGCCCTGGCAGCTGCTGCGCGGGCACGACCTCGAAGCGATCATCGGGGAGGCAGGCGAGGCGCGCTTGCCGCGCATCTCGCTCGTGCTGTCAGTGACACCGGGTGACGACAGCGCCGAGTTTCCCGGCTGGCTGACCGCTCACCGCACGGAGGTGACTGAGCTTCTCGCCCCGGTCTGCAGGCTGTTCACCGCCGACCCGCACTTCGAGCGCAACATCGACGCGGTCTGGTCCGCGGGCATGACGCCGGCTGTCTTCTGCGCTTCCGAGGCTGACCTGGCGCGGCTCGTCGGCCGCGCCCGGGCCCTGCACTTCCGGCACGCCACGTCGGCGTCGATGCTCGAGGCGATCCGCCAGGTTCCGGGTGCGACCGTGCAGACCTGCCCGCACCTGCTGCTGCCGCTCGCACCGGGCCGGCGCGACAGGCTCAACGTCCTGCCAAAGCCCCCGGCCGATGCGGATCGGGAGACCCTGGTCCGGGAACTCGTCGCAGGCGTCGACGTCATCGCCAGCGATCACGTCTCTCTCCCGCTCGGGCCGCCCACGAGTCCCGGGCTGCAGACGCAGCAGCACTTCCTGCCGGCGCTGCTGACGGTCTGCTCCCATTACGGTCTCGACATCGCGGACGTCTGGCCGAAGGCGACCTCGGGGCCGGCCAGGGTATTCGGCGTGAAGCCGGAGGAGGGCTTCGTCGTCGTCGACCCGGGGCCTGTGCCGCCTGTTGGGCAGTGGCCGCGGCAGGCGGAGGATCGCGCGCCCTATCTGGGGCTCGAGCTGCGCGGCCGGGTCATCGCCGTCGGATCGGGAGAGGGGGTGGCCCTGCCGTGACCGATGACTACCGCCAGATCCTGGACCGGCTCGACGCGCTCGAGTCCGAGGGCGCGATCAGGAAGCTCAAGGCGACCTACATGCGGTGGTGCGACGAGAAGCGCGGCCGCGAGATCGGTGACCTGTTCTGGGAGGACGGGGCGTGGGAGGCGGTCGGCGTTACCGCGACCGTCGGCCGCGCCGCGATCGCCGACATGTTCGAGGCCAGCCCGGCCCGCCTGACCTTCACCGTCCACTACCTGACCAACGAGTCCATCGACGTGCACGGGGACGCCGCGACGGGACGGTGGAAGCTGCTGGAGCCCTGCACGTTCCGCGGCGAGCTGCCGCTGTGGCAGGGCGGCTGGTACCTCGACGACTTCGAGCGGCGGGACGGAGTGTGGAAGTTCGCGCGGCTGCGGCTCAAGCTCGACTACCGCACCCCGTTCGACGAGGGCTGGGTCCGTACCCGCTTCGCCGACCTCGGGAAATGAGCACAGAGCAGGCGGGCGGCCCGGTCCGCGCTAATCCCAGGGTTGCCTGGACCGTCGACCATGTGGGCCTGACCGTGCCGGACGCGGACGAGGCTGCCGCCTTCTTCGTCTGCGTCCTGGGCGCGACCGAGCTGTACCGGGCCAGCATGCCCGTCGGCACCGACCCCGAGGCGATGGAGCGGAACCTCAATGCTCACCGTGACGCCGGCTACCGGATGATCAAGCTCGCCCTCGGCGGGATGGCGCTGGAGCTGTTCGACTACCAGGCACCGGATCTGAGCTACGTGGTTCCCCGTAACTGCGATGCTGGCGGCCAGCACCTCGCCCTCGCCGTCCCGAGCATGAGCGACGCGCTGCGCCGGCTGAAGGAGTGCGACAATGTCCGGATTCTTGGGCGCCCTTCGCGGATCGCGCCGCCCCATCCGCTCGCGGGACGACGCTGGGTCTACTTCGTCACCCCGTGGGGCCAGCACCTCGAGCTGGTCTGCGACGAGTACCGCAGGCACCGGCCGTGAGCAACAGGACTGCAGGCGCGTGCTCCTCATCAACGACCAGGAAGTCCCAATCGGCGGCGGGGACGGCGCCACGCTGCTCGACGTGATCCGCACTCAGCTAGGCCTCACCGGCGCCAAGCCCGGCTGCGCCCGCGGCGAATGCGGAGCGTGCACCGTACTGATCGGGTCGCGTGCCGTGCTGTCCTGCATGACTCTCGCGGCCGACGTCGACGGGCCGGTGACCACCATCGAGGGCCTCGCCGCCGACGACCTGCGGGAGGCTTTCGCCGACCACGGCGGGTTTCAGTGCGGGTTCTGTACCCCTGGCCAGATCATGCGGTGCGAGGCGCTGCTGCGGGCCGGGGAACCGCTGACCGAGCGCACGGCCCGGCACGCCCTGTCCGGGAACATCTGCCGCTGCACCGGGTACACGCCGATCATCGACGCGCTGCTGAGCGTCGCCCGCCGCCGGGGCCTGGCGTGACCCGCTGGATCGGACAGCGCACGCGTGCGGTGGACTGGGAGGCGAAAACCTCGGGCCGCGAGCTGTACGCGGCGGACGTCCACCTGCCGGGCACGCTGGTCGGGCGCGTTCTCCGGTCGCCGCACCCGCACGCCCGGATCAGGCGCATCGACACCACGGCAGCCCAGGCACTGCCGGGCGTCCACGCTGTCGTGACCGCGGCAGATCTCGTCCCCGGCGCCCGCTACGTGCACAGCGGCGAGCCCCACCGGGACCGGCCGCCGCTCGCGGACGGGGTCGTCCGCTACATCGGCGAGGAAGTGGCGGCGGTCGCGGCCGAGTCGCAGGCGGCGGCGGACGCGGCGCTGGCCGCGATCCGCGTCCGCTACCAGCGCCTTCGCGCCCCGCTGACGATTTCCGCCGCGCTGGCGCCAGGCGCTCCCGTGCTGCACCAGCGGGCAACCGGCCAGGACAACGTCTCCGTTGTAGACGACGGCGAGCTCGGCGAACTCGCGACGGCCCGCGCGAACAGCGTGGCCTGCGCCTCGGGCGACTTCTGGTACCCGCGGATCGCACACGCGCCGCTCGAGCCGAACACCACCCTCGCCCACTGGGACGCTGCCGACGAGCGGCTGCACCTGTGGACGTCGTCGCAGTCGCCGGCGCAGACGGCCGAGGAGATCGCCCAGCTGTTGCGCATCCGCTATGACCAGGTGCAGTGCCACGACGTCTCGGCGGGCGGCGGATTCGGGTCCAAGTCGCACGTCAGCGAGCATGAGGTCATCGCCGCGCTGCTGTCGATGACCGCGGGCCGGCCGGTCCTCCTAGCCATGGACCGCCAGGAGGAATTCGCCGCGACCAAGCCGCGGCACGCGTTCCGGATCAGGGCCTCCGCGCACAGCGACCCGGCAGGCCGCATCTGCTGGCTCGACGCCGATCTGACCGCCGACAACGGTGCGTACAACCACTACGGGCCCTCCGTACTGCGCGCCGCGGCGCGGAAGTTCGGATCGCTTTACTGTCCGGACGCCGTTACCTGGCGGGCGCGGCTGGTCGACACCGCCCTGCCTCCCGGCGGGCAGTTCCGCGGCTACGGCGGCCCGCAGGCGATCTTCGCCCTGGAATCCGTGGTCGACGACCTCGCCACCCAGACCGGCCACGATCCGCTGGCGTTCCGCGTCCAGAATGCTTACCAGGCCCACCACCAGACCCTGTCCGGGCTGCGGGTCGGCTCGGCTCGGATGACCGAGTGCCTGGAAGCGGCCGGCGAGGCCATCGGGTGGACTGAGAAGAAGACCCGGCCGGCACCATGGCGGGGGGTTGGCGTCGCCGTCGCCATGCACGGCAGCGGGGCCTTCGTGTTCGATGAGGCCAACCGAAGTGACGTCCGCCTCAGCATCGGCGAGGACGGCGAGGCCGAGGTCGAGTTCGGCGGCGCCGACGCCGGGACAGGCCAGCGGACGATCCTGGCCCAGATCGTGGCAGAGGAGCTCGGTCTGGACCTGGCCGATGTCCGGGTCGTCATGAGCGTCTCCGACGTGTTCGATCTCGGCGCCTGGTCCTCGCGGGGTACGCACATGGGCGGTCACGCTGCCCGGCAGGGAGCTAGCGAGCTGGCGGCGCGGCTGCGCGTCCTCGCGGCGGAAAAGCTCTCGTGTGATCCCGCCGATGTCACTCTGGCCGACGGGAATGCCGTCGGCGCGGATCAGCGCATCCCGCTGGGCGACCTGGTCCGGATCGCGCCCAGCGCGCAGGACGGCCGGCTCGTGCACTGCTCCAGCTACGTGGATCCCCGGATGGAACGGCCCAGCGCTGACAATCCGACCGCCAACTACTCGGCCAGCTACTCCTTCGCCGCCCATGCCGCCGAGGTCGAGGTCGACCCGGCAACGGGCAAGGTGACCGTGCTCCGGTACGTCGCTGCGCACGACCTCGGCCGCGCGCTGAACCCAACGATGGCCGAGGGCCAGATCAGCGGCGCGGTCGTGCAGGGCCTCGGCGCGGCGCTCGGGGAGGAGCTGATCTACGAGGGCGGGCGCACGGTGAATCCCGCGTTCCTTAGCTACGCGCTGCCGCGCTGCGGCGACGTCCCCCGTGTCGAGACCATCTTGGTCGAGGGTGAGGACGAAGCCGGGCCGTACGGCGCCAAGAGCATCGGCGAGATACCGATCCTGCCAGTCGCGCCCGCGATCGCGAACGCCATCAAGGATGCCACCGGTATCCGGTTCCGTGAGCTTCCGATCACCCCGGACAAGATCCTGGCCGCGCTCGGCGAGCGCGACACCAGGGGCAGGCGCACGATAGTCTGGCGTCGGCCGGCCCGGTGGGAAGTCGAAATTCTGCGCCGCGCCTACCCCCACGGTGTCAGGACGCTACTCGAGTGGGCGACGCGGTTCACCCGACCCGCGCCAGGCGCGCGTGAGACTCGCGTCGAGCATCCGGCTACGATCGCTCAGCTGGCGGCGGGTGCCGCGCAGCGGGACGCGGCCGTCCTCGGCGGCGGCACCGACCTGCTGAGCCTCCGGTCCCAGGGTCTGTCGGCCGCGTCCCGCCTGCTGTCGGTCCGCGACATCGAGGCCTTGCATGTCCATTGCATCGATCGCGACGGCTGGCTGGAGATCGGCGCCGGCGTCCGGCTGGCCGACCTCGAGCAGGCGGGCCCGCTCGTGCCCGCCCTGATCGCCGAGGCGGTGCGTACGATCGCCAGCAGCCAGACGCGCGCGGCCGCCACCGTGGGCGGCAATCTCCTGCAGGCCAAGCGGTGCTGGTTCTACCGCAATGGCTTTCCCTGCTACAAGCGGAGCGGCTGGACCGCGCCGTGCTACGCGGTCCTGGGAGACCACCGCTTTTACCACGCGGCGATGGATGCTCACCGGTGCCAGGCCACCACGCCATCGGACCTCGCCACGGTCCTGCTGGCCCTCGACGCGGTAGCCGTCGCGACCGGGCCGCGCGGGTCGGAACGGATTGTGCCCGTTGCCCGGCTATACGACGGGCCGGGCGAGTCGGTGCTTCGGCCCGGGGAAGTGCTCCGGTCCGTGCGGCTGCCGTCGGCGGCGCTGACCCGCGCCGGCGCGTTCGCGAAGCTCAGCCGGTGGGACGGCGACTTCGCGATCGTGTCGGTCGCGGTCACGGCGACGGTTACTGGCGGCCTGCTGCTGGACCCGCGCGTCGTAGTCGGCGCCGTCGCGCCCACCCAGGTTCGCGTTCGCAAGGCCGAGCGCGCGCTCGCCGGCACGTCCGTCTGCGATGCACCGGATGCGGCGGCACGCGCCCTGGGCCGAGAGCTCGAACGGCGCGGCCACCCGCTGCCTGGAAACGCCTGGAAGCTCGACGCCGCCTGCGGCCTGGTTCTCGACGCCGTAACCCGGCTCGGCCGGGAGAGCACCCGCTAGCGCCGGCGCCGTCCGTCGGCCTGGATCCAGGATGGTATACAGCATTAAGATGGCCCATAAGCCCTTGCCGGAGATGTGAGGAAGCAGAGCATGGCCAATAACTTCGCGGTCGGCCCGCGGCTGCCGCGCGACTGCACGTTCACGTCGGGGGACTGGCACATCCTGTCGCGGTACTGGCATCCGGTGGCGTTCAGCCGCGAGGTCGGCGAGGCGCCGCTTGCGGTGCGGCTGCTTGACGAGGACCTGGTCGTGTACCGGACGTCCAGCGAGATTGTCGTGGCGAAGGACATCTGCCTGCACCGCGGAGCGAAGCTGAGCCTCGGGCGGCTCGACGGCGACGATCTGGTCTGCGGCTACCACGGCTGGCGTTATGCCAGCGGCGGACAGTGCGTGCGCATTCCGTCGCAGCCGGAGAGAATCCGGATCTCCAAGAACGCGCGGCTCTTCACGTTCGCGGCCGCCGAGCGCTACGGGCTGGTCTGGGTGCGCCTTGCTCCCGATGCCGGCGAGCCGGATCTGCCGGAGTGGCCCGAGGCCGAAGATCCGGCATACCGGGTGGTGCCGCTCCCGCCGCTGGACTGGTCGACCTCATCAGCGCGCGAGGTGGACAACTTCACCGACGTAAGCCACTTCTCCTTCGTCCACGCCGCGTCGTTCGGCAACGGCATCGACCCCGAAGTTCCCGAGGTCAAGGTGGATCGCACTGCGACCGGCATTCGTTACGACTTCTCGTACGTGGCCTACAACACCGACACCTCGCCGGTCTCCGGCGCGGCCAGCGTGACCCGCTACACGACGACAGAGATCACCCTGCCGTTCTCAGTGCGGCTGAAGCAGCATCTGCCCGAGCGCGGCGACGCCTATTACGCCGTCTTTAATACTTCGTCCCCGGTGTCGGCCCGAAAGTCCCGGACGTTCGTGCTGTCCTGCCGGAACTACAACCTGGACGTGCCGGACGACGAGATCCGGGAATGGGAATGCAAAGTCATGGCGGAAGATCAGCGGATCGTGGAGAGCCAGCGGCCAGAGGAACTGCCGCTCAACCTGCACGAGGAACTGCACGTCCGCGCCGACCGCGTCGCCACGGCCTACCGGCACGCGCTCACCGACCTCGGCCTGGGCAGCGAACTGACGGCGTAGCCGAGAGCGGCCATCGGAACGAGATCGTGCTCTTAGCGCATCGCCAGAAGTGAACGGCCTCGTCGGCTATCGCGATGCGCCGCGACGGCGTCCGCTCCGCTTGCGTCGGGGACTCAACTCATTAGGGGCGCCGCACCGCGAGCATGTGCTGTGGCAGACGCGGGCCGGTGATCAGTGAGCTTGAGTGTTGGATACCGCGTCGACTTAGGGACCGTGGTCAGGCTTGTCGCCCAGCTGCTGTGCGCCTACGGTCGAGAGCGATAGATCGAGACGAAGCCGGATAGGAAACGCTGGCAATCGGAACTCCTGGCGGACGGCGGTTACGAATGCCTCGAGGGCAGTCTCGGCCTCAGCTCGCAAGAGCCTCCACTCTTCCCAGGTCAGCTTCGTGTTCCTGGCTTGGAGAAACAACTGCGTGATCGCGTCGTCCAAATCCTTCACCGCAGCGGTCACAGGTTCGGAGCCGTGTAGCCAGATGGCTACGATGTCGCGCTCCCATTGGGTGCCTAGTTCCAGGATGTGATCAACCGCGAGGTCGGACTCGTTTGTACGGGGCTCCAGCGTGCTTAAGATGCGGATTGAATCCCGGAGGCGGTAGTACGTTCCTGCGAGTTGCTCGTAGCAGCGGACGCGCGTGTCCCGCCGCCAAGTCGCGGACTCGGAGATCCGGTCCCAGAACCTGCCAAGTAGCAGGCCAAGTAAGCCAGCTGCTCCAGCAACGATGGCCGCTTCCACAGGCTGACCTCCTGAACCGGACCGCAGGCAGTTGATGACCGCACCCACGTCGTGTCAGTCATGACTCTACGGTGACCGCGAAAACAAGGACCGTCCACGGATGCCTGCTAGCGGCAGCGTCCTTCCATGCGGCACTAGCGGTCGATCGCTGGTGATTTTGTCGCACGCGAAGCGCGCCGTCATCACCACCAAGTTCATGCCGCGCCGAGCGACCCCGTGGCACAGGCCCAGCAAAGCCTGCACCGGCGGGCCGTGGTGTTGTGACCCCTTGACTTGTTCGAATCCAGTGCTGATAAAGGCCTGTTCAGTGGCATTCTTTCGAAGTCGTGACCCCTTGACTGTGCCTGAGGCATTGTCAAGACGTGGGCAGGGCTGGCGGATAAATGCCCTGGTAGGGGGGGCCACGAGCGGCTGCCTGTCGTAGCTGGGAATGCACGGCTGGTTAAGGTTTGGCTCCCCTTTTGGCTCCCCAGCCGGGAGACACATATTCGATAAATGGTGCCTGCCAGTCGGGACGGCGGGATTTGAACCCGCGACCCCTTGACCCCCAGTCAAGTGCGCTGCCAAGCTGCGCTACGTCCCGGCACTGCTCGCCCGCCACCAGCGTGGCGGGCCTACTTACCTTAGCGCAGAGCGGGCACGGTCGGCTCTTGCGTCGCCTCCGGCTCGGCCCCGGCTGGCGAACCCGGGTGGCTAACCCGGCTGCCAGCCACAGACAGCCGCACTGCTAGCCTTCGGGCGACCCCGGCCGAACGGAAGCAGGCGCAGATGAATCAGCGGCTGGCGACCCTGGTACCGCAGCCTTTGTCAGTCCGACCAGGATCCGGCACTCTCCAGCTGCCAGCTCAGCCCGAGGTCACTGGCGGGGGAACCGGCCCCAGCGCCGCGACTGAAAAAGCCGTCGCTGTCGTCCGCCATCTGCTCGGCGCGCTGCCCTGGCGGCCCCAAGCCAGTCCGGCCAGCGCGACGGGACCAGCGTGCACCGTCACCATCGACGAGCGCCTAGGCAGCGAGGAATACCGCCTCGTCATCGGCCCCGGCGGCATCACGATAACGGCAGGCGGCCCGGCGGGCGCCTGCTACGCAGCCCAGACCATCCGGCAACTGCTGCCAGACGACGCCTGGCGGTCAGCCCCGCTACCCGGCGCTGCCAGCTGGGAATTGCCGCATGTCGAGATCGATGACAAACCCGCCCTGGCCTGGCGAGGGGCGCACATCGACGTGGCCCGGCATTTCGCCACCAAGCGCGAGCTTCTGGCGCTGATCGACGCACTCTCCGCCATCAAGCTGAACCGGCTGCATCTCCATCTCACCGACGACCAGGGCTGGCGGATCGAGAGCCGGCTCCACCCGGCACTGCACGAAGTCGGCTCGCACCGACCGCGCAGCAGGATCAGCCTGAATAACGAGGAGCCAGCGGTCTACGCGGAGATCCCGCATGGCGGCTATTACACGCTCGACGACCTAGCGGAGATCGCCGCGTTCGCCGGCCAGCGCGGCATGGCGCTGGTGCCCGAGATTGACCTGCCCGGCCACAGCACGGCGCTCCTCGCGGCGCTCCCGCAGCTCGGCTCAGGCGAGCCGCCACCGGGCGGCTACCAGGTGAGCCCCGACTGGGGAATCTTCAAGAGCCTGCTCGCACCGCTGCCGGAGTCCATGAGCGTGCTCCGGGACGTTATCGGCGAGGTGCTCAGCGCGACCGGCGCCGGTTTCTTCCACATCGGTGGCGATGAGTGCGTGCTGGACCGCTGGCGGGATGATCCCCGGATCGACGAGATCCGGCGCGACCGCGGCCTGACGACCGCTGAGGACCTGCATGCCGCGTTCCTGCGCGACGTCGCGGACATTCTCGCTGCCGAGTTTGCCGTCCGGGCAGTGGTATGGGATGAGGGTTTCGCCAGCTCGGGTGGCAGGTCAGGAATGCTGAGGCCAGACACGGTGGTCATGGCGTGGCGCGGCATGCAGATCGCACTTCAGGCTGCGCAGGCGGGGCATGATGTGGTCGCAGCACCGGTGTTTCCCACGTACTTCGATTACTACCAGGAACGGGCTGCGACAGAGCCGGTCGCCATCGGCGGGCCGGTCAGGCTGACCGATGTGGCCAGTTTCGCGCCAGTGCCGTCGGACTGGCCGCAGTCGGCCCGCGACCACCTCATCGGTGCGCAGTTCCAGGTATGGACCGAGTACATTCCTGATGGCCGGGCGCTGGAGTACATGATCTTCCCGCGGGCGTGTGCGCTCGCCGAGGTGGCGTGGGCTGGCGGCCCCGCCGCGTCCGGAACGGCAAACAGCGGGCACGCGCCGCTTGCCGACCGGATAGCCGCCCACCTGCGAAGACTGGACGCAGCCGGCCTGGAGTACCGGCCGCTCGCCGGGCCGCGGCCGTGGCAGCAGGGCGGGTCCGGGCCGCGGCGTCACCGGCTGGGCTACCAGGTGGAAGATGTTGCCGTTCACCTTGGTCAGCTGGCCGCCGCCGAGGGCGGCGAGCCCGCCAGCACGCAGGGCCGCGAGGCGCTGAGTTGACCGCGCGGTGCGCGCGGCCTAACTTAAGACCGACCGGCCGGTATGACGCTGGCCGGCGCAAAGCGAGCCGGAGCGTGGGCAGATGGTGGTGAGGTCGAAGGAGTCCACCGGGCGAGCCGGCAAAGCCGCCCGGCCGCCGGTAAAGGAGCGCCTGCTGCACGTCGCCACCCGGCTATTCGCCAGGCACGGTTTCGAGAGCACGTCAGTCCAGGACATCGTGGATGCGGCGGGCGTCACAAAAGGCGCGATGTACCACTACTACGGCTCCAAGGATGACCTGCTCTACGAGGTCTACCACCAGATACTGACGATTCAGACCTCGCACCTGGATGAGATAGCGGCAGGCCCAGGCACGGCGGAGGAGCGGGTGCGCGCGGCCGCCATGGACGTCGTTCAGACCAGCGCGGACAACCTCGACGACATGATCGTTTTCTTCCGATCGCTGCATATGCTCCCGGAGGACAAGCAGGCGCAGGTCCGGGCTGAGCGGCGGGTCTACCAGGAGAAGTTCAAGGCTCTGGTGGACGAGGGCGTGGCGGCCGGCACGTTCCGGAGCGACATCTCCTCCGATATCGTCGTCCACTATTTCCTTAGCGTGGTCAATCAGCTGGGCTCCTGGTACAAGCCAGACGGCTCGCTGTCCCCGGCGGAGGTCGGGGAGCTGTTCACCGAGCTACTGATCGGCGGGCTGGCCACCAGGTAGGAGGGGCCCTGTGATCAGGGCCATAACACTCAACGGGGTCCTGCGTGGCACTTCCTGGGCCGCGGGCCCGTTGGCCTAATCGATGGGGCGGTCACTTTCCACGCGGCAGACGGCGGGCGCGCAGGGCGGGCTGCCGGGAACGCCGCGGTACGGCCAGGCTTACGACTGTGCTGGCGCGGCTCGCCGCCGGGCCGTCATAAGGCTGGCTCAGCGTCTCGGAGTCGTGGTCGTTGCGGTGGTGCTGGTCGGCATGCTAGCCTTCGGAGCCCTGATGCTGGCTACGCCATCCCCTAACAACGCCACGCAACTCGCCGAGACCTTCGATCAAGCGCACGGTGCGCCGTATCCGGGTGTCGTCGTTCCGTTCCGATTCGCCACAGCCCTGGAAGCGACCGAGGATCACCGGTTCAACTCCGAGCCCGGCATCGATCCGTATGCGGTCCTGCGGGTCATGTACGGATACATGACGAGGCGCGGCGATCAGGGCGGCGCGACGCTCTACCAGCAGCTGGCCAAGATGCTCTACACCCCGGGCCGGAGCAATGTCGGGGCCGAGGCAGAGCAGGTGGCGCTGGCCGTCAAGCTGAAGTACGCCTATAGCCGCCCGGAGATTCTGCGGCTCTACGCCGACGTCGCCTACTTCGGCCATGGGTTCTACGGGCTCGCCGAAGCCAGCTGCGGCTATTTCGGCGTGCGGCCAGACCAGCTGTCCTGGCCGCAGGCGGCGCTGCTAGCCGGGCTGGTCCAGGGGCCGACGACGGACGACCCGATCGACCATCCGCTAGCCGGACGGACTCGTGAGGAGCACGTGATCGGAAGGCTGGTGACAGTCGGGGCGATCAGCCACAGCAGCGCGAACCGCTACCTGACGATCCCGGTGGCTGGGCTAGTAGCGCATGCCGGAACCTGCAGAGGCTGAGCTGCGGTCTCAGTGGGACCGGCGGTGTGCGCCTGGCGTACGCTGCCGATGCTCGGTGCTGGCCGGGTCCTGGCCGTTCTGGTGCTGCCCGTCCTGGTGATGGCTGGCCGGAGCGGCGCCGACCATGGCGGCAAGGTCCTGCGCCCGCTCCTGGTCTGACTCATCCGGCGACAGGACCGGGCTAGCAGACGGCGCTAGCCACACCCACTTGCGGTAGGACCAGAACCTGAACAGGGTGCCTAGCCCGGTACCAACAATCAGCGCCATGTTGTACCAGAGCTTGCTGCTCCCGAGGCCGGCCAGATCGGTCAGGCCGATGCAGCCGTAGTAGATCAGCAAGCCGATTCCGTTGAGAATGAAGAAGATGATCGACTCGCGCGTGGTGCCCTGACCCTGCCGGCCCTTGAACGTCCAGTACCGGTTGCCAACGTAGGTAATCACCGTGGCCAGGATGGTCGCGACGGTGATTGCCTTGTACTTGCCGATACTGTGCAGGCCGTTGGCAACGCCGAAGGTGACGACTGTGCCGATTGCTCCGATTACGAGAAACTTGAAGCCCTCGTGGATCAGGTGGCGGAACCGCTCGTAGAGCCCGCGAATGGTGCCCACCCTGGGATCTGCCTCCCTGCTGACTGCCGCCTCACCCTGACGTAGTGAGACTACCGTCCCGCACGTTATGGCGTGCCCATCCGGGCAGCCAAAATACCCTGACGTGTCCATTTATTCATTCGGAACTGACAGTGCCGTTGGGTAGGGTCGCGGACGTGCCAGATCCCGACGTCCTCATCCGCGCCAAGGGCCTGACCAAGCGGTTCGGCGATTTCACCGCCGTGAGCGGGATTGAGTTCAAGCTCAGGCGCGGCGAGGCCTTCGGCTTCCTCGGCCCGAACGGGGCTGGCAAGTCCTCGACGATGCGCATGATCGCCTGCGTCTCACCGCCCAGCGGAGGCGAGCTCACCATCTTCGGTCTTGACCCGGTGGCTGACGGTGCCGCCATCCGGTCCCGGCTCGGCGTGGTGCCGCAGGAGGACACCCTCGACGTGGAGCTGACCGTGCGGGAGAACCTGCTGGTCTACGGCCGCTACTTCGGGCTGCGGCGGCCGGTCATCGCGGAGCGAACCACCCGGCTCCTGGACTTCGTGCAGCTGACAGAGCGAGCTGACGACCAGGTCGAGCCGCTGTCCGGCGGGATGAAGCGCAGGCTGACGATCGCCAGGTCGCTGATCAATGAGCCGCAGATCCTGCTACTCGACGAGCCCACCACGGGCCTGGACCCGCAGGCCCGGCATGTGGTCTGGGACCGGCTGTTCCGGCTTAAGCAGCAGGGCGTGACGCTGATCTTGACCACCCACTACATGGATGAGGCCGAGCAGCTCTGCGACCGGCTCGTGGTCATGGACGGCGGCAAGATCGCAGCTGAAGGGTCGCCCCGCGAGCTGATCGAGGCCTACTCAACCCGCGAGGTTCTGGAGCTGAGGTTCGCCGTAGCCGAGCATGACCAGGCCGCGCAGAAGCTGGCGCACGCCCCGGCCGACCGCATGGAAGTGCTGGCCGACCGGATCCTGCTGTACGTGCCCGACGGTGATGCCGCGCTGGATGCCGTCCGCGGCCTCGGCCTCGAGCCGCTCACCTCGCTGGTGCGTCGCAGCACGCTGGAGGACGTGTTCCTGCGCCTGACCGGCCGGCGACTGGAGGACGGATGACCACGCCGGCCCAGGCGGCGCCACCAGGTCAGCTGGTGCCGGCAGGCCCGAGGCCTGCTGACGGCATGGGCATGGCGATCCGCGCGTTCCTGTTCTGGCTGGTCAACTATCGCCGCACCTGGCGCGGAACCATCTACTCCAGCGTGCTCGGACCGGTTCTGTACCTGGGCGCCATGGGTGTCGGCCTTGGCAGCCTGGTTGACTCCCACGGGACGGCCAGCCTGGGCGGCGTGAGTTACCTGAGTTTCCTGGCACCCGGCCTGATGGCGGCCAACGGGATGCAGACGGCAATGGACGAGTCGCTCTATCCGGTGTTTGCCGCCGTCAAATGGCAGAAGACCTACCAAGCGGCGGCTTCGACTCCGCTGCGCCCAGGCGACCTCTTCCGTGGTCACATCTTGTTCACGACGATGCGCCTCGTCATGAACGTGGTCATCTTCCTGATCGTCATGGTCGCTTTCGGCGCCGCCAGGTCGGCATGGGTGCTGGCCGCGGTGCCGGTCGCGGTGCTGACCGGGCTGGCGTTCGCCGCGCCGCTGGACGCCTTTGCTGTGACCCAGGAGAAGAACGATCAGGCCTTCAACATGATCTTCCGGTTCGGACTGATCCCGTTGTTCCTGTTCTCCGGCACGTTCTTCCCGGTGACGCAGCTACCGGCCTGGATCCGGCCGCTAGCGTACGTGACACCGCTGTGGCACGGCGTGGCGCTCTGCCGATCGCTGAGCCTCGGCACTGCGGACTGGCTCGGGGCACTCGGGCACGTCGGGTACCTGGCTGCCATCGCGCTGATCGGCCTTGCCGCCGGGCAGCGTACCTACCGCCGGCGCCTCTATGTCTGAGCAGACTGTGCGGCAGCTGCCGCTGCGGATCCTGCCTGCTCCGCTGCTCGCGGCCAGGCGCGGGGCCCTGGGCGGCCGGGGGAGCGCCCACCTGATCGAGCGGCACGCGCGTGTCTACCGTCGCACCTGGCTCGTGCTCGCCTCTGGCTTCTTCGAGCCGCTGTTCTACCTCCTGTCGATCGGTGTCGGCATCGGCGCCCTGGTCGGCACCGTGCGGTTCGGTGGCCATACAGTCCCGTTCACCAGTTTCGTCGCCCCCGCCCTGCTGGCCACCTCCGCGATGAACGGCGCGATCTTCGATTCGACCTTCAACATCTTCTTCCGGCTTAAGTACGCCAAGCTGTATGACGCCACGCTCGCCACGCCGATGCGGCCGGGCGACGTGGCCCTGGGCGAGATCGGGTGGGCGCTGATCCGCGGTGGCCTTTACGCCTGCGCCTTCATGATCGTCATGCTCGCTATGGGCCTGGTGCACTCGCCATGGGCCACGCTGGACATTCCGCTGGCGCTGCTGATCGGCTTCGCGTTCTCCGGGGCCGGGATGGCCGCCACGACCTATATGCGCAGCTGGCAGCACTTCGAGTTCGTCATGCTCGCCACGCTGCCGATGTTCCTGTTCTCGACGACCTTTTACCCGCTGAGCGTGTACCCGCGGCCGTTCCAGCTGGTGGTCGACGTCACACCGCTGTACCAGGGCATAGCGCTGCTACGTGGTCTTACCCTCGGCTTCGTCGGCCCCGGCCTGCTGTGGCATGCGCTGTACCTGGCTGTCATGGGAGTTCTCGGCCTGGCTATCGCGAGCCGCCGGATCGGCAAGCTGCTCCTGCGCTAGGCGGTGGCCGGTCAGCACGGTCAGTGACGCGGTGAGGCCGGTGTCGATATCGCCGACGATCTCCCAGGCCCGCGAGATCCCGACGATCAGGGAGGCCACCAGGGCATAGCCGATGGCGTTCGGTGGGTTGCTGGCTGCGGGTTCGGCGACAGCCAGAATCCCGGCGATGAGCTCCGTCCCGAAGATCAGCAGCAGCAGTCCGACCAGGCTGATCTGCCCCCTTTTCACGCCCGCTGAAGCGGTGCTGGTCGCCGTCCTGCGTATTGATGCGGCGGTGAAGAATAGGCCGATCACGCCGAGTGTCACAGCCGGATAGCCGACGTTCGTCTGCGGTACGAGACCGAACAGGGAGACCGCTAGCGCGTTCGTGAACGCCAGGAGGGCAGCCGCGGCACGGATCTGCTGGATGATCCGCGGGCCGAGCGTCGGGTCCCGCCGTGGCGCCACGGACAGGGCCACGAAGAGCAGACCGGTCAGCGCGCCCCCAGCGCCGGCGATCGCCACGAGCAATTCCCGGTAGTCCGCGTGCGTCATCAGGCCAAAATATCGTTCGCTCGGCTGGCGTGGTCGGCCCTAGTGTGCGGCGAGAAGTGCCTGGTGTGACGGCGGTGGGCATTCAGTACCTGACAGGAAGGCTGGCTGCCATATGGAACGGCTGAGCGAACGGCTGCTGAACTGGGCGTCGATCCTTGAGCCCAAGACCCGCGAGCAGGCCGAGCGGGCGTCGGCCATGCCCTTCATCTACCCGCACCTCGCCCTGATGCCGGACGCTCATCTCGGTCTCGGGGCCACTGTCGGATCGGTCATTCCGACGCTTGGCGCGATCATGCCCGCCGCGGTTGGCGTCGATATCGGATGCTTCCGAGGCGACACCCGGATACCGCTTCTTAGCGGGAGTCAGATGTCGCTGAGAGACATGGCCGAGGCGGGCGGGTTCTGGTGGGTCTACTCGCTCGACAGGGCCGGCCAGATCGTCCCTGGCAAGGCGCTAGCACTCAAGACGCGGGAGGACGCTGAGCTGATGCGGATCGTGGTCTCTGGCGGCGACGAGATCATCTGCACGCCCGATCACCAGTTCATGCTGACCGACGGCACCTACCGCGAGGCCCGCGACCTGCGCTTCAACGAAAGCTTGATGCCCCTCTACCGCAGGTGGCAGACGCGCGACGGGTACGAGTCCGTGAGCACCGGTAAGGGACGTTCACGCCAGACTCACGTACTTGTCTATGAGGCGGTCAACGGGCCAGTCCCGGATGGCTGCGTAGTGCACCACAAGAACCACATCCACTTCGACAACACTCCCGAGAACCTGGAGGCTCTGGACGCCGGAGAACACTCCCGCTACCACCGGACGGTAGGGCACTCCTTCCCGAACGCGTCGCCAGAGTTCCAGGCACTGCGCCGAGCAGGAATTCGCCGCGGGAACGCGAATCCTGCCCGGCAGGCACAGATGGCGGAGGTTGGCGCTAGGAATATCAGGGCCTACATGAGCGAGAACCCCGAGCATTTCAGGGAGTCTGTGGCAGGAAACGGCCAGCGGGGCGCGCCGGTCCTTACGGCCTTCAACACCACTCCGCGTCCTTGCGACGAGTGCGAACACATTGCCGAAAACCCTGCTGCTTTGCGGTGGCACAAGAGCCGGGAGCACGGCCACAACCACAAGGTCATCTCCGCAGAGCACATCTCGGAGCGTGCCGACGTCTACTGCCTCCAGGTCGAGGGCTATCACAACTTCGCCCTGGCTGCCGGCGTCTTTGTTCACAACTGCGGGATGATGGCCGTATGCACCTTGTTCACGGCGGATGATGCACGACGCCGGGGCGATCTGCGCCAGCTGCGGGCGGCAATCGAGCGGGAGATCCCGCTGTCGGCCGGCAAGCACAACCGCGCCATTCGCGACGAGCACACCGAGGCCTCCATCGCCGTCCTAGAGCAGTGGGACGGCGCCGACAGCGCCGAGCAGATTGCGCCGAACTGGCGGCTGCAACTCGGCTCGCTCGGCTCGGGAAATCACTTCATCGAGGTCAGCCTCGACGAGGACGACAGGATCTGGCTGTTCCTGCACTCCGGGTCCCGCGGCGTGGGCAACAAGCTCGCCACCAAGCACATCAAGATCGCCCAGGATCAGTGCCACCGGCGGTCAATCAGCCTGCCCGATCGCGACCTGGCGTACCTGGTGGAGGACGAGCCCGAGTTCTGGGCCTACATCCGCGACCTGCGCTGGGCACAGCACTTCGCGTTGCTCAACCGGGCCGAGATGATGCATCGCGTCGAGCAGTGTTTCGAGGACTGGATGGGCGCCGCCATCGACGAAGGGCGAGAGGAGGTCAACTGCCACCACAACTACACCGCGCAAGAAGTCCACTTCGGCAAGTCGGTCTGGCTGTCCCGTAAGGGCGCGATTGATGCCAGCGCTGGCACGCCGGGCCTCATCCCTGGCTCAATGGGCACGCGCTCCTACGTGGTCGAAGGCAAGGGCAACCGGCTCGCGCTCAACTCCTCGCCGCATGGCGCCGGACGTGAGTACTCCCGCACGGCCGCCAGGAAGAAGTTCACGCGCGCGGACCTCGAGGCTGCGATGCAAGGCATCGAATGGCGGCACACCGACGCCTTCCTGGACGAGATTCCGGGCGCCTACAAGGACGTCGATGTTGTGATGGCCGACGCCGCAGACCTCGTCGAGGTCACGCACACGTTGCGGCAGATCGTCAACGTGAAGGGCGACTGACGGCCTGAGCGAGCTGCTCGACCCGGTCGTGCAGTTCGGGGACGAACGCCTCGCTCTCCGGCTTCATCAGTACGCTGCGCAAGATCCGGGCCGCCTCGCGATCCGCGACAACTCCGGCATGCCGCTGGCGCAGCGCGTCGGCGGTGACGCGCAGCGTGCTGACGAAGACTGGCCGCTCACGATCGGCGAGGCCGGCCTGCAGTATTGCCGCAGACGCAGCGTCGATGGCGGAGGTCGACGGGGGAGCGGTAACCGGAAAGTAGCAGACGATGTCGAGCTCAGGATCCTGGTAGAGATCGACGGTGGCCGACGCGCGCAGCAGCCCGGCCCAGTCGAGGGCCGCCCGGCGGCCTGCGGCGAGCATCTGGCCGAGCCCGTCCGCTGTCGGCGGCAGGAGCTGGAACGTCAGCCAGAGCGCCGCTGCCGCCGCGCCGGCTCGGGAGCACTCCAGGCTGATCTCGCCGAGGTGGAGGTCGCCGGAAGTGAAATAGGTGTAGGGCGAGTCGTGCAGGTAGAAGCGGCCCACGGCAGGATCGGCGAACAGCACCGCGCCACAGCCGTACGGCTGCAGGCCATGCTTGTGCGGATCGACCACGACGGAGTCGCATTCAGAGATGGCGCGCCATGGTGCCGGATCGAGCCCGGCCGGGCTGTCCTGCCCGGCCAGCAGCGTGAAGAAGCCGCCGTACGCCGCGTCGACGTGAACCCGAACCCCGTGGCGGCGGGCGACCGCCAGCACGTCGTGCACGGGGTCGATGGCGCCGAGACCGGTCGTGCCCGCGGTGGCAACGACCGTGCCGATCTGGCCGCCGGCTAGCAGGACATCGAGCTCACCCAGATCGATACGGCCGCGACCATCGACGCCGACAGCCGTGCCTTCGATGCCCAGGACACCGCACATCCGGCTGTGGGTGTAGTGAGCCTCAGCGCTGTACGCCACGCCGCGGCCGGGATGCAGCTCTCTGGCTACGTACAGTGCCTCCAGGTTGGCGATAGTGCCGCTGGTGGTCAGGTGTCCCAGGTGGGCGGAGAGCCCGAACATGGCCGCGAGCTGGGCGACAACCTCCTTCTCCATGGCGCCAGTAGCCGGCCCGCCGTCGAGCGCGTGATTGTTCGGGTTGATCAGCATCGCGGCGAGATAGCCGACGACGGCTGCCGGGTGTGGCGGCTTCAGCATCTGGCCGGCGTAAGACGGGTGAAAGAACGGGTAGTTGTCCGTCAGCCTGTCCGCGAGCTCGGCGAATGCTGTCGCGAAACGATCATCGCTGACCGCGGCCGCGGCGTGCGGCTCGAACTCGCCGAACGTTGCCTGCCAACTCCTGACTGACTCGACAGCTTTACTTAGCCACCGCTCTAGGTCCACCCGTCTGCCTCCTTTGCCGCCTACCCGACATGGCCGCCGCAGGATGAGAGTAGTGCGCGAGAGGGCCGTGCCCGGTATGGCTCTGCGCGAGAAGATGATGGTCGGCTCCCGCCGCTGGCTGCGACGTTACAGGGTGACGAATGTCAGCTTGCGGGCCAGCAATGCCGGGATCACCTGATGGAGGGCCCGTACCGTCTCGATCCTGTTCCCGCCCCCGTCGTGGCACAGCAGAATGTCGCCGCCGCGGCCCGAGTCGAGGATTTCCTCGATGTGCGCGACACCCGGCAGCGCCCAGTCACGAGGATCGACGTCCCAGTCAAGCGGTGCCAGGTCGTAGTCGGCCAGGATCTGGAAGACCGTGGGCGACCAGTCACCTCCGGGCGACCGGAATAGCCGGGGCGTGATCTTTGTGGCGTCCCAGATCCGGTTCATCGCCTCAGTTACCTCGGCGTGAATTTGTTTGCGGGTCAGCATGGCGAACGGGATTGGGTGAAACATGGAGTGGTTGCAGATCGAATGGCCCTCGGCAACCACCTGGCGAGCTGTCTGCGGATAGAGCTGGACGTTGATTCCGATCATGGAGAACGTGGCCTTCACGCCGTGCGCGCGCAGGACCTCGAGCACCATTGGCGTGTAGACGGGATCCGGGCCGTCGTCGATGGTCAGCGCGATGGCGTTGCCGGGCGCGTCAGGCAGCAGGTCTCGCACGTAATAGGCGGGCCGGTGCCAGACGTGCCGCGCCGCTACCTGTGGCGCCTGTGTGCTCGCGGATTGCCCAGGGACGGTCAGCTCTTTCGGACGGGGCAGCGTCCCCGGAAGCGGCGGCACGCCGGCGCCCGCCAGTCCGCCCGAGCGCTTTGCAACCCTGTTCCCGGCCGCCTGGCGCCCCAGACCGCCGCCGGCAGCGGCGGCGAGCGTTATTGCGCCGCCCAGTCCCATCCGCAGCAGCGCCCGCCGACCGACATTGCCCTCGTTCAAGTCACCCATTGCATGCCCCCGTGGCCTACCTCGTCGGCCTGCTGACAGCCGGCGAATCCCGACTTACGACGCCGCACAGGCGTTGGAGGTTATGGAGAGACACAAATCTGGCCAGCACTGTCTCCGCACTGGCTATGGCCCAGCCGAGCTGCAGTCAGCCACAACCGGTTAGCGTGCGACACCTCCCGCGCGGACGCGAAGTCGCGTCTAATAGAGGTAGCGGTGTAGGGCTCCCCGCCGAGGTCTCCGCGAGGCGCCGGGGAGCCGGGGTGACGAATTCTCTTGGGCCACAATCGTTTGTGATGAATGCACATCAATCGAGTGCCGTCGGCGCAGCGCCGGTTTTGCGTGACGGCCAGAGCGAGGCGGGCGCATGGCGCCGCTGAGTGGTGAGCGGCTGCCCGTGCGCCTGGCGCCACTGGTCGGCCGACGGGACGAGCTCCGTGAGGTGCTGGCAGCTCTCTCCCGCAGTCGCCTGCTCACGCTGACTGGGCCCGGCGGGACCGGGAAGACCCGGCTGGCGCTGGCAGCTGCCAGCGCGGCTGGCGAGTCTTACTCGGCAGGCGTGTGCTGGATCGAGCTTGCGCCACTCGACGATCCGCTGCTCGTCGGCCAGGAGGTCGCCACCCGGATCGGCGTCCCTGACAGCCCCGGCCAGGATGCGGCCACTGCGATCACTGGCCACGTGGCCGATCGTCAGGTCCTGCTCGTCCTCGACAACTGTGAGCACCTGACGATCGCAATCGCGCGACTAGCCGAGCAGCTGCTCACTGGCTGTCCCGGCCTGTCGATTCTCGCGACCAGCCGTGAGGTGCTCGGCGTCGACGGCGAGCGCAACTGGCCGGTGCCACCGCTGTCACTGCCTGATGAGAGCGTCCGGCCGACGCAGTCCGCGCTCAGCGAGTTCGACGCCGTCAAGCTTTTCGAGCAGCGGGCGCAGCTGATTCAGCCGTCGTTCGCGGTCTCCGATGACACTGCCGCGGCAGTGCTGGCCGTATGCCGCCGGCTTGACGGCCTGCCGCTCGCGATCGAGCTGGCGGCGGCCCGGATGCGGATGCTGTCGGTCAGCCAGCTTGCCGAGCGGCTCGACGACATCTTCAGCGTGCTGGTCGGCGGCACTCGGTCGGCACCGCCACGCCACCAGGCGCTGCGCGCCACCCTCGACTGGAGTTACGACCTGCTCGATGACGAGGAACGGGCGGTCTTCCGCCGCCTGTCAGTGTTCGCCGGAGGGTTCACTCTCGCCGCGGCCGAGCAAGTCGCGACGGGTGCAGACATCCAGCCCAGTCGGATGCTCGACCTGCTGGAGCGGCTCGCCGACAAGTCGCTGCTGCAGGCAGACCTGACCGGCACCGCCGCGCGCTACCGCCTACTCGGTATCGTGCGCGAGTACGCGGCCGAGCAGCTGGCCCGGTCGGCCGAGCAGGACGCGGTGCGCCGGGCCCATCGTGCCTGGTACGTCAGGTTCGTTCAGGAGACAGTGCCGCGCATCGATCGCGGCGAAGGCGGGCCGCAGGCACTGGAGCGTGAGCTCGACGCTGTCGACGCCGAGATAGCGAACCTGCGCGTAGCCCTCGACTTCGCCCGGCAGGACGGCGACACCATCGCGGCGCTGCAGATCGCCGGGCCGCTCGGTCACTACGCCTACCTGCGCGGTCATTATCACGAGGTGAGGCAGTGGATGGACGCTGCCGTGACGGGCCAGGGAACCGAGGTGCCGGCCGGCCTGCGTGCACAGGCGCTACTCGGCAGCGGCCGCCTCGCGCTGCTGCAGTGCGACTACGTCCCGGCGATCCGGCGCCTCGAAGCTGCACTGCGGCTCTACCGCGACCTCGACGATCAGCAGGGCATCGGAGCCACGCTGCAGGTGCTCGGCAGCGTGGCGCGGGAGCAGGGCCGTTACGCCCGGGCAATGGAGCTGCACACAGAGAGCCTGGCGGCTGCCGAAGCGGTCGGCGACCGGTGGGCCATCGCCCGGGCGCATGGTCATCTCGGATTCGTGCTGTGGGTGCAGCGCGAGTACGCCGACGCGACGACCGAGTGCGCAACCGCGCTTGCGATGTCCCGCGAGCTAGCTGATTCCGAGGAGATCGCCTGGGCGCAGATCAGCCTGGGCGCGATCGCCCGGTACCAGGGAGACGCTGACCGCGCCTCGGTGCTGCTCGCCGGCAGCCGCGCGCTGGCCGAGCAGCTCGGGTTCCGCGAGGGGATCGCCTGGTCACTCGAGCAGCTGGGCCTGCTGGCACTCGACCGCGCCGACCCCGATGCGGCGAGCCTGCTCAGGAGCAGCCTGGAGATCCACCACGAGCTGCGGGACAGATGGCGTACCTGCAGCCTGCTCGACGACCTCGCGGCCGTCGCGCACTCGAACGGGCAGCCCGGCGAGGCGGCCAGGCTGCTCGGGACCGCCGAGGCTTTGCGGCAGGCTATCGGCACTGTCGTGCCGCCGTGCGAGCGGGCGCTGCGCGAGCAGACCATAGCCGGGGCACGGTCGGCGCTCGGCGACGACGGGTTCGACGCAGCCTGGCAACGCGGAACGCTGGCTCAAGTAGACGACGTACGAGACAGTCTGGCGCGATCGGCCGACCCTCCGGTGACTGCCGTTGCAGGGTCGCCCGAGCCGGCTGCCGCGGCCGTGGCTGCCGCCGTTCCGGTCCAGAAGGGCAGTCGCGATACCAGCGGCGCCCGGCAGCATCCGCTGGCGGTCGGCGTGATCAGGATCAAGGCCCTGGGCGCAGCTACCGTGCATCGCGGTGACACCCTGGTGACGGCTGCGGACTGGGGCTATGCCAAGCCGCGCGAGCTGCTCTTCCTGCTGGCGACGTCGCGGCCGATGACTCGAGACCAGCTCGGGACGGCGCTGTGGCCCGACCTCCCGCCGGAGCGTCTGGGAAATGCGCTGCACACGGCGCTGCGCGGGGTTCGGCGCGCGCTCGGTGACCCGGACTGGGTGACCTACGCCGACGGCCGGTACAGCTTCAACGCCGTGCGCGAGCACGAGTGCGACGTCACGACCTTCGAGCAGGCTCTCTCAGCGGCCCGGCGAGCGAAGCCGGCCGAGGCGGCACTGCCCGAGCTCCTGCGGGCGGTCGCGGCTTACGGCGGAGACTTCCTGGCTGGGATGGCATGCGGTGACTGGGCGGAGACCCGCCGCGACGAGCTAGCGCGGAGCTTTGAATCGGCGCTGCTCGCAGCCGGACGGATTCAGCTTGCAGCTGGCCGCCTGCAGGCGGCAGCGGCTGCATTCCGGCGCGCCGTCTCGCACGAACCACTGAATGAGACCGCGCATCGTGAGCTGATGAACTGCTGGGCCCGGATGGGTGAGACCGCTCGCGCGGTGCGTCACTACCACGAGCTTGTCGAGATGCTGCGCACTCAAGTGGGAGTACCGCCTGCGGCTGAGACCACGGCCTTGTACCGCAAGCTCGCCGGGGCAGAGCGCAGCCCCCAGTGATTCCCCCCGAGGCCGCCGTTCCCCCCTGAGGCCGCTGGGACTGTGGTGCCGTCCTGAACGGAGGTGCCACGATATGCGCGATCTGATACCGCCGGCGGTCGCCCGTCACCCTGCGGAAGCTGTCGAGCTCGTTACCGTCGCCATCAGCGACGGGGATCTCGAGGCAGCCCTTGCGCAGTACGAGCGGGACGCTGTGCTGCTCCCATGGCAGGAATCGTCTCCTGCCGAGGCCCCGGCGGTGAGCCAGCTAACCGCCGTGATGGACTTGCGCCTGCCGCTAGGTCTGACAGTGCGCGCCGTCATCCCGGCTGGCAGTCTCGCGCTCGTGCTGGCCGAGCGCCGGATAAGCGGCACCGATCCCGACGATGAGCACGTTGACTTGCGCGGCTCGGGCGCTGCCATCGTCCGCCGCCAGCCTGGCGGCGGATGGCGGATCGCGGCCGATGCGTGGCGCCTGGCCGGAAGCGGCGTCCCCGGTGTTTCCCCCCAACCCCCCGGCGAATTCCCCTGAGCGATGGGTGAGTGTTGCCGACGGGACTTAATGAGGCAGGCGTCCGGCACCAGGCCGGCCGAGCCTGCCAGCTACCGGAGGAGATCTGGCAATGATTTCTCGTAAACTCGGCCTCGTTGCGGGCGCAGCCACCGCACTGACTGGGCTGGCGGCTGCGGCAACGCTCGGACTGAGCGCGCCCGCTGGTGCCGCGGTGAGCACGTCAGGCGGCTACCACTTCTACACGATCGACAACAAGAAGGATCTGACGTTCAACCAGTTGCTCGGTATTAACGCCGCAGGCGTGATTGCCGGCTACTTCGGATCCGGTATGCCCGGTCACCCGAACAAGGGCTACACCGTCAAGATGCCCTACCACCAGAGTGACTTCAAGAGCGAGAACTTCCCGCACTCGGCGCAGACCCAGGTGACCGGCATTAACGACATCGGCTACACGGTCGGCTTCTGGGCCAACAAGGCAGGCGCCAACTTCGGCTGGTACAAGTACAAGGGCAAGTTCCACGATGTGAAGGGCTTCCCTGGCGCGACGAACTCCACGCCGCGGATGGTCCAGCTGCTCGGCGTCAACGACAACGCGATCGCCGTCGGCTTCTACGCGAACGCGGCAACCCCCACCGCTAACACTCGCGGTTTCGAGTACAACATCAGGAAGCACAAGTTCACCCGGATTCTCCAGCCGGGCGTGACGACCCACAACCTGAACGTCAACACCCCCAGCCTCACCGCTGCCGCGATCAACATCCACGGCACGGTGGCCGGCTTCTACACCACCAAGAGCGGCGTTACCGACGGATTCGTTAAGCGGACCAACGGCATGTTCGTCACGCTGGCCTACCCTGGCGCGACGATGACGCAGGCGTTCGGGATCAACGACTCTGGCCTGGTGGTCGGTGCCTACACCACGGGCAGCGGAAGCTCGGCCCAGAGCTTCGGCTTCACCTGGATGAACGGGCACTTCCACGAGGTCAACGACCCGCACGGTGTCGGCAGCACCATCATCAACGGCGTCAACGACCGAGGCGAGCTGGTCGGCTTCTACATGGACGCCAACAACAACAACAACACCGACGGGTTCCTGGCCAAGCCGAAGAGCTAGCCAGCCGCTCCCGGCGAACCCCCGATAGCCAGCCGGCCGCCCCTGAGGTCGCCTGGAAGAGCAGTGCCGCCGCGCATCGCGCGGCGGCACTTGCCATTTCCGCGTCAGGTCACCGGACCGTTCGCTGCGCGGCGCTGATACTCGCTCACGGGCATGGTCACAGTCTGCTCGCAGCCCGCGCCCCCGCATTCGCAGCTGAACGGGAACGGGGGAGCGTCACGCATAAGCTCCGGGCTCAGGTCGGCCCGCCAGCCGAGCAGCTGCCGGACGACGACGGCGTTCTCCGCCTGCCGGATCTGCCGCCGCTGGCTGACGTCGGCAGCCCGGACCAGTCCGCAGGGCAGGCTCTCCAGCCGCTCGGCCACCATGTCGATGGTGTCCGCAAGTGACCGGTTCCCGTCTACGTCCGCTGCCAGCAAGCCGTGCCGCTGCACCTGCTGCCTGTTCATCTCGGTCAGCAGCACGTCACGGTCGCGCCGGCGCTGTGCCGCTTCACCGGTAAGGCCGCCCGCCCGGCGGCCGGCCATTCCGAGCTGGCCGAAAAGACATCGGCTATCCGCGCCGGGGGAGCCACTCGTGCTTCGTTCCTTTCTGGACCGCTGGGTGCGGCCGGACGTTCGTCAGGGCAGGAGCCGGGTAGACCGTCTGTCGTGGACATTGGCCTTGTGTTTCCGCAGACAGAGCTGGGCGGCGATCGCGGCGCCGTGCGCGCGTACGGCCAGCGGGCCGAGGAACTGGGGTTCACCCACCTCCTGGCCTACGATCACGTCCTGGGTGCCGACCCTGCTGTGCATCAGGGCTGGAACGGGCCGTACGACGTGGACACGACCTTCCATGAGCCGTTTGTTATGTTCGGCTACCTCGCTGCCGTTACCTCGCTAGAGCTTGTGACCGGCATCATTATCGTGCCGCAACGCCAGACTGCGCTGGTCGCCAAGCAGGCCGCGGAGGTTGACCTGCTCACCGGCGGTAAGTTCCGGCTTGGCGTCGGCCTCGGCTGGAACGCGGTCGAGTACGAGGCACTGGGAAAGAACTTCGCCGACCGCGGGCGCAGGATAGGCGAGCAGGTCGAGCTGATGCGGCGGCTGTGGACCGAGCGGAGCGTCACCTTCTCGGGCGAATACGAGACCGTGACCGGTGCCGGGCTGGCACCGCTGCCGGTTCAGCGGCCGATCCCGGTCTGGTTCGGCGCGCAGTCCCGGTCGGCATACGCGCGGGCCGGCCGACTCGCGGATGGCTGGTTCCCGCAGGTGCCGCCCGGGCCGCAGCTGGACGAGGCGAAGGCGATCATCGATCAGGCTGCCTTGAACAGCGGCCGTGATCCGGCGGAGATCGGCATGGAAGGGCGGGTCAGCTGGGGTGTCGGTGGCGCCGAGCGGCTGATCGATCACGCCGAGCGCTGGCGCGCCGCCGGCGCATCGCACCTGTCCGTCAACACGATGGGCGCCAACCTCGGCTCAGTCGACGGGCACCTGAAGACACTGACGATCATCGCCGAGGCCCTGAGGCTCAAGCCGGGCCGCTGACGGAGATCACGCGGTTGCCGGCAGGTCAGCTGCCGGAGAAATACCGCCGCGGGTTGTCGACCAGCATCGTCTGGATGTGCGACTGGCTGACG